>Ga0194112_10003575_pt1 | contig 21618 bp, 19 predicted proteins | sample TA2MahC400mmetaG_FD_146191 | JGI IMG/M metagenome (GOLD analysis project Ga0194112, IMG submission 146191) | Freshwater microbial communities from Lake Tanganyika, Tanzania - TA2015016 Mahale Deep Cast 400m | ecosystem: Environmental > Aquatic > Freshwater > Lake | place: Tanzania: Lake... | reverse complement strand
GCCGACGGGCCCCTGGCCGCCAAAGTCGGTCACCTTCCAGCCGGCCAGGGTCTTGCCGTCGAAGAGCGCCTGCCAGCCCTCGGCGTCGGGCGGGCCGGGCAGTTGCGCCGCCCCGGCCGCGGGCGCTTTTTCTTCGCCGGCCGCCTTCTTCTCCGGCGGCGCGCCGGGCGCCTCTTGCTGCGTTTTCGGTCCCGCCGTGTCGCCCGCGCATCCCGCCAGGATCCCCGCACTCATAACCGCGCACGCCGCAATCGCCGCAACCGCAGCGACCCAGGCCGAAAGACTTGACCCGCGAAGTCTCATGTTCGCTCCTTCACGTTGCCATCGCCCGCAACCATTTAATACTACAGCGCAACTTGACAGGTTGCGCGGCGGCTCTCCTGAGCCGCCGCGCGAAGATCGCGTCTGTCGCCATCGAAACCGCCGGTGGCGCGGCGGGTCAGGAGACCCGCCGCGCGAAGTTGCGCCCTAATACTAAACCCCGCGCGCCGAGTCGTAAACCCGCATAATCTCGCGCGTGGCCGGGCGGTAGTCGAACCGCGCGAGAACCTCCTCGGGCCAGCGCTCGCCCATGCGGCAGGCGGCGGCCGGGTCGGACGCCAGCCGCTCCATCGCCTCGGCGGGCGAGCCGCACACTGCTGTGCCGCGGGCGGCTTGTCCGGCCGTGGGGAGCATCGGCGCCGCCTCGCCACGCCCGGACAAGCCGGCCGTGCCACATGGCGCGGGTGCCGAGAAGCGCCGCACTGTCACGGCCGGGCAAGCCGGCCGTGCCACATCGTGCGGCGAGGGCGGCGCGAGCAGGAATCCGTTCTCGCCGTCGCGGACGACCTCCCTTGCGCCGCCGACATCGTATGCGACGGCCGGCCTGCGGCACAGGCCGGCCTGCGGCAGAACGCGGGCCAGGCCCTCGCGCAGGCCCGCGTGGACCACCGCGTCGGCCGCCCACAGGACGGCGGGCATCCGCTCCGGCGGCACAAGGCCGATGAAACGGACCCTGGCGGCCGCGCCCAGCCGCGCGGCCAGCGCTTCAAGTTGCGGCCGCAGGATTCCCCCGCCCGCCAGCACCAGCATCGCCCGCGGGCACCTGCGCAGCACCTCGGCAAACGCCGGCAGAACGAACTCGTGCCCCTTCAGGTGAAACAGCCGCGCAACCTTGAGGAGCACGAAGTCGCCCGGCCCGGCGCCCCACTCCTGCCGCACGGCCTCCCGCTGGCCGGCTGCCGCGCGAAACCGCTCCGTATCCATGCCGCTATAGATGACCGCGACGGCCCCGCGCGGAGCAAGGCCGGCCGCCGCCGCCCGGTCCGCCATGTCGCGCGACACGGCGATCAGCCGGTGCGACCAGCGGGCCGCGCGGCGCTCGGCCTCGCGATACGCCCACCTGGCCGCGCAGCCCTGATACTCGTCAAACGGCAGGCCGTGAATCGTGTGGACGATGCAGGCCGCGCCAGTCCTGCGCGCCGCCAGGCGGCCCAGGATGCCCGCCTTCGAGGAGTGCGTGTGCACGACGTCGGGGCGGATGTCGCGCAGGTGCTTGGCGAGGTCGGCGTACGCTTCCAGGTCGTGCCACGGACGCACAGGCCGCACGAGCGGCGGAACGAGCACCGTGCGGATGCCGGCGGCGCGGGCGGCATCGACGAGGCTGCCTTCCGGCCCCTCGGGCGGTCCGGCCAGGAGCGTTACATCGTGGCCCAGGCGGGCCTGCTCGCGGCACGTCAGGATGGTGTTTTCCTGCGCGCCGCCGACGATGAGGCGGGTGATTATGTGGACGATCTTCAGCATGTTCTCTTACGGGTCAGCGCCGCCCCGGCGGATGTGGCACGGCCGGCTTGTCCGGCCGTGGCGGACAGCCCCCGACGCTTCCCACGGCCGGACAAGCCGGCCGTGCCACACCGCGCGAGGAGGCGCTAAACAGATACTCTGCCAAGCATTTCCGCACGCCCTCACATGCCCGGCGGATACCGCACTTCCACAAGGCACAGCCCGTGCGGCGGGGCGGTCGGCCCGGCGGCCATGCGGTCGCGCGCAGCAAGGACCTCGGCCGCCCACTCCACCGGCCTGTGTCCGCGGCCGACCTCCGTCAGCGTCCCCACCAGGCTGCGGACCATGCGGTACAGGAACCGGTTGCCCTCCACCTCGAAGTGCAGTTCCGGCCCGGCCTCCACCACGTCCAGCCGCGTGACCTCGCGGACGGTGTCCTGTCGGGCCGAGCCGCGGCCCTCGAAACTCTTGAAGTCGTGCCGGCCAACCAGCAGCCGCGCGGCCTGGCGCATCGGCTCAACCGCCAGCGGCCGATACCAGTGCCACACGTACCGCGCCTCGAAAACAGGCCGCACGGGGCCGCGATAGATGCGGTAGCGGTAGTGCTTGCTAACCGCCGCAAGCGAGGGGCGGAACCCCAGCGCCACTTCGCGCATCCCGGTTACGGCGATGTCGGGCGGGAGGCAACTGTTGACGGCCGCGTGCAGCCGGTCCACGCCGATTGCGTGCTCCGTCTTGAATGCCGCCACCTGGCCCAGGGCGTGAACGCCCGCATCCGTGCGGCCTGCGCCCTCCACGGCCGGGCGCTCGCCCAGGACCGTTGCCAGCGCCTGGACCAGCGCCCCCTGGACGGTCGCCTGCCCCGGCTGCTCCTGCCAGCCGTGATAGTTCGTTCCGTCGTACGCCACCGTCATGCGGATGCAGCGCATGCGCGTAACTTACCGCGGGGGCGTGATGGGTGCATCGAAAAACCCGTCGGCGCCAGGCCGCACAAAATGCTTTACGGCGACGGGCGCGGCTGCTATCCTGCCGTGGGTCAGCACGTCGCCGACCCGCCCCTGTTGCAAGGAGTTCCGGGAATGAAGGAAATGCGCGCCGCCGCAGGCGAGCCGGCGCAGGCCGCCGCCAGGCCGGGCGCCCGCTCCCGCGGACGGCCGCGAGTGGTCATCCTGGGCGGCGGACCGAACCGCATCGGCCAGGGCATAGAGTTCGATTACTGCTGCGTGCATGCCTCGCTGGCCCTCCGCGAAGAGGGCTACGAGAGCATCATGGTCAACTGCAACCCCGAGACGGTGTCCACGGATTACGACACGTCGGACCGCCTGTACTTCGAGCCGCTGACGCTGGAAGACGTGCTGGCCATCGTGGAGGCGGAGAAACCCATCGGCGTCATCGTGCAGTTCGGCGGCCAGACGCCGCTCAACCTGGCCATCCCTCTCCAGAAGGCCGGGGTGAAGATCCTGGGCACCTCGCCCCAGGCCATCGACCGCGCGGAGGACCGCAAGCGCTTTGCCACGCTGCTGCGGAAACTTGACCTCCGCCAGCCCCCCAACGGCACGGCCCGCAGCCCCGACGAGGCCCTGCGCGTCGCCAAGCGCCTCGGCTACCCGGTGCTGGTGCGGCCGTCGTACGTCCTGGGCGGCCGCGCGATGGAGATCGTGTACGGGCCGGAGGACCTGAACGAGTACATGGCCCGCGCGGTCATGGCCTCGCCCCAGCGGCCGGTGCTGGTCGACAAGTTCCTGGAGGACGCCGCCGAGATCGACGTCGACGCCGTCAGCGACGGCGGGCGGACGGTCATCGCAGGCGTCATGGAGCACATCGAGGAGGCCGGCATACACAGCGGCGATTCCTGCTGCGCGCTGCCCCCCTTCACCCTGGCCGAGAACATCGTGGCCGAGATTGAAGAGAGCACGCGGGCCCTGGCGCGCGAACTGGGGGTGCGGGGCCTCATCAACGTGCAGTACGCCCTCCGAGGAGACACGGTTTACGTGCTTGAGGTGAACCCGCGGGCCTCGCGCACGGTGCCCTTCGTGGCCAAGGCCACGGGCGTGCCGTGGGCCGACGTCGCCACGCGGGTCATCATCGGAAGGACGCTGCGTGAACTCGGCATAACGCGGGAGGTCCGCCCGCCGCACTCCGCCGTCAAGGCCCCCGTGTTTCCCTGGTCGCGGTTCCCGGGAGTTGACCCCGTCCTGGGGCCGGAGATGAAATCGACCGGCGAAGTCATGGGCGTGGACGCCAAGTTCGGCGTCGCCTTCGCCAAGAGCCAGATTGCGGCGGGGAACGCCTGGGCGCCTCGCGGCAAGGTGTTCGTGAGCGTCAACAACCGCGACAAGCGCGCCATCACTTCCATCGCCAAGCGCCTTGCCGGGCTGGGGTTCTCGCTGGTGGCCACGCACGGCACGGCGGCGGTCCTGAAGAACAGCGGGCTGGCCCTTGAGGAACTGCCGAAGGTGCAGGAAGGCGCGCGGCCGAACGTCATCGACCGGATGAAGAATGGCGAGATAGCGTTCCTGATAAACACGCCCTCCGGCCGGCACTGCCGCCCGTTCGAGATATCTATCCGCGCGACGGCCGTGCGGCTGGGCATCCCCCTTGTGACCACGCTGAGCGGGGCGGCCGCGGTGGTCCTGGGCCTGGAGGAGATGGCCGCCGGACAGATGGGCGTCCGCAGCCTTCAGCAATACCAGGGCGACCTGGCCGGTGCGGCTGCACCGCAGCCGTGACATTGCGGCGCGGCCGACTCGTCCGGCCGCCGTCGCCGACGCGCCACAGCCGCCACGGCGACGGCGCGCGGATGGGCGCCGACTTCTTCCACGGCCGGACAAGCCGGCCCCGCCTGCCGGCCGGCGGGCAGGCCGTGCCACACGTCCTGCCGCGGCGCAGAGCGCGCCCGGTTGCCCTTCCATCGAAATGCCTAAAGACTCCGCGGCTGCATTGCCGATGAAAAGGGCACTGGGATGCGGTCACAGGACATGCCCTCCGTCCGGTCCTTGAGTCCGCACTGCGCTGGGGAGAGGATTACATGCCGAGTTACTTTCTGCGGCCGGGGGCCGGCGCGCGCCTGCACCAGTTCGCGGTGGGCGCGATCCCCATCATTGCGTTCCTGACGGGTCGGCAGGAGCCCGTATGGGCGGCGCTGGGCCTGTCGCTGGCGGCCCTGGTTTCCGTCCGGCTGGTGCTGGTGGGGCGGGCGTGGAACCTGCTGCACCGGGGCTCCGGCGAGCCGACTCTCCTGTGCTTCTACCACGGCGTGCACCGCTGGGACGAGGCCGTGCGGGCGGCGCTGCTGGCGGCGGGGCTGGCGCTGCTTGTGGCCGGCGACCCGACAGGGTGGCTTGCGATACTGACGGCCTCGGCCATCGCCATCCTGGCCGGGGCGACCGGTTTCTCGTTCGTGACGGTCTTCTACGCCCTGGCGAAGGCGGCGTGGGTGCGGCTGGTGTGCGGCCGGGCCGCTTGGCTGGCCTCGGCACGGCACATCACGGGCAACCCCAAGTGCCTCGTCTGCCGCACGCTGGGCGCCGCGCCGTACCACCGCTGCACGTGGTGCAGCCTGCCGAGCGTGCGTTCGTGCTGCGGCATGCAGACGTCGATGCTGCTTGCGCTGATGCTGGTGATTGCGTTCCTGCTGACGGCCTCGCTCAATCCGCTGGTCATGAAGATGCTCGTGACGATGAGCATCGTTGCCGTGGTGGCCCTTGCGCTGGCGATAACGCGGCAGACGGACGACCTGGTAACCACGCTGGAGGGCCTGGCCGAGGAACAGCGGCGGGCGGAGCGCCGCTGCGCGTTCCTGCGGCGGCTGGCCATGGCGGGCGACCTCAAGACCGCCGCCGAGGAGACCGTGGCCTACGCGGAGGCCGTCCTCTCCGCCCGGCGCATCAGCGTCATGGTGGCGGAAGACGACGTGCTGCACATCGTGGCGTCTCGCGGCATACCTGAAGATACGGCGCGAGAGATAGCGGTGCCCATCGGGGAGCGCATCTGCGGGCGGGTCTTCGCCAGCGGGCGGCCGGTGGTCATGCGAAACGTGCTGTCGGAGCGCCCGCACGAGGCCCTGGGCCTTCAGACGGGCGGGGCCGTGGCGTCGTATCCGCTGGCCACCGCCCAGATGAGCGCCGCCGGCCGCAAGATAGGCGTCATCAACGCCACCGACAAGCCCGGCGGCGAGTTCTCGCAGGCCGAACTGGCCGAACTGGAGTTCATCTCCGAGGCCGCAGCCATCACCCTGGCCAGCCAGATGGCCGGCGAGGAACTCCAGAAGGCCAACTTCGGCACAATCGTCACCCTGGCAATGACCCTGGAGGCCAAGGACCCGTACACGAACGGCCACTCTGCCCGTGTTCAGGCCCGGGCGACGGCCGTCGGACGCGAACTCGGCCTGGCCGGCCGGCGCCTGGAGGCCCTCTCCTGCGCGGGGCAACTGCACGACATCGGCAAACTGGCCGTCCCCGACAGCATCCTGACGGCAAACCGGCGCCTGACGGACTACGAGTGGGCGATTATCCGCGAGCACCCGCGCCGCGGCGTGGAGATGCTCAAGCACCTGACTTTCCTGAAGGACGTCCAGCCGGCCATCCTCTACCATCACGAGCGCCTGGACGGCAGCGGATACCCGGAGGGGCTGCCCCCCGCGCGCATTCCGCTGGAGGCCCGCATCCTGGCCGTCATCGACGCCTACGACGCGATGACCAGCGCCCGGGCGTACCGCCCGGCAATGTCGCACGAGGCGGCGGCGGCGGAACTGAGGCGCTGCTGCGGCACGCAGTTCGACCCGCGCATCGTCGAGGTGTTCCTGCGGCTCCTGGGCGACGAAGTCGCCGCCACCGTGGGCAGCGAGACCGCCGCCACGGCGGAAAACTGAGCATCGAAGTAAACGCCGCTCGGCAACCGCACGCCGCCGCACACGTTTGGCCGCGCCAGGTACGGCCGCGGTGATGTTGTGCACGCCTGCCCCCGTTCGCGTCGCCGTACCGGCGACGGCTGAACATCAACCGCCCTCCCACTATTGCCGACGCAGCACCCGCCCCGGCCGCAAACATTTGACCCTCCTCGGCACGTGTGGTAGCGTACGCGCCGCCGCGCGGGCGGCGGCGGCAAAGGAGGATGGCGTGAGCGACGTCCTGGTGGGACTCATCGGCGGCACAGGGCTGGGCGACGCGCTGACGAAGGAATCGCGCGGCCGGGAGGTCGAAGTTGACACGCCGTTCGGCCGGCCCTCCGCACCCTTCATCATGACGGAGGTCGGCGGCCAGAAGGCGGCCGTGCTGGCGCGCCACGGCCAGGCCCACCAGTTGGGCCCCTCGCAGGTTCCGTACCGGGCGAACATCTGGGCCCTGAAGAAACTGGGCGTTACGCACATCCTGGCGTCGGCGGCGACGGGCATCCTGCGCGAGGCCATCGCCCCGCGGGACCTCGTCGTCTGCGACCAGGTCATCGACAAGACGCTGCGGCCGGGCCGCACGTTCTTCGACGACTTTGCCGCGCACGTGGAGTTCTCGCACCCCTTCTGCGACCAGTTGCGGCGGCTCCTGTACGAGTGCGGGCGAGGCATGGCCGCGACGGTCCACCCGGAGGGCACGTACGTGTGCATGGAAGGGCCGCAGTTCTCGAGCCGCGCCGAGAGCCTGATGCACCGCCAGTGGGGCGGCGACCTGATAGGCATGACCGCCATGCCCGAGGCCAAACTTGCGCGCGAGGCCGAAATCTGCTACGCCCTCATCGCCATCCCGACCGACTACGACTGCTGGCGCCCGCACGAGCCGGGCCGGTCGGCCGACGCCATCCTGGAGAGCATCCTGGCGAACCTGGCCGCAGGCACCGCCGGCGCGATTGAACTTGTGCGCCGCGCCCTGCCGCGCATCGCCTCGGCCTGCACGCCCGACTGCCCCTGCCGGTCGGCGCTGGCGAAGGCCATCTGGACCGACCGGCGGGCCATCCGGCCCGAAACGGTCGAGAAACTGCGGCCCATCGTGGGCCGGTACCTTGCGTAGTACTACAACGGCACATGCGCACGCGGCCCGCTGTTTGTCGGAGGGGACAAACCGCGGAGCCAGGGTCGGCGGCGCCGTCAGGCCGATTGACCGGCGGCGCGGCTGCCGCTATATTTGCACGCGGCGCGGGGCATCGCGCGTCACGGGAGGCCGTCAATGAAACGAATCAAGGTCATTGTCGAAAAACACGCCGACGGCTACGTGGCGTACCCGCTGGGCCTGAAGGGCGTGGTGGTCGGCGAAGGCGACACCTACGAGGCGGCGCTGGCCGACGTGCGGTCGGCCATCCGCTTTCACATCGAGACGTTCGGCAAGGAGGTTTTCGAGGACGACGAGTCGCCCGTCCTTGAGGTCTTCGTCGCTGAAGCCGGAGTTTCGGGCTGATGCCCAAGTTCCCCGTAGAGGCGCCCAAGGCGAAGGTCCTGAAAGCGCTCGGCCGGCTGGGGTTCCAGTTGGTCCGGGAACGCGGACACGTTTCGATGGTTCGTCAGAATGCCGACGGGACGCGCACGCCGCTGACCCTGCCGAACCATCCGCGCATCAAGGGCTAACGCTTCGCCTCATTTGCACTCAGGCCCGCATTCCGCGCGACGACTCCCTTCGGGCTTATGACAAGGCATAAGGTTGTCCGCCGCTTCGTCATTCGTCCTTGCCGATTGATTAGTCATCAGGCATCAGACATTAGTCATTTGACTGCCGCCAACTCCGCCTTCTCCAGGCACGCCTTCACGTCGTACGGGTTCACGTCGCCCGCGCGGGTCTGGAACGTGGCCGCCGTGCCGCAGGCCACGCCGTAGCGCAAACATTCCGGCGGGCGCTTCCGCGAGGCGTGACAGGAGACGAACCCGGCCATCAGGGCGTCGCCCGAGCCGACGGTCTTCACGACCTCCTGGTGCTCGACGTGCGGCGCGGCCCGCCAGGCGCCCTCGCGGCAGAAGAGGTAGGCGCCCTCGGCCCCCAGGGTCACGACCACGTTGTCGATGCGCCTCAGCAGGGGCTTGACGGCCGCGCGGATGTCGGCCTCCGTCTCGGCCGGTTTGCCGGCCAGTTCCGCCAGTTCCTGCCGGTTGGGCTTTATCAGCCACAGGTCGCGGGCCTTGCGCAGCGCCGCCAGGCCCGGACCGCTGGAATCGACGGCCACGAAGGCGCCCTTCGCGCGGCAGACGGCCAGGATGTCTGCGAACGTGTCGGCCGCCACGCCCCCCGGCAGGCTCCCCGCGACGATTACGTACGCCCCCTTGACGGCCAGGATCGAGAGTTTCTTGGTCAGGCGCTCCAGGTCCTCTTCCGTGACGGTGAAGCCCACGTCGCGGATGTGCGTCTCCAGGCCGCCGCGGCCGGGGTCGATAAGGGTGATGTTCTCGCGCGTAGGTGCGCGCACCTCGAACATCTCGACGCGCACGGGGGTCTTGGCGAAACTCTTGACGAAGCGGTCGCGGTCGTCCTCGCCCACCAGGCCCGTCAGGATGCACGGCACGCCCAGGTGCCCCAGGAGGCGGGCGACGTTCACGGCCTTGCCGGCCGGCTGGACCGACACCAGGCGCCCGCGCACGTGGCCGCCCACCGCCAGGTCCGGGACGTGCAGGATGCGGTCCAGCGCCGGGTTCAGGGCCACCGCCACGATCAGGGGCATCTCGGCCATGGCTACGTCCGCAGCGCCGGGGGCCGCGGCTTAGGCTCGGCCGGCGCAGGCGGCGGCGAGCGCGACTCGGCGCGCAACTTCTCCAACTCGTCCCGCAGAAGGGCCAGTTCCTGCGTCAGGTGCTTCTCGCGCTCCGAGTGCCTCGAAATGACCACCGAGTAGTGAAGCACGATCGCCGCCAGGAACGCGAAGCACGCCAGCGTCATCAGCACGCTGTGGTCCAGCGAGAACCACGCCGCCACGCTGAACAGGATGTTCGGCATGACCACGAACACCAGGATCATGATGCCGGTGCAGACCCACAGAACGGCGTACTCCTCGCGCAGGCGGCGCCGGCGGATGAGTTCCAGCGTCAGGCCCAGCACGCCCAGCCCCATCAAGAGCAGCACGAAGCGTTGCGGCCAGTTCATCGCGCGACCTCCCCTTCCAGCCGCACAGGAGCCTTCAGGGCCTCCATCAGGACGGCCAGAAGCACCTTGGCCATGTAATGGACGCCCACCCAGAACGGGATACTCGACACGCCGCCGCGGCGGCGCCGCATCGCCGCCGGCACCTCCGTCACCCGCAGGCCGTGCTTGTGCGCGAGCACCAGCGACTCCGGCTCGGGATAGTCCTGCGGGTACACCTGCGCAAAGAGTTCAATCCCGCACCGGCCCACGCCGCGAAAGCCCGACGTCGGGTCCGTAATCCGCCGCCCGGTCACGGCCGACACGGCCGCCGCAAGGACCCTTATGCCCGCAATGCGGCCGACGCTGGACGTGGCGCCCCGCGGGCGGAGGAACCGCGACCCGACCACCAGATCGGCCTCCGCCGCCAGCAGCGGCCGCGCAAGGTCCGCCAGCCGCCGCGCGCGGTGCTGACCGTCGCCGTCGAACTGAAACGCCAGGTCGTAGCCGTTCTCGTGCGCGTAGCGGTAACCGGTCTGGACGGCCCCGCCGATGCCCAGGTTGACGGGCAGGTCCAGTACCTTGGCCCCGGCGGCGCGTGCCCGCTCGGGCGTCTCATCGGTCGAGCCGTCGTTGACCACGAGGACGTCGGCCCAGGGGGCCTGCCGCCGCAGGTCCCGCACGGTGCGCGCAATCGCCTCCGCCTCGTTGTAGGCCGGCACGACCACCAGCGCACGCCGGCCGGCCAAGTCGGGCGGGGCGCGGCGCACGCTGTCCGCGCGCAAGACCTCCACTACGCGTACCTCCCTCCCTGTGAAAACTCAGGCGGATATGATAGCCGCATTCGCCCGGCTAAACAAGGCCAACTGGCAGGGGCCGACGGCGATGGCGCGCCGCGGCTCCCCCCCGCCTCACGACAGCCGCACATTGCGCGCCAGGTCGGCAGGCACGCCCTTCAAGAAAGGACGCCGATCGCGGGAAGGCACGCGTGCGCTACAGCCGGATCATCCCGCCGCTCGGTTCCCAGATGAGGTCGTCCAGGTCTTCCTCGTCCACCCACGCCACGCGGCCGCTGACGAAGCCGATGACGTAGCCTTCCCCCGGCCCGTCCACGGCCCGCAGCCGCTCCGGCCCGGACACCAGGGGGGCGCCCGCCTCGGCCTCGAACACCAGGACCGTCCGGTCGGGCGACTCAACAGCCGCCAGGGGAAGACCCGCCACGGCCGCGTTCAGGGCGATGCGGCGGCCCCCGGACAGTTTGACCGCCTCGCGCGGCGGGTGGTCGAGGTGCTTGGCGAGGCCGTCCGGGTACTCTTCCCTGGTCGGCAGGCGGCCGCCGTGCTCCTCGGCGTACTCCCGGGCAACCTGCGCAAGGAGGCTCATCTTGACCATCGCCTCGGCGGCCCTGGCGCGCGGCGTTCCGGGAACCTCGAACGGCTCGAAGGAGACCGCGCTTTCCCAGAAACACATCGTCACCAGCACCCCGAGAACGCACACCAGCAGGAAGAACAGGCCGACCAGCGACACGATGATGCCGGCCAGGGCCACCCCCCTGCCCGCCAGGCGCCCGCCGCTGCGCCGCACGCGGCCAAGCCCCACGATGCCCACGATGAGGCCCGGAATCGCCGTCAGCCCGAGCGTGCAGAGCGAGAAGATGCCAAGAACGAGGCTCGCCACGGCCAGGCCGCTGGTCGGCGGCAGGGCCGGAAACGGTCCGGCAGGAACCGCGGGAGGCGGCCCGGAAGGAACGCCGGGCGGCACGCCGCCACGAAGCGGGCTGAACGGCCCGCCCCCGGCCCCTGCGCCGCCCGTTGCCCCCGCCCCGCCGCTCGTCGATTGCCCGCTCATCGCCAGCCTCCGGCAGCGCATGTCGCACGGCCGACTTGTCCGGCCGCGGGAGCCGTCGCCGCGCACCGGCCACGGCCGCACAAGCCGGCCGTGCCACACGCGCGATGGGCGCTTCGCCCAGGTCGAAGCCGGGGCGCCGTCCCCCGGGGCGTTGCCCCAGCCTACACCGCCGGCGAAGGCGCGGCCTGGGCGCCCGCGGCCCCAGCCGCACGCTCCGGCCGCCCCGGCCCCGCCGCCACCGAGTTGCCGCGACCCTCAAACTCCGGCACAACGCTCCTGAGGGCCCGCTGCACCTCGTCGAACGAATCGCTGTTGGCCACGGCCTCCAGGCGCCCGAGCGCCCCGCGCATTTCATCCATCGTACAGGACCGGCTCTGCCAGACGAAGATTTTTTCGTGCGGCGTCGGCAGAACGTCCTCGCCCGTGGTCCTGAGTTCCTCGAAGAGTTTCTCTCCCGGCCGCACGCCCAGGTACTCGATCTTCACGTCGATGTCGGGGCGGAAGCCCGAGAGCGTTATCATCGCCCGCGCCAGGTCCACGATTTTAAGCGGCGTGCCCATGTCAAGGAGCATCGTCTGGCCGCCTTTCCCGAGGACGCCCGCCTGGATCACCAGTTGCGTGGCCTCCGGAATCGTCATGAAGTACCGGCGCATCTCAGGGTGCGTCACGGTGACCGGCCCGCCCTGCGCTATCTGCTCCCGGAACACCGGCACAACGCTGCCGGCCGATCCCAGGACGTTGCCGAACCGGACGATGACGAACTTCGTGCCGCCGTGGCCCTGCTCGCGGGCCAGCGCCTGGCAGTACATCTCGGCCACGCGCTTCGTGCAGCCCATGATGCTCGTCGGGTTGACCGCCTTGTCGGTCGAGATGAGAACAAACGCCCGGCAGCGATACTGGCAGGCCATGTCGGCCACGTTCTTCGTGCCGAAGACGTTGTTCTTGATGGCCTCGCCCGGATTGCACTCCATCATCGGCACGTGCTTGTGGGCGGCCGCGTGATACACGATGGCCGGCGAGAGGCGGCGGAATACGTCCTCCAGGCGCGCCCGGTCGCACACGTCGGCGATGACGGGCACAACGTCCAGCCCTCCATCCGCCGCACGCAACTCCCGGTCGATGTAGAAAAGATTGTTCTCCGCCTGCTCAAGCAGCACGAGGCGCCGCGGCTTGAACGCGGCTATCTGGCGGCAGAGTTCCGAGCCGATGGACCCGCCCGCGCCCGTCACCAGCACCACCTTGCCCGCGAGGAAGTGGCCGATGCCCTCCAGGTCCAGCGTAATCGGCTCGCGGCCCAGGAGGTCGTTGATGTCCACCTCGCGCAGGCGGCTGACGTCAAGCCGGCCGTCCATCAGGTCCGCCACGCCGGGGACGATGCGGAAGACCAACTTGCGGCCCTTGCATACGTCGATGATTCGCCGCAGGTCCTCCCGCGTGGGCTGCGCCAGCGCGATGATTACCTGCTCGGCGTTCTGCCGCTCCGCGATGGCCGCAAGGTCCCCCACGCCGCCAAGAACGGGCACGCCGTGAATCCGCACCCCCCGCATCTTCGGGTCGTCATCCACGAACCCCACCACGTGGTACTGCTCCACGGGCAGGCGGTAGAGTTCCCGCAGGACGCCCTCCCCCGCGTTGCCGGCCCCGATGATAAGCACGCGCCTCAGGCCCGCGGGACTCACCGGCCGCGAACCCTCGCGGATGACACGCACAAGGAACCGCATGCCCCCCACCAGCGCAATCGTCGCCGCCCAGTCGATTATCAGCACCGTGTCGGGCACCGCCAGCCGCAGCGTAACCGCCTTGTACAGGTACAGCGCCCGGCACGTGTACACCGCCCCAAGGATGACCGCCGTCGAAATGTGGCTCGCCTTGAACGTCTCCACCAGGTCCTGGATGCTCACGTACTGCCACCATCCCGCGTACAGCCGGAAGTAGCCGAAGACGAGCACCTTGACGACCAGGACGAAAACAAGAAGTTGGTAGAACGTCGCCCAGACCGACGCCGGCACGCCCACCTCCCCCGGCAGGATCGGCAGATTGTCGGGAATCGCCTCAGCCGCCGGAGGTATCCGGAACTCGTACCGCAGGCCGTACGCCACCCACAAAGAGAAGGCGAACAGCCCCAGGTGCACCGCTCCTATGTACACGTGACGCAGCGCAGGCCCGAACTCGCTCGGCTCGCGTGCTGACGCCTTCGTCTCCGCCATGCGCGTACCAGGACCCCCCTGGACAGGCCGCCGGACCGTCCCTGCCGCCTTGTGGAACACAACAGCCCGCCTGGCGGCACAGGCCCCCTGTGCCGGCGCTTGAACCGGCGATATCTGAGTTAATCGGCGGTCTTACAAGCCGTTCTTGACACAATGCCCGCCGCAGCCCCGCCGCCAGCCTGCCGGCGGTGCGCCGGCACTGTTCCCGCGGATGCCGTGCTTTCGCGCCGTCGCAAAAACATGGCCGCGCGGGGTCCCGGGGCACAACAAAGCATACGCCGCCCCCCGCCGAAGGTCAACGCCCCGCGCCCCCTGCTTTGGCGCTGCATTGCCGCCAGGCGGCTTTCAGCCGCCAAACGCTTGCCAAAACGCCCCGACGCTGGTAAAAGGTCCGCTCCGACGCTCGTCCTGTAGGCCGGGGCGCCGCCCCGGCATGGTTTTGCAGGAGGGAGCCTACATGGCCAGGAAGAAACCCGACGCCAAGCCCGACCGGCGTTACCGCATTGCCGTCATCCCCGGCGACGGCACGGGACCCGAAGTGGTCCGCGAGGGCCTCAAGGTGCTCGCCGCCGCGGCCGAAGTCACGGGCCTTCAGTATGAGACCGACGAGTTCGACTTCTCGGGCGCGCGGTACCTTGCGCGCGGCGGGGACCCCCAGAAGCCCACCATCGCCGTCGTCACCGACCAGGAGATTGCGACACTGAAGACCTATGATGCTATTTACCTGGGCGCCGTGGGCGATCCGAACGTCGCTCCCGGCATCCTCGAAAAGGGCCTCCTGCTGCGCCTCAGGTTCGAACTGGACCAGTACATCAACCTGCGGCCGGTGAAACTGTACCCGAACGTCCCCTGCCCCCTCGCGGGCAAGGGGCCGGAGGACGTCGACTTCGTGGTCGTCCGCGAGAACACCGAGGGCATCTACACCGGCATGGGCGGCGTCCAGTACCAGGGCACGCCCCGGGAGGTCTCGACGCAGATAAACTGCACCACCCGCTTCGGGGCCGAGCGGGCGGTGCGCTACGCCTTCGACCTGTGCCGCCGCCGAGCCAGCAGCAAGAAGATGGTAACGCTTGTCCATAAGACCAACGTCCTCACGTTCGCCGGCGGCACGTGGATGCGGACGTTCGAGGAGGTCGGCGGGGAATATCCCGACGTCAAGAAAGACTACAACCATGTCGATGCTTGCTGCATGTGGTTCGTCAAGAACCCGGAATACTACGACGTGATCGTCACGGACAACATCTTCGGCGACATCATAACCGACCTGGCGGCCATCATCCAGGGCGGCCTCGGCGTGGCCGCGGGAGGCAACCTCAACCCCGGCGGCCTCTCCATGTTCGAGCCCATGGGCGGCTCGGCCCCGAAGTACACGGGCAAGAACGTCATCAACCCCGTCGCCGCCGTCGCCGCAATGGGAATGCTCCTCCGCGAAACCGGCACGCACAAGGGCGACCCGCGCATGGTCGAGGCCGGCGACCGCGTCGAACGCGCCATCATCGCCACCACCCCCAGAATGAAAAGCCAGGCCGCCGGCAAGATGGGCTTCTCCACCAGCGAGGTCGGCGACCTCGTGGCCGCGGCCGTCCGCAAGGGGTAGCGCTGCCGGCCGAAGATTCCAACGCCGAGACCGCAGAGAACGCGGAGAGAATCATACGTGAACTTAAGAAGATGAAACAGCATTTACTTCTATGCATCCTCTGCGCCGGCGCGGGCGCGGCGGCCGTGCCGCCGGGCGCGGCGCCTGCGCCGTCGCCTTACCGCTGGCTCGACAGGCACGACCCCGCCGAAAGCGTGGCCGCGCGCATCCCGCCGCCGGCCGGCTTCGAGCGAACGTCGGCCGACGCTGGCTCTTTCGAGGCATGGCTGCGCTGGCTGCCCCTGAAGAAGGGCAATCCCCCGTGCGCCTCCACGACGGCCGCGAAAAGCCCAACCAGGCCGCGCACTGGGCCGTCCTCGACATCGACGCCGGCTCGCGCGACCTCCAGCAGTGCGCCGACGCCGTCATCCGCCTGCGGGCCGAGTACCTCTACGCCGCCTCACGCTGCGGCGATATCCGCTTCAACTTCACGAGCGGCGACCGGGCCGACTTCTCCCGCTGGCTCGCCGGGTTCTCGCCCGCCGTCAACGGCAACACTGTGCAGTGGGTGCCCGGCCGCGCGCGGCCGGACAACTACGGCACGTTCCGCGCGTACCTCGACATGGTCTTCACGTACGCGGGCACGCTTTCGCTGGCGAAGGAGTTGAAGCCCGCGGCGCACGTGCGCCAGATGCGCATCGGCGACGTGTTCATTCAGGGCGGCTCGCCCGGCCACGCGGTCATCGTAGTGGACATGGCCGCCCACCCGGCCACCGGCCGCCGGGCATTCCTCCTGGTGCAGGGCTACATGCCCGCCCAGGACCTGCACGTCTTGCGGAACCCCGCCACGGGCGGCCCGTGGTACGACCTCGACTTCGGCCCGTCGCTGCGGACGCCGGAATGGACCTTCGCCCCCGAGCACCTGCGGCGGTTTTAAGGGCGAAGCCCGGTCCGAGGTCGTACGCAACGCCGGCCACACGGGGGCCGCGCAACGGCCCCCCGCGACACAGAAGGAAGTTGCCTCTTGAGAAAGGCTGGACAAGCCGATAACATTGCGCCTGGAAGCGAGCACGTGGGATCTGGTCAGGGTGATAAAAAGCCATGTCAGCACAGAAACTGAGAAACGCGCCCCTCATTGAGGTCATTGTCGAGATCCGTTGGCGGGCGACCCCCGAGGGAGACCCGAACTACAACCTCGCGCTGGGGAAACTCTCGGACTCGTTTCAGGGAGACTACCCCGAGTATCGTGCCCTGTCGAACGCAGCCGTGCCCGCGCAGTTAGCCGCACAAATGCACATGGTTCAACACCAGTTCAGGGCTTCGCCTGATGGATGGCCGCTCGTCCAGGTCGGCCCCACTATTTTCACGCTGAACGAAACGGAGGCCTACAACTGGGAAGGCGACTTCAGAGAGAGGGCGAATCGGGCCGTCAAAACGCTTTTCATGGTCTACCCCAACGCAAAGCAACTCCAAATCGATAGCGTTTTGCTAAGGTACATAGATTGCATAGGTTTTGATTGGGAAAAGGGGTGCCTCCTGGCCTTCATGGAAGAAAAACTGAGAACCAAGATCGCGTTGCCTGAATCGCTGTTCGCCGACAAGGCCCTCTCCAGCCGGCCGGCCGCCCTGGACTTCACGTTCTCGTTCCGGTGTCAGGACCCGCGAGGCCTGGTGCACCTGCGTTTCGCCTCCGGCGAGCGCAAGGGCGAGAAATCTCTGATCATGGAAACCATGGTCCAGAGCACCGGAAACGATGTGCCGCCAATGCCCGACGGATTCGGCGCTTGGCTCGGTGCTGCCCACCAGATAACCAGCGCCTGGTTCACGCGCCTGGTGGAGGGAGATCTCTACCGGAGGTTTCAGAATGCCTGAGCAGGCGTCATCGGCCCCCGGTTTGCTGCTGACAAGTGTGGCGCCTTCAGACGGGTCAACGGCGCGGGAGGCGGCCGGCGACCAGGCGCGCCTCACACCCCGTTTCCTCCCCGGCACGCTTCTTGCCGCCGGCCTGTGTTTATCTGCCACAACCGGCGGCGTCCGATGGCAGCAGTCGCCGATCAACCGCCTCGTCGAACCATCCTCTGTTGTCGGCGCGCGCCCCGCGCGGGCCAGCCCCGACCTCGGTGAACTGGCGAGAACGGCCCTGGCTCGCATGTCGCCGGAGCAAAGGGCCCTGTACGACGACATCCTGGCTTTCCGGGACCGGGCCGGCGAACCGATCGACATCAATGCGCTTCTGCGCGAGATTCGAGCCGATGGCTGAGCGTTACGTCATGGACAATTCGGTGTTAATGAGGGCCTTCTTGCCCGACCGTGAATGCAGCGATCGCGCAGACAAAGTCCTGTCACTCGTGCTGACCGGGGACATCTCGGTTATCGTCCCGAAGAACGCGATGCACGAGTTTTGCGGTGCCGTTACGGGGGCGCTTCGCAAGAAGGGCAGGCCGGTAGGCGAGGCTATTGAGGCTATACGCAAGTTCCAGCGGCTTCCGATCCGCTATGTCGAGTCTCCCGAACTTATCGAGCGGGCCGTTGAACTCGCGTTTGCTTACAACAAGAGTTGGTACGACATGTATTACTTTGCCGTGGCGGAGCAGGAAGGCGTTCCCGTGTGCACCGCCGACGAGAAATCGGCCCAGGCCATCCCCCCGGACCGCCCGTGCCGCATCGTCCTTCTGACACAGTTCCCCGGGTAGCCACGTCCCGCCACGGTCCTCAAACGCCGTCGGGCCGGAGTGCTCCCCCCGCCACGGATGCTCCTGCGTGGCTCTCGGCTTCACGGCTTCGCGGCCCCTCGTGACGGTGTCCACACGCGGGCCATCGCCTCGCCCGCGCGGCGGACGGCGTCGGCCGGCGGGAGGGACGCGAGGTCCTTCTTGAACGGCTCCGGCATGACCGGGCCGTCGTAGCCGATTTTCCTCAGTGCCCCCAGGAAACCCGCGAGGTCGATGACGCCCGTCTCGCCCGGGAGGTCCCGCACGTTGTCCTTCTGCTGGTCCAGGGGCACGCCCGCCGGGGCGTCGTTGATATGCACGTGCACCACTTGTTTCGATTCAAGCGCCAGGATGTCCTCCACCGTGCCCAGCGAGGTGTACCAGTGCCAGGCGTCCAGCAGGAGGCCCGCGTTCGGGCCGCACGCCTCGCACAGTTCCAGCATCTGCTCCATCGTGCGGACGAACGGGTACTTGTGCCCGACGCGGATGGTCTTGGGGCCCAGGAACTCAAGGCCCAGCCGCCCGCCGTGCTCCGCAAGCACGCGGGCCGCGCGCCCGAGACGCTCGGCGTGGAAGCGGAAGTTCTCCTTGTACGGCCGCGAGTCGGAGAACGACAGTATCCACGTCGAGAACCGCGTCACGCCGATCTCGGCCGCACGCTTCGCGATGCCCGGCAGCGCCGCCAGGCCCTGCTCGAACTTCGCCCCGTCGTCGCGGAAGTTCAGGGGCAGCCCCGTGCCGCCGGGGCGCAGGTTCTGCCCTTCCAGCGCCTCCCTGACGGCGGCGGCCGGCACGGCCGGGTCGATTGAAACCTCGATGCCCTCGAAGCCGCCCGCCCTGGCCAGCGGCAGGCACTCCATCCACGGCAACCTTACGCCGACGGCGCCCGGACCCAGGCTGCGATACATATTGACCTCCATTCAGTTTGTTGTTACCGACGCGGCCGCCAAGGCGGCCGGCTGAACGCGCCCCCCGCCCGCGCAGGCGCCAATCGCGCGCCCCTCCCCCGCCGGCGGCGCCGTCGTTTGCCTTTCAATCCGCACTCCGCACTCCGCAATCAGGGCAGGATGCACAGCGGGTCGCCGGTCACCCAGCGGACGGTGCGGGCGTCGAGGCGCTCCATGCCGGGCTTGTCGGCCGTGCCGTCGCAGTAGTCGCTGCGGTTGTAGCGCAAAATAATCTCCATAGGCTTGCTGGGCGTGAGCGGCCGGCCCTTGCCCACGAGGGCCATCGCCCGCCGCGCGGCCTGGCGGATGCGCTCGCGGGCCTCCTTCGGGTCCACCAGTTCCGCCCGGTTGCGCCCCACGGCGCGCTTCACGGCGGCCGTCTCGACGGGCTTGAAGAACGCGCGGGCCTCGGCGCAGGCCGCCTCGTCGCCCGAGACCATGAGCATCGGCACGCCCCAGTTGCCCGCCACGACGGCCCACTGCGCGAGTTCCCCCATCCGCCGTCCGTTGATGCTGTAATCGTGCCACGACAGCGACGACTGCGTGTGGTCGAGGAAGGCGTTCTGCGTGCCGGCCATCGCGTGGGCGCCGATGAAGAACGTGCCCTGGTACGAGTCGTCGAGGACGCCCCACCATTTCTTGTTGGGCCGCGTGTCGTTCTCGGCGCGCTTATCGAGCAACTCAAGTATGAAGTTGTTGCCGCCGCCGTGGCTGTCGAGCACGGTGACGTGCGCGGCCCCGCCCGCGAAGGCGCCGTCGACGGCGGCGTTCAGGTCGGCCATGAGGTGCTCGCAGCACTCGCGGTAACGTTTGCCGGCGCGGTCGATCATGTCCATCGAGTCGACGGCGGCGACGCCTTCCATGTCGGTGTGAATGTAAATGCGCATGGCGGGTTTCCCTTCGGGCGTCCTGGGCTTCTCGCCTTCCGGCGCCGGGGCCGCCGCAGGCGCGGCCGGGTCCCTCGCCGTCGCGGCCTGAGCCGGCGGGGCCGGAGCGTTCGCGGCCGGCCCCCCGGCCGCGAGGCCCGCCGCCGCGACGCCCATCGCGGCGGCCGCCGCCGCCGCGGCCGCTCCGATTAACCACTGCCGCATGTTCATGGCTTCTCCCTTTCCGCCTGCGTGGCCCGCCCGGCCTCCACCACGATAACAGTTTTCTCGCCCGGTTTCATCTCGCCTTTCATCGGCACGAGGATGAAGTTGTCGGCAACGACCGGCCCCAGGTCCCCACCCTTCACGACGCGGACATTCGTCACCCTCTGCGGCAGGAGGGCCATCACGGGCTTTTCAGGCCACGCGCGGCCCTCGCGCGGCGTGATGGTGAAGGTGTGCGTGCCGCCCTCGGACGCGAGGGCCTGGTCCCACGCGGGCCTGCCGGGGGCCGGCCTCGCAGCCCACGCCGGATCGCCGTAGAACGCCACCGTGTCGCGGTCCCACAGAAGGCCGAGTTCGTCGCGGTCGGGCTTGCCCGTCCCGGGGTCCACGAGGCCGTGCCTGGCCGCCAGTTCGTCCAGCAGGCGGCGGTTCTGCTCCAGGTTGTACTGCTCGAAGTCGGCGCGGGCGCTGCGGGGGTAGCGCGTCTCGATTTCATGAAGCAGGACCTGCGTGTTCAGGAAGAACGCCTCGGCCAGCGTGAACCGCCCCGGCTGGCCCAGGAAGACCTCCTGGACGCCCCACCCGCCCTTGCCGTACCAGGTGGGCACGGTGTATCCGAACATCTGCACGACGCCCGCGGAATGAATGAGCGCGGCGACCATGCAGTCGCGGCCGCTTACGTCGCCGATGAGGCAGTTGCCCACGGGCAGAAACACCTTCGGGTTGGGCGAAAATATGTCGAAGCGCCGGCCGTGCGCGTCGAGGCCGAACAGGGCGCCGTCCCGGCACCGCAACTGGCCTGCCTTGAACGAGTACCCTATCTGCCAGTCGCGCTGCGTGGCGTGGCCCGAGGTGATGAGGCAGTCGGGCCTCTCTTTGTTCAAGTAATCGACAATTGTCTGCGTGGAGTCGGGCGGGCATCCCTTGTCGGACACCCTGCCGTCGGGGGTCTTCAGGAGCATGACGCCCGCCTTGCCTTCGTCGAACCGCACGCCCTCGCGGAAGGCCTGGAGAAACGCGCCGGTCGTCCCCGCAAGGACCTTGCGAAGGGCGAGCGGCTCAGCCTGCCGCGCTATCCGCAGGGCGTCGTCGGCGCTGTAGCCGGTGAGGATGCCCCACAGCGTGTCGGTGTACGGGTCGGCGTCCAGGCGGCGCGTGAGGCGGTGCACGGCCACGACGAACTCGCGGCCGCACTCCTCCGGCTGGGCCACGAAGCACGTGTAGTTCGGCGCCAGGGCCGCCAGCGGCTCCTGCGACTCACGCACGCTCGCCTGCCACGTGATGACCGCGCCGCCGTACTTGAAGCGCAGGGCGTCGACCACCACCCGCCACGCCTTCTCGCCGTTCGTCTTGGCGCTGACGACCACGGCGTAGGAGCCCGCGGACGGCGGAGATTCCGCGGCGGCCGCGGCCGCGGCTGGGGCCTGCGCGCCGGGCGACGGGGCAGGCG
>Ga0194112_10003573_pt1 | contig 21623 bp, 15 predicted proteins | sample TA2MahC400mmetaG_FD_146191 | JGI IMG/M metagenome (GOLD analysis project Ga0194112, IMG submission 146191) | Freshwater microbial communities from Lake Tanganyika, Tanzania - TA2015016 Mahale Deep Cast 400m | ecosystem: Environmental > Aquatic > Freshwater > Lake | place: Tanzania: Lake... | reverse complement strand
CTCGCCGCGGAAATCGGCCGGGCCGCCCGTGATGCGCACAAGGCCCATGCTGAGTTTCTGCGGCACGGGCGGGTCGAAGCCGCGACCGTCGCCGTAGGCGCCGTAGAGGGCATCGTCGTCGCCCCAGGTGAGCGGCCAGTTGTCGCTGCCGCGCGCGGCCCGCACGATGGTCTCCGGCGGCGCCCAGGCCATCTGCTTGATGACCGGGCTGGGCGGGCAGGGCGGCCCCGCCGCCGCGGTCGCCGTGGCCGCGCGGCAGATGGCGCCCAGGAACGGCCGCAGGACGCCGTAATGCTCGCCGCCCGCCGCCCTCTTCAGCGACTTTCCCGCCCGCGCGATCACCAGGTCAAGGCTCGGCATCACCACGGTAAGGCTGTCGTACAGGCCCCACGTCCAGTAGGCGTCGCGCGGCACGTCGGGGAGCGTGCCGTCGGCGTTGTTCCACCACAGCAGGCCGTAATGGTTCGACGCCTGCCCGTACTGCTCGGGCGCCAGCACCGGCAGGCCGCGCACGAACTCGGGCACCACGCGGACCATCTCGACGAACTCGCGGGGCAGAAGTTGGCGGTCGCGCCAGCGCCCGCCGCGAAGGTACAGGTACCCGATGCGCGACATGGCCTCTACGTTGGCGCTGATGCCGGAACCGAACTCGCGTCGCGGCAGGCCGTCGATTTCGTGCGGGCGGTACGAGTTGCGGCGCCACACCAGGTCCGAGCGCCGGATGCCGATAGGCTCGAAGACGCGCTCAAACAACAGGTCCGCCACATCTTTCTTGTACGCCAGCGTCAGGCACTCGGCCAGCCAGTTGGGGCCGCCGTCGCTGTAGGACCACTTCGTGCCGGGCTGGAACAGGAGTTCCGTGTACCCGCCGGGCTTGGCGAACCCGGCGGTCTGAGTCGCCAGGTGCAGCAGGGTTATGCGCTCGGGCCATCCTGTGGCGGCGTTGCCCTCCGGCGGAACGCCGAATGTGGGATGGAATGTGCGGGCCGGCTGGTCGAGGCTGCGGACCTTGCCGTCGGCCATCGCGAGGCCCAGGGCCGTCACGCCGATGCCCTTGGTGCTGGACTTAAGGTCATAGAGCGCCCTGGGGTCGCCCCATCGCAGGACGGCCCGCCCGTGGCGGAGGATGATGCCCGACCCGTCGCCCTCCAGGGCGTAGTCACGGGCCTGGTGCAGGAGCGCCGCGTCGAGGCCGACCTCGGCGGGCGCGGCCGCGGGCCAGTCGGGCGATGGCCAGGCGGGCTCGGCCGGCCCTGCCGGCGGCGTGGCCCCGGCCGCCTGCGCCGACCCGGCCGCAGCGGCCATCACGAACGCCAGGCACATGGCAGTGCGCACGGTATTCCCCTTTGTCAATAATTTCCGCAGGGTTAAACACACATCCCACACGCCGGCTACGGGCAGAGTGCGAAGCAAAAAAACGCAGGCCGGGGAACGCCCCGGCCTGCCGCGTCTCGTGTCTTGCGTCTCGCGCCGCGCGCCGCGCGCCTGCGCGTCTAGAATTCGTACTTCACCTGGAACCCCCACACGGCCGGCTCGTAGTTGTTGACCACGTTGCCGAAATGGCCCCACCCGCACGCCACCGCCAGGTGCTCGTTGATGAGGAACGCAAGGCACACGGTGTGCCAGTTGTCCTCCTTGCCCACGAGGCGGCCGAGGCGGTCGTACGGGTTCTTCTTCTGCCGGAACTCGTACACCACGCCCAGCCAGTCGGTTACCAGGACGCAGACGCTGCCCTCGCCCGTCAGCCGGTAGGCGTCGGCGAAGCCCAGCAGCCCCAGTTGCGCTCCCTGGCTGAAGCGTATGCCGCCGGTCGTGATGACCGGCCGCCCGAAGCACGCCCCGGGGAACATCTTGCTGGCGGTCAGCGTGAAGTCTGTGCCGTTGGCCCGCTCCATGCCCAGGGCCCGCACGCCGCCGAAGAGGCGCTTGTTGATGTTCTGGACGGTGGGAGCGTACTTGAACGATGCGCCGCCCGTGATGGCCGGGCAGTACTTGCCCTCCTCAATAAGCAGGCCGCGGATGTTGAAGCCGTGCATCACCACGTGGTCATTGATGTCAATGCCCGTCGCCCGCTGGACGGCGGCGGTGAAGTCGCCCAAATCCAGCGTCGTGAAGGCGTACCCAAGTTCAATCCGCCGGAAAAACGTTTCCGTAACCACGACCTGCTGCACGGTCTTGTTGCCGATCTTGACGAACGTGTAGCCGGCCGAGGGCGGGGCCACAACGGTGCCCGGAGGGCCGGGGTTAACCAAGTACGCCATGGGGCAGATCAGTGCGCCGCCTGTGCCCTCGACGGTGTAGAGGGGCAGGGGCGGGCCCTTCTTCGGCGGGGCCGCCTCGGCGGCCGGTGCCTCGGGCGGCGGGGCCGCCGATGTAACCGCCGGATCGGCCAGGAGCGACGCCTCGAGGTTCAGCGTCAGCGGGGCGTCGGCGGTAGGCGCCTGGGCCGGTTCGCCCTCGCCCGGCCCGAGGGCCTCAAGGTCGCCGCAACCCGGACCCTGCGGCGACAGATAGAGGTCGGGCGCCTCGGCCGGCACGACGGCGATTGCGTCGCCCCGGGCGCCGGGCGGTCCGGCCAGGATTACCGCCAGCGCAGCCAGGACGCCGGCAATCCGCAGAACGCGCGCAGAGTCTCTGCTCAGCAAGCATGCGGTGGGCATACGCACCCCTTTCCGTGGCGGGGACCCGGCCTGTCTCGGCCCCCAAGACGTTGGGAGAAAACTTTAGTGTGCACTCCGGTATCAAACTCGGCATATCAATGCAAGGAAAATTTCTCGGGCCGTGCTGCCGAGCCCGGTGCGGAAGCACCGGGTTACGTTTTCTGCGCCGAGGCGCCTGGCACCTGGGGGAAGATGACCCGCCGCTCGCGAGGCGGCCTCGGGGCTCGGCTCTCACGCCTCCTTCTCCCGGGGCTATTATCGGACGTTTCGGGTTCATTCTTGATTTTTCCGGGCGCTTCCGGTTTCATGGCCCGTCCGTTCGACTTGATGGCAAGGAGAAATGATGGCCCTCTCGGTCGATTGGCGCAGCCGCATCGAGTGCTGGCGCAGCGAGTTCGGCAACCATTTCTACCGCAAACTGGGCTTGGTGGACCTCGCGGGCTTCACCACGCGCGAACACCTGCGGCCCGATCAGGCCGCGCGCGGCCCCTGGCGCCCCATGCCGGTCGGAACGAAGTGGGGCGGCAAGTGGGAGTACGGGTGGTTCAAGGGCCGCGTGGTGCTGCCGGCCGAGGCGTGCGGCCGGCGCATCGTCCTCACCGTGAACCCCGGCGGCGAGGCGCTGATTTTCGTTGGCGGCCGCGTGGCCGGCTCGCGCGACCACGGCCGGGCGTTTCACACGCTCGCCGCCCGCGGGCGGCCGGGCGAGCGATTCGACATCCTCGTGGAGGCCTATGCCGGGCACGGACCCACGCCCGCGAGCGTCGGCCCCGTGCCGCCCGAGCGGCCCGCGGTGCCCGAACCGCCGCCGCGGCAGCGCGCGGTCGAGGAGTCCTCCTTCGGCGTCTGGCAGGAGGACGCCTTTGCCGCGTGGCTGGATTTCGAGACGCTGTGGCAAGTGCGCGAGGCGCTCGACACGAGCAGCCTTCGCGTGGCCGAGATTGACGAGGCCCTGCGCGACTTTACGACCATCGTGGACTTCGAGTTGCCGCGCGAGGAGCGGCTGGCGTCGTTCCGCGCCGGGCGGCGGCGCCTCGCGTCCCTGATGGCCTGCCGCAACGGTTCCACCGCGCCGCAGGTGTTCGCCTGCGGCCACGGACACCTCGACGTGGCGTGGCTGTGGCCGCTGGCGGAGACCGAGCGCAAAGCCGCCCGCACCGCGGTCAATCAACTCAATCTCATGGCCGGGTTCCCGGACTACAAGTTCCTTCAGAGCCAGCCGCACTTGTACCGCATGGTCAAGCAGTGGTACCCGGAGTTATACGCCCGCGTGCGGCGTGCCGTGCGGCGGGGGCAGTTCGTGCCCGAAGGCGCCATGTGGGTCGAGGCCGACACGAACATCACGGGCGGGGAGAGCCTCATCCGCCAGTTCCTGCACGGCATGAGGTTCTTCAAGGAGGAGTTCGGCGTAACGTGCCGCATGCTGTGGCTGCCCGACGTGTTCGGCTACTCCGGGGCGCTGCCGCAGATACTCAGGGGCTGCGGCATCCGCTACTTCTCCACGGCCAAGATTTTCTGGAACTACCAGGGGGGCGACCCGTTCCCGCACTCCACCTTCGTCTGGGAGGGCATCGACGGCAGCGAAGTATTGACTCATCTCATTCACACCTACGGCACGTGGAGCCATTACCCGGACACGCTGGGCCTGTGGAACCGGCGTCCGCAGAAGGACGGCATCGCGACGATGATCGCCTCGTTCGGCCACAGCGACGGCGGGGGCGGGCCGTCGCGCGAGCACGTGGAGTTCCTCCGCCGCCAGCGCGACCTGGAGGGCCTGCCGCGAGTACGCTTCGCCTCGCCCATCGAGTACTTCGAGGACCAGGAACTGCGCGGCTGGCCCGATGCGCGGTACGTGGGGGAACTGTACTTTCAGTGCCATCGCGGCACGTACACGTCGCAGGCGCGGACGAAAAAGGGGAACCGCCGGGCCGAGTTCGCCCTGCGCGAGGCGGAAATGTGGGGCGCCGCGGCCCGGGCGACGGCGGGCTTCGGGTTCCCCGCCGCGGCGATCGAGGAGGCGTGGAAGCAGGTGCTCCTGTGCCAGTTCCACGACATCCTGCCCGGGTCGTCCATCCACCGCGTGTACGAAGAGGCCGAGGCGGCGCTGGCGGCGGTGATCAAGCAGGCGGATGAAACAGCGGCGGCCGCGCGCGCGGCACTCGCCGGCAAGGGCAGCGGCCTGGCGGTCTTTAACTCCCTCTCCTGGGAGCGGGCGGCCCTTGTGCCGCTGCCTGGCGGTTGGGCGTGCGCCGCCGGCGCCGGCGGCGAGTGCCTGCCGCAGCAGAAGGTCGGCCGCCAGAAGGTGGCCGAAGTGCGCGTGCCCGCGTGCGGGTGGACGGCCGTGAGGCCGTGCGGGCCGGGGTGCCGGCCGGGCGAGGCGTCGCCGGAGTCGCGGGCGACGGCGTCGCTTGAGCGCGGCCGCGGCGCGGCGGCGGTGCTCGAAAATGAACTCCTGCGCGTCGGGATCGACGCCGCCGGCGAAATCACGAGCATCTTCGACAAAGAGGCCCGACGCGAAGTCGCCGCCGGCCCGTGCAACGCCTTCCGCCTCTTCAAGGACGTGCCCGCCAGGAACGATGCGTGGGACATCGACAGCATGTACGAACGGATGCCGGTGACCCTGAGGCGCGAGGCGCGGCTGGAACTCGCCGCTGCCGGCCCGCTGGCGGCCGCGGTGCGCGTGCGGCGGCGGATCAACAACTCGGACCTCGTGCAGGAGGTGCGCCTGCGGAGGGGCAGCCGGCGGATCGACTTTGTCACGTCCATCGACTGGCGCGAGCGGCACAAGATGCTGAAAGCGGCGTTCCCCGTGGACGTGCACGCGGGGGAGGCTGTCCACGAGATTCAGTTCGGGCACATCCGCCGGCCCACCCACCGGTCGCGCCCGTTCGACGCCGACCGCTTCGAGGTTGCCCAGCAGAAGTGGACCGCCCTGGCCGAGGAGAACCGCGGCGCCGCCGTGCTGAACGATTGTAAGTATGGAGTGAACGTGCTCGGCAACTGCATCAACCTGACGCTCCTCCGCTCGCCCATCGCGCCCGACATGACGGCCGACCTGGGCCGCCACGAGTTCACGTACGCCTTCTACGCCTGGACCGGCAGTTTCGCCGACTGTGGAGTGGTGCGTGAAGCGTACGACCTGAACGTGCCGGTGACGGCGGCGGCAAGGGTCGAGGGTCGAGGGGCGAGGGACGATTGTGCCGGCAGCGGGAGCCTGTTCTCCGTGGATGCGCCGAGCATCGTCATCGAGGCCGTGAAGCCCGCCGAGGACGGCTCCGGCGACGTCATCGTACGCCTCTACGAATCGAAGCGCACCCGGGCGCGGGCGGCGCTGACGACCGCGCTAAGAGTCCGCGCCGCCCGCGAGTGCAACCTGCTGGAAGAGCCCGGCCGCGCGATTGCCGTCCGCTCCGGCCGCCTGGCGCTCGATTTCCGCCCCTTCGAAATCAAGACGGTGCGCCTTATCAGCCCGCGGTGAGCACACCTGGGGCGGAGCGGCGCAAGGTTGCACTCCGCGCGCAGCGCGCGCGCCGCCTCTCGTGTATTCACGGGGGGTTGAATAAGGCCGTCGCGCGCGCAGCGCACGCGCGGGCTTGCGCCGGGGGATCGAACGCCCGCTGCTCGAGCGGCATGCAGCAGTGGCGCGCTGCAAATGCGGTGGCGCGCTGCAAATTGACCCGCCCGGTGCGCCTTATTACAATGCCCGCAGCGGGTTGTCATGGCCATAGGCCAGTCGGACATCCGGGCCGCGGGCGAGGAGGTGCGGAAACTCGTCGCCCGCCAGGAGGTCGTCGAACTCGTCGCCGAGACCCTCCGCACCGAGGGCCAGGCGAGCGTCGAGGGCCTGTGGGGATCCAGCGCGCCGGCCCTGGCGGCGGCCCTTCTGCCCGGCTGTCCGGGCGTCCTGCTGTACGTCCTGGCGCACATCGACGCGGTGGACGATGCCCGCGACGACTGGCGCCTGTTTGCGGGCGTTGACCCGCCCGTCTTTCCGGCGTGGGAGGCGCTGCCGGCCGAGTCGGACGTGTCGGACGAAATCCTGGCCGACCGGCTGCGCGTGCTGAAGGCCCTTGCGGCGGTGCCACCCGCCGGCGAAGGTTCAGCCGCGGGCGGCACGCCCGCGGCCGTTCCGGCCGCGGCTGAACGCGGCGAGGCGCCCCCCGAAGCCGCCGCCCCGCCGCGAGTCCTCGTCACCACCATCCAGGCGCTCATGCAGCCGGTCCCGTCGCCGCGCCACCTGGAGGAAAACACGCTGGACCTGGTGGTCGGCCGCGACTACGCCCCGGAGGACCTCCGGCGCTGGCTGGCCGCGCGCGGATTCCGCCCCGCCGAACTCGTCCTTGAGCCGGGCCAGTTTGCCGCGCGCGGAGGCATCCTGGACGTCTTCGCCCCGACGGCGGCGCTGCCGTACCGGCTGGAGTTCTTCGGCGACACGCTGGAGAGCCTGCGCACGTTCGACCCCGGCACGCAGCGGAGCCTGGACGACCGCGAGCGTGCGGCCATATCGTTCCTGCCGACGGGCAAGGGCGGCCCCATCGCGCCGCAGACGACGGCGAACCTGATGGACTATCTGCCGGCCGACGCGTGGATCGTCTGGCGCGACCCGCTGGAGATCGCCGAGGTCGGCCGCTCGTTCATCGCGCACCTGGCCAGCCCCGTGGGCGTGTACTCGCTGGAGGCGGTCGTGCGGCGGGGGCGCGCATTCACGCGAGTGGACCTGTCGAGTTTCACCGCCACGGGCACGAGCGACGCCTTCCTGCTGCGCACCGAGGCCCCGCCGGCGCTGAGCGGCAAGGCCGAGGCCGTCCGCGAGGAACTGGCCGACCTGGCCCGCGAAGACACCGTCCTCCTGTTCTCCGACAACGAGGGGGAAAGCGGCCGCCTGGCCGAAATCCTGGGCACCCTGCCCGATGAGCAGCGAGCCCGCATCCGCCTGGGCGTGGGGCGCCTGGGCGCGGGCTTCCGCCTGACGGGCGAGCGCCTGACGGTGCTTGCGAACCACGAGGTCTTCCACCGCTACCACGACCGGCGGCGGCTGCGATCGCGCCTTCAGACGCGGGCCATCGACACGTGGCTTGACCTCGCGCGCGGCGACTATGTGGTGCACGTGGCGCACGGCATCGGCCGCTACCTGGGCATGAAGACCCTGCGCCGCGGTCAGAAGAAGACCGTCACCGAGGCGGGCGACCTTGAACTGCCCGCGCCGCCCGAAGAGGCGGGGGACTATCTGACCATCGAGTTCCGCGACCACGTGAAGGTGTACGTGCCCGCCTCGCAGATCGACCTGGTGCAGAAGTACATCGGCGGCTTCAAGGGCCGGCCGAAACTGTCGAGCGTGGGCGGCAAGGCGTGGGGCGAGCGAAGGCGCCGCGTCGAGTCGGCCGTCGAGAACTTCGCCCTGGAACTCCTCAAGGTCCAGGCGCTCCGCCAGTCGCGACCGGGCATCACTTACCCGGAAGACAGTCTGTGGCAGAAGGAGTTCGAGGCTTCATTCCCGTACCCCGATACCGAGGACCAGGTGGCCGCCATGCACGAGATCAAGCGCGACATGCAGTCGCAGCGGCCGATGGACCGACTCGTCTGCGGCGACGTGGGCTACGGCAAGACCGAACTGGCGGTGCGGGCCTCCTTCAAGGCCGTCGAGGCCGGCAAGCAGGTGGCCGTCCTCGTCCCGACCACGGTCCTGGCCGAGCAGCACCTGCGCACCTTCCGCGAGCGCGTGGCCGATTACCCCGTGAACGTCGAGATGCTCTGCCGCTTTCAGACCCGCGGGGCGCAGGCCGAAATCCTCAAGCGGTTTGGCAAGGGCCAGGTGGACGTAATCATCGGCACGCACCGCCTGCTCCAAGGCGACGTGGCGCCCGCCGACCTGGGCCTGCTGGTGGTGGATGAGGAGCAGCGTTTCGGCGTTGAGCACAAGGAGCGCCTGAAGCGTCTGCGGCAGATGATGGACGTGCTGACGCTGACGGCGACGCCCATTCCGCGGACGCTGCACATGTCGCTCCTGGGCATCCGCGACATATCGAGCCTCACCACGCCGCCCCAGGACCGCCGCGCGGTGCGCACCGAGGTCTGCCCGTGGGATGATGAGAAGATCCGCCAGGCCATCCTGCGCGAACTTGCGCGCGACGGGCAGGTCTTCTTTGTCCACAACCGCGTGCGGACCATCCGCGGCGTGGCCGCACGCGTGCAGGCCCTGGTGCCCGAGGCCCGCCTGGAGTGGGCCCACGGCCAGATGAATGAGCACGAACTGGAAAAGCGGATGCTGAGGTTCTTTGCCGGAGAGATTGACGTCCTTGTCACCACCACTATCATCGAGTCGGGCCTCGATGTGCCGCGAGCCAACACCATGTTCATCCACGATGCCGACCGCTTCGGCCTGGCCGATTTGCACCAGTTGCGCGGCCGCGTGGGGCGGTATAAGCACCGGGCGTACTGCTACCTGCTTCTGCCGGAGGGGCGGCCGGCGACGCCTGCCGCGGCCAGGCGACTGCGGGCCATCGAGCAGTACGCCGAACTCGGCGCGGGGTTCCAGATCGCCATGCGCGACCTGGAGATCCGGGGGGCCGGCAACATCCTGGGGGCAGAGCAGTCGGGCCACATCACCGCCGTCGGATACGAAATGTACTGCCAGTTGCTCGAGGCCGCAGTGCGGCGGCTGCGCGGCGAAAAGATCGAAGAAGTCCGCCGCGCAGACGTGCAACTGGAAGTCGCCGCGTTCATCCCGAACTCGTACGTGCCCACCGAGACGCAGCGGATCGCGCTGTACCGGCAACTCCGCCGGGCCGCCGGGGCCGAACGCCTGGCCGAGGTGGCCGATGAAATCGCCGATATGTACGGTCCCCTGCCGGACGAGGTGCGGCGGCTGGTTGACCTGGAGGAAGTGCGCGTTGCGGCCGGGAGGGCGGGCATCCGCTCCATCCACCGCCGCGGGGCGGACCTGACGTTCACCCTGGAAGACGTGGCCGTCGTCGGCCCGCTCTTCGGCCAGAAGAGCCGGCGCGAGGTCCAGGGCGCCGGCGTGGTGCGCGTCTTGGACCCGCAAACGGTGGTCTGGCGCCTGCACAAGGACCGCGGCGGGGCCGATGCACTCGCCCTGCTGCGGAAGGTGCTTGCCGGGTTCACGCAGGCGGAATAGAATGGCTTCGCCTGCGCAGCGTGGTCGCTGTACCGGCCCGACGCTTTTGGCCGCGCAGGTTGGAGCGGGCGAGGGATGGGTACCTGCGCGGCGGGTATCAGAGCCGCGACCGTAAGGGAGCGGAGCCGGGGGGCAGCGTGCGCAACTGCACCGCTCCCCCACGGTCGCGGCTCTGACTCGGGCCGCCTGCGCGGGCTCGGAAGGCTCGGCATGAGATGCCTGTGGGCGATGCTGGTCATGGCGGCTGTGGTTGCCGGCTGCATGCGCGACGGCGGCGGCCTGGGCGCGCTCTCGCCGCGCATGGCGGCGGGTCCGGCGGCCGAGACGGCCACGGGTGAGGCGCCGACCGGCGATGTGAGCGCCGTCCGCGCCGCCGATGCGCCGCTCGCACGGCCGCGAGAGACGCCGGCCGCCCCGGCCGCGCCGAGGCCGGCTGTGACGCACCCCGACGAGCCCGCCAGGTATGATGCCCGCCTGGGCGAGGTGGACCTGCCCGTGGCCACGCGCCGGCCGCCTGTTCTGGCCGGCGCCGACGAGGGCGAAACGCTCCGCCTCGTTGACGCCGTTCTGGCGGAGGTCAACGGCGAGGTCGTAACGCGCGAAGACATCCTGGGCCCTTTACGGCCGCAGATGCGGCAGTGGCGCCGCGAACTTTCGCCCGCCGCCTTCGAGAGCCGCTGCCGCAGCCTGGTCGACATGCGCCTGCGCGAGGCCGTCAGCCTGCGCCTCGTCGTCCAGGAAGCCAAGGCGAAGATGACCGACGACGAAAAGAAGCAGGTCGAGGCCGCCCTGGAGCAGACCGTCAAGAACCTCACGAGCGAGGCCGGCAGCATCGCGGCCCTGGAAGAGCGCCTCGCCCGCCAGGGCTCGTCGCTCGAAAAAGAAAAAGAGCGCGAGCGCCAGCGCATGCTCGTGCAGCGGTACCTCCGCGAGAAGGTCGCCCCCGCCGTCCACGTGACGCACAGCGAACTGCTGGAAGTGTACAACCGCGTGCGGGCCGAGCGGTACGAGCAGCCCGAGCGCGTCCGCCTGGGCCTCATCATGCTGAAGAAGTCGAGCGCGGCCGACCCGGCCGCCGCCCAGGCGCTCGCGAGGGCTGTCCACGGCCGGGCCGCCGCCGGGGAGGACTTCGCACGCCTGGCCGCACGCTACAGCGAGGACCCCATGAGCGAGAAGGGCGGCGACTGGGGCTTTATCACGCGCGGCTCGTTCCGCGTCCGGGCCGTGGACGAGACGCTCTTTGCGCTCCAGGGGGGGCAGGCGGGGCCGCTCGTGGAGACCGAAGACGCCTACTACGTCGTCAAGGCCCTGGAGCGCTGCCCGGCCCGCACCGTGCCGTTCACCGAGGTGCAGGCCGACCTGGAAGATGAAATCCGCGACCGCAAGTACAACGAAATGGTCTCCAGGCACGTTCAGGAGTTGTACCGGCGGGCGTACGTCCGCATCATGCAGGAGAACCTGTAGGCGGCGCTCTGGCTTTGCGCGGCGGGTCTCCCAGGCACGGCCACATGCCGTGCCGTGGCCGGCCGGACCCGCTGTGCACGGGACTCATGACTACTGTAGGGGCGACCATGCCGCAAGTCACGTTCCTTCCGTACGACATCCGCCTGGAAGTGCCTCGCGGCACGAGCCTGCTGGCGGCGGCCGACGAGGCAGCCGAGATGGTCCCCGACGATTTCTTCGTCGGCGAACTTTGCGAGGGCCGGCACGAGTGCGGCAACTGCTGCGTCGAGGTCGTCGCCGGGGCCGGGAACCTCTCCCCTGCGACGCAGGGCGAGCGGCGGCTGCTGAACGACATGCGCCACGGCTCCGCCGTCCGCACGGCCTGCACAGCCCGCGTCCTGGGCGACGTTACGGTGCGCATCCTCGCGCCGGTCAAGCATACCCCCGACCGCGGTGACGCGCAGATGCAGGCGCACCCGTAGGTCCGCGCATGCGCGACAATCGAGCCGCGACCCGCGTGCGGGCCGTAGCCCCTACGGCGGGGCGAAGGCCCGTGAGGTCGCGGTTACCTTAACATGGCCCAAGACCTCACCCATGTTGCCATCATCGGCCCGGGCGCCATCGGCTGCCTGCTGGCGGTGCGGCTGGCGCGCGCCACAGGCGGGACGCGAGTCACGCTTGTTGACTACCGGCCCGACCGTGCCGCGCGGCTGAGCGCCCGCCCCATCCGCGTGCGCGCGGCGGATGTGGCACGGCCGGCTTGTCCGGCCGTGGGTGTCTGCGCCGAGTTCGCCACGGGCGGGCAAGCCGGCCGTGGCGCAGCCACGCTGGAGACCCGCGTGCCCGTGCGGACGGCGCCCGATGGCCCCGTTGACCTCGTGCTCCTTGCCGTCAAGGCACACGCCGCGCGAGCCGCCGCCGTGGCCGCCGCCGCGTGGATCGGCCGGGCCCCCGTCGTGTGCCTTCAGAACGGCCTGGGCGTTGTGGCCGAGGTGGCTGCGGCCCTGCCGCACTCGGCGGTCATCACGGCGGTTTCGTACCAGGCGGCCAACCTGGCGGGCGAGGGCGAGGTTAACCACGTCGCCAACCTGCCGACCCACCTGGGCTACGAGGGCCGCCCGCCGGACGGAGCGGTGCGTGCGGCGGCGGACGTCTTCTTGCGTGCCGGCCTGCCCGCCGCCGTCGAACAGGACATGACATCCCTGGTGTGGGGCAAACTTATCATCAACGCCGCCATCAACCCCGTGGCGGCCCTGGCGGGCGCCGCCAACGGCGAGGTGGCCGCGCGGCCGACGCTGCGGGCCCTGGCCGAGTCGATCGCTGAGGAAGGCCAGAACGCGGCCCGCGCGCGGGGCGTCGCGCTGCCGTACCCGGACGCCGCCGAGGCGGCCCTTGAGACGGCCCGCGCCACCGCGGCCAACCGCTGCTCGATGCTTCAGGACCTGGAGGCGGCGCGGCCAACCGAAATTGAGTACCTGAACGGGGCCATCGTGCGCGAGGCCCAGGCGTGCGGCGCGGCCGCGCCGGTGAACCGGGCGGTGGCGGCGCTCGTGCGGCAGGTGTCGGCGGCGGGGCGGGGATAGAAAAGCCGCGGCCGTACGTGGCCGCGGCTCGAAGATCGCGTGGGATTGCGGCGGGCTACTTGCGGTCGCTCTGGCCGGCCTTCTCGCCCTTGTCGCCCTTCTCGTACTTTTCGCCCCGTTCGCCCCTACCTTCGGGTGTTTTTCCTTCGAAGCGGCGCCAGTATTCCGGCTCTTTAGAGGCCCTGAGGGCATCTTCGAGGCGGCCGGTGACGATCTCGTCGCGCTTGGCGGCGCGCTGCTTCAGTTCCCGCCGGAGTTCCTCCAAGCGGCCTTCGAGTTGGCCTATCTGGGCCCCGCGGGTGGCCATCTCGACATCGAAGAGCCGCTCAATCACCCGCCGCAAGGCCAGCACCAGTCCATCCCGCTCTGGCGAGTCTGCCGCAGCGCGGGCTTTCGACGCAAGGTCCTGCGCCTGGAACCGCAACTGCTTCTCCTCAATCGCCTTGCGGAAGCCCTCCGGGTCGCGCCGTTTCAGGTCCTGCAACTGGCGGACCTCGAACCGCAGGTGGCGGCAGACGGTGCGGAAGTGTGTGGCGTCCGCGTCGCGCATGCGCTCCAGTTCCGCCTTGAGCCAGGGCATGTTCTCGCCCACGAAGGCCATGATGTCCGCGATGTCGGCGTCCGTAAGGTCGCGGAACATCGGGGCCACGCGGACCGGGCCGCGGCCTTCCTGGTCGGCCGATTCGCGCCCGGCCTCGCCGCCCGGCGAGGGCGCCGGCCGGGGCGGCCTGGCGCCCGACGGCGCGGCCGACCCTTCAGGTCGGCCGGGCTTATCATCCTTCGCCAGGATCGGTGCGGCCGAGACAAGCGCCGCCAGCGCGACCGTGAGCACAACCGCAAATCGCATTCTCACCTCCCGCTCAGGCTTCGATCTCGGCCCGCAGTTGCTCCAGGAAGCGGTCGATCTCGTCGAGGAGCCAGTCGCCGTTGGTTTCCGGCGCGGGCATCGTGGCGTCGGCCACTTGGCCGTCCGCCCCCGCCTCGAGGATTTCGACCCCGGCGGCGATCTCAGCCAGTTCAGCCTGCACCTGGACGTCGGTGAGCCACGTGCCGGGCGCCGGATGCGCAGGCGTCGGACTTGTCGGCGGCGCCAGCATCCAGGCGCCGACGGCCAGCAGCACCAGCGCCGCCGCCGCGGCCGACCAGCGATGCCGCCAGAGGAACCGGATGACGGCGGGCGGGCGATGCGCCGCGGCCAGCCTGCGGCGAAGCGACGCCTCCGCCTCCGCCCCGAGCCCCGGCGCCTCAATCGCCGCCAGCGCCGCCAGGCCGCGCGACACCGCCGCCGCCTCGCGCCGGCACGCGGGGCAGCCCGCCAGGTGCGAAGCCAGCGCCCGGCGCCGCCGCGCGGGCAGTTCCTCCGCCGCGTACAGCACCCATTCTTCGTTTCTTGGGCAACTCATATTTCGTCCTCGGGGATGAGGTCACCCAGTTTCCGCAGCGCCCGATGCGCCCGGGCGAGCACCGTTCCGATCGGCTCGCCGGTGGCGCGGGCGATGTCCTTGAACGCCAGTTCGCCGTAGTACCGCAGCAGGATGACCTCGCGGTCGGCCTCCGAGAGGCGAGCCAGGCCCGCCTCGACCCTTGCGGCCCGCTCGCGGCGGGTCACGCCGGAGTCGGGCGGGGCCGAGGCGCCCAGCGCGGCCGCCACCGGCGGGTCCGCGCCTTCCTCCAGGCTGACCGACGCCTGCCGCGGCTGGCGCCGAATCCAGTCGCGCGCCAGGTTCACCGCGATGCGAAAGAGCCACGCCCGGAACTTCCCCTCCGGGCGGTACGAGCGCAGCCCCCGGTACGCACGCAGCATCGTCTCCTGCGTCAGGTCCTCGGCCACGTCCGGCCGGCCGACCAGCCGATACAACAGCCCGTACACCCGCGGCGCAAACACCGTCAGCAGCGCCTCGGGGCGGCGGGGATCGCTGGGGCCTTGCGTCATGCCTGCCACCTGTCTGAACGGATGCGACTACCGATTATTGCCGAGGTGCGGCTAAACGCCCCGCGGTGTTCACGGGGGGGGTGGTTTCCGCGATGATCGCGGCTGCCCAGTGGCCGGGGCCGGGGGCCGCCAGCGTCACCACGCCGCCGCCGTCGATCGTCTGGCGGCGGGCCCAATCGCCGCTGGAGATGTCGATCCAGCGCACCTCCAGCCGCCCCTGCGCGCCGGCCAGGTCGAGGCCGACCTTGCCGCCGTCGGTGAAGTACAGGGCATAGGCCCTGCCCGGCTTGGCCGCCAGGTAGGCCTCGTTCGGGTCGCGGTCGCGGAGCAACTCGTTTGCGGGTTCTGCGTCCCAGAGGCGTATGACGGACTCCAGTTTGCGGGCGGCGCGGATGGCGGCCTTGGCCGGGTCGGACAGCCCCAGGCCGGAGTCCGGCCGGTGGAACCTGGCCGACGCTGCCCCGCCGATGACGTGGCGCCACCAGCGTTCCAGGCCGTCGCGGTTGTCGCCGAATCGCCCGCCGTCGGCCCCGTAGGTCTTCACGGTGTTCAGGGGCCGCGGCGAGGCGGAAACGTGCTGGCGGACCCACTGAAAATTGTCCCAGTGCTCCTGGCCCTTTTTCTGGTTGTTCTGCGACACGTCGGCAAAGTCGTAGCGTTCGGGGTGGTCGAGGGTGCGGCGGTGCATGTCGGCCTTCAGGTCCCAGGCGTCCCACATCTCCGTAACGCAGACCTTCCTGCCGGCCGCGGCGGCGCGGTCGCGGATGTAGCCGGCCCAGTAGGCGCTCCACGCCTCTTCGCCGGAGGTCTCGTTGTCCATGCAGTAGAGTACATGGTTATATTTAAGTGCGTGCGAGAGCATCCTGTCCACGAAGCGCTGCTGATACTTCAGCACGACCGTGTTATTGCGCTGCGGCGGCGTGGTGAAGAAGAAGGGCTGGCGGTTCCGGTATGCGGCCTCCAGATACTGCTCCGCCAGGTCCGACTGGCCGTACGTATAGTTGACGTTGTTCTTGGGGTTGTACGGATGCGGCGGCCAGTTTGCGCCCGAGTAATCAAAGCGGTCCCACACTTCTATCTGCACGATGACGTCGCGTTCGGCGGTCAGGCGCAGCATGTTCTGAAAGCGCTGCCAGTACTCTTCGTTCCACTGTTCCAGGTCGAACTTGCCGCCGGGCAACTGCTTGAACGGATAGACCTCAAAGCCCTTGTCCGGCCGGTCGCTCATGGTGTTGCGGATGTAGTTTGCGCCGACGGCCTTCATCTCGTCGAGGTGCTCCTTGAGGTCGGGAATCTGGAAGAGATTGTCGTCCTTGCTGCCGCCCAGGAGGAGCACGGGCCGGCCCTTGTGCTGCCAGTAGCGCGGGTTCTGGGGCCAGGGCCGGATGCGGTCGGGATCGTCGGCGGCAGGCGCGGCGCCGGCGCCGGTCGCGGCTGTAGCGGCGGGCGCGGCGACAGGGGGAACGCCGGCGCCGTCGGCCGCTCCGGCCGCCGCCGCATGACACAGCAGCGCCGGGGCCAGCGCGGCCGCAAGACACAGGCGCATCAGCCTCAGAGCCGCCACCGTGAGGAAGCGGGGCCGTGGCCGTGCAAACAGGGGGGTCGTCATCGGTCTTCCTCCGGGCGAGTGCGGCTGCCGGGATCGGCGCCGCGACGCGCACATTCTACCAAGAGGGCAAACGTGCGGCAAGCGCACGCGGGAGCGTGCCCGGTCAGGGCGCGGGGGCGACGGTCGGGTCGAGCGGCAGGCCGAGGCGCTTGTAGTGGTTCAGGCGGCCGCGCTCGTCGCGCTGGTGCTCGGCCCGTGCGTAGCGGCCGACGGCCGCGGCGTGCTCGCGCGGAACGACCACGACGCCGTCGCCGTCGGCCACGATGAGGTCGCCCGGAAATACGAGCGCCCCGCCGCAGTTGACCGGCACGTTGACGGAATCGAGCCACACGCGCCCAGGGCGCACGCCGCCGCCGATGTGCCGGCAGTACACAGGCATCCGTCGCGTCAGGACGATCTCGTCGGTGTCGCGGGCGTTGCCGTCGGTCACGACGCCGACGAACCCTGCGGCGGCCCACGAGAGCGAGTTGTTCGACCCGATGTAGCCCACGTAGCCAACCTCGTCGGCGTCGAAGACGACGACGGCGTTGCCGCGATTGCCCAGGTCGCGCCAGGCCGTCTCGGCCGACTGTTTATACTCACGACTCTTGAACTCTTCATAAGCGGCGACGTCGGCGAAGGACCCCTGGCCCACCCGCACCTGGACGGGCACGTACCGCACCGTGACGGCGAAGCCGACGAAGCGGTGGGTGAGCCGCTCGGCGTCGCGCCACAGGGGGCGGATCGAGCGGTCCATGACGCCCATGTCCTGGAGGCCGACGGCGTCCATGGCGTCGACCACGTCGGTGACGCGGGCGTCCTTGAAAAGGGCGAGTATCTCCTGTCGCGCCTGGTCGCTGTCGTCGAAGGTCTTGTTCTGGAGGATGCGCTTCTCCTGCGGGGTGGTGAGTTCCGGCTGCGCGGCCGGGGGCTGCGCCGACGGCGCCCGCGGGTCGGGCGCGGCGGCGGCGAGCAGCGCGGCCGCGAGGGCCGCTGCCGCAAGGGTCGGGAACCACGGGGACATGGTCATGGATTGCCTCCTTTCGCTGATTCGCGGTGCGCGTCGCGCCGGGCCCGAGCCCGGTCTTTCAGGATTTCCGCCGGCCGCAGTATACGCTGCGCGCCGGCTGGATGCCAGGTGCGAAGGCCGGGCCGCGCGCCGGCGGAAGTTTATGGTGGAACTTGGGCGGCGGGGGGTTTTTAATAGCGCGCGGGGGAATGCCGGCCCGCCGGAAGGAGCGCGTCATGGCAACCCGGAAACCCTCGCAACTGGCGGTTACGCTGTACACGCTGCGCGACTTCTGCAATCTGCGCGAAGACATCGTGCGGACGCTTGCCCGCGTGCGCGCCATCGGATACGCAAACATCCAGATATCAGGCAAGGGCCTGATGGAGGTCCACCCGCCGGACCTCAGGAAGATGGCCGAGGACGCGGGCCTCACGATTATCGGCAGCCACATCGCCCTGGCGATGTTCCGCGACGGCCTCAAGAACACGATATGGCGGCTGCACCAGTGGGAGTGCCCGTACGCGGCCATCCCGTGGCTGCCGCCGGAGGAGCGGGCCACGCTGGAAGACTGGAAGGCCCGCGCCAGGGAATTTTCAGCGCTCGGCCGCGTGCTGGCCGGGGAAGGCATCACCCTTCAGTACCACAACCACAACTTCGAGTTCCAGAAGTTCGGCGGCCGCGGCGGGGTGGGCGGCCGGACGGGCCTGGACGTGCTCTACCGCCACAGCGACCCGCGCTGGCTCCAGGCCGAGATAGACGTGGCGTGGGTGTCTCGCGGCGGGGGCGACCCTGCGGCGTGGTGCCTGCGCGTCAAGGGCCGCATGGACCAGGTGCACCTGAAGGACTGGGCCATCGTGGGCGGCGAGCCCGTCTGGACCGAGGTCGGCGAGGGGAACCTGAACATGCCGGCGGTGCTGAGGGCCTGCAAGGCCGCGGGCGTTCGGACGTACATCGTGGAGCAGGACCTCTGGCCCGCCACGAACGACCCGTTCAAGAGTATCGAGATAAGCCTTAAGAATTTGCGCAAGATGGGAATGCGTTAGACGGCGGAAATCGCACAAGGAGTCACGGAATGAACTCGACGCGTCGGGATTTCCTGAGAATTGCCGGCGGCGCGGCAGCGGCGGCGGCCCTCGGGCGGCCGGGCCGGGCGGAGGCCCCGGCCGCGGCGCCCGCAGCCGGAAGCGCGCCCGCAGCCGGAAGCGCCCCCGCCGGCCGGCGGCCGAACATCGTCTTCATCCTGGCCGACGATTACGGCATCGGCGGCATCGGGTGCTACGGGGCCGCATACAAGACGCCCGTCCAGGACGCCCTGGCGCGGGAGGGGCTGCGGTTCGAGCAGTGCTACTCGGCCCCGCTGTGCGGGCCGTCGCGGGCCATGCTCATGACAGGCCGCTACGCCTTCCGCACGGGCGTGGTGGACAACGGGACGGGCGGGGCCGCGTCGCCCAAGCGGGAAGTGCCCATCGCGCGGATCCTGAAACAGGCGGGCTACGCCACGGGCTTCGCCGGGAAGTGGCATCAATTGGAATATCTGAATACTGCTGAAGAGGGCCGCGAGTGGGGCTTCGACGAGTTCCTGCGCTGGAACCGGGCCCGCGGCGAACGGTACTGGCAGCCGGCCTATGAGTTGAACGGCAAACCGGTGGACGCCCAGGATAAGTACGGCCCCGACCTCTGCCACGAGTTCGCCGCAGACTTCATCAGCCGGCACAAGGAGGGGCCGTTCTTCCTCTATTACCCGATGGTGCTCGTGCACGGGCCCATCCTCAGGACGCCCGACGGCGCCGAGGGCGGGGGCAGGCAGGACCTCTTCGCCGACAACGTGGCATACATGGATAAACTTATCGGCAAACTTGTGGCGGAACTGGACCGCCTGAAACTCAGGGAGAACACGGCCATCGTCTTCACGGGCGACAACGGCAACGTGGGCGGGGGGACCGTGAACGGTCGCAAGATAGAGGGGGGCAAAGGCTCCATGAAGGAAGGCGGCAGCCGCGTGCCCCTGATCGTCAACTGGAAAGGCACGACCCCCGCCGGGCAGACATCGAAGGACCTTATAGATTTCAGCGACTTCTACGCGACCTTCGCCGAACTGGCCGGGGCGAAACCGCCCGAGGGCGTCACGCTCGACAGCCGCAGTTTCGCCCCCCAGGTCCTGGGCCGGCCCGGAAAGCCGCGCGAGTGGCTCTACGTCCAACTCGGCTCCGCCCGCTACGTGCGCGACGCCAGGTACAAACTCTACGGCGACGGGGCGATGGCCGACCTCGCGGAAGCGCCCTTCCAGGAGAAGCCCGTGGCGGCCGATGCGGGCGGCGCCGAGGCGGCCGAGGCCCGCAAGCGCCTCCAGGCCGTGCTCGACGGACTTGAAGCAAGCGGCGGCGAGGGCGCCGCGCCGGCCGAGCCCGGCCCGCCGGGCAAGGCCGCACGCGCGAAACGCAAGAAGGCGTGAGCCGCCCGCGGGCGCGGCATGCCGCGTCCCTGCGCCGCGGGGCGCTCTAAAGCAGCCTGTCAATGACGAGCATCGGCAGGCCGATGCCCACGCCGATGCCATAGAGCACGTCAAACCAGAAGAACGCAAGGGCGTGGGCAACGTATATCAGAACCACCAGCGGGAAACTCGCGATGGCAAGCGGGTGCATCCGCCTGGCCGCCACCCTGGCGTGCGCCCACAGGCCGTTGGCGTCGCCGGTCGAGGGGAAGGCATGCGCCCCGATGGAGACGCCCAGCCAAAGGAGCACGTACGAGAGCGGGTCGCTCAGTTTGAAGACGTGGATGGGCCACAGGGCCGGAAAACAGATGGCCAGGCACAGGACACTGTTGATGAAAAACGGCCCGACTGAGATCAGGAACGACGTATTGAAATCCTTTGCCTCTTCGTGAACGACGTACCCGGCCGGGTTCCCGACGCGGAAGAAGCACACGTCCAGCACCGCCACGCCGCGCCAGCGGCAGAAGAGCATGTGCGCGGCCTCGTGCACGATGACGCCCGGAAACGTGGCGATTGCCACCAGCCAGCCGGGAATGATGATCATGGCGGGCCCCCCGGCTCGTAGCCCTTCGGGTAGCGTTTCTCGTATTCCTCGCGCGTGATGATCTGGCGGGTGTCAAGGCGGAAGCGCATGCGGCGCCAGAATGCGCGGAATTCGGGGTCGTCCTCGCCCAGCGCATCGGCCGCCTTGCGGAGCATGTCGAGCGACTCCTCCTTGAACGCCTGGTCGCCCGTGGCGGCGAACTTGCAGGCGGCCGCGGCGGCGGTGCTCTCCATGGCCTCCACGCTGTAGGGCGCCAGCCGCAGACGTTCCCGCGACTTGGCCAGGAACGTCTCATAGTCGCGGTCGTCAAAGGCGACGTTTCCTTCGGCCAGCAGGAGGTAATAGTCAAGCCCCTTGCCCCCGCCGCATCGTGCTCTGCACGCCTTGAGCACCTCAACGGCTTCCTTCTCCTGCCCCTGCGTGATGAGTTGGACCCCGCGGAAGTACTCGGCGCCCTCCCGGAACGCCCGCTCTTCCGGCACGTGGGCCGCCGCCGCGGCCATCTGCTGCGCGGCCGTGTCGACGTCGCCGGCGCTGAAGGCCCGGTCTGCGCGCTTGAACTCCACGTACCCCTGGATGAACCGCAGGTTCCGCACGAGCGAGAACACGGCCAGGAGGGTGACAACGGCGGCGGCGACCTTTACCCACAGCGGGAACGGCCGGCGGCGGAAGTAGGCGGCACACTTCGGACACACGCCCACGCCGGCGACGGGTTGGAGGTCCTGGACGAAGGTCTCCTGCCGGCAGTTGCCGCAGACCTGGCGCTCGGCGCCCCCGGAGGGCTGGGCGTAAGCGGACGCCTGGCCGGCAGCGGGCCGCGCGCCGGAGACCTGGCCGGCAGCGGAGACCTGGCCGGCGGCGGAGCCTGCTGCGGCCGGCGCGGGGCCGCGCGCAGCAGTCTGCCGGTCAACCGCCGCGGCGCACGGCGGGCACAGCATGTCGCCCCGGACCTGGCGTGCCTGGACCAGGTCGGCAGCGCTGCCGCAGCGCGCGCATTTGACCTTCGGCACAGAACCCCCCTGCCGGCGGCCGCGACCGGCGCCGCCCGGCCGGCCGGCATCCTACCGCGCGCGCGTTCATCGTCAACGATTAATCACTTCGCATTGAGCAGCCCTGACGAATGAGTTTTTTGTCGCACGCGGGTCCAGGTGACGGCGGGCCGTCCCGCCGATCTGGAATCCATGACCGGCCGGCCGGCCCCCGCCCCCCCAAAATCTTTTTTCTCGCACCGGCT
>Ga0194112_10003571_pt1 | contig 21626 bp, 18 predicted proteins | sample TA2MahC400mmetaG_FD_146191 | JGI IMG/M metagenome (GOLD analysis project Ga0194112, IMG submission 146191) | Freshwater microbial communities from Lake Tanganyika, Tanzania - TA2015016 Mahale Deep Cast 400m | ecosystem: Environmental > Aquatic > Freshwater > Lake | place: Tanzania: Lake... | reverse complement strand
CTTCAGCCGCCGGATAGGGGGTCAACCCGGGGCCAGTCCCGAAGGGACGGCAGACCTCCGTGGCGAGGCGTCCCTGCCCAACCTCTGCCGTCCCTTCGGGACTTGGCTAGCTCCGTCGCCCGAGTCCCCCGCAGTCCCGAAGGGACAGCAGTGGATAGCCGGCGGCTTCAGCCGCCGGATAGGGGGTCAACCCGGGGCCAGTCCCGAAGGGACGGCAGACCTCCGTGGCGAGGCGTCCCTGCCCAACCTCTGCCGTCCCTTCGGGACTTGGCTAGCTCCGTCGCCCGAGTCCGGCGGCTGAAGCCGCCGGCTACCCGCTCCGCTCCCTTCGGGAGCCAGACACCGAGGCGGCCGCGGTTCTGTCGTGAGGCGGCACGCTTGGGCATGGTGTGTGCGTTCTTCGCCCTCAGTGCCTCTGGCGCTGACTGGCCGACGTTCCGCGGCGGCTTCGCCCGCTGTGGCGTCGTTTCTTCCGGTGGCACAGGCATCTTGCCTGTGCCCACAGGCGGGACGCCTGTGCCACCACCTGCCAGCAGGTTGCTCTGGCGCTTCCGCGAGGAGAAGCTGCTCGACCGCCATCCGTTCGCATCATCGCCCGCCATCGCCGGCTCCCGCGTGCTCATCGGCGGCGATAGCTATCGCGTCTACTGCCTCGACCTCGCCACGGGCAAGCTCGCCTGGAAGTTCGACGCCAAGTGGCCCGTCTTCTCATCCCCAGCCGTCGCCAATGGGCGGGTCTACGTGGGCGAAGGGCTCCACGACAACACCGACTGCAAGCTCTACTGCCTCGACCTCAAGGACGGCAAGGAGCTCTGGTGCATTCAGACCAAGAGCCACACGGAATCCTCCCCCACGGTGGCCGATGGGAGGGTCTACTTCGGCGCGGGCGACGACGGGCTGTACTGCGCCGACGCCATGACCGGCAAGGTGCTCTGGCAGCACAAGGGCCTGCACGAGGACGGCTGCCCCCTCGTGGCCGAGGGCCGCGTCTACGTCGGCTCCGGATACGGCTTCCAGGGCGTCCTGTGCCTCGACGCGAAGGACGGCTCACCCGTGTGGAAGAAGGAACTCCCCGCCCCCGCCTGGGCCGGGCCGTCCTGCGCCGGCGGACGGCTCTATGTCGCCATCGGCAAAGGCACCTTCACCGAGAGCGCCAAGCCACCCTACGGCGAGGTGCGTTGCCTCGACCCCAAGACTGGCCAGGATGTCTGGCGCTTCCGCGAGGTGAAGGACGCGGTGCTGACCGCGGTCGCCGTGAGCGGCGGCCGCGCCGTCTTCGGCTCGCGCGACGGCGCCTGCTACGCAGTGGACGCCGCGACGGGCAAGCCCATCTGGCGCACAGACGTCGGCTCCCCCATCCTCTCCTCCCCCGCCGTCGCGGGCGATGCCGTGCTCTTCGGCGACGACGAGGGGCGGTTCACCTGTCTGCGCCTGAGCGACGGAGCGAAGCTCTGGTCGCTGGACACCAGCGACGACGTCTCCGTCATCTCGCCCGACCCGCGCATCATCTCCTCGCCCGCCGTGGCGGGCGGGAGCCCATTGCCGGCAATGGGCGCAGTCGTCTTCGGTTCCTCGAACGGCACGGTCTACTGCCTGGGGCGGAGCGGCGACTGAGCGGCTACTTGGCCCAGTTCTCGACCACGAGGCCCGGGACGCGGCAGAACTCCCGCTCGTTGTTGCTGACGAGGGTGAAGCCCAGGGCGAGAGCCTGGGCGGCGATGAGTGTATCGAGCGGGCCGATCTGCTGGCCCCGCCCCTCGAGCAAGGCGCGAAGCCAACCGTAGTGAGGGGCCGCCTCAGGTCCGTACGAGAAAACGCTCACAGGCATCAGGAACTCCGTGAGGGCAAACCAGTTGCGCACCGGGTCGGAGCTCTTCTGTACGCCGTACTCCAGTTCACTGAGGGTGATGCTGGAAATGGCGACCAAAGGCGGGGCAGCCTCAAGAGCTGCTTCGAGCCGCCGGGCCACTTGCGGGGGCCGCCTCTTTATCGCGTAGATGCACGTGTTCGTGTCGAGCAAGTACGCCATCTCGATGGCCCCCGTTTCTCCTGCTTCCCTTGCTCCCGCGTCTCCATAAAGTCTGGCGTGAACAAGTCCAGGCTCTCCCTGAAAGACCTCAGGAGCGCGGACTTCGACATGAGGATCACCATGTCGCGGAACCGCTTGACGTAGACTTCCTTTCCACGGAAGCGGCAGTCCTTCGGCAGCCTCACGGCTTGGCTGCCCCCGGTAGTAAAGAGCTTCGCAGTCTCCATGGGCGGTTCTCCTTGTACCTATCTGAATATATACTTCATGTCCGCCCTTGTCAAGTTCTCTCGGCCTCAACCGGCACGTCTTCGAGGTAAACGCCATCCTTCCTGAGCGCGGCCTGGAGGGCGGGGACGTCCACCTTGGCCATGTCGCGGCCGGCGGCGAGGGCCATCGCCGCCGCCGTGCCAACTCCCTGCCCCATCACCATGCAATGGGTCTGCACGCGGACGGACGAGTGGCCCTCGTGGGTCGAGGAGGCGCAGCGGCCGGCGACCGCCAGGTTGGGCACGGTGGCGTTGAGGCACATGCCGAGCGGAATGTGGTAGCTCTTGCCCACGGGGACCATGTTGCGCTGGCCGCGGTCGTTCCACGTCGTGTAGCCGGTGCCGAGCGGGTCGTGGATGTCTATCATCCAGATGCCGTGGCCGATGGCGTCGGGGTGCTTGGCCGTGCCGAGGATCATCTCGGCGTCGAGGGTCTTCAGGCCCCTGATGCGGCGCGATTCGCGGATGCCGAGGCTCATGCCGGTCTGCTCGATCTGCACCTTCTCCAGGCCGGGCACGCGGGTGCGAAGCCAGTCCCAGTAGGCGTGCGCCTGGCGGCGGCTCTTGATCGTGAGGCGGGTCAGCTCCTCCTCGTCGAGGGGATTGCCCGCGACGGGGCACATGTTGGGGATGAAGCGGTTGCGGGCGTGGCCGAGGCCGAAGGCGTGGTTGAAGGGGGGCAGCTCGCCCGCCTTGCTGGCCGCCCGCATCGCCTCCATTACCGCCCGCGCTTTGTCGGGCGGGAAGGACTTCACCTTCGCCTCGACGATGTTGCAGACCCTATACATCATGGTCATGCCCTGCACGCGGCCGTCGGAGGCGCGGCCGAACTCGAAGGGCACGCCCGCCTTCGCGGCGACGTCGCCATCGCCCGTGGCGTCCACCACGATCTTCGCGAGCACCGCCCGCCGCCCCTGCTTGGTCTCGGCCAGCACGCCGCGGATGCGGCCCCCCTCCACGATCGGCTCGCCCGCCACCGTGTAGCAGAAGGTGCGGACCTTGGCCTCGTCCAGCATGTCGTGGTAGACGATCTTCATCCCCTCGGGCTCGAACCAATGGGTCTCATGGGCGCGGGGGTATTGGCCGTCCTTCCATATCCAGCCGTGCTTCTCGGCCCGCTGGGCGGTCTCCTCGACGAGGCCGTAGATGACCATCTTCTCGCGGTCGCTGCGGTGCCAGCCCGTGACGAGTGCGGCGGTGGCCATGCCGCCGAGCATCGGCCAGCGCTCCAGCAGCACCACGGAGGCCCCGTGCCGCGCGGCGGCGACCGCCGCCGTGATGCCGGCCGTCCCGCCCCCGCACACCAGCACATCGCACTCCGCCAGCACCGGCACCTCCTGCTCCGGCACCGTGATGACCATGGTCTTCGACTCCTTCGCAGTCTGGCCGAGGCCCGAGCGCCACATCAGCGCCGGCGCTGCGGCAACTGCTGCTGTGCCGGCGAGAAACCTGCGGCGGGTCACACTATCCCCTTTTCGGTGAGGATGGCTACCCAATGCTCCCTCTTGAGAGGGCACTGCGCAAGCAGGCGGGCCTCCCTTGGCGAGACGTAAATCTGCCTCGGGATAAAGTCGTGTCCGAGATCGCGCTGGGACCCCCTCCGGATGCCGAACCAGGCAACGCGCCTCCCTTCGTGGAAGATCTCCGCGCGATCGTGGGCGCTCCCCGGGCGAGCTACGACCGTCGCCCCGAGCTTCCTCGCAATGCTCTCCGCCATCTGCTTGGTGATGTGCGCCAAGCTAAGCCTTCCTTCTCATGAACTCCCTCAGCACGCGAAGCTGCTTCACTAGTGCCGGGCCAAGCCCCTCGGCCTCGTGTTCAGTGAGCATCTCGAAACCCGCGACGACCATGTCCTTCAGGTTCGCGAGCGCTTCATCTCGCGTGGCCCCACTGGCACTGATGTTGGCATCATAGAACGTAGCGAGGCACTCGTCCTCGCAGGGCTCGATGACCGCATGGAAGGGCTTGAGGAGTTCGTAAGGCTCCGGCGCAAGCGTCTCGACGGGCACGATCACAGGCGCAGACACTTCCAGTTGGGCCACGCGGCCCTTGAGCGATTGCATCTCCTGCTCAAGCATATCGAGTCGAGTTGAGGCCATCTGCGTTCCTCCTGTTGCCAAGAGGCGAACACCCCGACCCGAATTATCGCGCGCTATCCCCCGATGGTCAAGTGCCCCACGGCCGGGTTCTTGGTATTCTCTCGTCCCTACGCTCCGCGTGGGGACGCCTCTTCGGCCGCTCCGCGGCCATCGGCCAATGGACGCCGGAGCGTCCGGGGAGCCGCCCCCACGCGGAGCGTACGGGCGAGCCGTGGGTTCCGCGTGCAGGTATGCACGCCCTACTTCTTCGGCGTCTCCATCTTCAGCATCTTGCCCCCAGGCGGGTAGATGCCCAGCTCGCGGATGGCGGGCGAGTTGCCGTAGTAGCCGGTGATCTTCAGCTCGACGGCCTTCGCGGTCAGCTCGCCCAGGGCGATGACGAGGAAATTGTCGTCGTACTGGGCGTTCTCGACCTTCTTCACCACCTTGTCGTCGGCCAGAACCTCGAAGTCCTTCGGTGCGTACTGGTGGTGCTGGTAGCCGAGGATGCTGATCGCCCCGATCCTCTCGGGCTGCTTGAAGGTCACGACCAGGCGGTAGAGCTTCTGGCCGTCCGCCTCGTCCCAGTAGGTCGCGGGGTCGCCGTCAATGGCGGCCTGGTCGCCGCCGGCGCCGCCGTCGCTCTCGTGGCCGTCGGGGCTGGTGGCCTTGCCCTGGGGCGCGATGTTTAGCGCGGCGTCCACCACGAGGAGCGCGCTCTCGGCGGTCTGCCGCGCGGCGGGGGTCTTGCAGACCTCGACGATCTTCTGAAGCGCGGCCTTCGCCATGTCGCGGTCGGTCTTCCGCAGGTTCTTGGCGATCTGGACGGCGGCGGTGGCGGCCTCGACCTCGAGTGCGGCATCGCCGAGGCACCCGATGGCGAGGTCGAGCGCTGCTTGATGGCTCACGTTCGCCAGCGCGGCGAGGACGAGTTTCTTGTCCTCCGGGCTGGCCGCGAGGGCCAGGGCGTCGGCCAGCAGCTTCGCCGTCTGCTCGGCCGGCCGCTCACTCGGCAGCGCGGCCATGCGGATGAAGCCGCGAAGGGCCAGCACCTTGTGAACAGGGCTCTCGGCCGTGCCGGCAATCTTGATGAGCGCGGGCATGGGCGCCGAATCGGGCCACTCCGCGAGGCCACGAATCGCCGCGTCCTTGACCGCGGCATCCGCATCCATCATCCCCAGCCGAAGCGGATCGAGAGCCTTCGCCGACGGGATCTTGGCAAGGACGCGAAGCTGCGAGGCCCTGACCACCGGGCCGGCTGCCATGAATCCCGCCCGAACCGCTGAGGCAGCGGCATCCTTGTCCTCGACTCGGCGGCAGGCGGCAACGACCGCCTTCTCGGCGTTCGCCCGCTCGTCGTCGGCCTTCGCGTCGACGAGCAGCTTCACGAGGGCCGGCAACGCCTTCGCATCGGCGAGGACGCCCAGGACATTCACCGCCTCGGTGCGGATCGTCTTGTCGGCGTCTTCAGCGGCCTTCAGCAGCGTCGGCACGGCGGCGACGGTGTTGCGGGTGGCGAGGACGCGGATCACCTCGGCACGGAGCGCCACTTCGCCCGCGCCCGCCGCAGCGATGAGGGCGGGGTCGACGTCCTTGCCACGGAGCATGACCAGGCCCTTGCGGGCCGCGGCCTGCTCGGCGCCCTGTCCCTTCGCCGCCACGTCGGCCAGCATCGCCACGGACGAGGCGTCGCCAATCGAGCCGAGGGCGCTAAGGGCGGCCACGCGGACGCTTTCCTCCTTGCCCTCAGCGGCCTCGAGCACGGCGGGCTGAGCGGCGGCATCGCCCCGCGCGGCCAGCGCGCCCAGCAGGAGCACTTGGGCTTCGGGCTTGAGCTTGCCGAGCGCGGCGGCCAGGGCTTTCGTGGCTTCGGAGCCGGGGATTTCGCGGGCGAATTGCGCGGCCGTGCCCCACATCTTCGGCTCGTCGGTCGAGAGGGTCCTGATGATGAGCGCCCAGGCCGCCTCGTCGCCCGTGGCAAGCAAGCCGCGGAAGGCGGCGATGCGGAGGTGCTCCTTCTTCTCGCCGTCGTAGACTTCCTTGTAGATGGCCGCGGCCTCGGCCTTCTTGCCCGCCGCGACCAGCCCATCCGCCGCGAGCAGCCAGGCATCGGTCGCCGCCGGCCGAACCTTCTCCGACGCTTTGGCCCGCACCGCTGCGATGGCCTTCACTGCGTCCAGCCCGCCAATCTTGCCCAGCGCGGCCACGGCCGCCTCGGCCACCGCCTCGTCGGCTGTGGGCGGGACGTCTCTGTCCCGCGTGCCTTCGCGGGGCGCAGAGGCCCCGCCCACAAGCTTGGCCAGCGCCGGCACCGACGCCGCGTCCTTCCGCTCGCCCAGGGAGTTGATCATGCCGATGAGCAGCGCCCCTTGCACCTTGCCCAGCGCCTCGCGGAGGGCGGCCAGCGCCTCGGGGCAGGGCATCCGCTCCAGGGCGATTCGCGCGTGGTGCGACATCTCCTTATCGGGCAACAGCTTCGCCAGCGACGGCACGGCCTCCGCCGACCCGACGAATGAGAGCTGGCGGCAGACGAACGCCTTGCCGTCATTCGTCCCCTCGCCGTCGAGGAGGGCGATAAGCCGCTTCTCAATCGCCTTCCGCTGTGCCGCGTCCTGTGCGAGCGGCGGGATCATCCGCTCGGCGTCGGCCAGCGCGGCCCGGCTCTCGCCGTACTTGAACGCCGGCACCTTCGCCAGGCACGCCTCCAGTTCCGCCATCGTCGGCGCCGGCTCCGCCGCCTCGACACGGCTGGACAAGCCAGCCGTGCCACACGCCAGCGCCGCCAGGGCCGCCACGCCCGCCACAAGCGTCACTCGTCGCATCGCACGTCCTCCAATCGCCAGGTTGCCGAACTCCCTCTCGCCGTGAACCTCCCGCTCCTCTCCCTCTTCCTCTCGTCGCGAAGCTCCTGCTTCGCGACGGCCACGGTGAAGCTCCCGCTTCGAGCCAATCGCCGCCACTATAGCAGACGCGGCCAGGCGGGTAAAGCTCCGCTCGTCCCCCCGCCGCAGAGCCGTCCAATGTGGCTCAAAGTGGCTCAATGCGGCTCAATCGCCGTTTGGCCGTTTCTCCCCCGTCCGGGGCGGTCCAGCTCAAAGTGGCTCAAAGTGGCTCAATCATGCGCCACGCGCTGCACCAGGGGGGTGGGGGGGCGCCCCGCCCACCGTCCCCTGTCCACCGCCTTCTGCCCTCTGCCCTCTGCCCTGCCTCCTCTCTCCCTCCACCTATACAAAGGCATTGCCCCCCGAAAATGTGGGGGGGAAATTTTTCCGCGGCGCCGCGGGACTCCACAACGCGTTGCCAGGCTTGCGCTTGCGGCGATGGAGGTTTTTTCCAATCAGCGCCCATTTTTCCCCGCCGAGCGCCGTCCGCCGCTTGCAGCAATCTCCCGCCATCCCCGACCCACCCATAGAGACCCTCTCCCAACTCCCGCCCCCGCCCTGCGCGGAGGGCATGTCGTGGTTCGCCTTCGCCGCAGCGTCATCCTGGCCGCCTGCCTTCTCGCCGCCTGCCCCCTGGCTCACGGACTTGGCGTTCGCAAGCCCGGCAGGTATGAGGAAACCATCCAGGGCCTCCTGGCCGCCCTCGAACGCAATCCCCAAGACCCGGACACCCACCTCAAGCTGGGGAAGGCCTACGCCCGCACGTCCGAGTTCGACAAGGCCGTGACCCATCTGGAACAGGCCCACCAGCTTCGGCCCGGCCACGAGGACACCCTGGCCGAACTCGCCGGCGCCTACCTGGAGACCGACCGAGTCAAACGCGAACGCGGCCACGGCGGCCCGGACCACGTCGAGAAAGCCGAGAGAGCTGCCCAAGGTCTGCTCGGACTCCCGCCCAAGAGGAAGGAGAGCTACGAGTGCCTCATCCGCCTCGCCCTGCGCGAGGCCGAGCGCTCTCGCGACGCGGGCCAACCCGACAAGGAACTCGATGCGCGCGAGGAGGCACTCGGCTACTGCGAGAAGGGGCTGGCCATTGACCCCAACGACATCTCGACCCACCTGGACCGCATCCACATCCTGGTGGGCCTGCGCCGCCTGAAGACTGCCGAGCAGCGCTGCAACGAGGTCCTGAAGATCAACGACAAGCTCCACGAGCCGAAGCTCATCATCGCCCAGATACGCCGGGCCTCGGGCGACAACGACGGCGCCCTGAAGCTGCTCACCGAGATTCTGGCGCGGAAGCCCACCCAGATCGAGGCCATGCTCCGCCGCGCCGAAATCCACCTCGACACCCAGAAGTACGAGGAGGCCCTGGGCGACGCCAACGAGGCCATCCGCCTGACGCACAAGAACCCCTACGCCAACTACATCCGCAGCCAGGTCTACATGCAGCTCAAGAAGCTCGATCAGGCCATCGCCGAGCTACAGCTCGCGGCCGCGGGCCTGCCGAAACACGTCCCCACCCACTTCTGGCTCGCCCGCTGCCTGCTAATGAAGGACCGCTTGCCCGAGGCCATCGAGGAACTCTACAAGGTCATCAAGCTCGACCGCAAGTTCGCCCGCGCCTACATCGTCCTTGGCAACGCCCTTCTTCAGCGGGGCGACCCGGACGCCGCGGTGCGGCTCCTCCAGGACGCGCTGAGTCTTGACCCCAAGAACACCGAGGTGCTGCAACTGCTCGGCATGGCCTGCCTCCACAAGGGCGACGACGAGGCGGCGAACCGCTACTTCGAGAAGCTCCGCACCATTGACCCATAGCGCCCCCGCCCCGCAGACAGGTGCCGAAAAAGACTCCCGGAGTCTTTTCTTGCGTCCTAACCTATGCTCGCGCAACGTGTTATGCTCTGAATAAAGACTCCCGGAGTCTTTTTTCGGTCGCGTGGACATACACACTGTGGGAGCATTGACAGCTACGAGGTGAACTTGCGCGGACGGCCTCGGGGCCGAAGGAGGGACGTGATCCCCAAGCGTCGAGCGATCCGGTCCACCCAGTCGCGATTCCCGAATGGCTCATTGCGACGGACACATCGGCGGACCGCATCCGCTTCGGCGGCTGTGAGGGCGGCGTTCACGAGCGAGAGCCAGTCGTGTGGCCACTCCAGCGGCCCCTCGCTGAGGAGCGACCTGGCCTTGGCATCGCCCTGCTGCCGGCGGAAGAGGCTGCACCAACGCCAGTCCTCGGCGCGCCCGACCAGGCCCGCCCTGAGGGCATTGCGCTCGACATACCGGCAGACGGTGAGGTAATGCGAGTCTGACTCCACAGGAAAGCTCTTGAACACACCTTGGTACACGTGTCCGCGACCCGTCGAGTCGCGGAACGACCGCCAACGCTTGGCGTGGGTCATCGTGAGTCTGTGCATGAATTCCGACAAGCCCCCGTCGTCGTGCGGCCAGAGGACGAGGTGCCAGTGGTTGGGCATTACGCAGTAGGAGAGAATGCGCATGGGCACCTGCTCAAGTGTCTCCGCCATGGTTGCCTCGAAGGCGCCGTAGTCGCCGCTCGTCTCGAAAAGCTGGAGTCCCTCGCTCGCCCGATTCAGCGCGTGATAAACCACATCGCCATCTGTCTTCCTGTGTGGCATGCCATTAGCATAGCGCAATTGAGCGCGGAAAGCCAGCAAAAAAGACTCCGGGAGTCTTTATCGTCGCTGTATCTAGCCTCTAAGCAAGGAGTTCTGAGCGATGGAAAGACTCCCGGAGTCTTTCTTCGGAGTCTTTCTGCCACGGCGCTCGCGCGGGGTCGCCCCATGCAGCAAACGCCGCCGGTTCCCGACCCATTGGTTGAGGCACTCTCGCACCCCCTGCCGGGTCACGCACGGAGGGCCTGCCGTGGCTCGCTTTCGACGCACTGGAATCCTGGCCGTCTGCCTTCTCGCCCTCGGTCCATCGCTCGCCCGGGCCGAGGAGGACCTCGCCCTCCGGCGGGGCCGCATCCTCTACAAGAGCGGCAAGTACAAGGATGCGATAGCGGAGCATCGCGACGCGCTGCGACGCGACCCCCGCAACGGCGAGGCCCTCCTGTGGCTCGGGAAGTCCCTCGCACGAATGTCGGAGTACCAGGAGGCGGCCGAAAGCCTCGAAAAGGCCGCACAGGTTCTGTCCGCCAAGGAGGATGCCTACGCGGAACTCGCCGAGGCCTATGTGGAACTCGACATCAGCGCGCGCTCGCGCGACGCCCAGACCAAGACCAGGTTCATCGAGAAGGCTGAGCGCGCGGCCAAGGCCCTGCTCCAGCTCCCGCCCAGGGAGAAGGAGAGCTACGAGGCCCTCGCCCGGGTCGCCATGTACAAGGCCCAGCTCTTCCGCGACGCGGGCCAGCCCGACAAGGAGCGCGAGGCGTGCGAGGAGGCGCTCCGCTACTACGAGAAGGTGCTCGAACTCGACCCCAAGGACACCTCAACCCACCTCGACCGCATCCGCACCCTCATGGCGCTGGGACGCTTCAAGGAGGCCGAGCAGCGCTGCAACGAGGTGATCAAGCTGAACCCCAGCCTCTACCAGGCAAAGGTTATGATGGGCCCGATTCGCCGGGCCGAGGGCGACACCGAGGGCGCCCTGAAGGTATTCAACGAGATACTCGCCCAGAAGCCCACCCAGGTCGAGGCCCTGCTCGGCCGCGCCGAAATCTGCCTCGACCTCCAGAAGTACGATGAGGCCCTGGCCGACGCGACGGAGGCGATTCGGCTGGCGGAGAAGTGCCCCCGCGGCAACTTCATTCGCGGCTGCGTCTACATGCAGACAAAGAAGCTCGACGCGGCCATCGGAGAGTTCCAGTTCGCCGCCGCGGGCATGCCCCGCGACCTTCCCAGCCGCTTCTGGCTCGCCCGCTGCCTGCTGATGAAGGACCGCTTGCGCGACGCCATCGAGGAACTCAACGCCGTCGTGAAGCTCGACCCGCGGTTCACGGTCGCCCGCCTCGTCCTCGCCAGCGCCCACCTCCAGAACGGCTGCCCCGACGCCGCCATCGCCACACTGGAAGAGGCCATCAGATTCGACCCCAAGCACTTCGAGGTCTACCGCCTCCTGGCCATGGCCTACGATCAGAAGGGCGACCAGAAGAGCGCGCAAGAGGCGTTCGAGAAGATGCTGGCGCTCGACGACTCTCCGCCGCGCGCTTCCCAGCTCCTCGCCCTCGGCGACCTGACCCGCGGCGACGCGGACAAGGCGATCAAGCACTGCCTGGAGGCGCTCGAGGCCGAGCCGAAGAACGTGGACGTCCACTTCCTTCTCGGCCTGGCCTACCTTCGCAAGGACAGCCTGGACGACGCGAAGGCGCAGTTCGAAGAGGTGCTGAAGCTTCGCGGGCGGCACGTTGGGACGCGGCTCCGCCTGGCCGAAATCCACGCCCGCCGCCGGGAGTTCGGCCTCGCCCAGCGCCAGCTCGAGGCCTGCATCGCCGACGACCCCAAGCTCCCCGGCCCGCGCTATGAGCTGGCCCGCATCTTCGCCCTCCAGGGCCAGTTCGACAAAGCTCAGGCCGAGCTGGAGAAGCTCCTCACCCTCGACCCCGACAAGGCAAAGGCCCAGCGCGCCCTCGACGACCTCCGCCGCCAGAAGCCCACACCGCCCCTGCGCTAGCTCTGCGAGAAAGACTCCAGGAGTGTTTTTCTGATGGGGGAGTGGCCGTGGCGGGGCCACGCACTCGCGTTTGCGCGGCGCCCCCTGCAGGGTTAGGATACCTGCGGATGTCCAACACTAAAGGAGGCCCACATGACCGGAATGCGGCCACTTGCGGCAATCCTCGTCACCCTTGGCGTCTGGGCTGTTCCCCCGGAACACCCCCAAGCTGCGGAGAAGGAGCAGAGCATGGCGGACCAGAGGCCGTCCCACGTGCGGCACCTGAATGAGCGCATGGCGATGCCGAAGTACGAGACGAAGGCGGCGTGGGAGGCGCGGGCCGCGTGGCTCCGCGACCACATCCGCGTGAGCTGCGGCCTCGTGCCCGAGCCGGAGAAGACGCCGCTCAAGGGCGAGGTGTTCGGGAAGATCGAGCGCGACGGCTACACAATCGAGAAAGCCTACATCGAGAGCCGCCCAGGCTTCTACGCCTGCGGCAACCTCTATCGCCCGCTGGGCAAGAAAGGCCCCTTCCCCGCCGTCGCCTGTCCCCACGGCCACTGGGGCGAGGGGCGGTTCGGCAACGAGGGCGAGCCCAAAGGCTCCGTCCCCGCTCGCTGCATCACCCTCGCACGCATGGGCTGCGTCGTCTTCTCCTACGACATGGTCGGCTACAACGACTCCAAGGCCCAGATCGGCCACTCCATCGCGGGAACCCGCAACGAGCTCTGGGGCATCAGCCTCATGGCGCTCCAGACCTGGAACAGCGTGCGCGTGCTCGACTGGCTTCAGACCCTGCCCGACGTGATTCCCGATAAGATCGCGGTGACGGGCTGCTCGGGCGGGGGAACGCAGACCTTCATGATCATGAGCATTGACCCCCGCGTGAAGGTGGCCGCGCCCGTGAACATGATCAGTTGCACGATGCAGGGCGGCTGCGAGTGCGAGAACGCCCCGCTGCTGCGCATCGAGACGAACAACATGGAAATCGGCGCCCTCATGGCCCCCAGGCCCCTCATCCTCTGCTCCGTGAGCGGCGACTGGACGAAGGAGACGCCCAAGGTCGAATACCCCGCCATCCGCGGCATCTTTGAGCTATGCGGCGTGCCAGACCGCGTGACAAACGTCCACCTCACTGGCCCCCACGGCTACCCCAAGGGCCACCGCGAGGCGGTCTACAACTTCTTCCGCAAGTGGCTCATGGGCATCGAGGACCCCACGCCCTTCACCGAGCCGCCCTTCCAGGTGGAGAAGAAGGAAGACCTGCTCGTCTGGCAGGGCCGCGAGCTGCCCAAGGACGCGAAGAAGCGCGACACCCTTGAGGCATACATCATCGGCGAGTGCCGCCGCCAACGCGACGAGTTGCTGCCAAAGAAGGCGGAGGACCGCAAGCGCTTCGAGGAGACCCTCGGCCTCGCCTATCGCCACGCCATCCTCGCCGAGCTGCCGAAGCCCGACGAGGTGGTCGGCGAGAAGCTGGCCGACAACATCCCCGACGACGCCCGCGTGACGCCGCTCGCCCTCAGCCGCAAGGGCAAGGGCGACCGCATCAACGCCTGGCTCCATCGCCCGCCGAAGCCGAGGGCAGGCGCGGCCGCCATCGTCCTCGTCCATCCCGACGGCGCCAACGCACTCCTCAACCCGACGGGCGGAGAGCCGGTCGGCATGCTCGCCACGCTCCTCGACGCCGGCCACCTGGTGCTTACGATTGACGCCTATCTCACTGGTGAATCGGCCAAGCTCCGGCCCGCCCGCGAGGAGACAATGAAGGGCAAGCGCTTCTTCTCCGCCTACAACCGCACCGACCTCGTCGAGCGGGCGCAGGACATCCTGACCTCTCTCGCCTGGCTGAATGGCCGCAGGGACGTCAAGGAGGTCGGGCTGGTCGGCGTCGGCCAGGCGGGGGCCTGGTGCCTCTTCGCCGCGCCGTTCACCCCCGAGGGTACGCGGGTGGTGGCCGACCTCGCCCAGGTGGGCAACGACGAGCACATCCGCTGGCAGGCCGACCTCTTCACCCCGTGCCTGCTGAAGGCCGGCGGCTTCGCCACCGCCGTCGCCCTGGCCGCCCCACGTCCGCTCCTCCTCCACGATGTCTCCGCCGATCTCGATGTGGCCCCATTCCGAGCCACCTATGCCGCGGCCGGCGCCCCCAAGTCCCTCCGTATCGAGAACAAGGAATGCGCGGAGAAGGGCATCGCTCAGTGGCTCAGTCCGTGAGGGTTCGGCAATGAGGACCGCATGTTGCGTGGTGGCGCTGTTGACGGTTCTCATCTCCGTTGCTGGCACGGGCATGCTTCGCGCGCAGGAGGCCGAGCCCGCGGGGACGACAGAGCCGGTTCCCGTGAGGGTCCACAGGACGGATGGCCGGGAGTGGACCCTGGAGGTCCTGCGTGGCGAGTGGGTGGGCACTGGCATACATTTGCTCATACCCTATCGCGGGGGTTCCGACCTGAAGTTCGAGAAGCGTGGTCCTGCCATCCACATGAGCCAGGATGGCGGTCCCATGCGGCTGGCAGGGGTGGACGCCTCGACGCCCGAGGGCAAAGCCGCGCTGCGCGAGGCCCTGGCCGCCGGCACCACGCCGCTGGCCATCGCCTGCTACTGGAAGGACCTGCCACTGCTGCCGCCCGTGCCCGCCCAGGGTGAATACGCCCTCAGCCTGTGGGGTGAGACGAAGGACTTGGCGGGCCTGGCCCTCCAGCCCGACCTGACCGAGCTGTACCTCTACTGCTGCACCGCCAAGCCCGACCTCACGCCACTGGAGGGCCTCCACCGGCTCAGGTCGCTGTCAATGTGGGGGTGGAAGGGTCTCGCGGACCTGCGCCCACTCGCGCGGCTCCGCCGGCTCCAGGTGCTCGACGTGTCCGGCCGCAACGAGGTGCGGGACCTTGCGCCGCTGGCGGCCCTGGCCGAGCTGCGAGTGCTCGACATCACGGGCTTGACGGGCGTGCTCGACCTGACGCCGGTGGCCGTGCTGCCGAACCTTGCGTGCTTCAAGTTCGACTGGTCGTGGCGCGAGGGCCAGGGCGAGGCGCTGGCGCTCATGCCCAGCCTCAAGACCCTACGCGTGGAATGGACCAATCCGCGCGGCAGCCTCGCTGCCCTGGACAAGCTGCCTCACCTTCGCCGCCTCGACATCCAGTCGTACAAGGACATCGAGGACCCGGCCCTCATCATGGAGCTTCCCACGCCAACGACATCGCTGAAGCTCACCGACGGCAGCGGGGTCACTGATCTCGCCCCGTTCGCCCGGCTCAAGCGGCTGCGGCGCCTCGACCTCGCGCGCCTCAAGGAGGTGCCGAGCCTGGCCCCGCTGGCCGACCTCACTGACCTCACGGAACTCAAGATTCACCCGTCCCACAAGGTCCCCGACCTGCTGCCCCTGGCCCGGCTCACCAAGCTCCGCTGCCTGGAGCTCACGCCGCCGCAGAGCCTGCGCGACCTCGCGCCGCTCGCCGGCCTGACCAATCTGGAGTCCCTTTGCCTCAATGAGTGCACGCGCCTGGCCGACATCAGCGCGCTGGCGGGCCTCACAAAGCTCACCTACCTCTACCTCGACGCCGGGGCTGCGGGCGACCTCGTGGCACTCGGGGGCCTCACCAAGCTCACCGAACTCGACCTCAGAGTCCGTGGCAAGCTTGATCTGACGCCGCTGGGCAACCTCGTGGGCCTCAAGAAGCTACGGCTGCGCAATTGGGATTCAGAAGCCCCTCTCGACGTCTCGCCCCTGGGGCGGCTCACCGAGCTCGAAAGCCTGGAGCTGGACCTCAGGGGGGGCGCCACCGGCACCGCGGCTCTGGGCAACCTGACCAAGCTCACGAGGCTGGAGACGAGGGCGTGCCCGCTCGCCGACATCGCGTTCGTTGCCAAGCTGGTGAACCTCCCTTCGCTGACGCTCTGCGGGCAGCCAGGAGTGAGCGATCTCTCCCCGGTCGCCCGTTTGCCCAACCTGAAGTCCCTGACACTGTGCAACTTCAGCGATGTCACGGACCTCTCCCCGCTGGGGAGCATGGGCGCGCTGGAGTGGCTGAGCCTGTTCCGCTTCGCCAAGCTCAGCGACCTCGCGCCGCTCTCCCGCATGAATACGCTGAGCACGCTCGAACTCGAGTTCTGTGACAGCGTAGCCGACCTGTCGCCGCTCGCAGGCGTGCAGGGCCTGCGCGCCCTCAAGTTGGCATGGTGCAAGAGCGTCACCGACCTGCGGCTACTTGCTCGCGCGACGGGCCTCACGGCGCTCAGCCTTTGGTGGCTCGAGGGCATCCCTGACGTCGCCCCGCTAGCCGAACTCAGCAACCTCAAGGAACTCCGGTTATGGTGTGACAAGAAGGTGCTCGACGTCAAACCACTCACCAAGCTCTCCCGGCTCGAAACGCTCGACTTGAGCAAGACGAACCGGGTCGCCGACATCGCCCCACTGGAGGAGCTGAAACGGCGCGGCGTGAAGGTCGCCTGGCCAAGGGCCCAGCGGCCCGACTGAGCGACGCTGCTCCCGCATCACGCGAGGGGCGTTGCGGGGCGTTGAGAGGCGTGGTATAATCCCCGGGGAGGCGGAGAGCCGAGCATGAGCACCGTCGCCATTTCCCATCCGACGCGGGTCGAGCCGACCCTTGACACTGCCGCCGCCGCCTTCGCGGACCAGCACAACCTGTGGCCGGACCTAGAAGTCGCCGTTGAACTGCTACACGATGCGTACCCGGCGCTCGTGGGGATACGGGTGGCCCACATGGTGGACCCGGAGTCTACCGACTATGAGTGCCTGTATGTGAAGAGCAGGGTGGGGGACGGCATGGAGGATCTGGAGGAGATTCTGGACCGCGAGGACGCCTTCTGCGCCGCGCTCTGCGCCAGGATGGACGCGGAGAGGCGGCAGTTTTTCGCCTTCACGGTGATCCCTGTATAGCATGGACCCCTGGCACTTCCTCATCGTGGCCGAGCAGTTGCGCGACTCCGACCTGGAGGCCGGCCGCCGATCGTCCATCAGCCGTTCCTACTATGCCGCCTACAATGAGATCGTCGCGTCCTTGCGCGAGCGAGGGGTGACGCTGCCAGAGCGCGATGCGCACGAGAAGCTGTGCCGGTGCCTGATAGGCACCGGGCATCACGCGCTCGTTCTCCTCGCTGAGCATCTGCGATGGCTCAGGATCGCCAGGACTGCGGCGGATTATGACATGGAGGCTGAGGCAGATGAGTTCTCCGTGGTCGAGACGGCGAACGCTCTGAGTCGGGCACGCAAGATCCGCCAGCAGTTCGTTGGCGTCGGAGCCGACCGGGCCGCCGAACTGGTTGCCGACTATCTGCGCCGAACCCGCCAGACGCCCTGACCGCGGCCGTGTCCTTTCCACGTTGGGGGGAGCAGGAGCCAGGACATGACACTCGAAGAGGCCAAGGCATTCATGAAGGAGGTCGGGTGGGGCTGCCTGGCGACGAGCGACGGGCAGGTCCCGGGCTGCCGCCCGATGGGCGGCTGGGCGTGGATGGGCGAGGAGCTTTGGTGCGCGACCGGCGCATACTCGGACAAGGTCGCCCAGCTCCGCAAGGTGCCCTTCGCGGAGTACTGCTTCGCGAGGCCCAACGGTGAGCACCTTCGCATCGCCGGCCCCTGCACGGTGAGCACCGACAACGCGGACAAGCGGAAGCTCTACGACGCCGTGCCGCTCCTGAAGAACTACATCGCCGATCCCGCCTCGCCCGGCTACGTGGTCATTCGCATGTCGCCCAGCCGCATGCGGCTGATGCGGGGGGACCTGGACTATGAGGAGGTGAAGCTCGGCTGAGTGGCTTTCAGCGATTCGGCTGATTCCGGGCGAAGACTGCCTGAAGGCAGGACTCCAAACGGGCACGTGCCTTCGTTCGGAGTCCTGCCTTCAGGCAGTCTTGATAGGGTCAGTGGTGTGGCCGAATCGCTGAAAGCCGCCTACCCCCACAACTCCCGCATCACGCGGCAAGTGGCCAGATGGATGTCCACCACGTCCTCGGTTCGGCGGGCGTAGCCGCCGGCGAGGACAAGGGCGATGGGCACGCCCCGCTCGCGGGCGGCGCGGAGGACAAGCTCGTCGCGGCGGTGAAGCCCGGCTTTGGTGAGGCCGAGGTTGCCGAGCTGGTCCTCTTCGAACGGGTCGGCGCCCGCCAGGTAGAGCACCAGCTCGGGGCGGTGGCCATCGAGGATGGCGGGCACGTGGCGCTCCATTGCGGCGAGATAGGCATCGTCGCCCGCTGCCTCGTCCAGGCCGACGTCCAGCGTGCTCTGCTGCTTAGGCAGGGGGTAGAGAAGCTCCTGGTGGATGGAGAAGGTGAAGACATCGGGGTCGCGGCGGAAGATGAAGGCGGTGCCGTTGCCCTGGTGGAGGTCGCAGTCAATGACCGCGATGCGGCGGGCGAGGCCGCTGGCCTGGGTGGCGCGAATGGCGACAGCCACATCGTTGATGAAGCAGAAGCCCTCGCCGTGGTCTGGGAAGGCGTGGTGGAATCCGCCGCCGAGGTTGAGGGCGGCGGTGCGGGCGGCCAGCGCCCGCTCGCAGGCCAGGATGGTGCCGCCCGTGGCGTAGCGGACCGCGTCGGCCACCTCACGGGGGTAGGGTGCCTCAAACTCGGCAATCGCCGCCAGAGGCCGATCCACAAGTTCTTCCAGCCGCTGGAGATAGGTCTGTGCGTGGATGAGGAGCAGTTCGTCGTCCGTGGCCGGCTCGGGCACGAGGAACTCCTCTGCCCGCACCAGCCCCTCGGCGATCAGCCGGTCGTGGAGCAGGCGGTACTTCTCCACGGGGAAGACGTGTCCCCCCCGCTTCAGCTCATAGCGCGGATGGTAGATGAAGAAAGGCACGGGTTACCGGTGTTCGGTGTTCGGGTACGGGGGATCGGCGGACGCACTCCACTCTACGGCGCAACGCGGGATGTGTCAAGGGGTGCATACTCACCACGGGGACATTCTGCTTTCCGCCCCAGGCCGCTTCGCGGGAAAGCAGAATGTCCCCTCTTCTGCCAGCTAATCGAAAATCTGCGAGGCGAGCGCCGCGAACTCCTTCTCAACGCCGCCCGCCGCTCGGGCGAGATGCCCGGGCCGCCCGCACCCTGCAAGTCGTTGCTCTGTATAGCGATATGGCGGCTGGCCGCATCCTGCGCCGCCTCCAGCTTCGCACGCTCGGCAGGCGTCACCACACCGTCCGACGCGAAGTCCTTCGCCATCTCGTGGATGCGCAACTGCTCCTGCCGCAGCCGCGCCGTCTCGGCCGGCGTGAGCGAGCGGTCGCGGATATTGTCGCGGATGCGCTCCCGCTGGTGCGCCTCGCGCACCTTGGCCCGCGGCGGCCTCGGCACTGCCGCGTTCGCCACCCCGGCCACCCCCATCGCCACTGCCACTGCCAGCGCCCACGTCTTCATCGCCAACTCCTTTCCTGCCCGAGGGCACTTGGTTCCGTCTTCAACGCCTCGTTTCGCCACTGCCAGTGCAAAAGCAATCCGCGTGCCACGCCTCGCTGGCCCGACTGCCGCGCGGCGTATGTGTCGTAACGGTGGCCACTTACGTCCATACACTGCTTCGCGCCCGGCCGCCCGGTCGCCCCCCATGTGTGGGATTCCCACACACAGCCGCCCAAGAATGCCACCGAGGATGCCAACTCTCCCTCCCAGGACTTGGCATACTTGGCCGCCCGGGCAGGCGCCGGGTGTCACCCTCGACGCCATAAGGCTATTTCTGCTCAAATGTTACGCCAATCAGCCCCTTCGGCCGCTCGATGCTCAGGGTTAGGGTGCCAACTCCCCCCTATGGACTTGGCACCCTAACCCGCGGCGCTTGCGCACCCCGGTTATGCCTCTTTCGCGCGAAAGAGCACACACTTCACCGTTGGCATCCTGACCCGCACCGGTTGCGAAACCCGGCTCGCCATCTCGCAGAGGGCAGGGCGCCTGACGCCAGGGTGCGTGAAGTCTCCTACGGCCAGAGGTGGACTGCCCAAACGCCCGTAGGGTGTGCCGGATTGTAGCCCCAGCCTCCTTCGGAGGCTGCGAAGACGGGCGCCCTGAGCGTAGGAGATTTCACGCACCCGGACGCCACGCCTGCTTGACTTCCCCCTGCCACATCGGGTAGCCTCTCGGCATTGGGCCTCATCTAACCCTTGCCGAGCCCTACGAGGGGACCGCCGCATGAACAAGCTGACCCGCCGCGAGTTCTCCAAGGCCGCGTTTGTAGTCCCGCCTTTAGGCGGTCTTGCCTCGCTTGTAGTCCCGCCTTTAGGCGGTCTTCTCAGCGCCTCTGCCGCCGAACCCGAGCCGAAGCCCCGCAAACCCAACATCGTCTACTTCATCATTGACGAGCTTGGCTACTTCGAGCTCTCCTGCATGGGCCACAAGGAGCTGCGGACCCCCAACATTGACCGCCTGGCCGCCGAGGGCATCCGCTTCACCCAGTTCCTGGCCGGCGGGTGCGTCTGCGCCCCCACTCGCGCCACGCTCATGACCGGCAAACACCTCGGCCACACCTCCCTCCGCTCCAACGCCGGCTGGGAACCGCTCCGCGCCGGCGAAGAAACCATCGCCTCGATGCTCAAGAAGGCCGGCTACGCCACTGGCGGCTTCGGCAAGTGGGGCTGCGGCGCACGCGGCACCTCGGGCGTGCCCGAGACCCACGGCTTCGACGTCTTCTTCGGCTACTACGACCAGGTCCACGCCCACACCTTCTACCCCTCCTACCTCATCCGCAACAGCCAGGAGGTGCCCCTCGACGGCAACCCCGGCAGCTACCGCGAGGGCAAGACCTTCAGCCAATACCTCATCCACGACGAGGCCAAGAAGTTCCTCCGCGCCCACAAGGACCGGTCCTTCTTCCTCTACCTCCCCTACACCCCGCCCCACGGCCAGTGGGGCTTCCCCGACGACGACCCCTCGCTCGCCCCCTACCGCGACAAGCCCTGGCCCCGCGACGCCAAGGTCTACGCCGCAATGGTCAACCTCGTTGACCGCCAGGTCGGCGAAATCCTGGCGATGCTCAAGGAGCTTGGCCTCGACGACGACACCATCGTCTTCTTCTCCGGTGACAACGGCGGCTTCGAGTACTTTGCTGAAAAGGGCGCCCACCCCGACGGCCTCTTCGGCCCCAACGTTGACCCCGCCACCGGCAAGCGCCGCTTCCGTGGCGGCAAGGGACGCCTCTACGAAGGCGGACTCCGCGTCCCCTACATCGTCCGCTGGCCCGGCCGAATCAAGCCTGGCCGCACCAGCGACCACCTCGGCTACTTCCCCGACATCGTGCCCACCCTCGCCGAACTGGCCGGCGCCCCCTGCCCCGCCGACACCGACGGCCTCTCGATCGTCCCCACGCTATTGGTAGATGCGGTAGGGCGTGCAAACTTGCACGCGGAACAGGGCGGGGCGCGCGCTCAACGCCAGCACAAGTACCTCTATTGGGAAGACTGCGGCCAGCTTGGCGTCCGTGAGGGCGCCTGGCACGCCATCCGCACGACCGGCCCCAAGGGCAAGTGGGAACTCTACGACCTCGCCACCGACCTCGCCGAAACCACCGACCTCTCCGCCAAGCACCCGAATGACCTCGCCCGCCTCACCCGCTACGCTGCCGAAGCCCACACTCCCATCCAGGAGGGCGAAGTCCTCGACCGCCTCACCGTCCTCAAAGACCGCTACATCCCCCTCGGCAAACCCATCCCCGACAAGCCCTGGGGCCCGCCGGCGGCGAAGGGGAATAGAGGCAAGACATAGTGGGCAGACCAAGTCTTGAGTTGCGCCCTGTTCCCTGCCGCGCTGT
>Ga0194112_10003570_pt1 | contig 21628 bp, 35 predicted proteins | sample TA2MahC400mmetaG_FD_146191 | JGI IMG/M metagenome (GOLD analysis project Ga0194112, IMG submission 146191) | Freshwater microbial communities from Lake Tanganyika, Tanzania - TA2015016 Mahale Deep Cast 400m | ecosystem: Environmental > Aquatic > Freshwater > Lake | place: Tanzania: Lake... | reverse complement strand
TCATCGCGTCCAGCCCGCGCCGCGACTTGCCGGTCGCCACCGCCAGCAGCAGGTCATCGCGCGCCGCCAGCCGGTCCAGGCAGTCCAACGCCCCCGGATACAAGGGCGCCGCCTGCTCCAGCCGCGCCTTCATGAAACTGTCCTTGTAGCCCGCCACGATCCGCGCCTGCGTGATGGCATCGGTGTCGGGGGCCAGTTGTGCCACCGCCACCGGCAGCGACAGGCCCACGATCGTCAGGACCTGCGCCTTGGGCAGTGGTTCCAGCCCGGCCTCGGCAAAGGCAAAGGCCATTGCATGGTGGATGTGGTCCTGGCTGTCGACCAGCGTCCCGTCCACGTCAAAGACGACCAGCCTCATTCATCCTCCGCAAAGGGATCGTCGGGCACGTCGTTCTCGTGCCAGCCCACCGATTTCCATGTCCGCTGCATGTGCTCGGGCAGGGCCGCGGTCAGGGTCATGCGCTTCTTGGTGATCGGGTGGTCAAAGGTGATGCTGCGGGCATGAAGGTGCAGCTTCTTGCTGATCTCTCCGCCCAGCTGCGCGCCCCAGCCGTCGCCCAAGTTCTCCTGCCCCGAGCCGCCGTATTTGCCGTCCCCCACAATCGGATGACCCAGCTCGGCCATATGCGCCCGCAACTGATGGGTGCGGCCGGTGATGGGCACCAGCGCGCACCAGCTGGCGCGCGTCCCCAGGGCGTCCAGCACGGCATAGTCCGTGGTGGCCCGCTTGGCGCCCTCGGTCGTGTCGATGTCGCGCGGGTGGACGGCGATCATCTTCTCGTTGTCGCCGCGCCCGCCCCCGCCCTTGACCAGGCCATAGCGGATCGTCCCCATGCGCGGGTGCGGCACGCCGGCGACGGCCGCCCAATAGATCTTGCGCGTGGTGCGCGACCGGAACGCCTCGGACAGCGCCCGCGCCACCCGGTCGGTGCGCGCCAGCAGCAGGACGCCCGAGGTATCCTTGTCCAGCCGGTGCACCAGCTTGGGTCGGTCCTTGAAGCCGAACATCAGCGCCTCGGTCAGCCCGTCCACATGGCGGCTGCCCTGCCCGCTGCCGCCCTGGCTGGGCAGCCCCGGAGGCTTGTTCAGCGCGATGATGTGCTCGTCCTTCCACAGCACCGCAGCCTGGATCATCTGCACGTCACTGTCGATCAGGCGCGGACCCAAGGGACGCTGCGCCCTTTCGGCGGCCGGCTGCGGCTCTGGCAGCGGCGGAACGCGCACCTCCTGCCCCGGCTCGATCCGGGTAGCGGCCTTGACGCGGCCGCCATCGACGCGCAGTTGCCCAGTCCGGCACATTTTCTCGACGGCCCCCTGCGACAGCTGCGGAAAGCGCTTCTTCAGCCAGCGGTCCAGGCGCATCTCGCCTTCGTCCTGACCCACCCTGATGGTCTGCACGCCACTCATGCCCGGATCCCCCGTCCCAATTCCAGCCCGGCCGCCACCGCCCCCAGCGACAGCAGGACCGACCCCGCCACATAGGCCAGCGCCAACGGGCCCTCCCCACGCTCCCATATCGTCAGCACGTCCAGCGAGAAGGCCGAGAACGTGGTAAAGCCGCCAAGGATGCCCGTCATCAGCAGCGGCGCCCAAGCCTGACCCAGCCGTTGCGCCAACAGCGCGGCCAGCAGGCCCATGGCAAAGCTGCCAAGGATGTTGACCAGCGCAGTTGCGGCCCAGGTGACCGGCATCATCCGGTAAACGGCATACCGGCCGATGGCGCCCATGGCGCCGCCGACGGCGACCTGAAGGAAAGGATTCATCATGTCCCGTCTGTGTGGCCGCCGGGGGGCAAAGTCAACCGCCGCGCTTCAGCCGCTGGCTGACGAACCAGTCCAGGCGGCGCTTCAGCTCTCGTTCGAACCCGCGTTCCACCGGGGTGTACAGCACCGGGTGCTTCATGCCGTCCGGGAAATAGTTCTGCCCGCTGAACCCGTCCTCGGCGTCGTGGTCATAGGCATAGCCCGCGCCGTACCCTTGCTCCTTCATCATCTTGGTGGGCGCGTTCAGGATATGGGCCGGGGGCATCAGGCTGCCCGTGCGCCTGGCCTCTGCCCGTGCGGCCTTGTAGGCGACATATCCCGCGTTGGATTTCGGCGCCAGCGCCAGATAGATCACCGCCTGCCCCAGGGCCAGTTCGCCCTCGGGAGAGCCCAGACGCTCGTACAGTGCCCAGGCATCCAGACAATGCCGTGCTGCAGCCGGATCGGCCAGGCCGATGTCCTCGATAGCCATCCGGGTGATGCGGCGCGCCAGATAGCGCGGATCCTCGCCCCCCTCCATCATGCGCGCCAGCCAATAAAGGGCGGCATCCGGGTCGCTGCCGCGCACCGACTTGTGCAACGCCGAGATCAGGTTGAAATGCTCGTCACCGGATTTGTCGTATTTCGCCGCCCGCTTTGTCAGCCGCTGCGCCAGCGTCTCAAGGTCGATCTTGCCTTGGGTCTTCCAGGCGGCCACCTGCTCGATCAGGTTCAGGGCCGCACGTCCATCGCCATCCGCCATCTCCAGCAGTGCGTCGCGCGCCTCGGCGGTCAAGGGCAGCTTGCGGCCCAGTTCGCGTTCGGCGCGTTGGGCCAGCAGTTCCAGATCGGCCAGCGACAACCGCTCCAGCACGATGACCTGCGCCCGCGACATCAGCGCGGCATTCAACTCAAAAGAGGGATTTTCCGTCGTCGCGCCGACCAGAAGGATCGTGCCGTCCTCCATGTGCGGCAGAAAACTATCCTGCTGCGCCTTGTTGAAGCGATGGATCTCGTCCACGAACAGCAGCGTAGCGCGCCCCTGCTGGCGGCGCAGCTTGGCGGCGTCGAAGACCTTTCGCAGATCCGGCACCCCGGTAAAGATGGCGCTGATCTGCACAAAGGCCAGGTCGGCTTCATGGGCCAGCAGCCGCGCAATGGTTGTCTTGCCGACGCCGGGAGGGCCCCAAAGGATCAGCGAGGACAGACTGCCTGCAGCCAGCATGCTGCCCAGAGGCCCGTCGGGACCCAGCACCCGCGCCTGCCCGATCACCTCGGACAGGCGCACGGGCCGGATACGGTCGGCCAAGGGACGGACCCCCGTTTCGGACGAGGGACCAGGGGAGGGAGCGGTGTCGAAAAGATCAGCCATGACATGCACAGTCTAGGAGGGTCACGGCGGCTGCGACAGCCCTGATCTTGGGGCGCAGACGTGGCTTAGTGCATCTTCCCGGTCAGGTCGATGGCGACGCACTGGAAATGACCGTCATCGATCAGCATCTGGCGCCCCAGGGCCACGGCTTCCAGGCCGCAGCGGCCGTACCAGCGCGGCCAGTTTGCCCCCGTCAACGCGATCAGCTTGGTCGCGCCCATGTCGCGGGCCGAGCCGGTCATGGCCTCGACCATCTTGAAGTGCACCTTGCGCCGATACATCTGCGGGATCGAGTGGCTGACAAAGACGCGCGAGCATTCCCATGCATGGGGGTCGACAGGCGCCTTGTCGTAGAGCAGGTCCTGCGGAATCGAGCCACCAAGGATCCCTTCCTGCGCATCGCGGATCATGTAGGAATAGATGCCGCAGCGCGCCGTCGTGGGGGTCAGGCGGATGCCGGCCAGAACCTGGCCCTGCTCGTGAATGGCGATCCAGCGGCTTTGCGGAGTGTCGTATTGATCAAACTCCATGTCCTCGGCTTCCGGCAGGTCCCAGTTCTTCTGAATAATGAAGCTCTGCTTGCGGGCCCGGAACAGGTTGGCGAACAATTCACCATGATTATGAAGGTTCGAGAAAGAGAGGGTCGTCGTCTGCATCGTCTTCTCCTGGGGTGTGAGGGCACCCTCCCCTGCCTCGCGTGGCCCATGGGCGGCATCTACAGCAAGCGATATTCCTTGGCCCTCTGCAGCGCCTCGGCCGTTGTCCGCGCCTTCAGACGCTCCCGGACTGAAATCAACCTTGCTTTAAATGCGCTTTCGGTAATGCCAAGTTTGGCAGCAGCTGCTGCATGACGATCCCCATCCGCGATACAGCGAAGGGCTTCTTTTTGAGCCTTGGTCAGGCTCTCGGGCGGTTCCGTAATCTCGTGAAGCCGCCTTACCGTGGTCGAGATTTCCGCAATCTCGTCATCCGTGAACTCTCGATCCGACCGCGCAAATGACGCGATGGTCCGCGAAGCGATGGGTCCATGCGATACCGTCAGCCCGAACGTCAGGCCGTGATCGGCGGCATCCTTGAGGATGCTGAACGGGTCGGGGATCGGAAGAGCCGACCAACGGCAGGCCCCGCTTGTAGAAAAGCCCCACGCAATTGTGGGATCGCGTAGTGCATATCCGTTCTGCGAATAGAACTCGGACCATTCTTCCGCATAGGTCTGAAATTGCATCAGGGGCGCCGCAAACCGAATATGCAGCCCCACGAAATACCCGGCCGAGGCGATGTTGCCCAGCTTTCGAAGTCCGGCGTTTATGTCAGCGCGTGAGGACATGGGGTGTGGAGCAACTGAGAAAGGTTACATTGAACGGAGACGGCAGTCTTGCCCGCAATTCCTTTACAGGCGTTTAACGGTCGACAGATTTTCATGAAAACGTTGCCCTCCACACATTGGCAATGGCACACATGGCGCGCATCATACCTAAAATGGATGATACAGACCCATAAACTCACGTGGAAGCTGTAGAGTTACATCTTCCCCAACGTCAGCTTGACGCTGATTTTCCATTACATCAGAAAAATGCCCCGCTGCGGCAGGCGCAACGGGGCGGGTTCCGGCTGGTCTTGCAGGGCGGCTCAGTCCTCTGCGGCAACCTCGGCCTCGACACGGGTACGGTCGGCAGCGCCTTTTGCGGCCGGATCACGGTCCACCAGCTCGATGATCGCCATGGGCGCCATATCGCCATAGCGGAAACCAGCCTTCAGGATGCGGACGTAACCACCCTGACGGTCCTTGTAACGCTCACCCAGGACGTCGAACAGCTTGGCAACGTGCATGTCCTGCTTCAGCTGCGAAGCAGCCTGACGGCGGGCGTGCAGATCGCCGCGCTTGGCCAGCGTGATCAGCTTTTCGACGATTGGACGCAATTCCTTGGCTTTCGGCAAGGTGGTCTTGATCTGCTCGTGCTCGATCAGCGAGCCGGACATGTTGGCGAACAGCGCCTTGCGGTGTTCGTGGGTACGGTTGAGGCGGCGATAGCCACGGGCGTGACGCATGATGATCTCCTATGACGTCTTTTGCTTTGTCCGGCAGCCCATGCGTGCGGGCCGCTCTCCTTGGGGCGGAATGCCCGTAACGGCGGGGCGCTCTGGCGCCCCACCCAGACCTCAGAACTGGTCGTCGAAACGCTTGGCCAGATCCTCGATGTTTTCCGGCGGCCAGTCGACCACGTCCATGCCCAGGTGCAGGCCCATTCCGGACAGCACTTCCTTGATCTCGTTCAGGGACTTGCGGCCGAAGTTCGGCGTGCGCAGCATTTCGGCTTCCGTTTTCTGGATCAGGTCGCCGATGTAGACGATGTTGTCGTTCTTGAGGCAATTGGCCGAACGCACCGAAAGCTCCAGCTCGTCAACCTTCTTGAGCAGGCGCGGATCGAACTCGAGGCCGTCATCGCTGTCCTGCCGGGTTGCCGATTCCGGCTCGTCGAAGTTCACGAATACCGACAGCTGATCCTGCACGATGCGCGCGGCATAGGCCACCGCATCCTCGGGCGTCAGAGAGCCGTCCGTTTCGATCTTCATCGTCAGCTTGTCATAATCCAGCACCTGCCCTTCGCGGGTGGGCTGCACTTCGTAGCTGACACGCTTGACCGGGGAAAAGATCGCGTCGATCGGGATGAGACCAATGGGCGCATCCTCGGGACGGTTCTTGTCGGCGGCAACATAGCCCTTGCCCGTCTGCACGGTCAGTTCCATGTTCAGTTCCGCGCCATCGTCCAGGTGGCAGATGACATGGTCGCGGTTCAGCACGGTGATGCCGGCCGTTTCCTGGATATCGCTGGCCTTGACCTCGCCCGGACCCTTGGCGGACAACGTCAGGCGCTTGGGGCCTTCGACGTCCATCTTCAGGGTCACGCCCTTCAGGTTCAGAACGATGTCGGTCACGTCCTCACGGACACCGGCGACGCTGCTGAACTCGTGCAGGACGTTGTCGATCTGAACCGCAGTGATGGCACCGCCCTGCAGCGACGACAGCAACACGCGGCGCAGCGCGTTGCCGAGCGTCAGGCCAAAGCCGCGCTCCAGCGGCTCCGCAACCAGGGTGGCAGTCCGGGTCGCATCGGCGCCCGGCTTGACAACCAGTTGCGTCGGCTTGATCAGTTCGGCCCAATTCTTGTGGATCATGTATTTTCCTCCATACCTGTTCCCCACCCATGACCAAGGCCGGGAACGCCCGAGGTGAAATGCGAAAGTCCGGCCTGCGCGAAGGCACCGCGCAGGCCGGTCATTGATGATCCAGGATCAGACGCGGCGACGCTTCGGAGGGCGGCAGCCGTTGTGGGCGATCGGCGTCACGTCACGGATCGCCGTGATGTTGAAGCCGGCAGCCGCCAGAGCGCGCAAAGCCGATTCACGGCCCGAGCCGGGGCCCTGGACTTCGACGTCCAGCGTGCGGACGCCATGTTCCTGCGCCTTGCGGCCGGCGTCTTCGGCAGCCATCTGGGCAGCATAAGGGGTCGACTTGCGCGAACCCTTGAAGCCCATCGTGCCGGCCGAGGACCACGCGATCGCGTTGCCCTGAACGTCCGAGATCAGGATTTTCGTGTTGTTGAAGCTGGAATTCACATGCGCAACGCCGGTGGCGATGTTCTTGCGTTCCTTGCGCTTCATGCGGGTCTTGTCACGTGCCATGTCGCTGCCCCTTACTTCTTCTTGCCGGCGATCGGTTTCGCCGGGCCCTTGCGGGTGCGGGCGTTGGTGTGGGTGCGCTGGCCGCGGACCGGAAGACCGCGACGGTGGCGAAGACCACGATACGAACCCAGGTCCATCATGCGCTTGATGTTCATCTGAACTTCGCGGCGCAGATCGCCTTCGACGGTCAGATTGGCATCGATGTATTCGCGGATCTGCAGCACTTCGGCGTCGGACAGATCGTTCACGCGACGGGCGCGGTCGATGCCAACAGCATCACAGATCTGCTCGGCATACATGTCGCCGATGCCGTGGATATAGGTCAGTGCGATGGGGACGCGCTTCCCCGTCGGAATGTTGACGCCAGCAATACGAGCCACGCGTTTTCCTTTTCAGTTGCGGTTCCGTAACACCGGAACCTTTTTTCACAACGCAAGGCCCGAAAGCTGTGCCTTCGGGCCAAATCGATGGGCCACCCGTGATGCGGGTGATTCTCTTGCGAGATGACGTGACTTATCGGCAGACGATCCCGAGGTCAAGCCTCGGCCCGCCCCCGGTTCAGCGCTTCGGCGATCTGCTTGGCAACCTCATCCATTGCCGCCAAGCCGTCAACTTGGGTCAGCTTGTTCTTGGCATAATAATAGCCGATCAAAGGCGAGGTCTTCTTGTAGTATTCAAGCAGCCGGGTTTTCAGGCTGTCCTCGTTGTCATCCGCACGCCGCTTGAGGTCGGTCGAGCCGCAGACATCGCAAACGCCCTCCACCTTCGTCGGACGCGTCTCGTCATGATAAACCTCGCCGCAGTTGCCGCAGGTATAGCGCCCGGTGATGCGCCGCACGAGGGCAGCGTCGTCCACCTGCATCTCGATCACCGCGTCCAGGGTCATGCCGGTTTCGTCCAGCAGCTGCCCCAAGGCATCCGCTTGCGGCAGGGTGCGCGGAAATCCGTCGAAGATGAACCCGTTCCCACCATTGGCCAGCTGCTCGCGGATCAGGCCGATGACGATCTCGTCCGTCACCAGCTCGCCCCGGTCCATGACCTCGGCCACCCGCTTGCCCATCTCAGTGCCCGAACTGCGCGCCGCGCGCAGCATGTCGCCGGTGGACAGCTGGACCAGGCCGCGTTCTTCCACCAGACGGCGGGCCTGAGTGCCTTTGCCGGCACCCGGAGGGCCAAGCAGGATGATGTTGATGGTCATGACGTCTGTCCCCCTCAGTCGGCCCGTTCCAGGCCTTGTCCCGTATCGGCGCAGGCAAGGCCGCCCGCGCCGGCGTCATGCGGTCAGCGACGCGACGGTGCGCGGCGCGGCTTCGCAGTCCCAGGTTTGCGTTTACCACGCAGTTGCGATTTCTCAATCAACCCTTCGTATTGATGGGCCAGCAGGTGGCTCTGGACCTGGTTGATCGTATCCATTGTCACCGACACCACGATCAGCACGGACGTGCCACCCAGATAGACCGGGATCGAGAACTGGTCGCGCAGGATCTCCGGCATCAGACAGACGATTGCCAGATAAGCAGAGCCGATCACCAGCAGGCGGTTGACGACGTAATCGAGGTAGTCCTGCGTCCGCTTGCCCGGGCGGATGCCGGGAATGAAGCCGCCCTGGTTCTTGAGGTTCTCGGCTACGTCATCGGTCTTGAAGGACACGTTCTGCGTGTAGAAATACGTGAAGAACACGATCATCGCCGCGAAGAACAGCAGATAGAGCGGCTGTCCCGGGCCGAAATAGGCAAGGATCACCGACATGACCGGTCCCGTCTCGTTCCCGGAAAAGGTCGAGATCGTGATCGGCAGCAACAGGAGCGAGCTGGCAAAGATCGCCGGGATGACGCCCGCCGGGTTGACCTTGACCGGCAGGTGGCTGGACTGTCCGTCATAAACCTTCATGCCGACCTGACGCCGCGGGTACTGGATGCGGATCTTGCGCAGCGCACGCTCCATGAAGACCACGAAGCCGATCACCGCGATCAGCATGACGATCACGAACAGGATCACGGGGGTCGAGATCGCGCCCGTGCGACCCTGCTGGAAGAAGTTTGCCAGCGCCGCAGGAACCTCGGCCAGAATGCCGACGAAGATGATCAGCGAAATGCCGTTCCCGACCCCGCGCGCCGTGATCTGTTCGCCCAGCCACATCAGGAACATCGTTCCGCCGACAAGGGTGATGACGACCGACGCCTGGAAGAACAGACCCGGATCATGCGCCAGACCGCCCGCCTCAAGGCTGCGCGCCAGGCCATAGGCTTGGAACAGCGCCAGCGCCACGGTGCCATAGCGGGTGTACTGGTTGATCTTCTTGCGGCCCTGCTCGCCTTCCTTCTTCAGCTGTTCCAGCGACGGAACCATTGACGTCAGAAGCTGCACGATGATCGAGGCCGAAATATAGGGCATGATCCCCAGGGCAAAGACGCCCATGCGACCAAGGGCGCCGCCGGTGAACATCGACAGCATGCCGCCAATGCCCGACTGCGCCTGCTCCATGAAGTTGCGCAGCGCGGCGCCGTCGATGCCGGGGACAGGGATATAGGTGCCGATACGGTACATGATCAGCACGCCGATCGTGAACCAGATCCTCTGGCGAAGTTCCGTGGCCTTTCCAAGCTGCCCCCAGGAGAGGTTCGCGGCCATCTGTTCTGCGGCTGACGCCATGTGAGTCCGTCCCGTGTCATGACAGCGCCGCCGACCCGTTTTCGCGGGGACCGGCGGCGCCTGAAAACCTAGATGCTATCTATGGGGCGCAACAGCCCCGATCAACAGCTTATTCGGCCGCCGCGGCAACTGCCGGCAGCTGGACCTTGCCGCCCGCCTTCTCGACAGCCTCGACAGCCGCCTTCGAGGCGCCGGTCACGGTGATGGTCAGGCCGGACTTCAGCTCGCCCTTGGCCAGCAGACGGATGCCGTCCAGCTTGCGGCGCACCAGGCCCGAGGCCACAAGTGCATCTTCGGTCAGCTCGGCCGCGCCATCGATCTTGCCCGCGTCGATGAAGCCCTGGATCTGGCCCAGGTTCACGACCGCGAACGACTTGGCGTTCGGCTTGGTAAAGCCGCGCTTGGGCAGGCGGCGGTACAGCGGCATCTGGCCGCCTTCATAACCGTTCAGCGCCACGCCCGAACGCGAGCTCTGACCCTTGATACCGCGACCGGCGGTCTTGCCCTTGCCCGAACCGGGACCACGCGCGACGCGCTTCTTGGTGCGGTTGGCGCCTTCGTTGTCACGAATTTCATGCAGTTTCATATCGCTTCTCCTTCGCCGGACGCACCCTCGAAGCGAAACAGGGGGCCACGGCATTTCTTGCTTGTTGAGTCGGCATGCCTGACGGCACCGGGGCCCTATACGCCGAACTGCCGCATGTTTCAAGCGACGCGGCCACAGCGCTTCCGTCTTTGAGATACCACACCAGGTTGTGTCTTGAGTGGCCGCCTCTGCTTGCTAGGGACAGGTTCAGCACATTGCACAAGAGCATACCGATGAACCTCCTGCGTCTGATTCCCGCCGCCGTTGCGGCCCTGTTCCTGACCTCGGCTGCAGAGGCCGCCGAGCCGACACTCTGCACCGCAAGGATCAATGGCCACGACGTCGTCATGGGCTATGACAAGAACGAGGCCCGCCTCGGCGACACCTATTCCCGCCGCGAACTTCTGGCGACACGCTGGGGGAAGCATGATTGTCCCAGTTATGTCGTGCTACGCAGCCTCACCCCGGAACTGTCCGATGAAGAGCGGCTGCCATTCTGCCTCCGCTATGACGAAGCCAGCGAATCGGTGGCAGGATATGACTTGGGACCAAGGGATGGCTGGGGCCGCTGCCGAAAGACGTCACGCTCGGTCTGCAATCGCGTGAACCAGACGACCGGGGCAGCGGGCGCGCTGACGTCTGCTGCCGCGCGGCGATCGGTCCAAGGATTGCAGGCCCTGCCCGACGGATCGGGTGCGGTGATCCTCAGCGGAACCGGCACGGCCATTTCAGGGGCCTTGGCGTCGCTTGGCGGTGCGGCCGCTGCGGTCGCCGCCTCGCCGGTCCTGCTGACCGGTGCTGCCGTGTCGGTGGTGGCCGTGGGCGGCACACTCTACGCCTGCCGCGAAGACGAATGATCCAATAAAAACGCCCCGCAGATTGCGGGGCGTTTTCTTTACCAAGCCGAGAAGCTCAGTTTTTTTCTTCGATGATGGTCACGAGATGCGGGATCTTGTTGACCATGCCGCGCACGGACGGAGTATCCTCCAGTTCGCGGGTGCGGTTCATCTTGTTCAGGCCCAGACCCTTCAGCGTTTCACGCTGGATGGCCGGACGGCGGATCGGAGAACCGATCTGCTTGACGACGATGGTTGCCATCTGATGTGCTCCTTACGCTTCGACAGCGGCGTCAGCCGGCTTGTCGCCCGAAGTCGGGGCCGAGGGCAGGATGTCCGCCACCTTCTTGCCGCGACGCTGCGCGACCGAGCGGGGGCTCGACTCTTTCTTCAGGCCGTCGATGGTGGCCCGGATCATGTTGTAGGGGTTTTGCGACCCCTGCGACTTGGCCACGACGTCCTGAACGCCCAGCATCTCGAACACAGCGCGCATCGGACCGCCGGCGATGATGCCGGTACCCGGAACGGCGGTGCGCATGATCACCTTGCCGGCGCCATGACGACCTTCGATGTCATGGTGCAGGGTGCGGCCATCGCGCAGCGGAACACGGACGAGCCCGCGCTTCGCCTGCTCCGTCGCTTTGCGGATCGCTTCGGGAACCTCTTTGGCCTTGCCTTTGCCAAAGCCGACGCGGCCGCGCTGGTCACCGACAACGACCAAGGCTGCAAAGCCGAAGCGCTTGCCGCCCTTGACGGTTTTCGACACCCGGTTGATCGCAACCAGGCGATCGGCGAATTCCGGGTTTTCTTCGCGGTCGTTGCGACCGCCGCGACGATTGTCACGTTCTGCCATGAGGCATTCCTTTACGCTGGCGGCCGTCAGCCGCGCCGTTGATGTCAATCCAGGTGGACCAAAGGGTCCCCGGATCATCGGGGTGGCGCGCCCGGTCAAAGGGCGCCACCCGCAGGATCAGAACTTCAGCCCGCCTTCGCGCGCAGCCTCGGCCAAGGCCTTGACCTTGCCGTGGAAGATGAAGCCACCGCGGTCAAAGACGACCTCTTCGACGCCCGCCGCCTTTGCACGCTCGGCGATGGCCGCGCCGATCTTGGCAGCGGCCTCGACATTGTTCTTGCCGACCAGACCGAAGTCCTTCTCAAGCGTGCTGGCCGAAGCCAGGGTCACGCCGTTCAGGTCGTCGATGACCTGAACCGAGATGTTCTTGGACGACCGGTGAACCGACATCCGCGGACGGCCGTTCGACATCGCCCGCAACTTGTTCCGAACGCGCAGGCGGCGCTTCTGGAACAGCTCTTGCTTTTTCAGTGCCATTTCATGCGCCCCTTACTTCTTCTTGCCTTCCTTGCGGAAGACGAACTCGCCCTTGTAGCGGATGCCCTTGCCCTTGTAGGGCTCGGGGCGACGCCACTCACGGATGTTCGCTGCAACCTGACCAACAAGCTGCTGGTCAATGCCTTCCACAACGATTTCGGTCTGCTTCGGCGCCGTGATCGTGACGCCTGCCGGCACCTCGAAGTTCACGTCGTGCGAATAGCCCAAGGCCAGCTTCAGGACATTGCCCTGCATGTTGGCGCGATAACCCACGCCCTGGATTTCCAGCTCCTTCTTGAAGCCCGTCGACACGCCGGTCGCCAGGTTCTCGATCATCGAGCGGGTCATCCCCCACTGCTGGCGAGCGCGCTTCGAAGTTCCGCGCGGCTTGACCGCAACCGAACCTTCTTCCATCACCAGGTCCACATCATCGGTCGCCGTGAAGCTGCGGGACCCTTTCGGGCCCTTCACCTCGATAGTCTGACCCTTGATCTCGGCCGTCACGCCCTTGGGCAGTTCGACCGGCTTCTTACCAATCCGAGACATCTGCTGCCCTCCTTAGAACACGGTGCAGAGGACTTCGCCGCCGACATTGGCGTTGCGAGCCGCTGCATCCGACATGACGCCCTTGGGAGTCGAGACGATGGAGACGCCCAGACCCTGACGGACCTGCGGGATTTCCTTCGCGCCAGTGTAGACCCGGCGGCCAGGCTTCGAAACACGCGACAGTTCCCGGATCACCGGCGAGCCGTCGTGGTACTTCAGACCGATTTCCAGCTCCTTGTGGCCGGCTTCGGTGGTTACTTCCTCGTATCCGCGGATGTAACCTTCGTTCTTCAGCACGTCCAGAACCCAAGCGCGCAGCTTGGAGGCCGGGGTGCGGACGGTCGACTTGCCGCGCATCTGCGCATTGCGGATGCGGGTCAGCATATCGCCGAGAGGATCGTTCATCATTCCCTGTTCCCCCTTACCAGCTGGACTTGACCAGGCCGGGGATCTGACCTTGCGAGCCCAGCTCGCGCAGCATGATCCGCGACAGTTTCAGTTTCCGGTAATACGCGTGCGGACGGCCGGTCAGTTGGCACCGGTTGTGCAGACGCGTCGCCGACGAATTGCGCGGCAGTTCGGCCATTTTCAGCGTGGCCTTGAACCGCTCTTCCATCGGACGGGACTGGTCTTTGATGATCTCGTTCAGTTCAGCCCGCTTTGCGGCGTATTGCTGGACCAGACGCTCGCGCTTCTTCTCGCGCTCGACCATGGATTTCTTTGCCATATCTCTTTCCCTCCGCGATCAGCTGGTGAACGGCATGTTGAAATGCTTCAACAGCGACTTCGCTTCCGCGTCGGTCTTCGCGTTGGTGCAGATGATGATGTCCATTCCCAGAACTTCGTCGACCTTGTCGAAGTTGATCTCCGGGAACACGATGTGCTCTTTCAGACCCATCGCATAGTTGCCACGGCCGTCGAAAGACGAGCCCTTGACGCCGCGGAAGTCGCGGACGCGCGGCAGCGCGATGTTGATCAGGCGGTCCAGGAACTCGTACATCCGGTCGCCGCGCAGGGTCACCTTGCAGCCAAGCGGCATCTCTTCACGCACGCGGAAGCCGGCGATCGACTTCTTGGCGTGGGTGATGACAGCCTTCTGGCCGGCGATCAACGACAGCTCTTCAGCGGCCTGCTTGACCTTCTTGGTGTCCTTGACGGCTTCACCGACACCCATGTTCAGGACGATCTTGTCCAAACGCGGGATCTGCATGTCGTTCTTGTAGCCAAACTCTTCCTTAAGAGCGGCACGGATCTTGTCACGGAACTCCGCGCGAAGGCGGGGCGTGTACTTGGTGGCGTCCAACATCAGATCACGTCTCCCGTGGTCTTGGCGAAACGGACCTTCTTGCCCTCTTCCTCGCGGAAGCCGACACGGGTCGCTTTGCCGTTCTTGTCCATCAGCGCCAGGTTCGACAGGTCGATCGGCATGGCCTTCGGCACACGACCGCCCTGGCTGTTCTGCGACTGCTTGGTATGGCGGATGGCAACATTGACGCCATCAACGACGGCCTTGTTGTCCTTGGGCATGACGGCGGTGATCTCGCCCTGCTTGCCCTTGTCCTTGCCCGCCAGAACGACGACCTTGTCGCCCTTTTTCAGCTTGGCAGCCATTACAGCACCTCCGGAGCAAGCGAGATGATCTTCATGAAGTTCTTGGCACGCAGTTCGCGAACGACCGGCCCGAAGATACGGGTGCCGACCGGTTCACCCTGGTTGTTCAGGATGACGGCGGCGTTGCGGTCGAAGCGGATGGAGGTGCCGTCTTCACGGTTCACTTCTTTCGCGGTGCGGACGACGACGGCCTTGCGGACGTCCCCTTTCTTGACCCGGCCCCGCGGGATGGCTTCCTTGACGGACACGACGATGATGTCGCCCACCGACGCATAGCGACGGTGCGAACCACCCAGGACCTTGATGCACTGAACCCGGCGAGCGCCGGAGTTGTCAGCAACATCCAGATTGGTCTGCATCTGGATCATTTGGTTTCTCCCGACCTTTGGAGACTGCGTTGTGCGGCCCCAGGGTTTCGATCATTTCTGATCTGTGATGATGGACTTATGCCGAAGCGGTTTCGTCCGTCAGGACAGTCCAGCGTTTCGTCTTCGAGATCGGGGCACATTCGACGATGCGAACGAGATCACCGATCTTGAACTGGTTCTGCGCGTCATGCGCGCGGTATTTCTTCGACGACCGCACGGTCTTGTGCAGCAGAGGATGCTTGAAGCGGCGCTCGACCAGAACGGTGATCGTTTGCTCGTTCTTGTCGCTGGTGACGCGGCCTTGAAGAATGCGCTTGGGCATGGACCGGGCTCCTTAGTTCGAGGCCGCGGCGTCAGCCGCTTTCTGGTTCAGAATCGTTTTCACGCGAGCGACGTCACGGCGGACGGTGCGCATGCGTGCGGTGTTCTCAAGCTGGCCGGTCGCCTGCTGGAAGCGCAGGTTGAACGCCTCCTTCTTCAGCGCAACCAGCTGATCCTTCAGCTGGTCGGGCGTCTTCGACTTCAGTTCATTGGCGTCCATGACGCTTCTTCCTTTCAACATCACCGGAGAGCCCCTGTTGCCCAGGGCCACCCTGATTCCGGTGGAGTTTCGTGATGAAGGCCTGCGCATACAGGCTCAGGCGCAGGTTTGCAACCTTTTTCGAGGCTGCCTGAAAATGAACGGCCCCGCCGATCGCTCGGCGGGGCCGCTAATGTAGAGATCGCCGTGGCGCTCTCGTTTTACCAGTCTTCGCGAGCGACGATCCGGGTCAGGACCGGCAGCTTCATAGCGCCAAGACGCAGGGCTTCGCGAGCGATGGTATCGCTGACGCCATCGATCTCGAACATGATCCGGCCGGGATGGACGCGCGCCGCCCAGAAGTCGACAGAACCCTTGCCCTTACCCATCCGCACTTCCGTCGGCTTCGACGAAACCGGCACGTCCGGGAAGATCCGGATCCAGACCCGGCCCTGACGCTTCATGTGGCGGGTGATCGCGCGGCGGGCCGCTTCGATCTGGCGGGCCGTCACGCGCTCCGGCTCGGTGGCCTTCAGCGCGAAGGATCCAAAGTTCAGGTCAAATCCGCCCTTGGCTTCGCCATGGATCCGGCCCTTGTGCTGTTTGCGGAACTTCGTCCGTTTCGGTTGCAGCATCTTTTCTACTCCTTACCGGGCGTCGCGGCGCGGACCGCGAGGGGCCGGACCTTCCTGAGCCTCGGCAGTGCGGCGATCATGGGCCTGGGGATCATGTTCCATGATCTCGCCCTTGAAGATCCACACCTTCACACCGATGATCCCGTAAGGGGTCGTGGCTTCGGACAGTGCATAATCGATGTCGGCGCGCAGCGTGTGCAGCGGCACGCGGCCTTCACGATACCATTCGGTCCGCGCGATCTCGGCGCCGCCAAGACGGCCGGCGACGTTGACGCGGATACCCAGGGCACCCATGCGCATCGCGTTCTGAACCGAGCGCTTCATCGCACGACGGAACGAGACACGACGCTCAAGCTGCTGGGCGATCGACTCGGCAACCAGCTGAGCATCGACTTCGGGCTTGCGCACTTCGACGATGTTCAGGTGCAGTTCGCTGTCGGTGAAGTTCGCCAGCTTCTTGCGCAGGGTCTCGATATCCGCACCCTTCTTGCCGATGATGACACCGGGACGCGCGGCATGGATGGTCACGCGGCACTTCTTGTGGGGGCGCTCGATGATGACGCGGCTGACGCCGGCCTGCTTGGCTTCCGTGTGGATGAAGTCCCGGATCTTCAGGTCTTCAAGCAGCAGGTTGCCATAGTCCTTGTCGTCGGCGTACCAGCGGCTGTCCCAGGTGCGGTTGACCTGGAGGCGCATGCCGATCGGATTGACCTTCTGACCCATTACGCTTGCTCCTCGACTTGGCGCACCTTGATGGTGATTTCCGAAAACGGCTTCATGATCTTGCCGAAGCGGCCACGTGCCCGCGGACGGCCACGCTTCATCACCAGGTTCTTGCCGACCCAGGCTTCGGCGACGACCAGGTTGTCGACGTCCAGCCCGTGGTTGTTCTCGGCGTTCGCGATGGCCGACTGAAGGCACTTCTTCACGTCGCCTGCCACACGCTTGTGCGAGAAGGTGAGGTCGGCCAGAGCCTTGTCGACCTTCTTGCCACGGATCAGCTGAGCCACCAGGTTCAGCTTCTGCGGCGAGGTGCGAAGCATCTTCGTCTTGGCGAAGGCCTCGTTCTCCGCCACGCGGCGCGGATTGTTTTCCTTACCCATGACGATTACTTCCTCTTGGCTTTCTTGTCCGCGGCATGACCATAATAGGTTCGCGTGGGCGAATATTCACCGAATTTCTGACCGATCATCTCTTCGCTGACGGCAACGGGGATGTGCTTGTGCCCGTTGTAGACCGCGAAGGTCAGACCGACGAATTGCGGCAGGATAGTCGAGCGACGCGACCAGATCTTGATGACTTCGGACTTGCCCGATTCACGGACCTTTTCCGCTTTCTTGAGCACATAGGCGTCAACAAAGGGGCCCTTCCAAACAGAACGTGCCATAGGTTAACGCCCCTTCTTCTTCGCGTGGCGCGAACGCAAGATGTACTTGTCGGTCGCCTTGTTGCTGCGGGTCTTCTTGCCCTTGGTGTCTTTACCCCAGGGCGTGACCGGCGTGCGGCCACCCGACGTGCGACCTTCACCACCACCATGCGGGTGGTCGATCGGGTTCATAGCGACACCGCGAACGCTCGGGCGAATGCCCTTGTGGCGATTACGGCCGGCCTTGCCGAGGTTCTGGTTCGAATGGTCGGCGTTCGACACGGCACCAATGGTGGCCATGCATTCCTGGCGAACCAGACGCAGTTCGCCCGAGGACAGGCGGATCTGGGCATAGCCACCGTCACGGCCCACGAACTGGGCATAGGTGCCAGCCGAGCGCGCGATCTGGCCACCCTTGCCGGGCTTCAGCTCAACGTTGTGGACGATCGTGCCGATCGGCATGCCGCTGAAGGGCATGGCGTTGCCGGGCTTCACGTCGACCTTGCTGCCGGCGACGACCTTGTCACCGACCGCCAGACGCTGCGGAGCCAGGATATAAGCCTGCTCGCCGTCTTCGTACTTCACCAGTGCGATGAACGCAGTCCGGTTGGGGTCGTACTCGATCCGCTCGACCGTCGCGGTCAGGTCGAACTTGGTGCGCTTGAAATCGACGATGCGATACAGGCGCTTCGCACCACCGCCCTTGCGGCGCATGGTGATCCGTCCGGTGTTGTTCCGACCGCCCTTCTTGGTCAAACCCTCGGTGAGGGCCTTGACCGGGCGACCTTTCCAAAGCTCCGAACGGTCGATCAGAACCAGCCCGCGCTGGCCAGGCGTCGTCGGTTTGTACGACTTCAATGCCATCTTTCTGTCTTCCGTTGCTTTGGACCAGGGTGGTCCGTTTCAGTCAAAGAAGGCGGCCCCGGAACATGCCCGGGGCCGCAAGATCGCGCCCGGTTATCAGAGACCGGTCGAGACGTCGATAGTGTTTCCCTCTTCAAGGGTCACATAGGCTTTCTTGACGTCGCTGCGACGGCCCAACTGGCCGCGGAAGCGCTTGGTCTTGCCTTTGGTGATGGTGGTATTGACCGCCTTCACCTTCACGCCGAACAAAGCCTCGACCGCCTGCTTGATCTGCGGCTTCGAGGAGTCCTTGGCGACCTGAAAGACGACGCCGTTGTTTTCGGACGTCATGGTCGCCTTCTCGGTGATGATCGGCTTGACGATCACGTCGTAATGTTCAACTTTCGCGCTCATTTCAAACGAGCCTCCAGAGCTTCGACACCAGCACGCGTGATCACCAGCGTGTCGCGCTTGAGGATGTCATACACATTGGCGCCCATCGACGGCAGGATATCCACGCCTTCGATGTTGCGGGCTGCACGGGCGAAGCCTTCGTTGACTTCGGCACCATCGATCACCAGCACACGCTTCCAGCCGTTCTCACGAACGGCCTTGGCGACGGCAGCGGTCTTGGCATCAGCGAGGTTCAGATCCTCGATGATCACCAGCTCGCCAGCCGTGGCTTTCGCCGACAGCGCATGACGCAGACCCAGGGCGCGGACCTTCTTCGGCAGATCGAAAGCGTGCGAACGCGGGGTCGGACCCTTGTAAACGCCGCCGTGACGGAAGATCGGGGCCTTCTTGGAACCGTGACGTGCGCCGCCGGTGCCCTTCTGGCGATAGATCTTCTTGGTCGAGTAGCTGACGTCCGACTTGCCCAGCACCGAATGGGTGCCGGCCTGCGCCTTGGCGCGCTGCCAGCGCACAACGCGCTGCAGGATGTCGCCACGCGGCTCCAGCCCAAAGACGTCATCGGCCAGCTCGATCGACCCGGCCTTGCCGGAATCCAGCTTGATCACATCAAGTTTCATCACTTGTCTCCTTCCGGCGCGGCGTCAGCGTCCGAAGCGGTCGAGGCTTCGGCGTCCTGCAGAGCGGCTTCCTGCTCGGCAGCAGCGGCTTCTTCGGCAGCCTTGCGGGCGGCTTCTTCCTCGGCGGCAGCCTGAGCGGCAGCTTCCTCGGCCAGACGCTTGGCTTCCTCGCCGGCCGACTTCAGCGCGGCAGGATAGATCACGTTGTCGGGCGTGGTCTTCTTGACCGCGTCCTTGATCGTGACCCAGCCACCTTTCGAGCCCGGAACCGAACCCTTGACCATGATCAGGCCACGGTCAGCGTCAGTGCGGACGACCTGCAGGTTCTGCGTGGTGACGCGAACGGCACCCAGGTGACCCGCCATCTTCTTGCCCTTGAACACCTTGCCGGGGTCCTGGCACTGGCCGGTCGAACCATGCGAACGGTGGCTGATCGACACACCGTGCGAAGCGCGCAGACCGCCAAAGTTGTGACGCTTCATGGCGCCCGCAAAGCCCTTACCGATCGAGGTGCCGGCGATGTCCACATACTGACCTGCGAAATAGTGGTCAGCCGTGATCTCTTCACCGACATTGATCAGGTTTTCTTCAGCCACGCGGAATTCGGCGATCTTGCGCTTGGGCGCGACCGAGGCCTTGGCGAAGTGACCGCGCATCGCGGCGGTCGTGCGCTTGGCCTTGGCGACTCCGGCGCCCAGCTGGACGGCGGTATATCCGTCAACAGCGGCGGTACGCTGCGCGACGACTTGCAGACCGTCCAGTTGCAGGACAGTGACGGGAACCTGACGGCCATCCTCAAGGAACAGACGCGTCATGCCCAGTTTCTTGGCGATTACACCAGTACGCAACATGATCAGCCTCCTCAGACCTTGATCTCGACGTCCACGCCGGCGGCGAGGTCGAGCTTCATGAGGGCGTCAACGGTCTGCGGGGTCGGATCGACGATGTCCAGCAGACGCTTGTGCGTGCGGATCTCCCACTGGTCGCGCGACTTCTTGTCGATGTGCGGACCACGGAGAACCGTGAATTTCTCGATCTTGTTGGGCAGCGGGATCGGGCCGCGAACGGTCGCGCCGGTGCGCTTGGCCGTGTTGACGATCTCCTGGGTGCTGGCGTCCAGCACGCGATAGTCAAAGGCCTTCAGCCGGATCCGGATATTCTGGCTTTGCATTTCACTTCCCTCTTCGGGGAGTTCCAGTCGAGAGGCTGACGGCGCACCATGCAACGCCAGCGTCGGACCGTAAAATAAGAGCAGGCCGCCATTGATGGCGGCCCCGCACAAGGCAACCGATTCTCAGCGGATCGGCAGCGATGGTCGGCTCATGCACCAAATGCGGCGGGTCGTCAAGACCCTTGGTCCTGCGCCGCTGGCGCCATGACGCGCAACCGGGCCCTGGCCTGCGGCCGCGACAGCCTCGTTTTGATCATGTCGAGGGCGACGGCCAGCAGAACCGACCCGATGATCCCGCTTGCAGCCAAACCATGGCTTGAGAACCCCAGACGGTCGGCAATCATCAGGATCAGCCAATGGCACAGATAAACGGACAGAGAGATCCGCGCGCACCAGTCGGACAGCCGGGTGGCAGGAAGGTGGACGGACAGGCACGCGATGCCCATCAAGGTGCCCAGGCCGATCGTCAAGTTGTCAGGACTGTCTCGAAGCGTCCCCATCACCGCCATGACGACGCCGAGCGACACCAGGGACAGGAGACCGGACCTGAAGAAGGCCACGCCCAGCAGCGCAGGGACAAGCCCGAAGAGCCATTGGGGCAAGGGCGTCATTCCCTGAGGGTCCAGACTGCCGACCAGTAATGCTGCGGCGACCGGTGCCGCCAATGCCGTTGCGGGCGCCTTCAGGAATGGCACGATCACCGCCACGAAAAACGCAAATGGAAGAAACCACAAGTGAATTGCCGTTCCCGTCAGGATCATGTCGGCCTGCACCCAGCCCAGGATCGCTTGACGGTTTATCAGAGCCAGCACCACATTGACGATGCCGTAGATGACCGACCAGACCAGAAAGGGTTGCAGCAGCAGCAGCGCCCGCCGTCCCAACCTGACCTGTGACGGCCGGCCGAGAAGAACCAGGAAGAAGGGCATTGCCAGATAGGCGATTCGATCGCCTGGTGCTTGGCTGTGATACCAGACGACGCCGAATGCAGCCAACAGCCGCACGTAGTCGACAAAACCATTGCGCAAGGGCGGGATACTCATGAACACACGACATCGAGGCAATAACATCACCTTGTGAGTTCAGGAAAGAAATTCTGCTGCTGAACATCCTTTGCGGCCTTGAAAGGGGTGCCAGCGAGGCTGCAACTCCGTCAGCGTCAAGAACAGCCTGACCTGTTCAGTCTGGGCCATGAAAAAAGGCCGCCTCTGGGGCGGCCTTTTCTGGTCTGTGAGGGCTGAACGGCGCGGGGCCGTTCGTGGCGCGATCACTCGAGGATCTTGGAGACGACGCCGGCGCCGACGGTGCGGCCGCCTTCGCGGATGGCGAAGCGCA
>Ga0194112_10003569_pt1 | contig 21628 bp, 15 predicted proteins | sample TA2MahC400mmetaG_FD_146191 | JGI IMG/M metagenome (GOLD analysis project Ga0194112, IMG submission 146191) | Freshwater microbial communities from Lake Tanganyika, Tanzania - TA2015016 Mahale Deep Cast 400m | ecosystem: Environmental > Aquatic > Freshwater > Lake | place: Tanzania: Lake... | reverse complement strand
ACAAGCGCGAGCTGCCGAAGGGGCTGGACGTGGTGGTGGTGCCGGCGACGAACTGGGAGGGGCCGCGCGTGGAGGAGGTCGCCGCCGAGCTGGTGAGGCTGCTGCGGTGAAGAGGATGGATGGATGAATGGATGGTTGGATGGTTGGCTGACACCCATCCATTCATCCGCCCATCCAATCATCCCCTGTTGCATAGGCCTGTTCCCGTCAGGTTGCGGCTGAGACCGCGTCGAAAGGGCGCACGGTGCGACGCATCGGCATCTTCCTCGTCCGCTGCTACCAGCGGTGCCTCTCGCCGCTCATCCCGCCCTGCTGCCGGTTCGAGCCGACCTGTTCCAACTACGCTATCGAGGCGTTCCGCAAGAAGGGCCTCATCCGCGGCCTCTTCCTGGCCGTCTGGCGCATCCTGCGCTGCAACCCGTGGGGAAAGGGGGGGTATGACCCGGTGGAGAAGCCGACGCCCGGGGAGAAGGCTGTCGGTGAAGAGAGAAGGGGATGAATGGATGGGTGGATGAATGGATGGCTGTCAGGCACCCATCCAATCATCCATTCCTCCATTCATCCCCTTCAGAGACACAGCCTGCCGCTCGCCTGCGCCCAGCCGCTATCCTACGAGACCTTCACCTGGATTTTCTTCGGCTTGGCGGCCTCGACCTTGGGGAGGGTGAGGCGCAGGACGCCGTCCTTGACGGTCGCCTCGATCTTCCCGGTGTCAATGAGCTCGGAGACGGAGAAGGCGCGCTCGTAGTCGCCGACGCGGTACTCGCCGTAGGTGAGCTCGTGGCCAGGGAATTGGCCAGGCGCCACGCGGCCGCGCACGGTGAGCACGCCCTCCTCGACCCGGATGTCCACGGCCCCCTCGTCGCAGCCGGGCAGGTCCACGAGCATCACGGCGCCCTGCTCGGTCTCGAGGATGTCGGCCGCGGGGGCGAAGACGGGCGCCCTGTCCACGCGCTCGGCCTCGATGGGCTGTTGGGGGTCGGCCTTCTGGAGTTCCTTGTCGTCCTTTGCCATGGGAGTGCCCTCCTTTCTCACTTGGCGGCCTTGATGGCGATCTGCTTCGGCTTGTCGGCTTCGAGGCGCGGGAGCTTGATCTGGAGGACGCCCTTGGCGTAGGCGGCCTCGACCTTGTCGGCCTCGACCCGGAAGGGGAGTTGAATCGTGCGGGCGAAGTCGCCGGTCTCGCGTTCGAGGCGGTTGACCACCTGGCCTTCGCCGGCCTCGGCCGGCTCGCGTGTGCCGCTGAGGGTCAGCGTGTCGCCGACAACCGTGATGTCGAGCTTCGCGGGGTCAATGCCCGGCAGCTCGGCCGTCACGAGCGCGTCGTCGCGCCCAGTCCACACGTTCACCGGGGGCCACACGCGCGCGGCGTGCGACGGCACGAGACCCGAGAACAGGCGATGCATGTCCCTGTGCAGCCGCTCGGCCTCGCGTAGCGGGTCCCACTGCCACCAGTCCCTCATCGTCCTTGGCCACAGCATAGGTCTGCCCTCCTTTCGTCTTCTCCCTCCCACCGCGCAGGGATGTAGCAACGAGTGTGCCGGAAGCGTCGGGCGGGTGGTTCGGGAGGGCTAAGTCCTTGTGTTGCTGAGAGATGCGGACGGCTGGCTCGGGCCCCGCGGCTTGGGCGGCGACACTGCCAAAATGGCAGGCTCGATGCTCAGGAACGCTGACACGCCGCCGCTTTGGGGCAATGGGGGGACACGGCACCGCTCCCCCCGCTTCGCGGGGCAATCAGACGGGCGACTTCGTCGCCACACTGGAGGCGTAGGGTGCGTGCAATCTCCCACGGTCCACCTCCCCCTTCTCTTGGCTCACCCGACTGAAACAACCCCTGCGAAGTCTGGCCGGCCACTGCACCGGGGCAGAAAAGGGGACATTCACCTTTTCGCCCCCTTGGGGCGCCGCAGGCTGCTGCGCAGAAAAGGAGAATGTCCCCTTTTCTGCCCGGCCCCCCGCCCACAGCCCCCACCCCCTGAGCGTCAGGAGGAGCGTGGCGTTACCGACAGGAGACAACCCCGCCCGTTGCCCAGGGGGGGCGGCTCCCGTGGCGGGGGCGAGCCCTGAAGGGCAGGCGTCAGCAGGAAGCGGAGCGGCACCGGGGACCAGCGCCGCGGGGCAGGGGCCGCCTGGGTCGGGGCAGCCGCCCGGCCTTGCTCGTGGGCGAGGGGGGGCTGGCAAGCGGCACATGGGCGTGGCAGGCGGGGGAACGCTACAGCCCGCCCTAGAGGCATGCGGCAACACCACGGCGGCGGGAGGCACGGGGCGGCGGCTTCGACGCACCAAGGGAGCGGGAGGGGCCGATGGGCGACGCGGCAGCGTGGATCGGATGTCCGGGTGTCTTGTCTTGATGCCGGAACCGAAGCCCTGATTTCGGAAGCCACGGATCTTGGGACCGTGCACCTGGGACCGCTTGTGGGAGGCCCACCCCCCCACCTCAGCACCGGGGGAGACTCGACGCACCCGAGGTGCAAACGGTGTTGACTCGAAGCCCGGGTGCCCGGTAAAATCAAAAAAAGTGCGCGAAGCCGCGCGGGAATGTCCACGCCGGCCGCAGCGGCTAGAAAGGGTGCGGCAGCGCCTGTGTTGCCGTAGGTTTCTTGGGTGGTCGGGCCGCCATCCAGCAGGTCACTCGCGTGATGCGCTGGAGGCAGCCAATGCCCAAGGCCGAGCGGAACGAGACTCTCCCCAAACCCGCAGACAGTGTGAGCGGCTGCCTGGTGCGGCTCGCCTGGATGCTCTTCGGCAACGTTGCCCTCTTCGTCGCCGGCACGTTCATCGCCCGGCACACCACCGGGTTCCTCTCGCTGGCCGACGCCGGCTTCTGGGCCGTGGTGGCGCTGATGATCGGCGTGCGGCGCGTGGACATCGCCCGCTTCAAGGGCCAGACGGTGATGGGCGAGGCGGCGACGATGTCCCACTGGCGGCGCTACGTGGCCGTGCTGCTCCTGGTGGCCCTGGTGGGCTGGGGCCTTGCCCACGGCATCGCCCGCCTGAGCGCGTGAGGAACTGTCCCTCATCGCGGGTAGTTCCTGCTGCGGGCTGTGTGCCCGAGCCAAAGACTGGCTGAAGCCAGGACTCCGAACGCGTTCTGTCCTTGTTTGGAGTCCTGCCTTCAGGCAGTCTTGACTTTCCGCAACAGGAAGTGGGTCGGTGGTGCGGGGGTCAGCGCCTGCGGCGGCGGCGCAGGAGGGCCAGGCCGCCGAGGGTGAGGAGCACAAACGTGGCCGGCTCGGGGGCCGCCTGGAGGCGGAGGGCCTCGCCGCCGCCCGGGAGCGGCACTATGGAGGCCCACCAGGCCATGCCCGTCTGCGCGTCCCTGTAGTCAAAGGCCACGCCACTGAGGTCGGGGTTTGTGATGCCGGCCGTGGCCGTCAAGATGTCGAAGTACGCCCCGGCCAGCGGGATGAAGCCATTCACGAGATTCACGTCAATCGTCCCGCCCAGGGCGACCAGGCCGTCCACATCAATCCAGTCATAGGTGATGCCCTGGGCCGTGCCGCCAAGTTCGGCGAGCATCGTGCCGCTCTGGGTGTAGGAGCCGTCCACGAGCAGGTGGCCGGGGCTGGTGCCAGCCGAGATGAGGGAGTTGAGGGCAACATCGAGGTTGCCCACGACCGTGCCGTTGCCGGTGAGGGTCTGGCCGCTGCTGAGGGACCAGGTGGCGCCTGTGACGCCGGAGGCGTCGAGGATGGCGTTGAGGGCGACGTGGATGGCCGGGCTGCCGGCAATCGAGCCGCCGCCGGTGAGGGCGAGGGTGCCCTGCGAGACGAGGGTGTTGCCGGTGTAGGCGTTGGGTGCGCCGAGGGTGAGGGTGCCCGTTCCGAGCTTGGTGAGGCCGCCCGTGCCCAAGCTGATAGGGTCGGCGACCACGGCATTGCCCGCGCCGGCAAAGGTCAGAGCCACGTCCGTGCCGCTGAGGGCGTTGCCGGCGCCCACGTCGAAGGTGAGGGTGCCGGCGTCGGAGGCGATGCGCGTGGCGGCGCCGAGGGAGACAGCGCCGGTGAGCGTGTTATCGCCGGCCAGGTTGCGGAGTGCGCCGCTGCTGCCCACGCCGTCGCCGCTCACGGCCACGGCGTCCTGCACCGCGATGCCGCCCTGGAAGGCCAGGGTGGCGCCGGAGGCGACGGTGGTGCCGCCGGCGGCGGCGCCCAGGGCGTTGTTCGAGCCGGCCACCAGCGTGCCCTGGTTCACCGCCGTGGCGCCCTGGTAGGAGCTGTTGCCGCTGAGGGTCCAGGCGCCTGCGCCGGTCTTGACGATGCCGCCGGTGCCCGAGATGGGGCCGGAGAGAGCCGTGTCGGTGCCGTTGCCGCCGGTGGTGAGGGTGCCTGCGCCGAGCAGGACGCTGCCGCTGCCTGCCAGTGAGCCGATGGTTTCGGAGAAGTTGGCGAGATCGAGGGTGCCGCTGGGGCCGAGGGTGATGGGCATGGTGTCGGGCAACACGTTCGTGGCGGGATAGCTGCCGGAGCCGAGCCACTTGGCCATGAGGTAGTTCTCGACGGCCTGGCGGTCGGCGGCGCCGAGGGCAGAGCTCACCACGAGCGCCTCGCCAATGTCGCCGTTGAGGAACCACGACCAGTTGCCGCTCGTGTTGCCCGCCCCAATCCGCACGATGTAGGGGTAGCTGTTGGAGATGGCGCGGCTATCGCTCATGGTCGCTTGGCCGATGCCATTGACAAAGAGTTGGATGGAGCTTGGGCCGGCTCCTGTGCTCCCAGTAATCCTCGAGGTCAGAACATAGGTCGTGTCATGGATCGTGCCGCCCGGCGCCCAGGTTGAGTAGATCGTGGCGGCGTTGCTGCCTACCCACTGCTCAGCGCCGACGCCCGTGGTGCCCGCGGCCAGGCTCCCGGTGAAGCGGATGTCGTTATGATTCCCGGGCGAGCACAAGAGAGCTTGCGAGGTGTTGGTGCCCGGCGGGTTCTCGGCGGGGCCGGTGCTGGTGCGGGCGACGACGAAGAGGGTATGGGGGCTGTTGATGACGTTGGTCAACCCGGCGTTGTTGTAGTTGACCTCGAGCCAGTCCTCCTGGCCGCTGACGCGGGCGAAGCTGAGGACGGCATTGCCGTTCATCGAGTTGTTAGTGACGACGGGCCGGCGGTTGGCCGTGCCCTGGGTGGCGTTGACGCCGAGGAGGTTGCCCTTGTTGGTCCAGGTAGCGATGGCCGTGCCGTTGGGCAGGCTGTCGGTCACGCCGTTGGCATCCGTGTCGGTGGCGTCGAACCAGAGGGCGGAGCCGGCCATGGCGGTGAGGCCGAGGCGGAGCGTGCCGCCATTGACCGTGGTGGTGCCGGTGTAGGTATTCTGGTTGCCGAGGACGAGGGTGCCGGCGCCGTCCTTCACGAGGCTGATGGCGCCCGTGATGAGGCCGTTGTAGGTGCGGAAGCCGCTGGTCTGGTTGACGGTGAGGGTGGCGGGGGGTGTGGAGCGGATTTGGCTTGTGGCGACGACGGAGGTGCCGGACTGGATATAGGCGACGGTCTGGCTGAAGCCGTTGAGGTTGAGGGTTCCCGTGTTGCCGCTGGCGGGCCCGCCGATCTGGATGCCGGCGGTGGCGGCCACGGCGTTGGCCAGGCCGAGGGCGACCGTCGCGCCGTAGTCCACTTCGAGCCTTCCCATTGTGGAGGCCACGTTGAGGTTTGTGGTGCCGGCGCTGTGGGCGTAGAAGGGGCTGCCCCCGATGTTGATCGGGCTCGTATTGAAGTTGATCGTGCCCGTATGGTTGACCGCGAAGACAAAGTTCCCTGTGACCCCACCCGTGACGTTGAAGGTGGCGCCGCCGGCGGTGGAGATGCGGCTGTCGCTGCCGAGGGTGATGGGGCCGGACCAGGTGCTGGTGCCGGTGTTGGCGCGGAGCGCGCCGCCCCAGGCGCCGTCGTTGTTCTGGCCGTTGATCGTGATCGGCTCGGCGATGTTGAGGCCGCCCACGTCAAGCGTCACCTGGCCCGAGGTGCCGACTACGGCATTGCCCGATGTCGCGCCGAGCGACGTATTGTTCCTGACAGAGAGCTTGCCCGCGTTGACCGTGGTGATGCCGCTGTAGGAATTCGCGGTGCCCAGGGTGAGGGTGCCCGTGCCGTCCTTTGTGATGCCGCCGGTGCCCAGGCTGATGGGGTCATTGACCGTGACGTTGCCCGCGCCGCCGAAGGTGATGCCGAGGTCGGTGGCCGTGATCGCGTTGCCGGCGGCCACGTCGAGGGTGAGGGTGCCGGAATCGGAGTTGATGCGTGCGGCGGAGCCGAGGGTGATGGGGCCGGCGAACGTGTTGTTGCCCGATGTGTTCCGCAGGGCGCCGGCGTTGCCGATGCCTGTGCCATTGAGGGTCAGGGCTTCGGCGGCGGACGTGATGCCGCCCTGGATTTCGAGGGCAGCGCCGCTGGCTACAGAAGTACCGTTCGTCGTTCCGCCAAGTGCTGTGGCGTTGGATATGCGGAGAACGCCGGCGTTGACCGTCGTGAGCCCGGCATAAGTGTTGGCGCTGGGCAGGACGAGGGTGCCGGCGCCGTTCTTGGTCAGGTCGCCAGCTCCCCCGACGTTGCTGAGTTGCGCGGTGCCACTCGTCTGGTTGATCGTGCTCCCGATGGTCGCGTTGCTCGCCGTCCAGAGCCCGCTGGCATTCAGGACCGACCCCGGGGCCATGGTGAAACTGCCTATGGTCAGCTCCGAGGCAACTGTGAGAGTGGCGGTGCCGGAAACGTTGAGGTTCCCTGCATTTCCAGTGCTACCGATCAGAGCGCCGCCATTGTTTAGGTTGATTGTTCCCCCGCTGGCATTCAGGATTGACGCGTTCAGCGTACCGCCGAGGTTCAGGATGCTGCCTCCACTCATTTGCAGGTTGGCGACCTGAAGCGTGTTGCCCGCGCCGATAGCGACCGTGCCACCACCCATCTGGAGGATACGGGCCGCCTCGGTTACCCTGGCGATAGTGACGGTGCCTGCATTGACGACGGCGTCTTCCGCAGCGGTCGGGAAGGTCGGCGGGGAGCCCAGCCAGTTGGCCGTGTCCCAGTTGTCAGTCGAGCTGTTCCAGGTCAAGGTCGTTGCCGGGGCGAGCGTGCCGAAGAGCTCGATCTCGCCCAGTTGCGGGTCGTTGCCCGACACGACGGAAGTGGCCTCAAAACGGAACCACTTGTACGCGGGAGGCGTGGCAAAGTCCACGCCCCCGCCGTCCCACCGAATCACCTGGAGGCGGTTGGTGCCCCACGCCGACACGCCATCGTTGTTGCGGATGAAAATCGGGGTCCAGGTCGCCCCGTCGTTGGAGCCCTGGATCTGCCAGATGTCGGGGTCGCGGTTCGGCACGTCGTTGGCCGAGGCGACCGTGAAGCGCGTGAGCACGTAGGGCAACGCAAACTGCACGGCCACCCGGTAGTTGGGGAGAACACCGCCGTCATACCACTTGGCCTCGCCGGCGGCGACCTTGTTGTCGAACAGGTCCAGCGCCCCCTCGAGGCTGGAGTTCCCGGGTGTAAACCAGTTGCTGCTGCTGGCCACGCTGGTCAGCCAGTTGTAGCCGGAGCCCCCGTTCGGACTAGACGGCACGTTGTCATTGATGTTGTTCTCTGGGTCGGTCAAGTCGCTTCCGAGAAGCGCTCCTGTGCCGGTGCCCAGAATCGTCATCGCCTGCGCCGCCCCGCTGAGGGTCAGCAGCAAGGCCACGGGCATCACGAGCCTCGGGGCAATCATGGCGACCACCCTCTGGCAGAACTTGAGGGGGGCTCTTTGCACCGCCAAGGATGTGCCCGCCACTGAAAGGGACCGCAAAGGCAGAAAGTGACGCGTTCCGAACCCAACAAGATCGCGGCCGGGGGGGCTCTGACAGCCTTACATTGTAATCAGAGCCACCCACCTGTCAAGCATTTCCTGGCAGAATTCACGGAGAAGAGACATTGCCGCTCTTGACGGCTCGCCCAAGGCATGGTATTGATAGCAGCAGCGTTGGAGATGGGGAGAGGAAGGCATTGAGTTCCAGGAAGGGGAAGCCCCTTGTCGAAGCTCAAAACGCTGGTGTACTCGGGCGGGGAGATTCACGACTGGAAGGGGTGCGGGGACGCGATTCAGGCGGCGCTTGAGGCCGCCGGGCTGTTCGACATCACGCGGGTGAACAACGACCTCGATTGCCTGGTCGCGCCCAACCTCGATCCCTTCGACGCCATCGTCTTCTACCACACGGTCGGCTCGATCACCGAGCCGCAGCTCAAGGGGCTGCTGAAGTTCGTCGAGGGCGGAAAGGGCTACGTGGGCATCCACTCCGCCGCCGACTCCTTCCGCGAATGCTCGACATACCGCTACTTCGTCGGCGGCTACTTCGTCACCCATCCCCGCTACCGCCAGTACCAGGTGAGCGTGGTGGACTCGACCCACCCGATCACCCAGGGGATCGAGGAGTTCTTCGTCACCGACGAGCAGTACATCACCGGCTACGACCCGAACAACAACATCCTGGCCACGGCCCTCTGGCGCGGCAAGACGGTGCCCGTCGTGTGGACACGCTCGCAGGGCAAGGGCCGCATCGCCTACGTCGCCCTCGGCCACAACCCCGAGAGCTGCGGCGACGAGACGTTCAAGACCCTGCTCATCCGCGGCACGGTGTGGGCCGCGGCGAAGCCAATGGAAGTGAACCAGGAGGCGGCTATCTGGGGAATGCGCGTGATTGAGGCAGCAAGGGCGGTCGGCGCGCACACGAAGGTCAAGCCGAAGGACTTCCTGGCACTCCTCGACAGGAAGGGCATCCCCTATGCCCCGAACAGCACGCAGAAGGCCGTCCTTCGTGCTCGCAGGCTTGCGGCCGGGCAGCCGCAACCCTACTACAAGGCCTTTCCGATCCCGCGACTCCCTGAGGAGGCGAAGGGCGACCTGGGACTGTGAGCATGATGCCCCGGACTGCAAGGTCGCTGTTGACGGGGCCAGCCCGGCCCCCGCAGGGGGCGGCAGGTGGTAGCCACGGGCGTAAGCCCGTGGATCGGCGAGCCAGAGAGGCCCAGCCCCCGCAGGGGGCGGTAGAAACGACCGGACGCGTGGGGCTCGGGCGCCTCTGCCGCCCCCTGCGGGGGCTGGGCCTGGGGGAATGCCCTTGTTCCACGGGCTCACGCCCGTGGCTACCGCCTGCCGCCCGCCAGAGGCGGGCTGGGCCGGCCACTGCCCCACGGCAGCGCCACTCGAAGGAGTAACTCATGAGCGGTTGGCTCGCCGTCATCAGCGCCCTTGTGCTCATCGCCGCAGCCGAGGCCGGCCAGGTGCCCGCGAAGTTCGAGATGCCCTTCACGGCGAAGACGAAGGAGCAGGCCATCGAATGGCAGAAGAAGGCGCGGGCAAGGCTCCTCGACCTCGTCGAGAGGCAGGCGAACCGCATCTCGACCGATGAGGTGGCCCTCGACGTCCGCTCGGGCGAGCCGAAGGACATGGGGGACTACACGCTCTACCAACAGCGGTTCCGAGGCAGCAACCGCACGGGCGTCTTCTACCCCTTGCGCCTGACGATTCCCAAGGGCAAAGGCCCCTTCCCCGCCATGCTCTGCCTCCACGGCCACGGGGGGAACAAGGATGCGGTGTTCGACCCCAAGGGCCTCTACGGCGGCTTCGCCGACCGCTTCGCGCGGGGCGGCTACGTGGTCGCCGCCCCGTCGCTGCCCCACCACAAGTATGCCGCGATGACGCTGTGGGACCTGATGCGTTGCGTGGACATTCTGGCCGAGCGGCCCGAGGTGGACCCCAAGCGCATCGGCGTCGCTGGGCTCTCGATGGGCGGCGAGTGGACCATGTGGCTCGCCGCCTGCGACGAGCGGCTCCGCGTGGCCGTCGTCAGCGGCTGGATGTGCACCACCGAGGGCGTCTTCTCCGTGCCCAACTGCGCCTGCTGGTGCCTGCCCGGCTTCGTAGAGTTGATGGACGTATGCGAGGTCCACCTCCTCATCGCCCCACGTCCCGTGCTCTTCGAGAGTTCGGAGAAGGACAACTGCTTCCCCATCCGCTACACACGGGAGGGCTTCGCGCGCATCCGCGCCGGCTACAAGGCCTTCGGCGCCGAGGACGCCGTGGCGCAGGACATCTGGGATGCGGGCCACGAGTGGCACGGCGCCGTGGCGTACGGCTTCGTGGACAAGGTGCTGGGCGGGCGGTCGGCAGGGCCTTCGCCCGGCAAGTAAGCCGGGGTGGACAGGTGTCCGCTCCGCCAGACATGTTCTCGGCGATGGTCGGGCGGTAGCAACTGGGTGCTGTGCATAAATCATTGCTATTTCGACACATGAGATTCGCAGAGTTTCCCTGAGCGTCTTCCCCGGCGGGCACGAAAGTTGCGGGCGTGAAGGTGTAGTTTTATCTGGAGGCGGCGACAATGGCATCCCTTGCGCGCTGTGCGTGGATGTTCGCGCTTCTCTTCGGCCTGTGGGGGAGCGCACGAGCCAATCTTGTGTCCTACTGGCCCCTGAACGACGGGCCGGGCAGCGGCACGGCCGCGAACATGGTTGGCGGCATGCCCACCGGGACGCTGACGAACATGAATGTGAATACGGCCTGGGTGACGGGCCACGACGGTTCGGGCTACGCGCTCAGCTTCGATGGGTCGAACGACTGGGTGGACTTGGGGACGAATGCGACGCTGAACGCGGTAAACAACCCCCTGACCGCCAGCGCATGGGTGAGGACGACGGCCGCTGGGGACTGGTTCCGCTGCATCTTCGCGAAGTTCGGCGGCACGCCGTTCTGGGGCCTCGGTTGGATGAGCAACTCCTACCTCGGCTTCGTCGTGCGGGGCTCCGCCCCTGTGGCCGGGGACTTCCGGGCCGACGGCCCGCAGAACTGGGGACGGGACGGCCAGTGGCACCACCTGCTGGGCCTCCGCGGCAACGGCAAGGTCACGTTCTTCGGCGATGGCGAGGTGCTCGACACCCGGGCCGACAATGGCACCTCCACCGTCAACACGGCCACGCTCCGCCTCGGCTCCCACAACGCCAGCCAGTACGTCGCTGAGACGATAGACGACCCAGCCCTCTGGGACCAGAGGCTCAGCATGCGGCAAATCCTGGCCCTGGCCAGCGGCGCCTACACCCCCGCCACGCTTCCCCCCGCGAGCGCCTTCCCCCAGAACCCCATCGAGCAGTCCGGCCCTGCCGCCTACTGGCGACTCGAAGAGACCGTCGCCGGGGGCGGCCTCGGCGACTGGTCGGGCAACGACTACCACCTCAACGGCTTCGGCACCGTCGCCAGGGGCGTCGCACACCCGGTCCCCTACGACCCGGGCAGCCGGGCCATGGCCTTCAACGGCACCACCGGCTACTTCTCCAACCGGGCGCCCGGCACCGCGCAGCCCATCGGGGCGCCCATCTTGACCACCGACTTCGCCGGCGGCGGCTCCTACTCCATCGAGCTGTGGTTCAATGCCGACGCGCTCCAGCAGAGCACCCTGCTCGGCTTCACCACCGCCGGCACCAACACCCACCGGATCATCCTGGGCCTCGAGGCCGACGGCACCATCTCGTTCACCCACGCCGGCGCCACGCTGTTCTCCACTGGCACCTATGCGGCCGGCGAATGGAACCACCTGGCCGCTGTGAAGGACGACGACACGCTGATGCTCTACCTCAATAGCATCCTCGACCCCGCCCTGGCTTCCGACGGCACGACCATCACCGGGGCGCTCGACCTCAGCATCGGGCGCTACGGGAGGGACCTCAGCTCCCGCTACCTGGACGGGTTGATGGACGAGATAGCCATCTTCGACCGCGCACTGTCGTTGCAGGACGTGTACTACCACCACACGGGCGAGGTCTGGACCCCTGAGCCGGCCACGCTGACCCTCCTTGGCCTCGGCGCGCTCGGCCTGCTCCGCCGCCGGCGCCGTCGCCCTCATTGAACGCCGCCGCCTTTTCCACTATGATCCGTGTCTGTTCCGGAGGTCAGTGAGGGGACATCGTGCTGACGTAGCCCGCCTCTCCGAGGCGGATTCTTCCTGTTGTCCGCGTCTCCGACGCGGGGATCTTCCGCCGCGGAGCGGCGGACCACGGCCTCCGCCCCGGAGGGGCGGGCTACGTGAGACCCCGTGTCATCTAGCCTCCCGCAGCAGAGGCTTGTCCGCTCCGCGTGACCACGCAGCTCCACGCCCAGGCGGCCCGCCGTGCCCGACGAGCGTCATCCCAGCGCCCCAGCAACCCCCTTCTCCCTCCTCGAGCCCCCCGCCGCCTCGCAGACGGGCCTCACGGGCGAGGAGCGCCGCCGCATTTTCCTCAATGACGCCGCCCTCGCTGACAACGTGGACGTGCGGAAGAACATCGCCACCTTCGGCTGCGACCTGTCGCTCATCGAGTTTCCCGAGTGGCAGCGGACGAAACATGTCCACCGCCTCCACCCCTACCTCGGCAAGTTCGTGCCCCAGCTCGTCGAGCTCTTCCTCCGCCGCTTCTTCAAGTCAGGCGACACGATCCTCGACCCCTTCGCGGGCTCTGGCACCACGCTTGTGGAGGCCAACGCCCTGGGCATGAACGCCCTGGGCATCGAGCTGTCGCCCTTCAACTGCCTGGTCATCGAGGCCAAGACACGCCGCCACGACCTCCCCCTCCTCAGCCGCGAGGTGGCCGACACCTTCCGCCGCGTCGAGGACTTCAGCCGCCAGGGCAAGGGCGAGGGGCTCCTGCCCCTCCTCCCCAAGCCAGGCTCCTTCACGACCGAAAGCGCCTATCTGAACGCCTGGATCGCCCCCGAGGCCCTCCAGCAGATTCTCTTCTACCGCAGCATCATCCCCGAGTATCGCAACCAGGACCTCCTGAAGGTGATCCTCAGCCGCACCGCGCGCTCCTGCCGGCTCGTGCCGCACTATGACCTTGCCCGACCCAAGAAGCCGCTGAAGCCCGGCGAGGAGTACTACTGTGTGAAGCATCGCCGCACGTGCGAGCCGATCAGTGACGGCCTTAAGTACTTCCGTCGCTACTCGCGCGACACGGTGAGCCGCATCGAGGAGTTCGACCGCCTCAGAGACCGAGCTCCGCGCGGATTGGGTGTGGCACAGCCGCCCTCGGCTGTGCCTTCCATTGTGGGCGGCGTGTCCACACGCCGCGAAGACCGCGGGATGGGGACATCCCGCCCACAATCACAGCCGGGGGCGGCTGTGCCACACGCCTCTTGCACCGTCCTCCAGGGCAACGCCCGCACGACGCCGCTGCCCGAGGGCGTGCTCCTCGACGGCGTCTTCACCTCCCCGCCCTACGTGGGCATGATTGACTACCACGAGCAGCATCGGTATGCTTACGAGTTGTTCCCCGAGCTGGAGCGGCGGGACGAGAGCGAGATCGGCCCGATGTCGCTCGGCAAGAGCAAGAAGGCCCAGCGGGCCTACCAGGCCGACATCGCGACGGTGTTTCGGAATCTGCGGCCATGGCTCAAGCCCACGGCGAAGCTGTTCGTGGTAGCCAACGACCGCCACGGCCTCTACCCCGCCATCGGCGAGATGGCCGGGCTGAGGCTCGTGGACACCTTTCACCGGCCCGTCCCCATGCGCACGGAGCGGGACACCGCGACCTACTTCGAGAGCATCTTCTGGTTCGAGCTGCAGTGACCCTTTCTCGTTCCCGCGCGAAGGGATTGTGAAGAAGAGGTGCCACTGGCCCACACGGACACACACGGACGGGCACGGACAGGGGGCGAGCCCCGAACGTCCGTGCTTGTCCGTGTCCGTCCGTGTCACTTGTAAGGAGATTATGGCATGGCGAAATGGCTGGCCTGTTGCGCGGTCGTCGCATCGGCAGCTCTGGCGGCTGCCGCCGAGGCCGAGGAGGGGTTCACGCCGATCTTCAACGGCAAGGACCTCACGGGCTGGGAGGGGGACGCGAAGCTGTGGATTGTCGAGGACGGCGCGCTCGTCGGTCGCTCGCCGGGGATCAAGTACAACGACTTCCTGGCGACCGAGAAGTCATATGGCGACTTCATCCTGCGCTTCCAGGTGAAGCTCGTGGACAACAAGGGGAACAGCGGCGTGCAGTTCCGCTCCAAGCGCGTGCCGCCGCCCAGCCACGAGGTGTCGGGCTACCAGGCCGACATCGCGCAGGGCTGGTGGGGCAAGCTCTACGACGAGGCCCGCCGCAACAAGGTCCTCGCCGGCCCCAAGGACGACGTGCTGAAGAAGGCCCTCAAGCCCGGCGATTGGAACGACTATGAGATCGAGGCCGTCGGCAACAAGGTGAAGCTCTCGATCAACGGCGTGGTCACGGTGGACTACACGGAGGGCGATGAGAAGATCGCCCGCGAGGGCATCATCGCCGTGCAAATCCACTCAGGCGGCCCGATGGAGGTCCAGTTCCGCAACCTCCGCATCAAGGAGATGAAGGCGGAGAAGTAGCTGCGCCACCAACGGAGCAACCCGCGTTCGGAGTGCGGGCTTCAGCCCGTATTGTTCAGGGCGAGCCGCCAGGCCAAGAAACGGCCTGAAGGCCGCACTCCAAACCGGCGGAAGGGTTTCACTGGCCATGGCTCAAGCCGCATCGCCGCCCACCCCCGACTCCCCCGCGGCACAGCTCAAGCGCTCGGCCAAGACGGCCGCCGCCTGGCTGTGGGCGAACATCACCATTGGGGCGTTCGGCATCTGGGCCATCGGCGAGGTGTTCCGCGACTCCATCGCCCCCACGGCGCTCTGCTTCCTTGTCCCCTCGGCCTTCGTCTCCGCCGCCCTTCTCATCACGGCGCTCCTGGCCTTTGCCACGGGCTGCCGCCGGGCCGCCCTGGCCGCGGCGGTCGCCTGCCTCTTTCCCACCTTCTGGCTCCTCTTCGTCGAGCACCAGTGGGTCCGCCCGAGGCCCCGCGGCAACCCGGCCCAGGCCATCCGAATCGTCCACTGGAACGTCGGGCCGATCTCGCGGCGCCCGGAGGACATCAGCCGATGCCTCGTGCCCCTCCAGCCCGATGTCGTCGTGCTCTCCGAGATTGGGGACAGGGCGGCTTCGCACAAGGTGGCGACGGCCCTCGGCCGGGACTACACGGTCTGCCACATCCGCCAGATCGCCGTCATCGCGCGCGGCTCGCTCAGCCCGGCCCGGCTCGACGAGCGGATGCCCAGCCACCTCTACTGCGTGGACTGGCGTTCGCCCCACGGGCAGCTCCTGGTAATGACTGTGGACCTGCCGAGTCGCCCGTTCTACTCGCGCAAGCCCTGGCTCCAGCGGGTCCACGAGCGCATCGTCTACCTCAAGCCCGACGTAGTGGTGGGCGACTTCAACGCGCGGCGGCGTTCCCACTGGCTCGGCAAGCCGCCCAGGGGCTACGCCCACGCCTACGACGAGGCGGGGCGGGGCTGGAGCTGCTCGTGGCCCGACGGCTTTCCCCTCTGGGACATTGATCAGTGCCTCATCGGCCCGCGCGTCCGCGCCATACGCTACGACCTCGTGGCCACGGGGGCCAGCGACCATCGCCTCCAGTGCCTCGACTTCTCGCTCGCCCCGAGTGCGCAGGATTCGTCTTCGGTCCCTTGAGTCCCTTGGGTCTCTTATGTCCCTTTGCGCGCAAGCGACCCAAGGGACCCAAGAGACGTAAGGGACCAAAGGGAGTCAAGGAGTCGCGGGTTGGCTGTGCGGCTGGCAGCCTGGCTGTTTCTCTCGGCTTCGACGGCCCTGAGCGCGGAGCACCCGCTCCTCGGCCACTTCAGGGGCGAGCCGGCCGACTCCCTCATCCGCCAGCTTGAGCCGCCCGCCGCTCCTCCGAAGCTGCCCGAGGGGCTGGTCTTGCGCCAGGAGACCCGCTGGCTGCCCGACCTAGGCTTCGCCTTGATCGAGACCACCCTCGTCAACGAAGGCAAGGGCGAGGCCAAGGCGACGAGCGTGCCCCTTGCCGACTGGACCTTCCGCGTCGGCGCGGCGGCTGATTCGGCCTACCGGCCCCTCGCCTACCGCAACGACACCTGGTACGGCTCGACCTATTGGACCGGCCCCGACTGGACCCGCGTGGGCCGGGACTGGCAGCACCCCGGCGAGAACACCGCCAGCGTCCGCCGCTTCACCTGTCCCCGCGATGGCACAGTGACCATCACCGGCCGCGTCGCCAAGGCCCACGTGGACCCCAAGACCGACGGCGTCCGCGTGATCATCCGCCATTCCTCCTCCCTCTCCCTCGGGGAGAGGGCAGGGGTGAGGGTGCCTGAGCAGGAGAACACCCTTTGGCAGACCGAGCTTGACGGCGGCGACGCGAAGGGCCTCGAGCCGAAGCTCACCCTCGACGTCCGCAAGGGCGACGCCCTTCGCTTCATCGTCCACAAGCGCGGCCAGATCTTCTGCGACACCACCCGCTGGGACCCCGCCATCGCCTACGCCGACGGCGAGTCCTTCCTCGCCTCCAAAGGCTTCTCCACCCAGAAGCAGGGCGACGGTGGCTGGTCGTACGAAATGGAAGGCGGCCCGCAGAACAAGGCCGGCCTGCCGACCGTCTACAGCTTCCCCAGGCATACGGACGGGAGACTCCGCAGGTCACCGATGGACGCGGGGCGGGGTGTCGGCTTCTGTGGGCACGACGATCTCCCCCTGCTCGTGATCGCGGACGGGGTGGACCAGAGCGGCATCGTTCTGGCTGCCGGGCCCGACAAGGGCTGGGAGGCCAAGGCCCGCCTGGGCAGGGATGGGCGTCTCAGCATCGGCCTCCTGAGTTGGCTGTGGGATGAGGCCCAAGTGCTCAAGCCGGGCCAGTCCCAGCGGCTGCCGACGCTCTTCCTCGGCGCTTACCGAGGCCCCTGGCTTGTGGGCGTGGCACAGCTTGAGCGCCTGGTTGATTCTGAGGGCCACGGCCCCGCTCTGCGCAAGGAGCTCGGCTCGACAGGCGGCGTCGAGCTCTACTTGAGCGCGATGGTGCAGGCCGAATGGTACCAGGAGGACCGGACATCGGGGAAGGACGCGGCCGTTCGCCAGGTGGAGAAAGCGCGGCTGCTGTTGGCCGGCCTGCAGCGGGGCCAGCCGGCGGGCTTCCTGGCCGAAGAGGCGGCGTCGCTCAGCCGCCTCGCAGCGGCGGCGAGGGACCCCGAGAGCTACATGATGGATCCCGAGCGACTATACCACTACGTCCACTGGCTCAAGCGCCGCATCGCTCTGGCCAACCCGTTGCTCCCGCGCGCCCCGCTGCTCTTCGTCAAGCGCGTGCCCACAAGCTACAGCCACCTGGTGATGCAGTACTTCGGCTGGCGGGCAAGGCCGGGAGGGGGAATCTTTGTGCTTGAGGAGCCGGGGCGGTCGCTGAAGACGCGCTGCCTCTTCGATGCGTCGGCGGGCAATGCGCTCGAGCCACGCCTTTCCTACGACGCGAAGCGGGTCGTCTTCTCCTACTCGAAGTGCACCAAGGAAGACCCCTTCTACCACATCTACGAGATGAACGTGGACGGCACGGGACTGCGGCAGCTCACGAGCGGGGAGTTCGAGGACCTGATGCCGTGCTATCTGCCCGATGGCGGCATCGTGTTCTCCTCGACCCGCCGCAAGGGCCACGCCCGCTGCTTCGGCGGACAGTTCGGCCCGCGGTGGCATGTCTACACGCTCCACCGCATGGATGCCGACGGCTCGAACCTCCGCACGCTGTCGTTCCATGAGACCAACGAATGGTTCCCCACCGTCGCGCCCAGCGGCTACATCCTCTACAGCCGCTGGGACTACGTGGACCGCCATCCGGTCGTGCACCAGAACCTCTGGGCGTGCCGCCCCGACGGCACGAATCCCGTCGCCCTCTGGGGCAACCACACTCAGACGCCCCACTGCACGTTCCAGCTTCAGCCCATCCCCGGCACGTCGAAGGTCGCCTTCACCGCCTCGGCCCACCACTCGATCACGGGCGGCTCCATCGCCATCGTGGACACGCGGCTCGGCGCCAACGGCGAGCACGCGCTCACGCGCATCACGCCCGAGGTCAAGTTCCCCGAGGCCGAGGGCGGCATCCAGGAGTACTACGATTCGCCCTGGCCGCTCTCCGAGGACTTCTTCCTCGTCGGCTACAGCCCCAAGCCGCTCGTGATGGAGCCGGGCGCCAACGACCCGGCTGCTCTGGGCATCTACCTTCTCGACCGCTGGGGCAACCGCGAGCTGCTCTACCGCGACCCAGAGATAGGCAGCAGCAACCCCATCCCTATCGTCCCCCGCCCCGTGCCGCCCATCCTCACGAGCGCGGTTCAGCCCGACGACCCGCCCACAGGCGAGATGGTGCTGCTGGATGTGTATGAGGGGTTGGGCGGCGTGCCTCGCGGCAGTGTGAAGGCCCTCCGTATCGTGCAGATTCTGCCCAAGACCACGCCCGTGGCCGACGCGCCCCGCATCGGCCTCGCGGGGCAGGAGCCGGCGCGGGCCGTCCTGGGCACCGTGCCGGTCGAGGCCGACGGCTCGGCCCGCTTCACGGTTCCCGCCCGCAAGCCCGTCTACTTCCAGGCCCTCGACGCCGACGGCTTCGCCATCCAGAGCATGCGCTCGATCACCTACGCCCAGCCGGGCGAGCGGGCGACGTGCATCGGCTGCCACGAGCACAGGATGACCGCGCCGCCGAGCCGTCTGGCTCAGGCATTGCTTCGCACGCCCTCGGCCATCGAGCCCGGCCCCGACGGCACAAGGCCCTTCTCCTATGTCTGCCTCGTCCAGCCCGTTCTCGACAGACATTGTGTTAGATGCCATTCGGGCGACAAGCCGGCGAAGGGCCTCGACTTCACGGGAACGCCTCACGACGGCTTCACCCGCAGCTATTGGGTGCTCTGCGGCGGCCTGAGCTTCTGGCACGGCGGCACGAACGCCAAGAACGCCGCCGAGGCCCTCGTGCCGCGCTACGGCGGCTGGAACCCGGTCCACCGCACCGAGCCTGGCGGGGCCTACGGCGCCCGCGGCAGCCGCCTGATGAAGGCTCTTCTCAAGTGCCCCGGCGCCGACCGTCCCCCCGCCGACGCCCTCGGTCGTCTGGCCCTCTGGATTGACCTCAACGCCGTCTTCTACGGCGTCTACGACCCCGCGGCCCAGGCTCGCCAGCTTCGGGGCGAGGCGGTCGAGATGCCCGAGGTGCAATGATGGCGCCGCCTTAGCGCCCTCGCGCCCTATCTCGGACTATCTCATTAAGCAGTCGGAACGGCTCAGGCTCAAACGGCGGCTGGAGGGGCCATGTGACGTCAATGAGCGTCGCGAGAATGTGCTGGCGCTGTTCTGGCGTGTACTTGGTGAAACGGGACCTGGGGAGATCCTTGCTTCGGGCGAAGGCGAATTGCCATTCGCCGCTGAACTCGAACAGATTCACCGCAAGCAGGTCGAACTCGCCCACGGCAAGGCACGTCGTCTCAATCGTCTCTCCACTCGGCAGGCTGATGCGCCGCCTGTCACTGGCATCGCACTGGAACTTGCCCTGGCAACCGGCAGCGCCCCTGCGGATGGAATGGGTTTGCAGCGACTTGACCTCGACGGTGATTTCGAGGCCCTTGTACGTGAAGGTGAGGTCGCCCTTTTTGGCCCGCTCGTGGTTATCCGTCTTGTGAAGGCCGGTGATGCGCTCATCCGTGAGCCAGATCTTCCGAAGCTTGTACTCACTAACGTAACCGAAGATGAAGCCCCGCAGGCTCTGGCTTGCCGACACGATCTCGTCAAGCTCGTCGCTCGTGACTCTCCACCGCTCAAGAATGCCCATTCCAGAGCCCTTTTCCTCGGGGATTCCCCCCACCCGTCTTCACGAACACCAAGAAGTACGAGTGATTCTTCCTGGCGTGCTCCTGCCTCTTGATGCGGCTGACTGCGGGGCGATTGGGCCTCACAAGGACGAGAAGATCCTTGGCATAAAACCCCATCGAAGCATATTCGTTGATGATCTCGACATGGGTGAGCCGCTGCATGTTCGCACTGACCTCATCCTGGCACTTGACAATCAGGACACCCTGTTTCCTCAACACTCGGTACGCTTCCTTACCCGCCTTGAAGTAGAGGTCGAGAACGGCATCGTGGTACTTTGGGCCGCCCGTAGTTCCCTCTCCGTTGGAGTAGGTGTCCCTAAACGCTGCGTAGCTTCCGGCGCCGGCAAGGTGGTCCGCGCTCCGTCGGAATAGCCCCTCCATGTAAGGCGGGTCAAGAACCACGCAGTCAATGCTCCCGTCTTCATACGGCAGGTGGCGGCAGTCCACGCCCATCTTGAGGTCCGTGGCGAGAAGCCTGTACCTGGACTTGGGGAGCTTCTTCCAGAAGATCCCCAGCCCGTGCGTCACGTCGGCAACCACGGATCCTTCGGGTACATGAAGCTTCATCACCAGGGGAAACAGGTCCTCGTTCACGCCCACATGCGCCGTGCAAATCAACTCGCTTGTCGTGATCCCGTCAGGCGACTTTCGCCTTCCAGTGAGAGGTGGAGCGGCGTACAGCTCCAACTGTTCCCTCACGCTCAAGTCGCCTTCGGCATCGCTGTCTCTCACAGCAATACGTTTCATAACTCATTCTCCACCACCCTTACGACTGGACGGCCACGTGGTATGCTACCAGCGGCTTTCTCTCTTGTCAAGGCGCCTACCTTGACACTTGCGCGGGGAACCCGCCGCCCTATAATGTCGGCGGGCATTGGAGGAGGCGGCGAGTGCTGATCGACATCCACGTGCACACGACCGTGCGGGCCGGGCCGCTGCGGCCCAACGGCGAGACGTATGCCACGCCGGAGCAACTCATGGCCATGCACGACGCCCGCGGCATCCGCCTGGGCGTCATCCTGCCCGGCGGCGCGCCCGAGTGCGCCCATCACAATCTCTCGCAGGACGAGTGTCTCGACGTCGTGGCCCGGCACCCGGGCCGGTTCGTCCCGTTCTGCAATCCCGACCCCCGGATGCTCACGAACTCACCAGAGGCGAACTTCACGCCGATGCTCGAATACTTCAAGGGCCAGGGCTGTAAGGGCGTGGGCGAGGTGTGCGCGAACCTGCCCTTCGACGACCCACGCGTGCTGAACTTCCTCGCCCACTGCGAGGCGTGCGGCCTCCCTGTCACGTTTCACCTCGCCACGCAGATCGGGGCCACCTACGGCCTCTTCGACGAGCTGGGCCTCCCCCGCCTCGAAGCTGCGCTCAAGAGGTTGCCGAAGCTCATCTTCCTCGGCCATTCGCAGCCCTTCTGGGCCGAGATCAGCGGCGATGTGACCGAGGCCGCGCGCGGCGGCTATCCCAAGGGGCCAGTCACCGAGAGCGGTCGCGTGGTCGAGTTGATGCGGAGCTGTCCCAACCTGTGCGGCGACCTGTCCGCCGGCAGCGGCCACAACGCCGTCAGCCGCGACCCCGCCTTCGGCCACCGCTTCCTCGAGGAGTTCCAGGACCGCCTGTTCTTCGGCACCGACATCTGTGCGCCGACGAACCAGACGCCGCTCGTGGAGTTCCTCCGCTCCGCCGTCGAGGGCGGCCACATCTCCCGCGAAGCCTATGAGAAGATCGGCTGGCGAAACGCCGAGCGGCTGCTCGGCCTGTAAGCAGGACGCTCAGAAGCAGTCGGCCACCCACTTCCCACCGTGCGCAGGATTGCCTATCACTTGCTGGCTCTTGGGGTCCACGACGAGGTCCAGCGCCTCAAGCAAGAGAAAGCCAACTAGCCCCTAATCAAGCGCATTACCCCAAAGAGTGCAAGAGCGGAGGGTGCGTTGAGGTGCCTCCGGGCACGCAGGTACCGCTAACTGGGCGCGCGGCTCGGAA
>Ga0194112_10003568_pt1 | contig 21630 bp, 17 predicted proteins | sample TA2MahC400mmetaG_FD_146191 | JGI IMG/M metagenome (GOLD analysis project Ga0194112, IMG submission 146191) | Freshwater microbial communities from Lake Tanganyika, Tanzania - TA2015016 Mahale Deep Cast 400m | ecosystem: Environmental > Aquatic > Freshwater > Lake | place: Tanzania: Lake... | reverse complement strand
GGTATGCACGTTGACCTGCCGTTTCATATGTTCCGGCAGGAGCTCAAAGACCTGATAGATATGGCGGGTGTTGCCGCCCTTCCAGTTTTCCGAGGAGAAAAGCGGTTTGATATTTCCGCTGTCAATGAGGGATTTGAAAAGGGGCGAGGCTTTGCCATCCGCCGTAAGCAGCTGTTCGCCCTGCAAACGGATGTTACGGTCGCTCAAGGCGGGCAGCACTTCTTCCGGTGCAGAGGCGATGCCGACCTCCAGCCATGTCTCACCACGACTGTTCTTACCGTTCAGGAAAGCCTCATCGACAGGGAAACCCGCTGTTTCAAGGCGTTCCGCCAGCTTGCCGAATTGCTTCCATGTCGCGGGATTATCCAAGATGGTGAGGCCACGGGAATCCTCGTTGAGCAGGCGCGTGGGAGAAGGTATCTCGCTTTCGCCGAGCGTGGGTAGTTCTTCCGCGATGAAGGTTTTGAGGCGTTCGATGAGCGCGTTGCCCGTGGTGTCGCTTTGTTTGAGCAAGAGAGGTGAACGCTCGACCACGCGGGCGAAGTCTGCACTGCGCAGCTTGGCGAAATCATCGCCGTTCTTGAGCACTGTATGGCGGATTTGATAGCCCTGCACGTCATTCTCGCCGAGGAGGTCGCGCAGTGCACCGCTGGGGATTTTATTCACCACGCTGTAGAGATTCGGGTGGGGATTATCCAGTAGCGCGCCGAGAATCTGGGCGGTAGCGGCTTCTATTTCCAGCCCGGGATTATCATGCAAATGAAGGTGCATGAGATTGCGCATACCCCGCACCGCCGATGCGATGGGCTGGGCATCCTGCTCCGTCAAGTTGGAGCTCATGAGGTTGAAGTGCTCCAAGGTGGGTATCGTCTGCATGGTTTCGCAGATGCGTTTCGTGGCTTCGCCGGAAATATCGTTCTGCCCGAAATTCACCCATTGCAGGGTAGGGTGGTCTTTCAGCGGCGCAAGGATGGGCTTGAGGGAACAAGCGTCTATTCCTGTATCGCGCAGGCGAAGGCTTTTGAGCTGACGGAATTCGTGCAAAGCATCGCCCAACACCTCGGCGGTTTCCAGAGAGATGCGGTTGTCACGCAGACCAAGGTGTTCCAGTTCGGGGTGGGTAGCCGCCGCATCGAGGATGAGCTGCAGATCGCGTTCGGTGAGGTCGCACCCGCTTAGGCGCAGGGTGGTCAGCTTCGGTGCTTTTCGGATGGCGTCGGCAAGGAGTGGCGCTTCGGCGCGGATGATCTTCAAGCCGTCGATATATTTCGCGGGGTCTATCTCGCCTTTTTCGACCTGCCTCTGCAGGGTAGGGTGCAAGAGGGGTTCTTGCTGTTCCAGTGCTGCGTTCATCGTCCGATACCCTGCGCACGGGTGGATGCGACACGCAGTTGCTGGCGCAATGCCGAGAGATTGTTGATGCGGTGCTGCTGTGGCTCCGGCACGGCATCGTACAGGCGCGAGACTTCCTGCTGGGATGCGCCCTTGAGGTTATCGACCGTGAAGAGCGATTCGGGCTTGCCGCTGGCGAGAAGTGCGTCGAAAGGCAGCCGCTTCACCGTATCCCCAAGGGTATTATTGAAGATGAGATGCTCGGCGCGTATCTGGATGCCGCGTTCATTCAGCACAGGGATGAGCTTATCCGCTGCGGAGGCGAGGCCGACTTCCAGCCATGTCTCGCCACGGCTGTTCTTGCCCTTGAGGAAATCCATGTCGAAACGTGTGCCTCGTTTCTCCAGCGTGGAGGCGATGTCGCCGATGTGTTTCCACGTAGCAGGATGGTCAAGGGCGGTGAAGCCTTTTTCGTCCTTCGCCAGCAGGGAATCAACCGTAGCGGTTTGTACATCTACCTCCGGCGGGGATTGCAGGTAAGCCCGCGCCGTGGCGAGTTTCGCCGCATCCACGCGGATGTTCGGGCGGGCGTTCATCTGCCCCAGAATGGGGAGGATGGGGGAAATCCGCGCCATGTCGACACTGCGCATCTTCTCCAGATCGCCCATGCCGGATTCGATGGGGCGGAATGCCGCCTCCGCGTCTTTGATGTTGCGTTGGGTGAGGGCGGAAAGGTGGTTCGCGTTCGGTGTGACCCAGAAGAGGTTAGGATTGGTGTCGGCTGTCACCTTGCCTTCGGTGAAATGCGCGAGGTTCTGGTGCTGAGGCACGCCACCATCCGCCACATGCAGGCTGAGGAGGTTCGGGCAGAGGGGAACCGCTTCGGCGATGTATTTTGCCTTTGTCGCATCTTTGTCTATGCCGCAGCTGGCGAGGTTGAGGTTCTCAAGCTGTGGGGAGCGGCGCATCATCTGCGCAATGGCGGCAGCACCGCCTGAGCCGATGGGGTTGGTGTTGAAATTGATGGATTTCAGCTTAGGGCAAGTGCCGAACGTGTGGGCGAGCTGGCCGATGCCGACATCGGTGAGCATATCGTTCCCTGCAAGCTGAATGCTTTCCAGACTGGGGTGGTTTTTTAACACGCTGGCGAAAGTGGCTGCCGCGTCATCAGCCATGCCGTTGATGCTGAGCGTCAGGTTTTTGAGCGAGGCGTTGCCGCGCAGGGCATGGCCGATTTCCTGAAGCCATTCATCTCCAACCTTCATGTGTTGCAGGTCGATGGAGGTGATGTTTGGATTCGTTTTCAACGCGCGCACAAGCCCGTCCACATCCTGCCGCGTCATCGGGCGGTATTTGGCGGAATCATTGGGATGCTGGGTGAGCGTGTTGCGCTCGCCAGTCGCCAGTTCTTCCAGAATTTCGGCAGGGATGGTCATCCGGTGAAAAGTCCTGATACGGTTTATCAGCACTATATAACGGAAAGATGACGGTTTGATGACGAAAAAACACCAATCCGTAAGATATTAGGGTGCTTGACATGGAACGCCGCACACCGCATTTTAGGCAGGAATCCAGAGGGAGAGAATCGTGACCATCACCTGTACCCGCCGCATTGAGTTCGACGCCGCGCACCGCGTCATGGAGCATGAAAGCAAATGCAAGTTCCTGCATGGGCATCGCTATGTCGTGGAAGCCACGTTCAAGGCCGACGAGCTGGACGCGCAAGGGCGCGTGGTCGATTTCGGTGTCATCAAGGAAAAGCTGGGCGGCTGGATCGATGAACATTGGGACCACACCGCCATCCTCAACGAGGCCGACAAGCCGCTCGGCACGCAGCTGGAAGGGGCGACAGGGCAGAAGGTCTTCTACTTCCCCTATAATCCAACGGCGGAGAATATCGCAAGGTATCTGATGGAGCACGTGGTGCAGGGAATGTTCGTGGGCAAGGGGCTGGAATGCAGCCTTATCCGCGTGCATGAAACGCCGAATTGCTATGCCGATTTCACCCTTTGACGCTTAACGCCCGATGCCTGCCTGTGTGCGGTCACGCTGGCTAAGCCGCATCTGCTGGATCAGCGCGTTGAGTGGCGGCACTTGAAGCTGGGCTTTGTCGCTCAAGGCATTGCGCAGCTGCGGTGGTTCTTTCGGCGAAGCACCCTTCCAATTATCCGCCGCGAAGAGGGCAGAGGTTTCACCCTTCATCATAACGGTTTCCATCAGACGCGTGTGTTGCCCGCTACCATCAATGAGGCGATGCAAGCGCATGTGTAAACCTTGCTTATTCATCACCTGCAAGGTTTCTGGCAAGGGGCGGTAGGCGACGGCGGCTTCCAGCAAGGTCGTGCCTTTTGGTGTTTCTTGCTTGAGTGCTGCGTCTGTCAGTTCGCCCTTGGCGGCAAGTTCCGCAAGCAGCTTAGGATGCTGTTTCCACACCAGCGGATTCTCGAGCGGTGTGAGGCCTTCCGCATCCGGCTGCATCAAGGCGGCGAGGCTGACGGGTTTATCTTCGGGCAGTTTCGGCATCTGTTCCAGAAAATCATCGTAAGCGCGCATATAGTCCGGCGTGTTCTGCTGGCGATAGGCCACCACATCGCGGTGGGATTCGGCGTTGAACAGGGATTCCGGCTTTATCCGCTGGGCGATGGCGGCATAATCCATCTTCGCCCCGTGCACCTTGTTCTGTATGAACGTCTCAGTCAGGGTCATGTAGCGATGATTATGGCCGATGAGATTGAAAATAGGACCGGATTTGATATCCGACATGAAGAAATTCGGATGGGGCTTGTGGAGCAGCGCGGTCTCGAACGCATGGTTATCCAGCCGTTCACCCTGTGGGCGGATGTCCATCCGCACGAGGCTGGTGTTGTCACGTATCGCCCAAGCCAGACGGTCGTGGGTGGATTGATGCCATTCGTTGCCGCGTATCTCGATGCTGCGCAGGTTTTTCTGTGTGGCAATCCACTCTACGAGGGGCTGCATCGCCTCATCTTTCATCTGGCAGTTATTGAGCCTGAGGACATGCAGCCCCTTCACATTGGAAAGAGCATTCACCAGCTGCAAGGCGCCTTTGCGGTCGAACGGCGCATCGGAAAGTTCCAGCTCCTTCAATTCGGGTCGCGTTGCAACGGCTTCCAACAGCTGCTCCACATCGTCTTTATCAAAACCACTGGCGGAAAAGCGCAGCTTTTCGACCTTCGGTGCTTCCTTCACGCTTTCGATGATTTCGTAGAAGGTGATGGGGTCGATGAGCCCGCTGTGATGAAGCGCGTCCGATTTTCCTTCCCGCAAATTGTCCAGCATTTCATCGATGGGGGTGATGGGCATATCAGCGACCAATCCCCGTGCGGCTCGGCTGTGCGGCGCGCAGAATCTGATGTAGCCCGTTCAGCGGCGGAAGGTTATCGGAGAGTTCCTTGGGCAGTGCTTCCACAACCGCGTTCAGTTCACGGGGTGAGCTTCCCACCCAATTCTCATAGGTGAAAAGCTGCGCCTGCTCACCTTTGGAAATGATGATGTCCAACACCTTGTTGGGCTTGCCTTCCGCATCCAGCAAGGTCTGTTTGCCCAGTTTGATGCCATGGGGCGCAAGCTGGTCAATCACTGTGGAGGTTGGAAGGTTGCGAAGAGCGGATTCCAGCAACGTGTCACCGCGACGGGTCTCTTGCGTGAGGATTTCAGGCGTCAGTGCCTTTTGCTCGGCAAGTGCTTGCAAGAGCTGGGGGTGGTTCTGCCATGTGCGCGGATTGTGCAGCGGTGCGATGTCCTGCGCGTCTTCCTCGAAGAGGGATTGCGGTGTAACCGCCTCACCTTTGGCGATGGTAGGCATCATGTCCAGCAGGCGTTCCACGGGCTGGAATGCCGCATCGTTCTTCTGGTAATCGACGATGGCGTCGCGGCGTGTCTGAGCAAGGAATAGCGCGTCGAAGAGGTTGAAATTCTTGGCGACATCCCAGCCCTGTAAACGTCCGGTCGCATCGTAATTCGGGGTCAATACATCCGGACGCGACAAGGTGGCGTAATCTTGCTGGCCTTCGCGAAGTCCTTTCAGGAAATACTGCACTTTCGTGCGCGCTGCGAGGTTGCGATCTACTAATGCATCGATAGCGGTCGAGGAAACACCCGTGACCGTGACGAGATTCGGGTGGGGGTGTTGCAAAAGCGACTGTTCCAGCGCGGTTTCATCAAGCGGAGCATGGGTGCGTTGCCCTAAGGAAAGAGCGGCGAGTGCTGGTTTATCCCTCAGCGAAAGTGCCAGCTTATCGAGCGTTTCCTGATTCCAGTGGTTGCTGCTGGCGGCGAGATGGCGGAACTGCGGGGAATCGGCGATGACATCCGTGAAAGCCTCTAATCCCTTGGCGTTCAGGTCACAATAAGAGATGTTGATTTTGTTCAGATTCGGATGGTTTTTCAGCGCATTGCTGATCGCGACTGCGGCATCGTCGGTCATCAGGCTTTTATGCAGTTCGATTTCTTCCAAATCGTTGCGGGTCGCGAGTGCATCCGCCAGTCGGCGGTAATCCGCTTCCTGAAGATCCGCCTGCTGCATGCCGAAATGCTTCAAAGAAGGGAGCGTGGGAATGGCGTCCACCAATTCGCTGAACTCGTGACGATGCATGGCTTCATTGAAGCGCAGCTGATCTGATTTGCCATCTTTCAGTGGAGCGAGTTCTTCGGCCATGCTTCTGAGGTGCAAAGGCATATCAGCGACCAATCCCGCTGCGGCTCGGCTGTGCGGCGCGCAGAATCTGTTGCAGTCCATTCAAAGGCGGCAGTTTATCGGCCATCTCCTTGGGCAGGGCTTCCACAGTCGCCCGCAATTCACCGGGGGTGCTGCCCGTCCAGTTGGTCGGGCTGAAAATCGCGCTGAGCTCGCCGCGTGAATGCAGACGTTCGAGTAGCTCGGTCGGCTGCCCTTCTTCGGTCAACAGTGCATCTTTTTTCAGTTTGATGCCGAAGCGGTTGAGTACAGGCAGAACCTCGCCCGCGGGAGCGTGCAGCAGTGCCATGTCGGATAGAGAGCTTCCTTTTTCCGTGCGCAATGAAAGACTTTCATTATCCAGCTTTCCTGAAGATTCCAGCTGTGCCAGCAAATCAGGAACTTCCCGCCACGTCAGCGGATTCTCGATGGGTGCGAAGCCTGTCTCGTTCTTTGCGAAAAGAGTGCTTATATCCAGCGGATTTTCACTCTGCGGGAGAGTCTCGGCAAGCGCGGTGTAATGCGCTAGATGGGTAGCACCCATGGCATCGCAGCTTTTCAACGCAGGCAGACGCTCCGCCGAATCCGCAAGAAGCTGCGGAGTGAGCGTGGCATTGAAAGTGTTTTGGTCGATTTCTTCCGGAATCCGTTTGAATGCGGTTTTGACGCGCTCGCAGGCGGCATTATTGTCGTTCTTCAGGTGTATCACATCCAGCTCATGACAGCCGATGGGTGCGAGGAGATTCGGATGGGGATTGTTCGCCAACGCCTCCGCCAGTTTCGTATCGTCAAGGTCGAGCTTGCGGGTGGAGGTATTCAGAGTGATGAGGGATTTCTTGTCCTTCACCGCTTCGGCGAGGCGGTCATGCGTCTCCTGCGACCATGTGCCGCCGGAAGCAAAAAGATGCTCGAAATCAGGATTCGCTTCGATGCGCTTGATGACTGCATCCATTGTTTTCTCGCCCGCATCGCTCCATGTCACATAAAGGGTGTTCAAACCCTTCGAGTTTTCCAGCGAATTGATGGCTTTGGCGATGTTCTCGTCCTGCCCCTTGTTGCTCGTCCAGCCGAAATCCACGATGTCGCTGCGGCTGGCAAGCGCTTCGGAGAGGAGATGGGTGGCGGCGGAGTTGACCGGCCCCATGAAATGCACTTTGCGCAGGAACGGGGCGGTGAAGATAGCTTGGGCGACGCGTTCGATGTCTTCGCCGTTCATCCGGTCGAAATTCAGCTGCAAATCATCGCTCTCCGCTTTGCGGATTTCGTCGAGACGCTGGTCAAGCAATGGATAATGGTTTCCCATCGGCGAAATTTCTCCCTGCGAATCTTATAGCAGGGTATTATGACAAGCCTATGACATTCGTCGGATAATTATGGATTCAACAGGGTGCTTTGCCACGTGCCGTTGGCGGTGCGGCTGAACAGCTCGCGGTTATGCAGGCGGTGGCTGCCGTTCTCCCAGAATTCGATGCGCACGGGGCGGATGCGCCATCCTCCCCAGTGCGGTGGGCGGGGCACGTCTTGCCCTTTGAATCGCTCGGTGAATTCCTCATGCCTTTTCAGCAGCGCGGCGCGGCTATCAAGCGGTTGCGACTGGTGGGATGCCCATGCGCCGATTTGGCTTTCCCGCTGGCGGGAAGCGAAATAGGCATCGGATTCGGCATCCGTCGTGTCTTCCACATAGCCTTCCACGCGCACTTGTTTCCCAACTTCAGGCCAGTAGAAACATAGCGCAGCGGCATCGTTCTGACGCAGCTCGTCGGATTTCCGGCTGGTCTTGTTCGTGAAGAACACGAATCCATCCGCATCCACGCCTTTCAGCAGCACGATGCGGGAAGAGGGCATGCCATCCGCGCCGACAGTGGACAGGCACATGGCATTGAATTCGCGCTGACGGCTTTCGACGTGGCGCGCTTCATCGAACCATTGCTGGAAACGCTGGAACGGAACGGGGAGCGTCATGTTGGCCTCCTCAGGAAGCGGCTGCTGCGGGTTTTCTGCCGCGACCACCACGAGGGCGACGACGGCGTTTGGCTTCACCATCGCCCTTATCGCCTTCCGCTTTCGGCTTCGGGGGATTCGGGTTCACATGCTTTTTCGCAGGTGGAACGCCTTCATCACCGCTGGTACCTTCGCGGCCTGCGCCTTGGTCGATCATGCGGTTGATGATGCGCCACTGTTCGGAATCTTCTGGGGTCAGCAAGCAAAGTGCCTCGCCTTCCGCACCAGCACGACCCGTGCGCCCCACGCGGTGGATATAATCCTCCGGTGCTTGGGGCAATTCATAGTTGATGACATGGGCGATGTGGTGGATGTCCAAGCCGCGGGAAGCGACGTCGGTCGCCACCAGAACGCGGAATTTGCTTTCGCGGAAGTCCTGCAACACGACTTCGCGCTGGCCTTGCGACAAATCGCCATGGATGGCGCGGGCTTCAAAGCCAGCGGCTTTAAGTTTCTGTGCCAAGCCATCGGTGCCGAGCTTGGTGCGGCAGAAGATGATGACCGTGCCTTCACGCTTTTTCAGCTCGGCTTTGACGATGTTCAGCTTTTCACGGCCTTCACAACGGATGACTTCCTGTTTGATTTTGGAGACAGGCTGGGCATTGCCGCCGATGGCGATGCGGATGGGATTCTTGAGGTAATTCGCGGCCATTTCCTTGATGTTCGGTGGCAGCGTTGCGGAGAAGAGCAACGTCTGGCGGCCGGGTTTCAGGAATTTACGGATTTTGTTCAGCTGGATTTCAAAACCCATGTCGAGCATGCGGTCAGTTTCGTCCAGCACGAGGAATTCTGTCGCGCCGAGGAAGAGGTTGCCCTGTTCCAGATGGTCGATGATGCGACCAGGTGTGCCAACGATGATGCGCGGGCGGTTACGGAGTTCCGAAACCTGCGCTTTCATGTCCGTTCCGCCGATGAGTAGCGACGTGCCGATGCCTTTGTTGTCCTGAGTCAGATTGCGGATGAACTCGGCGATCTGCTGGGCAAGCTCGCGGGTGGGGGTCAACACCATCGCGTTGCGGCTGGGATTAAGCAGTAGGTATTGCACCATGGGGATGCCGAAAGCGCCGGTCTTACCTGTTCCGGTCTGTGCGGAACCGAGGATGTCCTGTCCCATGAGGGACGGCGGGATGGCTTTTTCCTGAATGGGGGTGGGCGTGGTGAAATTCATTTTCTTCAACGCCGAAAGGATGCTGGGGTGAAGCCCCATGCGGTCAAAACCGCTCATATAGTTTCTCCTGTACATTTTCTGCGAAAGCCATAGCACAATTTTACACGGAAAGATAGTTTTTCGCGGGATATTGCATATTCCTGCGCATAGGAGTAAGACGGAGAGACAGATACCCCTCCTACCGCAGAAGACTAAAAACATGGCAGTGACCCCGCTTCTAGAACAGCTCTCCACCATCGTCGGCGAGGCTTTCGCCCAACTCGGTTATCCTGCGGAACGCGGGAAAGTCGTCATCTCCACCCGCTGGGATTTGGCGCAATTCCAGTGCAATGGCGCGATGGCGGTGGCGAAGGAAGCCAAGAAGAACCCGTTGGAAATCGCCGAAGCGGTAGCGAAAATCCTGTTCCCTGATACGCGTTTTGCCCGTGTGGCGGCGGTCGCTCCGGGTTTCCTGAACATCGACATCTCCGATAAATTCTTCTCCGCCCATGTGCAGGCGATGGCGCAGGACGAGCATTTCGGCGGTTTCCGCACCGATGAGCCGCTGAACATCATTTTGGACTATTGCGGGCCGAACGTCGCAAAACCCATGCATGTCGGTCATCTGCGCTCCTCCGTCATCGGCAATAGCCTTTATCGCATCTTCAAGCGTGCCGGGCATCGCGTGACCAGCGACATCCATCTGGGAGACTGGGGATTGCCGATGGGTATGCTCATCGCGGAAATCAAGCGCACTGGGCGCACAGAACCCGTGACGCTCGAAGAGCTGGAGGTGATGTATCCCAAGGCGGCAGCGGAATGTAAGGAAGACCCTGCGAAGCTGGAGGAAGCGCGCGCCGCCGTGCAGGCCTTGCAGGACGGCAATGAGGAATACCGTGCTTTATGGCGGCATTTCGTGGATGTCTCGGTGAAGAAGGTCATCGCCAATCTGGAGCGGCTGGACATCGATTTCGACCTGTGGCTAGGCGAGTCGGACGTGCAGAACGTCATCCCTCCCATGGTCGAAGAGTTGAAAGGCAACGGCAAAGCCATCGCCAGTGAAGGCGCGTGGATCGTCGAAGTGGCCGAACCGACGGACAAGAATGAGATTCCGCCGATGCTGCTCGTCAAATCCGATGGCGCGGCGCTCTACAGCACCACCGACCTTGCGACCATCAAACAGCGCGTGGAGGAATACAACCCCGACCTCATCCTCTATGTGGTCGATCAGCGTCAGCATCTCCACTTCGAACAGGTGTTCCGCGCCGCCCGTAAAGTGGGTTACGCCGGAAAAGCCAAGCTGGAACATAAAGGCTACGGCACGGTGAATGGCAAGGATGGCAAACCCTTCAAAACCCGCACGGGCGGTGTGATGAAGCTGGAAGACCTTATCCAGCTTTGTGTCGATGCGGCGGGACAGAAGGAAGCGGCGGGTGAAGTGAACGAGGCGGAGGCTATCGGCATCGCCGCGCTCAAATTCGCTGACCTATCCAGCACTAGCATCTCCGGTTATGTCTTCGACGTGGATAAATTCGTCTCCACCGAGGGCAAGACAGGCCCTTACCTGCAATATGCTTGCGTGCGCGTGCATTCCTTGATGGAAAAGAGCGATATTCCCCTTGGACGCATCAGCCTGACCTTAAGCGCGGAACGCGCCTTGGCGCATATGGCCATCCGCTTCCCTAACGCCATGCGGGAAGCCATTGATGCCCGTGAGCCTAGCATCCTCTGCGAATTCGCCTATGAATTGGCGCAGGCGTTCAGCAAGTTCTATGCGGCATGCCCCATCGCCAAAGCAGAAGACGCGACAACAGCCGCTTCGCGCCTTGGTCTTGCAAAGTTGGTGCATGGGCAGATTTCGGCGTGCTTGGATATGCTAGGCATCCGAGTTCCTGAGCGGATGTGATTAGCTGCTACAACTCAGGCAGATTTCCGGCGCGTCATCGGCAGGTGGCAAGGCGTAATCCGCATATTCCGGCTGTTCGTCGAAGGGATTTTTCAGAATCCGGCGAAGCTTGTCTATCTCTGAGAAATCCTGCTCATCTTCCGCTTTGCGGATGGCCGCTTCCGCCAGATGGGTGCGCAGGATATATTTCGGATTCACCGTATGCATCGCCGCTTTGCGCTGTTGTGCATTCCTGTTTTCCTGCGTCAACCGCGCGGCATATTTCTTCGCCCATTCGGCATATTCAGCCTGATGTTCATCTTTGAAAAGCGTTGAAGCATCGTCGGGTAGGGCGCGGAAGAAGCGCGTGTAATCCATTCTGGTTTTGTGGAGTAGCTGGATGGTATCGCGCATGAGCATGCGGTCTTCCGGCAGGCTTTCTGCAAGGCCTAGTTTGGCGCGCATGCCTGCCTCGAACCGTGCGAGGAAAGCGGGTTCATAGCGTCGCAGACCCTCTTTCAGCGCATCGCTGGAAAGTAGCGGAGAAAGCGCGACCGCCAGCATGTTCAGATTCCACATGCCCACGGCTGGCTGCTGCTCGAAGGCATAACGACCGCCTTCATCGGAATGATTCGGCGTGAATCCGGCATCGAATGCTTCCATGAAGGCGAAGGGGCCGTAATCCAACGTGATGCCGAGGATGCTCATATTGTCGGTGTTCAGAACGCCGTGAGTGAAACCGACGAGCTGCCAATCTGCGATGAGACGTGCCGTGCGCTCCACCACTTCGGTGTACCATCCTGCCTCATCACCTTTGAAGGCAGGGAAGTGGTGCTCGATGGTAAAGTCGACGAGCTGCTGCAAGGCTTCGTGCTGGTTGGTATGGGCGAAATATTCGAAGCTGCCGAAGCGGATATGGCTGGGGGAAAGGCGGGTCATCATTGCTGCGCGCTCCACCTGCTCGCGGCGTACGGGTTCGTCGCTGCCGATGATGCATAGCGCACGGGTGGTGGGAATGCCAAGCGCAGCCATCGCTTCGCTGCATAGGTATTCACGGATGCAGGAGCGCAGGACGGCGCGGCCATCTCCGAAGCGGGAATAAGGGGTGAGGCCGGAGCCTTTCAGCTGGATTTCCCAGCCGTTCGCCTCGCCGATGGTGAGTGCGCGTCCATCACCTAATTGCGGTACATATCCGCCGAATTGATGGCCGGAATAGACCGCGGCATAGGGCTGGAAGCCTTCAACGGGTTTTTCTCCCGTGAAGGTGGAAATGAAATCGGGATGGTTCTGCGCGCTTGCATCCAGCCCGATAAGTGCGGCAGCGGGTTCGCTGAACGCCACCAGATGCGGATGCGCGAAAGGTTGCGAGGACAGCGCGCTGTAAAACGTTTCCGGCAAGTTGCCGAAACGGCGTTGGGTGTTATTCAGCATTGCCTTTGAAACCCGTGGCGACTACATACATCTCCGCCGAATCGGCACGGCTGGCCTTCGGTTTGATGTGTTTCACCGTTTTGAAATGCTTTTTCATGCGGTTGAGCAAAATATTCTCAGTGCCGCCTTGGAAGGTCTTTGCGAGGAAAACGCCATTCGGTTTCAGCACTTCCAATGCGAAATCGAAGCCCATTTCGCACAGCGCCATGATGCGCAAATGGTCGGTGGGTGTATGTCCGGAGGTATTGGGCGCCATATCGCTCATCACGATATCCACCGGCTTGTTCTCCATCAACTCGCGGAGTTTATCAGGGGCATCATCGGCAGTGAAATCGCCCTGAATGAAGCGGGTATGCGGGATGTCGGGGGTGATAGCCAACAGGTCGATACCCACGATGATGCTTTTGCTGCCTTCTGCTGCCTTCGTTCGCTCCACGGCGACCTGCAACCAGCCGCCCGGTGCCGCGCCCAGATCGACCACATTCACGCCGGGTTTCAGGATGGCGAGTTTATCGTCCAGCTCCGCCAGTTTATAGGCCGCGCGGGAGCGATAACCATCCCGTTTCGCCTGCTTCACGTAGGGGTCGTTCAACTGGCGTTCCAGCCATTTCGCGGAGGATTTGCTGCGGTCTTTCGCGGTCTTCACGCGGGTGTGGACGTTGCGCGAGCCGCCGTCGATGAATTTATTCGCCATGGGTATTGCCTTGTTTTTTCTGTCCGAGTAGCTGCGCCATGATGATGCCTTCGCGCACGCCACGATCGGCGATGGTGATGGCTTCGAACGGCCAAACGCGGTGGATGGCCTCCATGATAGCGCAACCGGAGATGATGTAATCCGCACGCTGGCTGCCGATGCAGGGGTGGTGATAGCGTTCGCTGGGCGACATGGCGAGCAGCTTATCCACCGCGCCGCGCAGATTCTTCATGCTGAGGTCGATGCCGTCCACGCGGGAGCGGTCATAACGGCTGAGGTCGAGGTGGATGGCGGCCAGCGTGGTCACCGTGCCAGAGGTGGAAAGGAGTTGCAGCTTGTCCTTCTGGGTGTCCAGAATGTGGCTGATGCCGTGCGCGGCGTTGAAATCCCGAAGCATGGAGGCCACGCGTTCCACGATTTCGTCGAAATACATTTCGGTGTATGCCGTGCCGCCGAATTGTTCGGAAAGGTTCATGACCCCGAAGGGGATGGTGCTCCAGCCGGCTACTTCGGGCAGAACATCGCCGGATTCCCGTCGCGCCCACATGAATTCCGTGCTGCCACCGCCGATGTCGAAGGTCAGCGCGTGGGTGGCGGTGGGTTTCAGAAGCGACGAGCAGCCATAGAAAGCCAGCAGAGCCTCTTCTTCGTTGCTGATGACTTCGATGGGCATATCCGCCTCGTCGCGGGCAAGGCGCAAGAACCGCTCGGCGTTGCTGGCGCGCCGGCAAGCCTCGGTGGTCACGAAGCGCATCTTAGCGTTGGGGAAACGGGAAAGCTTGCTGCGGCAGGCTTTCAGGGCTTTAAGGGTGCGGTCTATGGCTTCTTCGGAAAGCGCGCCGCCCGCGCCAAGGCCTTCGCCCAGTCGCACGATGCGGGAGTAGCTGTCCAGCACACGCAGAGTAGGCCAGATGTCGCCATCCGCATAATGCGAAGTGGCGATGAGCAGGCGGCAATTATTCGTGCCGAGATCCAATGCGGCGTACACATCGCCTTCCACGGTCGCATTCAATGCGTTTTCACGGGCGGAGTGCGATGATTTCGGATTCGCAGTGGTGTCGGCCTCGTCCGAGAGCAAACTATCCACGTCGGTACTTCTTCAGATGGCGGCGCGCGGTCTTGGCGACATTGGCGCGGCACGCACGGGGTTACAGTGACAAAACAAGTCCACTATAGCCTGTCTGCGCAGGGAAATCATCTCATAATTCAGGCAAATCCGGCGAAATGATATGCGGTGTTGACTTCATGGGGAATCTTGGCTAAGTTCCACCACCTTACCGCCCGTTGGGAGATCGTCTAATGGTAGGACAGCGGACTCTGACTCCGTCAATCTAGGTTCGAATCCTAGTCTCCCAGCCATTTAGGGGAGCAGTCTGCAAAGACTGCTCCCCTAAATGTTTCTGGAGCATGATGAGAACCTTAGGTTCGACATATGGCGAAGCCATTTGCAGCGAGGCGTAGCCAAGTTAATCCTAGTCTCCCAGCCAATTTCAAAAGCCCCGCTGGGGCTTTTTCTATTTTATGGTGAAAACCTCCGTCACTCGTCTTTCTCCATCTGTTCCGATAAGATGCAGCGTACCTTTGCCTGCATCGGCGGTGAAGGCCAAACGGCTAAGGCGGTTGGCGATGGGAGGTTTAAACCAGTGGAAATCCTCGCCGAATGCAGAGCTATCCAAGCATTGCCCGTGCTTTGCACGTCCGTGGCTCTCGAGGGCGCGCGGCAGCCAGCCGTGTCCCACGCCGTTCAAATGGGTCTCGAAATGATTCGCCGCGCAGGCTGAATCCTTCCCGCCCATTTCACGGATGGCGTAGCTGTCTTCCAGCCGTTCGATGACGCATCCTTCCCCCGCTTTCGTGCCACTCAAGATGAAAATGACCGGAAGGGCGATGGGCTGCGTCGCTAGCAAATGCTTAGCCTCTTCATAGCTCGCGGCTTCCTCGAAAACCTTGCGCAGCAGATGGGCAGGCGGCAGGGCGTGTTGCTTGTACATCTGGAAGCGATTCCTCGCCCAGTCTGTCACGATGTCCATCCTGTGCCGCCGCATGGGCGCTTGATTGAGCGCGGCGGCGAAACGACCCGGTGCCATGGCATTGAACACACCCGCCATTCCCGGCCATGTGATGTTATAGAAATCCCCAGCGGTACCGCGCTGATGGGCTACTACCATGCATTCCCCCAAAGCGGGGAATGGCCAGTCCAGCACACGGGCGAGGGTGACGTTCTCTCCTTCGTTATACGCGCCGCTGGTGCATCCCCATTCATAGCACAGGTTCAGTGCATGCACTCCTTTGACCCCCAGTGCGCTTGTGGACGCGGCGATTTCATGGCGGTAGGGGTTGTCGTTCCTCTCCAACCAACCGCGCGCATGCCAATCGCCCACGGGTAGCAAAACATGGCTCAAGGCACGAGAGACGATGCCGAATGCCCGTGCGCTGGCGGCGATGAGCTTTTTGCCACGCTCGGTGTGGGCACAGGCGATTGCGCTATGGTCGCTTTCGCGGATGTCGATGAACGGAATCGGTTCCATGTATTCCTCTCCTTTTCTGATAACATAAAGCATAATTATACGTTGTTCAATAGTGTATTTACCAAGTTACTTGACCAAAGTCATGAAAGTAGGCAAACTGCCGTTAATCCAACATCACAGAGTTTTTCCATGAGTGACGAGCAACGTTTCTTCACCGATGCCGATTTCCTCGCCCGTTCCGTCGAGACCTACGACGTGCCGAATGGCGAGCGCAAAGTGCTGCTTCATAGTTGCTGCGCGCCCTGCGCTGGCCCGTTGATTGAAAAAATGCACGATTCTGGGCTTGAATTGACTATTTTCTTCTATAATCCGAACATCCACCCCAAGAAAGAATACGAAATCCGCAAGGCCGAGAACCGCCGCTATGCAGAGAAACTCGGCATTCCCTGCATCGATGGCGATTACGACGTGCAGGATTGGTTCCACCGCGCCAAAGGGATGGAGAAAGACCCGGAACGCGGTCGCCGTTGCTCCATGTGTTTTGATATGCGCTTTGTTCGCACTGCGCTTTATGCCCATGAACATGGCTTCAAGGTGTTCACCAGCTCGCTGGGCATCAGCCGGTGGAAGAACATGGAGCAGATAAACGATTCCGGTACACGCTCCGCCGCGCCATACGAGAATCTTGATTATTGGACATATAACTGGCGTAAGGACGGCGGCTCTTCGCGGATGTATGAACTCGCCAAAGAAGAGAAATTCTATCAGCAGCAATATTGCGGATGTATCTACTCCCTCCGCGACACTAACGACTGGCGCGAATCCAAAGGCCGCGAGAAGATTGCCATCGGCGAGACGTGGTACGAGAAAAAACTCCATGATGCCGCAGGCGAATAAGCGTTTATCTTCATAAATCTGAAACAAACCTGTGCTAGGTTGATTGCTGACATTCATCCTAAGCGTGTTGGTAGATGAGCACACCCGTAATCGAGAATCCCCAGCCGATGGAAGCGATTGACCGCTTCCGTGAAGCGCTGCGCCTTGAGTTGGCGGTGGACGATACGCTTTTCCCGCACCGCGCGGCGTTCGAGGCAATCGATTTGGGTAATTTACCGAAGAGTGGAAAACGCCAGATAGACATCGCGTTCCGTGGTGAAACACAGGAGCGAGTGGAAGAAATCTATTACGAGACCATCGCCGACTACACGGATAATCCCAAGGATTTGCCGAAATATGAGAAAGTGCTGAAAGAGACCATCAGCGAATTCCTACATGAACAGAGCGTTGAGCCTTGGACGCGCGAACTGAAGAAAGGCGATGTGACCATCCGTTTTACGGAAGTGTCGCCGCAGGAGCAGCACCCTGTGAATCTCAGCCATGAAGAAATGTTCACGCTGGATTCGGGCGATGAGAACGAGATTCTGGCGACCATCAACGGCCGCCCCTTCCATATCCATAACGCCGAACTTCTGGAAGATCATTTCCCCGAAATCATCGCGGTGGCCGATCAGGTGAAAAAGGTGGAAGCGGAAACGCTGGTGGAAGACGGACGGCGCGTGAATTTCGGCAAAGTCATCACCATCGAAGAAGATGAAATCGCCAGCGTCGGTACGAATGATTATCTTTCTGTCGGTCGTCCTATGCTGGAACTGGCGCGTGAGAATCCCGACGAACTGCTGAACACGCTGCGCCACGAGCGCGGGCATGTCGCCAATGGTGATATGGATGAAAGCAAGGCCAGCACACGCGTGGCGAATGACCTGAGTTTCCTGAGCAGCCCTGCCAATTTACTGAATCTTATTGTGAATTCGACGGAATGGACGGCGGAACGGCTTGCGGATGTGACCAACAACAACCTCGACGCGATGCGCGAAATCCGCGTGCTGGATGCTGCGTTGACGGAAATCACTCCCGATTTGCGGGAGACTGCGCAACGCATCCGCTCCTATCCGTGGCACGACGAGTTGGACGCGATGCAAGTGGCGGCTGACCAGAACCCCGAAACCGGTTTCGTCGCGCATATGGATACCCAGCAGCCGAGAGTGTTGGTGACCAAACCTTTGATTGTGGCCGGACAGTTCTATGACGCGCTCGACCCCCATGAGGACGAGGCTTATGAAGGGCTGGACAACGGTAAGCGTGTTGCCCCGTTGAAAACTGCTTTGAAGCAGCTGGCGGAGAAGCACAAAGACCTTATCGCTGATGTGGAAGAGGTCAATCGTGCATCAGGATTCGTGTTGCAGGCGCGGGAGATTCTGGCGGATATGCACAACGTGCGGCACGCGGAGAATCCAGAGAAAGCGGTGGAATCGTTTAAGCGCACTGCTGGCACGGAAGGATTCAGCAGTGGCGGTGAAGTGGGCGATTCGCACCCTTCCGATGACAGCCGCATTGAGAATATGGGGCATTTCGCCCGCCGCGTGCTGCGCGAGCGGGAACAGGCGGCGAAGAAGCAAGATTCCCCTAGCCGCTGATCAGCCCTGCATCTCCAGCCAGTTTTCTTCCGCCTTTTCCAGCGCGGTCTTAGTGCGGTCGTAATCCGCCAGCAGCTGGTTCATCACCTTTTGATTATTGACGGCTTTCGGCTCGCCCATCTCGCGTTCGATACGCGATAGTTCCTGCGTCAACTTTTCCACTTCCGCTTCGGCATCGGCAACGGCATTTTTGGATGCACCTTTTGCTTTCTTCTCTTTCGACTTCTTGTTGGCGGCGCGAGCTTCGGCTTTCTCGCCGCGACGCTGGTCGATGATGAGCTTACGGTAATCATCCAAATCGCCGGTGTAGGGCTCTACCGCGCCGTCTTTCACCAGCCAGAGCTGGTCGGCGACGCATTCGACGATGTGCGGATCGTGGCTGACGATGATGACGCAGCCGGGGTAGTTGTTCAGCGCTTGAATCAGCGCTTCGCGCGCATCAATGTCCAAATGGTTGGTCGGCTCGTCGAGCAGCATGATATGCGGCGCGTGATAGCTCATCAGGCAGAAGAGCAGACGGGCTTTTTCACCACCGGAAAGCTTGTCGATGATGGTGTCGGATTTGGTCTTGTCGAACCCGAACTGGCCAAGCATGGCGCGTAGTTTGGCTTCCGCCACACCGGGCAGTTTCACGCGGAGAAGCTCGAAGGGCGAAATGGTCACGTCCATCTCTTCGGACTGGTGCTGGGCGAAGTATCCCACGCGGAGTTTGGTGGAGCGGATGACATCGCCGCCGATGGCGTCCAACGTGCCCGAAAGCAGCTTGATGAGCGTGGATTTACCGTTGCCGTTCGCGCCGAGCAAGGCGATGCGGTCTTCCATGGTGATGCTGTGGTTGATGCGCTTGAGAATGGGTTTGCCCTTCTCATAGCCGATGTCCGTATCACGCAGGGTGATGATGTTAGATTGCAGCTCCTCCGGCTCCGGGAAGCGGAAGACAGTGGTGCGCGAGGCGAGTGGGGCTTCAATCAGCTCCATACGTTCCAGCGCCTTCAGGCGGCTCTGCGCCTGTGCGGCTTTGCTGGCCTTCGCGCCGAAACGGGTGACGAATTCCATCATGTGGCTGCGCTGCTTCTGCTGCTTCTCGAAAGCGGCGGCCTGATGGGCGGCTTTCTGGGCGCGGCGGGTCTCGAACTGGTCGTAGTTACCTGTATAGCTGGTGAGCTTCTGCTGGTCGAGGTGGACGATCTGCGTCACCGCTTTGTTCAGGATGTCGCGGTCATGGCTGATGATGATGAGCGTGTGTTTATAGTTTATCAGGTAGTTCTCCAGCCAGACGAGCGCCTCGAAATCCAAGTGGTTGGTCGGCTCGTCGAGCATCAGGAGTTCGGGCTGGCGGAACAGCGCGGCGGCGAGCGCCACACGCATGCGCCAACCACCAGAGAAATCAGAGATGGGGCTGTTCTGCGCTGCTTCGTCGAAGCCGAGACCGGCCAGGATGGTAGCCGCGCGTGCAGGGGCTTCATAGGCGTCAATGTCGGCAAGGCGGGTGTAGATGTCAGCGATGCGCTGGGGGTCTTCAGCGGTTTCGGCTTCTTTGAACAGGTCATTACGTTCGGTGTCAGCTGCAAGCACAACGTCGATGAGTTTGGTGTCGTCCTCCGGCAGATCCTGGCGCACCATGCCGACGCGCGTGCCCGCGACAAGGCTGATTTCGCCACCGTCGGCCTCCAGCTCACCGGAAATCAGCTTGAACAGCGTGGATTTGCCCGTGCCGTTCGGACCGACCAACCCCACGCGATGCCCTGCGGAAATGCTCAGCGAGGCTTTGTCCAGCAGGGTGCGGCCAGCGATGCGGTAGGTGACGTCGGAAATCGTAAGCATGTTTTAGTACCAAGTAAGGGCGATGGAAACCACCGCCAGCAGGAATATCGTGTTGGAGACCATCAGCAACACGGGTTTCAATCCGACATGCCGCAGCTTGCCGAGCGAGGTCTTCATGCCCAGCGCGGCCATGGCCATCAATAAGCACCAACGGGAAACTTCGGATGCGTGGCGTATAGCCGTTTCCGGCAGGAAATGCAAGCTCGCCAGCGCAGAAAGCAGGAGGAAGGCCAGCAGAAAGCCGGGGAAATTCACTTTCGCGCTGTGCGATGCGCCTTCGCCACGGCGGCGGAGGTATAGCGCGATAAGCAAACAAACGGGCACGAGCAGAGCCACACGCATGAGCTTGACGATGGTGGCGGTGTCTCCCGCAGGTTCGGAGAAGGTGTAACCCGCGCCGACCGCACCGGCGACATCATGGATGGCCGCGCCGATGAGGATGCCCGCATGAGTGTCGTCCAACCCCACAGAACGCGCGAGCAAAGGGTATAACACCATACAGGTGCTACTGAGGAGTGTGGTGGTGACGATGGTGAAGACGGTGAGGGTTTCGTTGCGGTCGTCACGCGGGAGTAAGCTCGAAACAGCCATGGCTGCAGACCCGCCGCAAATGGCGGTCGCGCCGCCTGTGAGCAGACCGAGCTGATAGGGCAGGCCGAGCAATTTCGCCAAGGCGAACGCGAAGAAGATGGTGAGGGACACGCCTGCCAGCACTGTGAAAACGGGCGCGAGGCCGAGGGAAAGGAACGTGTCTAACCCCATCTTTGCGCCAAGCAGTGCCACGCCGACATGGAGGATGGTGCGGCTTGACCAGACGACACCAGGGACGGTGTGGCGGATGCGGTTGAAGAAGCTGCATGCCATGCCCAGCAATAGCGCGAAAAGCAGCGCGGGGCCGCCATGGTTCAAGGAGAAATGGTGGGCGAGAAAAGACACAGCCGCCACAGCGAGGATGCCGGGCAGCAGATGGAACAGGGTGTTGAAGGTGACGATGACAGGGTTTCTCATGGCGCGGAGTGTACCCAAATCACCGCTTGGCGTAAACGGTTGTTTGCCGCTAGAATGGGTGAATGAAAAAATACCTTATCGCTTTGTTCATCCTGTTTTCTCCGGCCAGCGCATTCGCGCTGAGCTGTGTTTTTATGACGCCGGAAGATGCGAAATCGCATTATCCCGTGGCGGTGCGGGGCGTCGTGGTGAGTTCCACGAAGATCGCGGGGGGAGAGGAGACACCCAACTCGGCTTTCCTGCGTGGTGCGCAAGAGGTGAAAATGACCGTCAGCCACTCCCGTGGAGTGGAGGGTGAGAACGTTGTCTTCACAGAAGCCCTGACGATATATGACCCGACCTCACGTTTCCGCGAAGGTGGCGATTATGTGGTGTTCCTCGAACAGCCAGAGTGGGGAGGGTACCGTTTCCCCGTCTGCGGCTATGCTTTCTCGCCCTCGCAAAGCGGCGTGGAATGGGACGAAGTGCGGCAGGTGATGGGCTGGTAAGCCTATTTCACGATGAAGGTAACTATGCCATCGCTGGCGACTTTCGCACCTTCACGCCAGACTTCCACGCTCACTTTATGCGTGCCGCGCGTGACCGCCCAAAGATGCTCCGGCGTGTGGGTTATCAGCGGCTCACCATCAATCATCCATCTCACTTCATCCCCCGGCAATGTGCCCTGCAC
>Ga0194112_10003566_pt1 | contig 21634 bp, 21 predicted proteins | sample TA2MahC400mmetaG_FD_146191 | JGI IMG/M metagenome (GOLD analysis project Ga0194112, IMG submission 146191) | Freshwater microbial communities from Lake Tanganyika, Tanzania - TA2015016 Mahale Deep Cast 400m | ecosystem: Environmental > Aquatic > Freshwater > Lake | place: Tanzania: Lake... | reverse complement strand
GCTATGGATAGAAGGTCAACTCCAAGGAGATTCACATCAGTAGGAATTTTACCAACTGATTGGGCAGCGTCAGTGTGTATGATAATTCCACGTTCTTTTGCAAGTTTGGAAATCTCTTCAATTGGTTGAATAGTTCCTACCTCATTGTTGGCATGCATAACTGTAATCAGAATCGTTCTATGCGTGATTGCCTTCTGGACATCGAAAACGCTTACTAACCCGAACTCGTCAACTAGCAAATATGTGACCTCAAAACCATGTTCCTCTAAAAATTTGCATACCTCTATTACTGCTGGATGTTCAATTTGGGTGGTAATAATATGATTCCCTTTGTCTTGATTAGCAAAGGCAATCCCCTTGATAGCATAGTTATTCGATTCTGTTCCACCGCTGGTAAAAACAATCTCATCAGGTTGGCAATTCAATAAAGAAGCAACCTGTCTGCGCGCATTCTCTACCGCGTTTTTGGTTTGAACGCCATACCAATGCGAACTGGAAGGATTACCAAAATGTTCTTCCAAATATGGTCGCATGGCGGCAATAACTTCCGGGTCATGAGGTGTAGTTGCGTTGTAATCTAAATAAATAGGTTTTTGAGTATTATCTGACATCATTTCTCCTCCTACGTTTTATTTTTATTTAACCAACTTTTTGACGTTATAGAAATAACTTTTAGAGCGTCTACACTGCCGTCACTCGTCCCTTTTTCAAAATCTCCTTCGATTTTCCCCATTTGATTTGTAATATGTGCAAAACAAATTACATTATTCCTTAGTGTTTCTTTTGATCAAACTTTTCTTTTCAAAAGAAAAGTTTGGAAGGCATATAGTGCTGCAGCCTCCATTTCTACAGCCAAAACACCTTTTGAACTATAAAAGTTTATCAGTGTAGCAGTTTCACGAAAAGGAGCATCTGTTGTCCAGCTTGCGCCGAATTCAACGGATACCTTACTTAAGTTCCACCTAAAACAATATCCCATCTTAACCTTAAATCACCTCTTTTACGGTCAAGAGTCAACATTAATGATATTTAGCCAACCCTTTTCCAGTCATAGACCGTTTTCAGATAATTTAACTGAATACCCTCTATCGCTCCGAAGAGCATTCCAGTAAACGTCGCCATGATGACGACGAGTCCGACAAACACCAACATTTTCTTCGTGCCAATGATGCTGCGGATGACGAGCATGTTTGGCAAGCTCAATGCCGGCCCAGCCAAAAGCAGCGCCAACGCCGGTCCCTGTCCCATGCCGCTTCCAAGCAAGCCTTGTAGGATTGGGACTTCAGTAAGTGTCGCAAAGTACATCAGCGCGCCCACGATGGAAGCGAGAAAATTGGCAAATAAAGAATTTCCGCCGACAAGCACAGAGATATATTTACTCGGAATTATCCCCGCTTGAGATTCGGGACGCCCCATCAGAAATCCTGCGGCAATCACACCAGCAAATAATAACGGTAATATCTGTTTGGAAAATCCCCAGGTAGAATCGACCCAATCTCGAAGTTCATCCCTTTGAAACCAGAATATCAACATCACAATCAACGCCAACAGAGAAGCTGATGCGAGATACCAATGGATGCTGTAAACAGCGTTCCAAAATCCTACCGGTTCACTCGGTTTACCCCATGCGGCGAAAATTAAAATCAACACCATCATCAGGAAATACAGTATTTGTTGCCAGCCTTTTCTTGCTTCCGGTTCCGATTCAGGCATGACTGCGTATGCTGCTTCTTCCCTTTTTAATTCATCTTTTCGGAAAATAACTGCCATCAGCCCACCAACTATAAAAGCAAAAGCAACAGCCCCCACCGCTCGCGCCAATCCCATCTGCCAGCCTAAAATACGCGCCGTCAAAATAATCGCCAGCACGTTGATAGCCGGGCCGGAATACAAAAACGCCGTTGCTGGGCCGATTCCTGCGCCGCGATTGTAAATACCTGCAAACAGCGGCAATACAGTACAGGAACAGACGGCTAAAATCGTCCCCGATACTGATGCAACGCTATAAGAAAGCCACTTCTTTGCTTTTGCGCCAAAATATTTCATCACAGCGGCTTGATTGACGAAAACGGCGATTGCGCCGGCGATAAAGAACGCAGGCACTAAACAAAACAGAATATGTTTCTGGGCGTATTCTTGAAGCATCGCAAACGACTCCATAATCGCGCCTTGTACCCTTGTATTTGAAAATGGAATATAATAAGCCGCCAGAAACACAATAACAAGTAGCGTGAATTTCTGCCACTCTTTCATGACATTCCCCTTTTATTTTGATATGTAAATATCCAAATAGAGTATTGCAAAAAAATTATGCCAGAGCATAGCTTTCTTCTCTTTCTTTTCCGACTTCACTAAGTCTCACAGCATTTCTCAAACCATCTTTGTCTTTCTTAATAAACTCATCATCATTCAACCAACCATCCAATAGACCCAATATCGGCGCTACATACTGATTAAAAGACTTCCTGTCTAACGAATAAAACACCCACAGCCCATCTCTTCTATCCTTAACTAAACCCGATTCCCTTAAAATTCCTAAATTTCGCGACACCCGCGACTGCGTCATATCTAAAGCTTGCATCAGTTCACAGACACACAACTCACGTTCGTAAAGAAGTTTCAATAATCTTATTCTGGTTTCATCCGAAAGCGCTTTGAAGACTTTCACTAATTCTCTCATAACAAACTTTTCCTTTATGTGGATATTCAAATATCATAATAATATCATTTATTCTATATGTTTGTCAAGAAAGAAATTTATAGAAAATTTTTCCTTGACAATTTTTTTTTTGTGTGTTATAATATTTAAAGTAATTGGGAGGTCACATCCAGGACCGTTAGATAGTTATAGTATCAACCTTACCATCGTTAACAATACAGAAAAGCCACTTAGAGCCTTCGTATTGAGTGGCAAGCGTCACCCTTTTGAACCTCTCATCTGGGATAACATAGGTGCTTTTTCAGGCCCTGCGACTCTGACAAGTGTTACAGGAGAAGATACTGAGGTTGTTGTATTCAAATTCTCAGGCTTCGAGCCTGGAGAATCTGTAAGTTTCTCAGGGATGGATCCTGATTTTCCTAGTCAGCCCTCTGTTATGGTTGGGGAAATCGCTGGCACAATCTCCTTGGTAGTAGCCGGGGGCTTGAGCATCGCCAAGTATGAGGTTGTAGGCAACGACGTTGTCACCTTTTTAGAGTGATGGTGTGCCCAAAACATATTATTTGCGAAGGTTTTTGATGTAAATAGGGATATTCTAAAAAAAATTTCACCTCGCGTGATTTTTGCCCTCTTTTTTAAATTTAAAAGCGTCCGATGTCCTTCAGACGCTGGACTTATAGTTTTGTGGATTGATTTGCGGGATATTGCAACCACATAAAAACAAGTGCTAAAAACCCTGACCCCATGCGTTTTTAGCATGGGGTTTTTTTATTGGGAAAAACAAAAATAGATGAATGCCTGGGTATTTAAGTAACTATGAATTTGATTCTTTATCTTTTTCATAACCGCAGAGAGCGCAGAAGAGGCGCTGAGGACACAGAGGTAATGGGTGAGTGGTGAGTGGTGAGTGATAAGCGACGTCACTCACCACTCACCAGTAACCACTCAGCGTTCTCTGTGTCCCCCTTAATAAAGGGGGTAGGGGGTTGTTCCTCAGTGTCCTCATACGCATCAACTTAAGCATCCTCTCCTTTCCCCTCCCTTGACGGGAGGGGTTAGGGGAGGGTGATAAATAAGGAAGCGAGAAATTTACTTTCTCCTTTCACCCCCACCCAACCTCCCCCGTCAAGGGGGAGGAACAGCGTCACGGCTGTGAAGATTGTCTTAAGTTGATGCGCATGGGGGTTGTTCCTCAGTGTCCTCTGCGGTTTCAAAAGTATAAAACCAGTTTCATAATTACTTAAGTGATTATGAAACTGGTTCTTTAACTTTTCTATTGTACAAATAATAGCCGCTGATTTACAGAAATCGCTGATAAAAAATACTCCAATCAGCGTAGTCTGAAGATCGGCGGCTATAAGTAAAATAAAGAATTAACTTCATAATTACTTAAGTGATTATGAATAAAACGTAATACGTAAAACGTAAGGCATGAACTTTGCTCACGTTTTACGTTTTAATGGAGGTTTTATCAAAAGAAATATTGAGGCGCTAAAAACCGTGAGCCAGAACTTTAGATTTGGGAGTGATAGATATGATTTCAAGAGAACGCATGTTAACCGCTTTACGCGGGGAAGAACCTGATAGAGTTCCCTACTGTGAATTGGGTATAGACCGTGTTCTTGCCCAAAGACTGATGCGATGGGGAGAACCTGAAAGCCAGGCTGCCAACCTGGAAACTAACATATACAGCGTACAAGAAGCCAAAGCCATCGCATCCTTCCTCAAATTGGATAACATCAACTATGTCATGCGCGCACCTGTATATGCACACAAGAGCCCTGGCCAGGATGGACGCCTATTCTATGGGGAAGGCATGATTGCAACAGAAGCTGAACTTTCAATAATCCAGCTTCCCGACCCCTACGATGGTGCCTTATACTCTGAAGCTGAAGCATTCACCAGGCAAAAAGATGATTACGCCTGCTGGTTTGTCACACGCATCGGTATTTTTCCCACCATGCTTAGCATGGGATTGGAAAACTTCAGCGTGGCGTTATTTGAGAACCGTGATTTTGTTGAGGCGGTGCTGGACCGCTATTGCGACTGGACAGTGGTGGTAGCGGAACGTGTGTGTAAGTTAGGCTTTGACGTGTTCGCATCCACAGATGATATGGCTTTCAATAGCGCGCCTTTCTTCTCACCTACAGTCTTTCGCGAGGTGGTGCTACCGCGCTACAAACGTGTGGCCGAGAAGATAACCCTCCCCTGGATTATCCACAGTGATGGAAACATACTACCTTTTTTAGATGACTTACTTAGTCTGGGGATTGCTGGACTGCATCCAGTCGAAAAAGGAGCAATGGACATCCGCGCCTTGAAGAAGAGGTACGGTAGCCGACTCTGCCTGTTGGGAAACATAGACCTAAATATCTTAGGGATAGGAACACCGCAGGAAGTAGAGGCTGAAGTACGCGGCCTTATCCGCGATGTGGGTCCTGGCGGAAGTTACATCGTAACCAGCGGAAACAGTTTAGCAGGCTACCTGAAACCAGAGAATGTCATAGCGTTGTCGGAGGCAGTGCAGAAATACGGACAGTATCCGATTAGTATCTGCTGATTCGCCTTCGTAGCCGAAGTCGCCAGAATTCGGGATGCCCGAAGTCTGGCGACTTCGGCTACAATAACAAGGAGAAACCTATGAAAGAATCTGTAATAATGCCAAATGGTAAGCCATTTGAGTTTTGGGATGACACGACTGAGTATATTCGTGTCTATCATGTCGCAGGCGAACATCCGGACGCTTCAGACGAAGGACCTGGCACGGAAAGTAACCCTTTCAAAACAATAAATCGCGCAGCCAATCTTCTCCAACCAGGCGAGAAGGTAATTGTGCATAGCGGTGTGTATCGTGAATGTGTTCGGCCGGCGCGCGGTGGTTCAGGACCGGATAAAATGATTGCCTATGAAGCCGCGCCTGGTGAAGACGTAACCATCAAAGGCTCTGAAATTTGGACACCTAAGTTTACGCATAGCGAGGAATGGAACTTCGGTTCGCTACCTGACGGCGTTAATGTGTGGACGGCTGAATTACCTGCTGAGTGGTTCATAGGATACAACCCATTCATGACCCTAAAGCAAGGAAAACAAAAGTATCAAATTCAGGCGGGGAGAGCGTGAACGGAAGGCGGAAGTTGTAAAAACAAGCTGGCAGCATGTTCTACTTCGACCATAAGTGAAAAACTCGTATCAAATGGAGAAACAACATGGATAAAACTTTTAAACTGAGTTATCGTGAAAATTGGCTTCGCACCGTCCGATTCGAGAAGCCGGAGTATATTCTCGGTGGTATCGGGGTTCGCACGGACGGTTGGTATAAGCACGGCGTAAAGCTCAACGACCTTTACGAGAAATATTTCGGTCATCGTCCATATCCTGATAATGAAATTCCACGTCCTGACACTCAATTTATCGGCGAGAACGGCGAATATCATAGGTTCTGGACGGATGAGTGGGGATGTGTAATGGAGGAACGGGTGTTTGGTATTCATCCGATGATAGTTGGGCACCCCTTTGCTAACTGGAATTCCCTTACAGATTATCAATCGCCGCCTGGGCCTGATATGTCCCCTGAAAGCATAGAAACTGAGAGAAAAAGAGTCGAAGAAACCAAAAAAGGCGGCGGATTGGTTCTTCAGCATTTTCTCAGACTTTTCGAAAGGTTGCAGTGGTTGAGGGGATACGAAAATCTGATGTTGGATCTCATCCAGGGTTCGCCTGAACTTGAGAAATTGGCTAACATAGTGGTTGACTATAACCTCTCATGGATAAGGCGTTCCATAGCCGTCGGAGCGGATGCTGTTGGTTTCTCTGATGATTGGGGGACGCAGAATGCCCTCATGATAAAACCCCAAAGATGGCGGGAGTTCTTCAAACCGCTCTATAAACGGATGTTCGAGCCGATAAAGGAGGCGGGAATGATAGTCCATTTTCACTCGGATGGTTACATCATTGACATCATCCCCGACTTAAAGGAATTAGGCGTGGATGCGATTAACCCTCAGACCAACTGTCATGACCTTGAGGAACTTGGCAGGCTCTGTTTTGAGAAGAAGATTTGTGTCAACGCGGATATTGACCGCCAGGGTATACTCTCGTTCGGAACTGTAAGCGAAGTAAAAGAATATTTTCACCAGGTTGCATATCTGATAGGCTCTCACGATGGTGGGCTGATGTTCTCCTGTGAATGTGGTTCCGATACGCCCTTAGAAAACGTCGAAGCAGCAATGCAGGTTATATTAGAATATCGCGCCAGACCTATTGGAGAGGTGCGAAAAAAACGGGGCATGTTTTAGAAAATAGTTTACATTTCAATACGTGATGCGTGAAACGTGATGCGTGATGCGTGAAACGTAATACGTGATACGTGATATGAAGTTTTATCACTATTCACGTTTCACTTTGTCAGCATATTTTTGAGTGAAGGGCGTTGCGCCACGGCCAACTTAGAAAGTTGGGCTACGACTGGATCTCATTTTAATTTACCAAAGTCAAATTAATTGAAATCTGCTAAATAACTTTATTTCCTTCTCAGACTTCAGCCAAAATGCCACTGGTTCGTTTCTTAATTCCGTATAGGAGTTATGGTGCAATCAATATGCGTAGCGGCGTGCCTCCGTGCCGCCAGTCAGTTGTCGCCTGCCAGTTGTCACCACTGAGGGATGACGCTACGGAATTTTCTCAGTGAAAACCCTATACGAATTTAAAAATTTGACCACTACTTTTGATTGGGAGTGGGAACTATACAGGAGGGTTTCATGCATCTGGATATAGCGAAGGAGTTTCTCAAAGGAGCAGAGGTGGCTTTGGCGAATGAACTGTATCGTGTAGCCGCCGCCAATTCTTACTACGCTATGTTTTGGGCAGCGCAGGCAGCACTACGGCACGTGGGAATCATTCGTGAGGAATGGTCGCATGGTGGATTGCAGCAAGCCTTTGGACTGGAGTTGATTAAGAAACGGGGATTAGCCACATCACGCCTGGGCGACTGGCTTAACCGCGCTTATGAGCTGCGATGCGACGCCCATTACAAGGAACATGGCGTAGGAGTCAAGGAGACGCGCCGCCTGGTGCAACACGCTAACGAGTTTGTTGCGAAAGCAGAGGAGGTGACAGCCAAATGAATAACCGAGTGGAGAAGTTTATTGCGGAATTGACGAGCCTCGCTAAAGACCTGTGTCCAGATGCCGAGGTAAGAATTTCCACAGCGTCTATCGAGGGAGAGGATGCCAACATGGAAATCCTCGTCCCACCGGAGAAGTATGAGGAGGTAGATGAAGTCCTGGTGCATCGCGCCTACGAAATCCTCTTAGACGAAGGCTACCAGATTGTCGTCGGAGTCCACGACCGCGAGGAGTTGGCTGCGCGAATGAAATCTGCCGCACGCGCCGCATAACTGACTGGTTCACCCCGTGAGATAAGTGAGGTTAGTACACTTAGTGTGTATATTTTATAAAACCAATTATATACACTAAGTGTGATAACTATGCCTATCTCACGGGGTGAATGAATGCCATGAATGTGGAATTTAGTGATTTTTAGTTAATTTTCTCTTGACCTGAAATCAGAGAAGTGCTACACTAATCCCAATCCTAAAAAATAACTGATTTGGGAACTATACAGGAGGGTTTCATGCATCTGAATATAGCGAAGGAGTTTCTCAAAGGGGCAGAGGTGGCTTTGGCGAATGAACTGTATCGTGTAGCCGCCGCCAACGCTTACTACGCTATGTTTTGGGCTGCGCAGGCGGCGCTGCGGCAGGTGGGAGCTGTGTGCGAGGAGTGGTCGCATGGCGGATTACAATATACCGTAGGACTGGAGTTGATTAAGAAACGCGCGATATTGGCGCGGCAGATGGGCGAGTGGTTCGCCGCCACCTATGACCTGCGACGCAAAGCTCACTATGATGCAGATGGTGTTGGCGCCAAGGTAACCCGGCGCACGGTGCAACATGCCAGAGAATTCCTGGCCAAAGTGGAGGAGGTGATGGGAAAATGAGTCGAGTGGAAAAGTTTATCGCCGAATTGACCAGTCTGGCCAAGGACATCTCTCCAGAGGCGGAGATAAGAATCTCCACTGCTTCCTTAGAGGGTGAGGATGCAATGCTCAAAGTAATTGTTCCTTCCGACAAATTCGATGAGGCAGACGAGAGGCTTCATGCACTCACTTATCAGATTCTATTGGACGAGGGCTATCACATTGTTGTGATGCTCGATGACCGCGAAGAGTTAGCCGCGCGAGTGAAATCTTCCGCACGCGCCGCATAGCCGATTGGTTCATGAATGATAGGAATGTTCCTTTTCATGTTTATTAATTTTCACTGACTTGACTTTCTTGCTTACCAATGCTACAATAATAACCAAATTCAAATGCACGTCTTGACTTCGTCAATCCGCGTTTATCCATTTCTTCTTGAAAATGTAGCATAAATTGTCATTCCTTCCCCTTCTGTTCCTTCACTACGTTCAGGACTCAAGGGTCAAGGACAGGTCTGAGCGAACGAAGGGGTAAGAGTGAAATGTTCCCTCGCTTTTGCGGGAGAGTTAAAGGAAAGGTGGTTTCATGCATCTGAATATAGCGAAGGAGTTTCTCAAAGGGGCAGAGTTGGCTTTAGCGAATGAACTGTATCGTGTAGCCGCCGCCAATGCCTACTATGCGATGTTCTGGGCAGCCCAAGCGGCTCTACGGCACGTGGGAGTCGTCCGTGAGGAATGGTCTCACGGTGGGCTGCGACAGACCTTTGGTTCGGAATTGATTAAGAAACGAACCCTAATGCCGCGGCGGATGGGTGATTGGTTCACCGACGCTTACGACCTTCGGTGCGCCGCTCACTATCTGGCCAGTGGTGTGGGAATCAAGGAGACACGGCGTTTGGTGAGACACGCCGCCGAGTTTTTGACAAAAATAGAGGAGGTGATTAGATAAATGAACAACCGAGTGGAGAAGTTCATCGCTGAATTAGTCAGCATGGCAAAAGACATTTCTCCAGAGGCAGAAATTAAGATATCGAATGCTTCCATAGAAGGAGAGGATGCCATTATCCAGGTGCTTGTTCCGCCAGACAAGGCTGATGAAGTTCACGAGGCGCTTCTGCATCGTCGCTATGACATTTTCATGGACGAAGGGTATGACATCATGGTTATGGTTTATGACCGAGAGGAGTTAGCTGCGCGAATGAAATCTGCCGCACGCGCCGCATAGCCGATTGGTTCATGAATGCCATGAAAGTAATTATGAAATTAATTCTTTACATTTTGTCATCCTTTCGTTGCACTAAGGGCAAGCTCTGAGTCCTGAGTGAAGCGAAGGAACTGAAGGAACTCTATTGTTCGACGAATTGTCATTCTGAACGAAGTGAAGAATCTCGCTATCGCTCAGAATGACAAAAAACAATTTCATAATTACTTCTGATGTGGAATTGGTAATTTTTAGTTATTTTTCCCTTGACATGAAATCAGAGACATGCTACACTAATCTCAATCCTAAAAAATAAGGATGTAGCGGACTTATAACCGCTATGTGTAACTCGCCAATTTCACTCGTAGCCCAAGATTCTATCCTGGTTTAAAAGACTAAAAATAAGTTCATTGGGCTACGACTTTATCTTATGTTGTTAAATTGTCGAGGTAAAAGTCTAACAAATCCCCCCTACCCCCCTTTACGAAAGGGGGGAAAGGCTTCCCCCTTTTTCAAACGGTACAAAGCGGTTCCATCATAGGTGGGACAGCCGAAGATGCCAACGTCATCAAAGACAACAGTGGAGACGGCGTTTATATCGAAGGCATTCCTGCCTTCAACTACAACGATGTCTACAACAATACAGGGTATGAGCTTGTCTGCGGCAATGATTCTGGCGCTCCGGCTATTGACGCGACGAACAATTATTGGGGGACGACGAATGAGGTCGCTATCGAGGCTGAGATTTATGACAGAAATGACGACGCCAAGTTGGGAATCGTCAACTACAGGCCTTTCCTGACTGAGCCGAACAAATCTGAAGCGGTACCGCCAGCAACAGTAACTAATCTTGCTATTTTTACCCTTACAGGTAACAACGTCACCTTGAAATGGACAGCGCCGGGGGATGATGGAAATGTAGGCACGGCGGCTCAATATGACATTAGATATTCGACTTCAGAGATTACAGACGCCAACTGGGATGCGGCGACGCCATGCAAAGACGTGCCAAAGCCACAGCCCGCGGGTTCAGAGGAGACGTTCAAAGTGACAGGCTTATCGCCCTTTACCATCTACTATTTCGCTTTAAAGACGGCGGATGAAGTCCCGAATTGGTCTGATTTGTCGAATGTAGTGGTCGGCAAGACGACGGCTAAAACCGGCGATGTCAGCGGCAATGGAACTGTCTCAGCCTACGACGCGGCTCTTATTTTACAATATGTCGTTGGGCTGATAGATGACTTCCCTGCTGATTCAATGAGTTCGCCGTTTGCCATTAGTCCACGTTCTTATGTCGTTAGCATTCCTGAACTATCTGTAAAAGCGGGTGATAGAATTCATGTCCCTATCGCCATTGATGATGCTACTGGATTATTGACGGGTGGAATTAGTTTGAGATACGATTCGACAGTTTTGAAAGCTGTTGATGTTCTAACAAATACTTTATTGAATGGTTCATATTGGAAATCGAACATTACACTTGATGGTGAAGTTCGTTTTGCCTTCGCTACCACTGAGCCCACAAAAGGACAGGGCAATCTCTTGATGGTAGAATTTGAAGTCTTGCCAAATACCGAAGGTAAAACGAGTAACCTAATTCTTGACAATATTAGTCTATCCAACAGTTTGACCATTACAAAAATCAATGGTTCAGTAACAGTAATTCCAGCAACTTTTTCGCTACTTCAGAACTATCCTAATCCCTTCAACCCTGATACCTGGCTACCATTCAAGTTGGCACAGAACGCGCCTGTTAGCATCAATATCTACGATACTAAAGGTCAACTCATCCGCGCCATCGCATTAGGTAACAAGAACGCCGGTGTCTATGTCACTAAAGACAAAGCTGCCTACTGGGATGGTCGAGACAACTTCGGTGAAAAAGTCTCATCAGGTGTCTACTTTTACACTTTGCAAGCAGGGGAATTCAGGGCGACGAGGAAGATGGTTATTGTGAAGTGACGGACAATCTAATTTTAGCCCGTATCTCCCAAAAAGGATACGGGCTTTTTTTATAAACGATTCGGTGGATGTTTCACTACACCCCATGCGTATCAACTTAAGACCATTTTGCGCCCCCCTCCTTCCTCCCCCTTGATGGGGGAGGTTAGGTGGGGGTGATATGAAGGTTTAGCATCAAAGTCCAAATTTAAGCTTACCCCGCCCCTCACCCTCCCCTACGCCCCTCCCATCAAGGGAGGGGAATTGATGAAAACCCTTAAGTTGATACACATGGTGGATGTTTCACTACACCCCCCTAAAACACTTATATTTGCCATAGGGTCAATCAAAATGGGGTTAAGATACTCCTGCCATAAACCAGAATTCACCAGAATCCCAGGACAATTCATTTTGCTCTAATTATAGTTTTATCTCTTATCCCGTCAAGCAACTTTATCCCAGTTTTTATGTTGACAAGGTATAACAACAAGAGTATAATACGAACGTGATGTATAAGTAACCCGTCAAAAATAATAATCGCATCATAAGAAGGCATGTTTCCAATTTTCTCAAAAATTAGTTGAGACGTGAAACGTGAAAAGTGAAGAGTGATAAAACCTCATATCACTTATCACGTTTCACGCATCACGCATCGCGCATTACGTATTGAAATGTAAACTATTTTCTGAAACATGCCAAAGATTTATACTCATGGGAGATTGCATCATGTTTAAAACCCCAACGAAAGTCGGAATCATCGGTTGCGGCGCGATTAGCGCCACTTATCTTAAAAACTCGAAGCTGTTCGAGGCTTTCGAGATTGTTGCGGTAGCAGATGCCCGTCCGGAAGCCGCTCAGTCCCGAGCGGCAGAATATGACATCCCGAAGGCATGCAGTGTCGAGGAACTGCTCGCTGACTCAGAGATAGAAATAGTCATCAATCTGACTCCCCATCGCGCGCACGGCGAGGTGGGCATTGCGGTTCTGGAAACTGGCAAAAGTGTCTATAACGAGAAGCCTTTAGCTGTCTACCGCGAAGATGGCAAGAAGATGCTGGAACTGGCAAAGAGCAAGGGGTTGCGTGTCGGTTGCGCGCCGGACACTTTCTTCGGCGGCGCCTGGCAGACAGCGCGCAAGCTCATTGATGATGGTGTGATAGGCGAACCGGTTGGCTCATTTACCTGCTTGATGGCTTATAATACTCCACGAAGCCAGCAGCAGCTTCGCCCTGGCGAATACCTCAACTTCTACCGTACTGATTTCTTTACATTTGGCGTCACCTGGATATTCGACCGAGGACCGTACTATCTCCACGCGCTGATTAACCTGCTTGGGCCGGTGCGTCGAGTGACTGGCTCCGCCACGACGAGGTGGGTTGAAGTCAAGACACCGACTCATTTCGCCGGCGTGATGGACTACGCCAACGGCGCAGTTGGCACATTGATTATTACTTCAGACGTCCATTCGACCGGGCTTCCGCACATCGAAATCTATGGTACCGAAGGCTCGCTACGCTGCATTGACCCAAACAACTTCGGCGGACAAATCTACCTGCGCAAACCTGACAGCCAGGACCTCGGCCCGGTCGAATGCCAGTACGGTTACAACCAGAACAGCCGCGGTGTCGGCGTCGCAGATATGGCTTCCGCTATTCGCAACGGACGTCCCCACCGGGCAAGTGGCGAGATGGGCTATCACGTAATCGACATCATACATGCCTTACATGAAGCTTCGAAAGAGAATCGGCACATTGAACTTGCCAGCACGTGTACTCAGCCCGCGCCGCTGCCGCTTGGGCTGGCGGATTGGACGATAGATGATTAAAATGAGCAAATGAGCAAATCTGAGTTCAGCAGTTTACTGCGTAAACTGCCAAATCTGCAAATGGGATTCCCCACCTTGGAGGTGGATTTGAAAGGTGACCACGAAATACACGAAAGTACGCGAAAGACGCGAAATCAGCTAATGAAATTTGACCACCTTTCGTGTTCTTTCGCGCTCTTCCGCGATTTTCGCGGTCGCTTCTCGGTATTTAAGAAAAATATTCGCGAAAATTAGCGAAGATTAGCGGATAAAATTGGAGGAAAGAAAATGATTTACGAACCAAATTGGGAATCAATTGACAGTCGCCCTATTCCAAAATGGTACGACGAGGCTAAATTCGGTATCTTTATTCACTGGGGAGTGTATTCAGTGCCGGCGTGGGCGCCAAAAGGAACCTACGCAGAATGGTATTGGGCTTCTATGGCTAACAAAGAAGGCCCAACGTGGAAATTTCACATTCAGAACTATGGGGAAAAGTTCAAATACCAGGACTTCGCGCCGATGTTTAAGGCGGAAATGTTCGACCCGGACGCATGGGCTGAGTGTTTCAAGCAATCAGGAGCGCAGTATGTTGTACCAACGTCAAAACATCACGATGGATTTTGCATCTGGCCCAGCGCCTATAGTTGGAATTGGAACAGCGTTGATATTGGGGCTCATCGGGATTTGTTGGGGGATTTAGCTAAATCGGTGCGCGATAAAGGTATGAAGATGGGTTTCTATTATTCACTCTACGAATGGTATCACCCGCTCTACCTTGCCGACCCCGCGTGTTATGCTGTTGAGCACATGATACCGCAATTGAAAGAGGTCGTGGAACGTTACGAGCCGTCCATTATATTTACCGACGGAGAATGGGACCATCCCAGTGAAGTTTGGAGGAGTTGCGAATTTCTCGCCTGGCTGTTCAATGAATCATCCTGCAGAGAGGATGTGGTGGTGAATGACCGATGGGGAAAAGAGACGCGTAATGAACATGGCGGCTATTACACGACTGAATATGGACATGTCGGGGGAGGCAAAAGCCTCGTTGAAGAGCACAAATGGGAAGAATGCCGAGGGATTGGCGCTTCATTTGGCTATAATCGCAACGAAGCCGTTTCTGATTACGCGAAGTCGCGCGATTTGATACACTTACTTATCAATATAGTGAGCAAAGGCGGCAACCTTTTGCTTAACATAGGCCCGACAGCCGATGGCCGTATTCCAGTAATCATGCAGCAACGGCTTATGGACATCGGAGAATGGCTCAAGGTTAATGGTGAAGCGATATATGGCACCCGTCCATGGCGTGAAAAAACCGATGGGGAACTGGTGAAATACACCTCCAAAGATAATATTGTGTATGCTATCTGCCTGGATTGGCCTGGCCCTGAATTGGTACTGAACGCTCCTAAACCAGGCAAACATACTTCCGTAAGTATATGTAGCCGAAGTCGCAAGACTTCGGAAAATCCGCTTCAATGGCGGTATGAGAATGGTAGGTTCCAGATTGATTTGTCGTCGCTTTCAATGAAGGAAGTTCTGCCCAGTCATGCTTACGTGTTTAAGTTAGCGGATATAGAATAGTGCATTGTAAAATAAGTCATTACATGTCATTCTGAGCCGAAGGCGAAGAAGCTCTTTTCTGCGATTTTTCTGTTCCGTCACTACGCTCAGGACTCAGAATGACATAACGGAAGGGAAGTTGCCGACGACATCAAGGCTTTATAAAACGCATTACGTTTCACGCGTTATCTTTATCGCAAGAGAGCGGTGAACGGAAGTCGGAAGTCGGAAGTGGGAAGTCGGAAGGATACCTCACGCTTGACAGCGGAGGCTTACTTCAAAGGATGTCGGGTTAAAACCCGACTCATCTATAGATTCGGCGCTTCAGCTGCACGCCTTACGGCGGCAGCCTTCTCGCCGGTTTTCTGTAACTGAAAAAGTTGTATCTTCATGTTTCACGTTTCACTTCTAACGTTACAATCTGTTTCGGCGCAACGGAAAATTTTACAACATTAGTCGAAGTAGCTAACTGTCGCTGAAATTCCTCATTGAGATTTACCAGATTCACCTCTTTTGCCTCTCCTGGAAAGCTGAATTTTCCTTCAACGAATTCATCAGTCGTATTGTACAACCTTACAATGATTGAATCAACGCGCTCGGATTTTTTGATTGCGCTCAACACTAAATTCGCTGGTTCGATGCGCATGAAACTCAGATGTCCAGGCAAATCGCCATCATGACGCGCGGTTTGGATAACTCGGACTGGCACATTATGCTGATGCGCAGTTTTCCATACTTTAGCGTCTTCCCATTTGCCAGCGTGAGGATACATCACATATCGGAAAGTATATATCCCCAAGCACTGCGCGCCTGGAGTTTTCTGCGCGGCGGGGGATTCGCCGCCTCCTGATAAACGTCCCACACAGCGCAGCAATGTCACTGCAAGTGTCCGTTGAGTGTCATCGTATAGTTCATATTCGGGCAACCCTTTGTTGATGACGGCCAAACCGGTTTGACCATTGTTGACATCGACCCACGCTTGTTGCGGATAAAAAGGCGACGCATTGACCCAATCGGCGGGCGGTCGAACTGGACGAGTTAAGACATCGAATTGTCCTTCCGCGTGTGAAAAATACCCCCTGCCCCCCTTTAGTAAAGGGTGGGAAAGGGGGGATTTGCCCGAAGGGAACAGGACACGCAAGCGATGGTCTTTGGCTGTATTATTGACCGTGGTGGTGAACTCAACTATCGGAGAATTCTTGCGCAACTGCACATCGGTGATTATCTGACAGACGGTGAGCGCATTTGAGCGAGTTTTATCGTTTTCGGCGGAGCTTTCAGGAATTGCAAAATCGTAAGTGATTCGATATTTTGTGCATAACGGACCATCCAACACGTTTGACACCGAAGGGCTTGAGTTGAGCGTCGTGTAAACTTTATCATGCAGCGGCTTGACATAGCGATATTCGTCGCCCACATCGCCGACATCCTCGAAGACATTGCAATTCACAAAAGTCTGACCGGTATTTTTATCCTTCACTATTAAGCCGCCATTGGTCTGGATTTCAACCCGCAGATGTTCATTTTCCAGAACGTTTGGTTCAGGTGATAACGAACCGCCAATGGGACGTTTATTCGATGGTCGCACTCCAAAAATTTTGTATCCACACGCGGGGATATCCTGTGCGAAAATGAGCAATTTGTACCGGCGGAAATTTTGAGCCAGGGGCAATTCGATAGGTGATAGAACCTGTTGGGTGATAATCTCAGTATTCACTATCTGATACGGCACACTTTTGCCTTCGTCATCTATAACTTCGATACTGAGCACATCAGTACCTTTTGCTTGTTCGATAATCGGATGGACACCGCTACGGGTCGCTGGGCCAAGGGAAAATTCCACTGTCGCTTCGATAACTTCAGAACGGTCATGGTTGAGAGGATTAAAAACGAACAAGTTTGCCTCTTCGGTCGTCTGAACTTTACTTGCGACGAAATCCAACGCTCGATGCGTCAGTTCCTCACCGATTTGCTGAACCTGTGCAAATCGCGGCATCATCTCCGCATGCACCTGGTCGGTACTACAGCCGCAGATACTATCGTGCGGATGATTTTGCATCAACAATTTCCACGCGTATCGTAAGTAGTCTTGAGGATATTCCTTGCCCAAAACCCAAGACATGACGGATGCAGGCTCCGCATACTTTTCCAATAACGTCTGCGATTTTTCATTCTCCTGTTTCAGATACATCCGAGACGAAAGCGTGCCAGCGAGAATCTGGCAATGCCTGTCTTCACGCATCTCACCCTTAAATGTTTCCCATTCTCCGTGCGTCTCTTTAACCGCCTGCACATATTGGGGGAGAGTGCTGTGGATAATTTGGTCTTCCGTCAACTGTTCCTGGATACTTTTAAGGATACCTGATAAATTATCCTGCGCCTCAAGATGGTCAACGCCATTCATGAACAACAGGTGCGGCGTTGTGACATGAGGGACGAGTTGATTTTTCGCCCTATTTGCCATCTCCAGAGCCGCCTGTGGGTCTTCAGGAAAACGTTGCGTGTTGTTGTACCAAAATGCCATCAACATCGTCAAAACCTTCGAGCCATCGGGAGATTCCCACCAAAATTCCGTCTTACGTCCCTCGACCAATTGCAAACCGCGCCCGAAAATGCAATTGTCGATGCCGAATCCTCGAAAAATCTGCGGCATCTGCGAGATGTTGCCAAATTGGTCGGGAAGATAGCCTACCTTCGTGACAACGCCAAAATCTTCCGCAATTAGATGACCGAGGAGTAGACTGCGAATCGTAGCTTCACCGCTGACGAGAAATTCATCGTTTAACTGATACCACGGCCCAACTAAAATTCGGCCGTTCTGGATATATTTACGAAGTTTTCCCTCGTTTTGAGGTTTGATAGCGAGGTAGTCTTCTAAAACTATGGTCTGACCGTCGAAGTTAAAATATTTAAAATCCGCATCGCGGTCGAGCAAATCTAACAAATTATCCACCAAATCCACTAACCGCATGCGGAACTGCTGAAAGGTCAAATACCATTCTCTATCCCAGTGAGTATGGGAAATTACATGCATTGTATAACCAGCCATAAATTCCTCCTTGAAAGACAATAAATTGGGAACGTTGATATTATATCAGAATGTCAGCTTAAAATCAAGGGTGGAAGTGAAACGTAAAACGTGAAACGTGATTTTTCTTTTCACGTTTTACGTTTCATTCATCATGAAATACTCAGTTAAATTTCAATTTGACACTATTGCAAGAATGTGTTATGCTAATATTGTCTTCATTTTTAAAATTCATAGAGGAGAAACAAAATGAGAAGCAGTGCATTTCATAGTTTCGAGGAAGAAGATGAAAAAGCTAAAGTATATGACCATGAATTGATGCGACGTTTGCTGAAGTATCTTAGCCCATACAAACGACAAATTGTCGTGGCATTAATTTTGACGATTGCTGCTGCAGTAGTTATGCTGGCTGGACCATACTTGACGAAAATAGCGATTGATGACTATGTTCGCCCACTTAAGTTGAAAGGATTAGAATTAATTGTACTCTGTTACATCCTGGCATTAGTGCTGGAAGCTGCACTCAACTATGCGAAGCGATATATCACCCAGATGATAGGGCAAGATGTTATGTACGATATGCGGCTGCAGATTTTTAGTCATCTCCAGCGCTTACATGTTGGTTTTTTCGATAGAAATCCCGTCGGAAGGTTAATGACGCGAGTGATGGGCGATGTTAGCGTATTGAATGACTTGTTTACTTCAGGAGTGATAGAAGTTTTTGGGGACCTATTTTCCCTCTTGAGTATTATGATAATGATGTTATCCTTGAATTGGAAACTCGCGCTGGTGACGTATACTGTGATACCCCTAATCTTTATCGCCACCTTTATTTTCCAAATCAAAGTGCGCAGAGCATATCGTGAAGGACGCCGGCAGCTTGCCCGGGTCAATGCTTTTTTAGAGGAAAATTTAGTCGGCATGACAACTGTGCAGGCTTTCTGCCAGGAGAAACGCAGTTTTGATAAATTCAATGAGCGGAATGAGAGTTATCTGAATGCGAATCTCCGTAGCGTGCTTTATCATGCTCTGTTTTTTCCACTGGTGGAGGTGATAGGGGCGATTGCGACAGCTTTAATCATTTGGTACGGTGGCGGAAAAATAATCCAAAACGCGATGACCATTGGTTCATTGGTCGCTTTCATTCAATATTCGGCGCGTTTCTTTTGGCCAATTCGAAGCCTGACCGAAAAATACAATATTCTGCAAGCGGCGATGGCAGCGTCCGAACGGATTTTCGTTTTGTTGGATACTGAGCCGTTGATAAAAAATCCTGAAGTTCCTGCAAAGGTCGACAAAATCAAAGGACATATCGAATTTAAAGATGTCTGGTTTGCCTACAATGATGAGGATTACGTAATCAAAGGCATTTCGTTCGAGGCTAAAGAAGGCGAGAAGGTAGCTATCGTCGGCGCGACAGGAGCGGGGAAAACTTCCATCATCAATTTGCTTTGCCGATTCTATGAAATCAGCAAAGGTCAGATTCTCATCGACGGCGTGGACATCAGAGACCTGGAACTCGATAAACTGCACAGGTCGATTGGCATCGTACAACAGGACGTGTTTCTGTTTTCAGGAACTATCGAAGGCAATATCAGATTGGGACACCAGGATATTAGTTTACAAAATGTGATTCAGGCCGCACAGAGTGTGCATGCAGATTACTTCATTAAAAAATTGCCAGAATTATATCAATCGGAAGTTCAGGAACGCGGTAGTACCTTCTCAGTCGGGCAGAAGCAACTGATAGCTTTCGCCAGGGCGCTGGCTTATGACCCGGAAATTTTGGTTCTTGATGAAGCTACCTCCAGCGTCGATACCGAAACGGAAATGTTAATCCAGGACGCCCTAAAAAGATTGATGTATGGTCGAACATCAATAATTATCGCGCACCGCTTATCGACTATCCAGAACGCCGATAAAATTATTGTTATGCACAGGGGAAGAATCCGCGAAATGGGCAGCCATTGGGAACTTCTGAAGCAACGGGGAATTTATTACCGCTTATATCAACTTCAGTACAAAGGGCAAGAGATTACTGGAGAAGCTGCTGCATCTGGAGATTAAAATTGGAGGTGAAACAATGCAAACTCCGCAATTGACCTTCGAGCAAGTAATTGAATTGGTTAAGCAACTACCGCCGGTGGGTAAGCAAGCAGTGTTGAACATGCTCAGCGTTGAACGAGATGCGTGGTGGGAAGAAACACTAACACAAGGAGAGCAGCAAATACGTCGTCTCTGTGTAGAACGTGGGCTCGATTGGGACAACATGAACGAAGAGGAGCGTGAGGCGTTCGTTGATAAGCTGCTGCATGAAGACTAAATGACCTATATTGTCGTTTTTGATACCAATATTTTGTTTTCTGGCTTCGGTTGGAGGGGAAATCCATTCCGATGTCTTCAACTGGCACGAGAAGGTAAGATGGTATCGCTCACGTGTCGGGAAATATTGGCAGAGTTTGAAGAGAAATTGCGATTAAAAAGGAATATGCCTGCTATCCATGCTGCGAGAGCCGTCACTGAAGTTCTCTCGTTCTCACGGCTGATAACAATTACAAATACTCTCAAAGTTGTTATTGCTGACCCTGACGATAACAAAGTGTTAGAGTGTGCAATTGTCGGCGGTGCAACCTATATTGTCACGGGTGACCATCATCTTCTGTCATTAAGCAGTTATCAGAACATCCCTATTGTCAGTTCAACTGTTTTTCTAGGATTAGTATCTGCCACATGCGCATCAATTTAAGATTCATCCCGCATTCCTTCCTTTTCTCCCCCTTGACGGGGGAGGTTAGGTAGGGGTGATACGACGGTTTAGTATCAAAGTCCAAATTCAAGTTCTGTGGAATTTTCACCCTCCACTAACCCCTCTCCCATCAAGGGAGGGGAATTAGGAAAACTTAACTTGATGCGTATGGGGTAAAATGTTTATAAAAAATCAGAATACTGGAAGTTGTGTTAGAATTTTAGGAGGATAAAATGTACGAATTATTCATTTTCACTGGCATTGCAAGCGTAATCCATTTGGCTTACGGAGCATCACCCGCCCAAGTTGATGATGGCCTAACCTACTGGATTATTCATGGCACGACGCGGGTTAAGCCAGATGATTTGTCAACGGGAAATCAAACCGTTGCTATCAAAGCAGCGAAGAACGAATATGAGCCGTTTCAGGTAATTTTGCGCGCGGCGGATGAAAACCTTACGAAGGTTGATGTTTCAGTCTCCGACCTTGTCGGAAAAAATGGCCATCGGATTGAGAAAGAGAATATAACTCTTTTCAGGGAACACTATGTTCATGTGCGCGTGCCAAGTTATCGGTGTGAAAACCCTCCAGGATGGTATCCCGACGCCTTGATTCCATTTATCAATCCCATCACCGGCGAGCGCATCACCGAAGCGCATCCTCCTTACCAAAGGGGGTTAGGGGGTTGTCGTTTTGTCGCCCATACGCATCA
>Ga0194112_10003548_pt1 | contig 21700 bp, 20 predicted proteins | sample TA2MahC400mmetaG_FD_146191 | JGI IMG/M metagenome (GOLD analysis project Ga0194112, IMG submission 146191) | Freshwater microbial communities from Lake Tanganyika, Tanzania - TA2015016 Mahale Deep Cast 400m | ecosystem: Environmental > Aquatic > Freshwater > Lake | place: Tanzania: Lake... | reverse complement strand
TGACCGACAAGGCCCTCCTGATCAGCGACACCCCGGGGATGGAATCCCCCCAATCCCTCCCGCTCTCCACGCTTTCCGCCATCCTAGGCGCGCCGGCCTACACCAGCCGTGACAGCCACACAGCCGCCCGCGAGCTGCGCGAGGCAGCCGGCTCCACGCCGCTGGCCTACGGCATCACCCTGGGTTACCTGGACGCCGCGCTGCAGGCCCCCACCCCGGCCACCACCGCGGATCTCGCCCTGGTGGAGGATGTTTGCGCGCGCGCCATGCCGCTATGCGCCGAATCGGGCGCACGCAGCGGCAGGGCCGCCCGTCAGCATGGGGCGGAACTGGGCCGGGCTATCCTGCACAACCTGTACCTCGCCTGGGACATCCGCCCCGCCCCGCACACCGAGGGCGATCATTTCTGCACCACCCCACAGATGGCCCAACACTGTGCCGACTTGGTGGAGAATGGCCGTGGACAGGGCCTCGACATCGGCCGCGCACTCCATACGATCGTGGCACCCCACCGCGATGTCGCCTCCAGCGCCCTGGGTGATGCCTATGCCACCACCCCACCCCCGAGTGCGCACGCGGCCATGGCGCTGGCCAAGCTGCGCAAGGCCGTGGATGCGGCCATTATCCAGGGCGCACCCGCCCACCTGCTCAAGCCCGGCGCGGCACGCAGGCGCGCCGCCTGATGGCGTGGCACAAGCCAGGAAACCACCACACCGAAGCCGCCTTCACCAGCCACCATGCTGCCCTGGATCTCAAGCGACCAGTCCGCACCGCACTGCACCCACAATCCGGCCTTCCTGCGCCCTGCACCGGCTTATGGGGAAAAGTATGATGCACACATACACAAGGGCCGCCCCATTCTTGGGGCGGTCTTTCTTTCCGATGATGGAAGCACCCGAGCCGTGGAGGCCGCGCCGGATGTCCTTGCGGCACTGATGCCGGCGTACGCGCTGACCATCCACAAAGCCCAGGGCAGCCAGTGGCGCGACGTTGCCCTCGTCGTGGGGCGGAGCAGGCTCCTGGATCGCTCGCTGCTTTACACCGCGGCCACCCGGGCCGCAAACAGCCTTCTCGTGGTGGGGCCACGCCAGGCCATTGTCTCCGCCATCTCCACCCCACCTAAGGTGTCTGGCCTGCGCACCACCCTTCTGCATCGCATAGGAAGCCTTTCATGAAACCAACGTCGCCCTACAAAGATCCAGCCTCCGCTTACGCCGCCTTTATCGACGGCGCAAGCCCGCGCCGCAAAGCCGCCTTGGACGCGATCTTCGCTGCCGGGAACGCCATGCTGGAAGAGGGGGCGCACATCACCGTCGTCTCCGTAGGGGCCCGCACCCAGGCGATGCCTGGTGGACCGACGTCACGGACCATCTACAACACGCCCGTTCCCTACGGCGCGCTCGTCCAAACCTTTGTCGAGGCGCAGAGCGCACAGAAACCTGGTGTGGGCTTTACTGAACAGGCCGGCCATCAGCTGCCTTCGCTCGAAAGCATCATCGACGGCATCGCCGACCCAGCACAAAAGGCCGTGCTGCGCACCTTTGAACACGAGGCCCAAAGGACGCGCGATCGGCTGCGCATCTTGGAGGGCTTCGTCGCTAAGGTCACGGCACAGGACGTGGCGCACATGACCGGTTCGGACATGGCAGCGCCGCGTAGAGCACCGTCGAACCAGAACCATCCTGCGCCCTCTCTCCCATCGGCATCGGTAACAGGGACGCCACCAACACTGTCCGATGAGGACAAGGGCACCATCCGTGCCTTCTTCGCTGATACCCTTTTCGACGAAGGCTATGAGCGGCACGATGGCGATCTGTTCCATGCACAGAGTGGCCGGAGCTTGCGAGCGGAAGCCTTCGTTGCGCTCATGCAACGGCTTGGGGGTTTGCCCACCTGAAACCTCACAAAATCTGCGGACAGGCCTTGGCGTCTGCAAGGTTTGAGCCTACATGTTTGGTGTCCACCAAAACCTCGGTCGAGGTGGGCTATGGGTATAAACGCGCGGCGATAGATCAGACGGACCGGGAGGGCTTATTGCCCCCTTACCACACCCCCATATCCTGAGAAAAAAAAACATGGCGGCAAGAACAGAGAGAGGTATTTGTCGACTATGCCGTCAGGATGCAAAGCTGATCTTCGATCATATCCCTCCAAAATCAGCATTCAACAATCAACCTCTTAAAGGCATCAAGGATGCTGAAAACTGGTTCAACATTGACATCAATGATGTGGTTAAAGAAGGGGGAAAAATAGAAACACATCAACGAGGAATGGGCGCTTATACGTTGTGCGAAAGCTGCAATAATGGAGTTCTTGGGCATTATCAAAGAAGCTATCCCAAATTTGTAAGATCTCTAGATGTGATGTCCTACGGTCAACCAAGCCTTTCGCGGATGCCTATAACACTCAACATACAGCCACTGAACGTGTTTAAGACTATAATAGGGATGATGATTTCTTTTGTTGGACAAGGCTACCTTGATTCAACCCCAAGTATAAGACGTTTTCTTTTAGATAAAGAGCGAAAAGACTTCGATCAAAATAAACTTATGGTATCCATGGCATTATTCAGCAACACAAGCGTTATCCGAAAATGGAGTGGACTGTACGGCACAGGAAATAGCGAGATGTTTTTCGGAAATGGTAAGGTAAGAATGTTTGCTGAGATAGCCTTCAGACCTGCTGTTTTCGTCTTTTCGCTTGATGGCAAAGTTCCAGACGAAAGGTTTTTATCTATAAATCACTTCGCACAGTCAGATCTGAACCAATGGCACGATATCACACTCAATCTTACAAGACTAAGTCCTGGAAACGTACCCGGAACCTATACACCATTAACATAACACGAACGCTACCCTGCAACAGTCAATTTTTCTTGCTTCTTTCCCTCTCTCTTTTCAATCGTTCTTCTTTTGATTTAAGAGCAGCCTCAACGTCAGCTTTTAGTTTTTCATTTCTTCCTAACTCATCAGAGATGCACTCAACCAACAAATTTAATGCAGGCTCTGTGCTAAAAACATGACTTCTGTTATTTCTAAATCTATACGAGGAAATTATTATCAAAAGCTTGAAATCATAAATATCATCCAGAACATAATCACAAAAACGATAAGTGACACCAGAAGAGCTAGTATTTTCAAACTCAGATATTAATATCTTGTACTTACAAAGATTATCTGCTATAATAATATTATTTAACGCCATTATGAAAGAATCAGGTATAATTCCATCAAGATCTTTTCTAAAATCCGAACTAAAGTTTATAGCGAGAAAAAGAAGCTCGTCTAAGTTCAAAAATTTTAAATTTTCTTTTGCTCTCCTCCGATTTAGGATAAGAGATTTTTCTTTTATATTTTTTTCCTGTTTTTCTTGTTTTGATTTTTTAATGTAGTCAAAAACAAACAAAGAAGCATTCTTTATTGCAGGAAATATCTCATTTATGATGAAAACAACAAGAACAAAACCATAAAACAATATTTTATGGTTTTCGTTTTCAAAAACTGATTTACTATCAATAAGTCCAAGGTAATCAGAAAAAAACAAAGCTATAGATACAGAATAAAACATATAACGAAGACGCAAAGATTCAATAATCTCTTTGAGCGCAGAAAAAATCTTATCAAAATCCATGGCAACCTCTCTTTCTACTTGCAACATAGATATGTATCGCGCCCGTACTATCGTTTTGTTGTTTTATATAAAAGACCCTACATACTTACCTATGAACAACACGCACACATCCTACCACACCATCGTCCAACTGCCCGCAGCCGAGCTGGGTGGCACCAAACTGCCGGGTATATTGGTGGACGAACCTGAACAACCCCTACTGGTTGAAGCCTGGAAGCACTTGACCTGTCGCGAGTACGCGCGGATGAGCCCCTCGTGGCGTGCAAAGGCCGTCTGGACGATCGGACGCTTCTACGACTGGTTCCGTGTTCAGGGTGGGCACAGCGCCCAGCCCCATCACAACCAGGATGGCCATGCATCTCCAGCTTCGTCCGCCGCCGCCATCCCCTCTCAGGCCAAGATGTCCGGCAACCGCCTTGTGGACGGTTTCCTGCGGGCGTTGGAATTCGGCACCATCCAGCAAGACAGCTCGGACCCCACAGGGCTGCGTTGGGAACCTGCCACACCGCAGATGCTCAACCACGCCCGCATCCACCTACGTGCGTTCCTCCAAAAGCTACCTGACCACGTGAGCGACAATGGCCTCTCCGCGTCCCGATTCGCCAGCGAGACCACTCACGGCTTTGATATGAACCGCTCCATGCTGTTCCATCTCTCCAAGGGTAAGCGCGAGCGCACCGGCGCCCGCGGCACCCTCACACCCACACGGACCGCCAAGGCCTTTCCCTCCTCCCTGCTGCCGGCACTCATCTGGGAAGGCTGCAAGCGCGAACGCCCCATCTCGGATCTCCGCGTGGACGGCGAAGACACCCTGGCGAGCGTCTACAACCTGCCCCTGATGATGGCCATCGTGCTGATGGCCGGTGGAGGCCTGCGCTACTCCGAACTGTTCCACCTCTTCCTTGACGACGTCAACGGCACCGAGGTGCGGCTCTACCACCCCTCGGAAGGCATCGTTCACCGCAAAGGCAGAGGCGCGGCGTACACCCGCAAGCAGCTGCTCCGCGACGTCTACGGCATGGCGCCCAGGCACTTGGCCTCGGGCCAGCTCCACGCCGGCTGGAAGCACCTCCTCATCACCAACACCACCGACGTCTTCTCCCGCGTCCACTTCCTGCCCGGTTGGGGCGAGCTGTTCATGGCCATCTTCCAGGCATACAAAAAGCAGATGTACCCGGCAAACCCCAAGCATCCGTACCTCTTCGTGTCGATCGATTCGGGGAAATACGGGGAGCCTTGGACGATCGGCTCCTTCCGCAGATCCTACCAGCGCGCCCTTGGCCGCATAGGCCTCACGCAAGACAGCGCGCTGGGCACCAACCCGCACGGCCTGCGCCACCGCTACGGCCAGACCCTCGTGGACCTCGGCATGTCGCCTCTCCACATCCAGGTGTGCATGCATCACATTTCCCTGGAAAGCCAGTTGGTTTACACCCAGCCCAGCGACACCAAGGTCAACCAGGCGATGCAGCAGGCCGCCCAGCGCATCCACTCGGGCGAGATCCCACCATCAACCTTGACCCCGCAACAGGCCCTGGGCTACTCGTACCGCAGCGACCCCGCCGGTCTCTTCTCGTCCATGCGGCTTGGGAAGGGACGCGATCGTGTCTGAATGGTTCCACCGCACTGGCAAAACCACCGAAGGCATCCTTTGGAACCCCGATACCGAACGGCCCCTCATCATTGATGAGGACCCCGCCATCTGGCGCAGCGTGGCCGAGTTCCTCCTGGCGCGCAAGGACACCCAGATCGGTGTCGCGCAGACGCTCCAAAAACTGCTCCATCCATCAGCGCGCGTAGGCATCGTCGAAGGCATGTCCGCCTTGGCCGCCGAAGCTTGGAAGAAAGACACACCGACCCTGCGGCGGCTCCTTGGGGAGATGGCCGATGCGCTCCTGGTGAAGGGCGCCATCTTGCTGCCTATGGCCAAGAAGAGCGATCTGCGATGGGCGCTGAAAAACTCCAACACACCGGACCTGGCCAAAAGCCTTGAGACAGAACTACGCTCTCGGATATCGGCCACTGTCCCAGAAAAATACGCGGCTTCATCTGTCAAGCTGTTGCTCGGATTCGCGCGCATACCCAAACCATCCGATCTTGGCCCAGAGGGGTTGGGTTTCTTCTACGATTCGCCCTTCTATGACAGCCTCAACGCGGGGTACAAAAGCGCCTTCGCCCATGCCCTTCAAGCCTTGGACGACATCGCGCGTGAACAGGACCCTCTACGGCCAGGCCTTATCCTTTCCACGCGGGTGCGCAAGAGAAAACCCTCGCTTTCCGATCAAAGCGCCTGGTGGTTCTGCGACAAAGACCACGGATCACCCGAGTTTGTCGCTTGGCGTGACGCCTTCTCCCAATGGCTCTCCAGCCTTCGTGCCAAGCGCCTGAAAAGGTACGGAACTGCCGGCAAACGGCTGTCCTCCTACCTGCGGCAACGCAAAACCCCATTGCTCACACCGGATGTGTTTTCCAGAGGGGACGCCATCCAAACCAAAGCCAGCACAGAAAAACCCTTCGCCGAATGGCTGATGGAAAACACAACATCCGAACGCTTCGTGGGCGAAACGCTGTCCATCTTGCGGGCCTTCTTCAACTGGTGGGGCGATACCCTGCGGGATCCAGCGCAAACCGACTGGAAAAACCCCTTCCAAGACAGGGATCGCAAAGCCTACGGCTCTTCTGAAGTCCGGCTCAACAAGTCCAACAAGACCGTGTTGCCCAAACGCATCATCGAGATGGCCAAAACCGTCATCCAGGAAAACGACTTCGCGTTCCCGCGGACCCTGAGCGTTTGCCACCTAAGGGCCAGGATGCGCAAGGTGAAAAGCACGGAGTTCTGTCCGGTCTTGCCGGTCTGCCTGCTCACGCTGTTGACCCTTCCCATCCGAGGGCTCCAAGCCAGGCTTCTCGATTCCGGCGAAGCCGATGAGGCAGTGTATATGCCGGACGGCACCAGCATCCCCAACACCTCAGCCCTTGTCGAGAAGAAGCGCCGGATGGGTGTTTTGCAGCCCATGGGGGAAGGGCCTTTTGAGAGTACCTCTTTCGTTGGTTTCCGTATCTCCACGAATAAAACCGCAGTCCTGTCGGATGGAATCGTTGAAGTGCCTTACGACATCCCATGGCACGACAAGACTCTGCAAGATTATATGGTCCTCGTTCGGGACTGGCAGATGGCGCACAACCCCATCTCCAAACTTCTGACACGCAAGAACATCATTGAGAATGGGGCTCGGATCGACGGCGCGTTCGCACGCCTACCAACCTACGCGTTCCTGTTCCGAGACCCCGACAGCCTTGAAGGCGCGCAACCGGTCACCTGGCACAAGCTGAACTCCTTCTGGATGCTCGTGCTCGAAGAGGTGCAACGCCGCCTGGAAGCAGAAGGCACTAAGGTCACCCTTGTGGAACGCCATCCGAGCCCAGAACGCACCGTTGAACGGCTTTCCACACGCTTTCCCATGCACTCCTTGCGCGTCTCAGGCATCACCCATTTCGTCGAGGCTGGCGTGCCCTTGCACATCCTGGCCGAATTCGTGGCGGGGCATTCCCAGCTGCTGATGACGCTCTACTACACCAAGATCGACGACTCCAAGGTCCGAGACGTCCTGAACGCTGCTGCAGCCCAGATGGAAGCGACCGACGACGCCGATGCCCTCGAGGCCATCCGTGCTTTGGGCGAAGATGCGTGGGGACAGTCCTTCGTGGACGGCCCCGATGCACGCCAAGCTGCCATCGGCAACGAAACCGGCACATGGCACATCGACGTCGATGGCATCTGCCCGGTGGGGCGGATGCGCTGCCACGAGGGTGGTGAACCCATCCGCGAGAACGGACGCGTCCAAGGCCACCTCCCCATCGCCTTCAACACCTTCAACTGCGCCCTCTGCCGGTTCCGGCTGACCGGGCCTGCCTTCCTCCAAGGCCAGGTCACCGTGTTCAACGCCGCCCTCCATGCCCTGCGCGAGAAGGCACAAAGCCGGGAGAAGATCAACGCCGAACTTACGCAGGCCAAAGCTTCGGGCAGCGCCCGCAAAACCCGTACGCTCAACGACCGGTTGGATCGGGTGGACGACGAGATCGGCACGCTGGTGATGGCCCTCGGCCGCCGTTTCACCCACATCCACAACTCCCAGGCACTCCTGCAGCGCGGCAACGGCCATGCCTTCCTCACAGGAATGGATGGCGAGGACCTGCGTGTGGTCCTGCGTGAAGCTTCGGAATGGGAGGCTTTGGACTTCGCCGCCCAGACGTCCAGCTTCTTTCCTGAGCTTGGCACTGCATCGGCCCGCTTCCGCAAAGGGATGCTCCTCGATCGGGTTGTCCAAGCCAATGGTCTCAACCCCCTCTTTCTTTCCCTCGCGCCTGACGTCGCCGCGGAAGCGGCCAACCGCCTCACCGCGCTGCTCGACGACATGGTCGGGCCGCAGAAGGTGCGCGATCTGATGGAGTACAAAACCAAGCTCGAACAGCTCGGACTCGCCGGCGGCTTCCAAAGCATGGTGGAAAGAAGCATCGCACTGGCAACGAGCACCCCGCTTCTTCTTTCGGATGAACGGCCATGACCGCACCACACACAGCCGGTGCCGCGTCGAAGAAGGCACAGTCCGAACGCAACCTGGAAGCACTGATGAACTGGCTCTCAAAGGCGGAGGCTTCGGGCGCCTTGGCTGACGTTGGCGCCGATGGCCCTGACGGCTTCAAGGTGAACCGCACGCATGCGGCCAAGGCCTGTGGCTTCGCCCGCTCCGCGTTCTCCACCAACCCGGCGTTCGTCGCAGCCGTGGCCGCGTTTGAGAAAAGACAGAACGCCCGTCACAAAACCAACCGCGACGGCACCCTTTCCGAGGGAGCGGATGAAAACGCTGGAGACGATAAAAACGCCGATGGCACCTTTCTGAGGGACAAGGCAGACCACGACCACCCGAACCACCCAGGGACGGCGTCAACGGCAGACAGCACACAGATGCGCAAGGCCTTGGACGCCAAAGACAAGGAGATCTCCAACCTCCGTCGAAGGCTGCACGCCAAATCCGTGGAGACGGAGCATCTACGGGATGAACTGCGCAAAACCCGTTCCTTCCTCGACACCGTGTTGCCCACAGGGCTGCCCTTCCCAGGAAGGGGCAAGCCTTGATGCATGCGTTGACCCAAGACCTCCTCGAAGGCCGACCCCCTTTTCACAGGGTTCCTTCCAGCCTCCGTGAGGCCCTTCGGTCTTTCGGCGAAGGCATCGAATGTTTTCTGCTTGGCACGGAGAAAACGGTTAATGGGGGAACACATGGCGATGTCGCCGTGTTGGACGCACCGGGCATCGAGCCCGAGCGGATCGCCAAGGTGGTGGCGCTCTACCAAACCGCGCACGCACGTCGAACCACCCTCGAGAGGCTGACCACCTGCGGTCTCGATGCCGCTACCGCTGAGATCCTGGCGGATGTCGCCGGCAACCATGGCCCTGGTTGGTTTGACAAAGACCCTTTCGTGGTCGCCGGCACCTTGGGGTGGTCGGCCATCGCGCGACTGCGCACCAGCCTCGGCATCCCTACGGACGATCCACGCTTCGGGGCGGCCGCCGTGGCCTTCGTGCTCCGCATGAAGGACGAAAACGGAGATGGCGACACCGTGTTCTTGTACGACGACCTCGTGGAGGAACTCGTCCCCTTGCTGGGTGGGCCAGAACAAGCGCACACCGCTTTGGAACAGGCCTGGGCGGATGGACGTCTGTCCTGGTCGGATGCCCATGGTGGTGGCTACCAGTCGATCGCCATGGCCGCCATGGAAGAGGCCATCGCCGAGTGGGTCCAGAGGGGCGTTGCCCATCTCGCCCCAACCCATCTTCCACCAGCGGCGAATGGGCATCCTGCTTCTTCCTCTCCTGACGCACAGAAGGCTGCTGTGGAGACCATCCTGCGCCAGCGCATCACGATCGTCCATGGCTCAGCCGGTACAGGGAAGACCACCTTGCTCGGCAAGCTCGTCCAGGCCGCCGCTCACACAAAGCGACGGGTGTTCCTTCTCGCTCTTGCCGCCAAAGCGGCACGGCGCATCGAGGAAAGCACGGGGCATGAGGCCAGCACCCTGGAACGATTCCTGCTCTCATCGGCCAAGGCGCGTCTGCGATCCTCGGACATCGTGGTGGTGGATGAGGCAGGGATGTTGTGCGTGGCGGACCTCTACCGGCTCGTGCGCGCCGCGGGCGGGTGCTCCATCGCCTTGGTGGGTGATCCGATCCAACTCCCACCCATCCAGTCCGGGCGGCCGTTTCTCGATATGCTGCTTTCCCGCAGACTTCCCACCGTCCATCTGCGCCAGGTCCATCGGCAAGCGGCAGGCAATCCTATCCTGGACTTTGCCCTGGCCGTGCGCGAGGGGGATGTGGAAAAAGCCATGGGCCTTTTGGCATCCCCCCTTTTGGTATCCCCGTCACACCATGCGCTTACTGAAGGTGGGGGAGAAAGTGGGGCTGGAGCCGGGGATGCAGGTGAGGAAAGTAGCGAACATCCTGTATCCGCGTCAGATACCAGCGACGGCCTTATTCAGGGCTTGGTCCACATAGAGGCCAAGGGCGCTGCCATGCTGCCCCATCTGGCCGTCTTCCACACCAACCATTCGCCGACCTCACATTTCGGCTCTTCCCAAATCCTCGCTGGGGTCAAGGATGGCCCCAACGGCGTCCACGCCATCAACCGGCTTCTTTGCGAACGGACCCACGCGATGTCTCCGTCTGTTGGAGATGTTGGGCCTGCCGAGGGTGTTGAATCTCTTGGTACCACGAACGCAGCCACAAGTGTGGCGCGGACACTTCGTGGATGCGTCGACCTTCCGGTTGGTGCTCCTGTCGTCGTCATGCGCAACCTGCCCGATCATGCCTTGGACAACGGCACTTTGGGCACCGTGTTCGACACCGAATGGGTGGTCTTTCCTTCTGCTGATGGGAGCGCCCGGGCCGTGGAGGCCACGCCGGATGTGCTCGCGGCACTGATGCCGGCGTACGCGCTGACCATCCACAAGGCCCAGGGCAGCCAGTGGCGCCACGTGGCCCTGGCCGTAGGGCGCAGCCGCCTTCTCGACCGCTCACTGCTCTACACGGCCGCCACCCGCGCTATGGAGGGCCTCCTCATCGTGGGCACCAAAGCCGACATCGCCGCCGCCATTGCGGCACCACCCCGTGTGCTCGGTTTGCGCACCAGCCTTCGCCACCGCATCGAACGGACAGGAACCACGTCATGACATCTCGCAGCACCACCACAACAGCCACCACTCCGCAGGCGGTTTATGAATCGGCAATAATGGACGCAAGCCCTCGCCGCCGCGCGGCGTTGGATGCCATTTTCACTGCGGGCAACGCCATGCTCGAAGAAGGTGCCCACATTACCGTTGTCTCTGTAGGCGATCGCACCAAAGCCATGCCCGGCGGTCCGACATCCCGCACCATCTACAACACCCCCGATCCCTATGGACGGCTGGTCCAAGCCTTCGTGGAGGAGCAGAGCGCGCGCAAACCTGGCACGGGGTTCGCAGAACGCACGTTGGGTGTCTTGCCCTCGCTTGACGAAGTCTTCGACAGCCTCTCCGACCCCGCCCATAAAGCGGTGCTCCGCTCCTTTGAGCAAGACGCCCGCAAGGTTCGTGACCGCCTACGCATCTTGGAAGGCTTCATAGCCAAGATCTCCGCGCAAGACGTCGCCAGACTCACAGACTCGGACATGATTGAACGCCGCAGCAACCAGCATGTCAGCAAAGGACCGATACGCACCGAACAATCGGCACCAAACACCGCACCAGCCGCCCTTCCGTCCAATCAGTCAGGAAGATACATCTCGTCAGAAGACAAAAAGACGATCCGCACCTTTCTCACGGACACCTTGTTCGACGAGGGCTACGAGGTCCATGATGGTGACATCTTCCACGCCCAGAGCGGCAGAAGCCTGCGGTCGGAAGCGTTTGTGGCGATCATGCAGCGTCTTCAGCAGGATTGACCCCCAACCTCCAGAATCCTCTTGAATAAGACTTCGGCAGCACCATATACAATGTGCTCTTCAGGCTCACGCCGGTTGGGCTATGGACGTAAACGCGCGGGCATAGGAACCATGGACTCGGCTGCGAAGCCGACAGCTCCACCACCCACTTCCTCCCATCGTTGGGGAGACTTGCGGGGCTGAAATAGGTTCGACATGATCCGAAATACGTGGCTTCGTCTCGGTGAGGAACCACCGTCATCGGTCCAAAACGTACAGTTGCCAACGACAACCGTGCTCCGGCAATGGCTCTGGCTGCCTAAGCAGTTCGGTCCGCCGAAACCAAGCCCTTGCCTCTAGCAAGGTAAGGCGGGGTTCCCAGGCACCTGGCAACAGAAGCCTGGACTTCCTGCATGTCTTCGTCTTTTCCCACGCCTATTTTTTTTGGGAAGCTTCTCGCTGGCCTATCTCCCGCCAAACCCTCGGCAGGAAGACGACATGGCCAACGCGAACCTTACCAAAGCTAAAAACGAGAAAAACGACGAATTCTATACCCAATACCACGACATCGAACGCGAGATGAACGCCTACTTGGACTATGATCCGGACGTGTTTCGCGGCAAGACCGTGCTGCTGCCCTGCGACGATCCGGAATGGAGCAACTTCACCCGCTACTTCGTCTTTAACTTCGACCGCCTGGGCTTGAAGAAGCTTATCAGCACCAGCTACGCCCCGCGAGCCAAGGGCCCGGCCATCGACCTCTTCTCCTACGCCGCCGGCGAGGCTGAACGCACCAGCCCCCAATTCGATGCGGAACACTCCGTGTCCCGAGGACGTCTGCTGGTGCTGGATGGCGACCACAACGGCGACAAGGCCATCGACATGAAAGATGTCCGCTGGACCTACCTGGAAGGCCACGGCGATTTTCGCAGCGCAGAGGTCACCGCCCTGCGCGACGAGGCCGACATCATCATCACTAACCCGCCGTTCTCCTTGTTTCGGGAATACATGGCCTGGATTCTGCAAGCGCCTACCCAAAAAAGGTTTGTGACCATCGCCAACAAAAACTGCATCACCTACAAGGAGATCTTCCCGCTCATCAAGGACAACCTAATGTGGTCGGGGCGCCAAGAATGGAGTGGGGGAATGTGGTTTAGAACCACCGACCCAGAAATGGCCGACAAAAATGTCGATGGGATCCCCATGCGCAACGTCGCCTCGATTTGGCTTACCAACATTGACCACGGCCGTCGACACCAGCCCATCCCTTTGGACACCATGGCCAACAACCTGCGCCACAACAAAAAAATGAAAGGCAAGGCGGCATATGATCGATACGACAACTACGACGCAATAGACGTGCCTTTCACCAACGCTATCCCTTCAGATTACGACGGTGTCATGGGGGTTCCTATCTCTTTTCTCGACAAATACTGCCCCGAGCAGTTCGGAATCTTAGGAATGACATCAACATCAAAATATGATGATTCAATCATAGGAATTCCCATGCTACAAAATGGAAGCGCCATGCCTATCATCAATAGCGAAAAACAATATGCAAGAATTTTTATAAGGCATGTGAAATGAAAACTACCCTCCGCACCAATCTCACCATCAACGACGTCTGTAAGGGCTTTGCCTACAACGAGCTGGAGGGCCGGGGGCTCTTCGGCCTGGGCGGGCGGCTCACCATCCAGCCTGAATACCAGCGCAATTACATCTACGCCGACGGCAAGCGGGACGTGGCGGTAATCAACTCGATTCTGAAAGGCTACCCGCTCGGCCTGCTCTATTTCGTCCAGACCGGCACCAACGCCCAGGGCGAGGGACTCTACGAGGTCCTTGACGGCCAACAGCGCATCACTAGCATCGGCCGCTTCCTGACCGGTAAGTTCGCTGTGCCCGGTGATCAGGGTCTGCCCTCTTATTTCCACGCTCTCCCGCAGGACCAAAAGGATCGCGTCCTCAATACACCCCTGCTCATCTACATATGCGATGGCACTGAAACCGAAATTAAGGCATGGTTCCGTACCATCAATATCTCCGGCGAGCCCCTCAAAGAACAGGAATTGCGGAACGCCATCTACTCCGGGCCTTTTGTTACCGCCGCCAAGGCCATCTTCTCCAACAGTGCGGATGCCCGCCTTCCACGGTGGAACAGCTACGTCAAAGGCACCGCCAAACGTCAGGAGATCCTGGAAACGGCTCTGAATTGGATCTCCAATGGGCACATTGACGATCACATGGCGCGCCATCGGAATGATGCAACCGCCGCAAAAGCGTTGGAGCAGCACTTCCTGGCCGTTATTGATTGGATCGAGTCGGTGTTCCCTACTCCTGAAAAGGAAATGTGCGGCCTTGAGTGGGGAAATCTTTATGCCACCCACCATACCACAGGCTACGACAAAGACATCGTGGGTGCCCGCGTCCAGGAACTCTATGGCGACTCCTTCGTCAAAAATCGTAAAGGGGTGTTCGCCTACATCCTCGGAGGAGAGACCAACCCTCGCCTGCTCGACGTTCGGGTCTTCGACACATCCATCAAGCGCGAAACTTATGGACAGCAGACCAAAACTGCTCAGGCTACAAAGACTTCCAACTGTCCCCATTGCGCGATGTCCGGCAATGCACACGCCGCCAAGATCTGGAAATTCGAGGAGATGGAGGCAGACCATGTGACGGCCTGGACGAAGGGCGGCACGACCGACGCATCCAATTGCGAGATGTTGTGCACCACACACAATCGCGCCAAGGGAAACCGATAAACGACGCACCCCATCCATCCCATACGGAGGACGCCAAATGACCCACAGGACAATTGAAATTGGAGACTTGATTGCTTTGAAAAGCAGTCCCTTCAAGACAATGACCGTAGAAAAAGTCGAAAAATCAGAAGAAAAGATAATAATCAGTGTTGTCTGCTGGAAAGATGGCGTTCTCTTCAAAGAAAAATTAGACAGCAGAACTGTGCGCCCCCCTCATACGAAAACCTTTATACCTTTGGCAACCCTGACAAAAAACATACAATCCAATCAATGCACAATACCGAACCCCGCAATTAAGTAAGGATATTCTCCTTGTAAATTATGAAAACCCTTACACAGTACTTGGTTTTCAACCGAATGCCACCAATTCCACAACAATCACTCGGAGTTTTTACGCATGTACCCTGATTCCTATGTTTTCCCCGTTCCTGTGGTCGCGGGCCGCTTCGGCAGCCGTCTTGCTGTGTACAGCACCATCCTTCCGATCTCTTCTATCAAAAAACTGTTGCGGCACGACCCACGCAGTGGCCAATGGAAAGAACTTGACCCAAAACTGGCAGAACAGTACAAGGCCGTACAAAGGCGCACGGACCGAGGACGCATAGATTCGCTTATCAGGTATATGGACAGTCGGTTCGTGCGTAACGACGGCGCTGCTGGCGCTCTTCCGGCGGTGTCCGTGGCATTCTCGAAGGCCAATCGCCTAGAGCGCATAACGGAAATGGGAAACGGGGGCATTCTTCATGTGGATGCAGGTGGTGACAGAAAGGGGCTTGTGATCGACGGCCTTGGGCGTATCAGTGCCGCACTGGAACTCCTTGACGACTACGAAAAGGAAGTCAGGCCACATGAAAAATCACTCAAACAGGCTCGTGTAGAAAGCTTGGTTCTTGCAGTGACCATCTTTGAACCTACAGAAGGTGCTCCGGAACTGACATCGACTGACTTCCAGCAGTTATTCCATGACTTCAACTTCATGGCTAAACCTATTTCGAGAAAGCAGGCATTGTCTCGCGATCACTCAGATGTATTCAACACGATCGTTCGTGGATTGGCCAAAAACGATTCAATAGCGCCATTCGGCGGAATGTCCACTGGTGACGACAAGCCATCGAAAAACACAAAACCCTTCGTCTCCCAAGAAAACCTTTTGGTCTTCGTACGGGGCGCATTGGAGGGGGTACGGGCGGCGCAAAACCTTCGCCTCCCAGCTGAACGAACCGTCATGAGCAAACATAAGGATCGGATCTCAGACTTGTCCGAATTCTTGGATGCATTCCGCGAAACTATGGGTGATGCCAACTGGAGTGCGGCAGAGTCCGCAGGTCTACATCGCACAGCAAAAGCCTGGTATGCCCTTGGAATTCTGTACTACGACTCAGTACGTCTGGAACGACCGAGCATCCCCGATGTGGCGCGCACACTGGCAAAACGCGTGCCCTGGAACAATCCCTTAGACCCATTCTGGAACAATCTGGTGCGGCCGACAAACAACAAAAAAGTGTACGCCTTCTTGGACACAGGACGCACACCTCACCACACCTTAGTGCGTCTGCTGCGCGAACGACTTGGCTTTGACACCATGCTGTCGGAGAGAGGCTTAGGGGACTGAGAGAAAAAATGAATACGCCAAGGTCAAACGGGTATTGTCCAATCAATCGGTAAGCCTTCACCCCGCCAGTAAGAGGGCGGATCCAATAGATCCATCAAGAAATTCCTGCCCGCAGTGTTTCCGTCTATCTTTGAATCCAACCGCCCGGCCGCCCTAGTAAACGGGCGCTTGATTGTCCATGCCCCCTTCCACCACACGGGGCACCGGTGGTGCAGCCCCGCGTCCTGGTAGAGGGACGGTGGCTGCGCCACCCTTACAAAATCCCTCCCCACAAAGGCCCCCATGCCCACGTCTCCTTTTGCCAAGGTCCTGGCGCCGCTCTTGGCGGGCCTGTCTGGTCACCTTTACAACCATCACGCCGATGGGCGATTCGCGCTGCCTCTGCTGCCTATGGATGGGCCCAGCGCGCCCACACGCTATTTCCGCGCCAACCATGCCACCAGTGCGCATCAGGCATTACACAACCGCATCCTGGAATCACGCATGCACGCCACCTTGGCACAAGAGCTGCTGCCGGTGCAGGCCCTGTTGGGGGACGCCTTCGGCCACACCCTGGTGGCTCCATGCGTGCGCACCCGAAATTACCGACACTCTGGTACAACACGGCCCTATTTCGAGATCCACGTCCAAGGCTTCTGCCTCGTGGCCTCCTTTCGCGAACACCCGCCATCCGTCTTCACAGACACATTGACAGCCGTATTGGGTCGCCTCCACACCACCATCAGCAAATGCGGCGATCCCCGCGCCTTCCCCAAAAATGGCGATTTGCCGCACAAACAGTGGCACTGTCCCCAACCGGGCATCAACGAAGCCGATCGCAAGCGCATCCATACCAGCATCGCCACCTTCATCACCCGGCTGCACCAACAGCTTCGCGACACGGGCTGATATACCCCGCACGCCCCAGAAACACCGACCGAAGCACACCACATTGTCCGTGCCTGTTTCCACACTGCCAGCCAGATTCGGGGGCGGAATTCCCACCGTAAGCACAGGCCTTGATCGATTCGGGACAGGTCTTGGCCTTTGCCATCGACGCCACTGCCCAGCCACCAGTTTCCCTTACTGCATCCAGACCACCGTGGCCCTTCCCACACCGAAAAGGGCTGTGTCTGGCACACTACCGCCCGCGCTATTGCCGCAGCCGGCGCCCGCGTGCCGGGGCTCGTCTAGGCCATGCTGATGGTGGAGATGCACAGACGCCGCACAGACCCCCACACATCCACCCGCCCTGCTCGGCACAAAACACAGCCCCACCACACCACCCCTTGCCCAGCCAGGCAGGGATGCTCCAGGGCCCCAGGTCGTGCCCTGCGCCACGCGCCCCATTCGGGGGGGCGCGTGGCGCACCCTCAAACAAGCCCCACACCCTTACGCCCCTTGCCCAAAGGACAGCCCATGGACGCTCAACCTTCCGGTTTCGTCATCCTCCACTTCGGCCCTATGCCAATCTCGGCCATGCAAAAGATCTCCAAAATGGCGGACAAGGACGCCGTCATGGACACCAACGCCGCACGGCTGGCCGGCGCCAGTTTCGCCATCGGGCCCGCCGAGGCGCTCGACAGCCTCAAAGAGCGCCTGTTTCCCTACGCGCGCCAGCAGGCCGAGCAGGCCCATCCAAGCCTCTCCCCAGATGCCATCACCTGGCTGGTGGAGGGGCAGCGGGGCTTAAGTGCCGAGGCCATCTTCTCCCACCTGACCGGGATCCCGATCAGCAAGCCCCATGATGCCACCGCCTACCCGCGCGATCCGGACGATCTGCGCCGCTGCCGGCTGCTTCTTGAAGCCGTGCCCGCCCTGCAGGGCCAAATCGCCCGCATGGCCGACCTTTCGCCCATCTGGGCGCGGCTTGTGGGCGCCTGGGATGCGCTGTGCGCGCAGATGGATACAGAAAATCCGGACTGGCGCGAAGGCCGCGGATCAAACCCGGCAACCTATGAACAGATGAAGGCCGTCATTACCGAAAACGACTAAAGCCCAACAGCGCTGGAGGCGTGCCCCCCGGAAATCCAGGGGTGTCACGCCCTCCTTCATGCCGGCCTTCCAACACCATTCTATACCCATCGGCCCGACAACAGACGGCCCTGCTTGCCGGCTACGGCACCACCCCCTTTCTCGTCGGGCTTTCTGCCCACCAACACAACCAAAACCAGCACGCACCACCACGGTGAGCGACAACACAGCCGTGTATGCCCTGCCGAAACCTTCCCCAAAGGCCCGTCCATGCATCCAGCAACACCGCCGCCCTACGCTCCGTTCCTGGACGCCCTGGCGGCCTACGCCGCGCGCGCCCTGCCCCTGCCACACGTCCCCGGCCAGCACATCACCACCTTGCACCACACCTGGGACCGCGTGCATCTGAGCGAACACGGGATCTTGCCGCACCACCAATCCCTGGCGCTGCTGCGCCAATTCCGCGCATGCCTGGGCAACAGCCGCCCGAATGTCCCCATCATGTTCCTCATCCGGGCGCGCCCCCAATCCCACACCCTCCTGCGCTGGGTCCTATACATCGATACCCACATGTGCCGCACATCGGATGGCGCAGATCACCCGATCAACCAAAACCCCAAAAGCTACGCGCTGCTGGACGTCCATGCCACCCCCATCGCGCAGGCCCTGCTGGAAAGCACAGGTTGAAAGACCGGCCCACGACGGGCATTGCCCACATCACCGCAATGTCCTCCACAACCTTGACACCCGCACATCCGTCGCCACTTATACACCCAGCCTGTCGACCCTGGCGCTGGCATGACGCACGCCCTCCACCCACCCTTCCACCAGGTCCGCGCATACCCTCGCGCGGAGAAAGAGGCAGACACCATGAGCTGGCGCATGCAGATCCTCGTTTTCTCCGGCTTTGTGGCCATGGGGGCAGGTATATTCTTGCACCATATCCTGTACCAAGCAGGGATGGGGGATGCCATCAGCATCCTTGGGCTGCTGGCCCCTGGTGCGTTTCCTCTTGCCTGTTTTGCTTGGTATATGGCAAGCGACCGGCGGACCTTCCACCACCTCCCCGATTGCATGCAGCGGATCCAAGAAAAACACACAGCCATCGCCCCAATGGTGCGCGCCATTTTGGAGAAAGATTCGGGCGCGCCAGGGCCATGGCAAGACGAGATCCACCTCTCCCTCCACACCAAGGCCTCGGGCACATCCGTACATGCCACGTTCCCCGGCCTTGGCAAAACCTGGGTGATCCCTCCCCAGGAGGCCCGTGCCATCCATACCGCCCTCTTTGAAGGCACCGACACCTTCACCCCCTACCAGCGCCGGTTGTGGCTGCGCTGGATCCAGGAAAACGCCACCTGGGAGGACAAGGGGGCGCGCTACACCGCCCATGAGCGGGTGCGCGCACACCGGCGGCTGCTCGATGTCCCGCCGCTGCGTCTCCTTTTGGCGCTTGAGCCCCTACACCCCGGAACGGTGGTATAAGCCCCCACAGGGGCCAACACCACGGCCTTGGGATGGGCGCACATCCCATCATACCCATCCCCGCCCCTCGCATAGGTTTGCATATGCCGTCCACCCCCTCCATCACAGACGCGGTCCAACACGCCCTGGAACGCATGCACGCCGATGTGGCCAACAGCCCCACAGAATGGATGCTGCGGGTGTGGGGGACGTGGACAGATCCCGCCAGCCTGTGCCGGGTGCTTGAACTGCCTGCCCACTCCCAAGCATGGCGCGCCTGGTGCGCAGGACCAAGCCACTGCCTCCACATCACCGAACGGCAGCACATCCTCCCATTCTTCCGCCACGCTTTCCCCCTTGGCGATCCTTATGGGGTCTTTGTCGCCCTGGTCGCCCACAAGAAAAAGCCCACGCCATTCGTCAAAATCGCGTCCTCCTCCCCCACTACCTACTGGGAAGATCTCCCCACCCGCATCCCCACCCATAAGCACTATGGAACGGCCACGCACGCGCTGCTCGCCGCCTACGGCACCGCGCCTTTTCACGTCGGACAGACCGCGCATGAAATCCTGGCCAACAGGGCGCAGGACTAGCCCCTCAGATCCTTCGAAACCGCTAACCTCCCCACACCCGCGGCCGATTTCCCGCCCCTCTTCACAGGACACACCCCCATGACACACTGCCTGCCCTCCTGGGCCATCCAGCCGCCTTGCACCCTGCTGGTGGGGGGAGACCTCTCCGAGGGGCAGCGCGACATCTTTGTGCGCCTCATCACCCAGTTGCCCTTCCGTCTTTCAAAGGCCCGCTTCTCGCCGATGGACACCCGCCCCTCAGATGGGCCGCTCTCGCTCACCACGCCCCCGGGCTATGACGAGGGCATCCGGAACGCGTTCAGTGCGCTGCGCATCTTCCCCGGGCTGGTCGCGGCCCACTGGTGGGACCACCGGGTCTACCCGCCCGGCAGCACGGAACAGTGCGCGACCCAGGGTTTCTTCCTCCAATCCCCCAAGGGGCCGCCCTACATCATCACCAACCTCCCCGCCGGCAAGGCCGATCCCACCGTCACCCAACAGGCCCTGGATCTGCTGAGTGCCCTGCTGCGCACGCCCCTCCTGGTGGGAGACACCGCCCACGCACGGCTGGCGGATCTCCACAGCCTGCGCACCACCCGGTAGCAGCGGCCGCTGTGCGGTCGCCAGGACGCCCAGCCGCAGGCCCACCCCATCAGCGTGCCACACCCACCCACCTCGGCCTTTGCCCACAGGCTGGCTGACCCCTGCGTGGCCCGGGAGGGGAGGACGGCCGATGGAGCCGCCCTCCCCTCCCGGGCCATGATGCCCTACCCTATGTTGGAACCACCCCTATGCGCCATCCCACCGCACGCCCCCTTGTGTTGGGCGCCGTGTCCCGATCCCACGACATCCTCCCCCTGAGCCCCGAGGTCCAGGCCGGGCCCGCACGCTGCGCGCGCATCCACCACTGCCCGCACTGTGATTACGGCGACCTGGGCGGCGGGGCATGGGTGGATGATGCCCCCACCACCTCTGCGCAGGCACAGCCCGGGGAAACCCTGGCCCTGTGGGACACGCGCGATCGCCAGAGGACACCGCCTTCCGGATGGGCGGGCGTCATCGACGCCTTTGCGCTGTGGGACTCGAGCATCCACCCCAGCGTCCAGCACGCCTCATGGATCTCCCTCCTGCGCCCTCAGTGCCACCGCTTGGCCCAGCAGGCCCCTCGGCCCGACGAGGTGTTTGGCCCGGACACCCTGGCGCTCGTGACGCGCGACGCGCTGGGCTGGTTTGCCCTCCCCCATGAGGCCCCTTTCCTGCGCGAGGGAGCTGAACTGGCGGCATTCGGGCCCGTGGCAGAGGGGACCTACTGGCCCATGCTGTGGCTGCGCCCCGTGGTCTCCGCCCACGACACCTTGGAGCGCCTGGGCCGGCTGCGCGCCGATCTGGCCTTCGCCCTCCACGCGCTGCCCGCCCTCTTCCTGCCCGACGGCCTCCTCCCCGAGCCGCTGTGCGCATAGGCGCTTGAGGCGCCACCCCGGCCATTGGCCGGCACCTTGTGCCCGGCCGTGGCCATCCCGTCTATGGGACCAGCCGTGCCCATTGCCAAGGCACCCCATCACCCGGAGATGACTATGCCCGCCTTCTCTGTTCCCTTGCCCGACGGCCCACACCAGCCCCTCCTCGCCGCACTCGTGGCCTATGCCGAGAACGCCTTCGCGCTGCCGGCCCCCACCTCCGGGCCCGTGGTGACCCTGCGCAGCTCCTGGAACCTGGTGCGCCTGGACGTCAACGATCCACCCCTCA
>Ga0194112_10003536_pt1 | contig 21722 bp, 18 predicted proteins | sample TA2MahC400mmetaG_FD_146191 | JGI IMG/M metagenome (GOLD analysis project Ga0194112, IMG submission 146191) | Freshwater microbial communities from Lake Tanganyika, Tanzania - TA2015016 Mahale Deep Cast 400m | ecosystem: Environmental > Aquatic > Freshwater > Lake | place: Tanzania: Lake... | reverse complement strand
AGCTTCTACTGCCCCTGGACACTCGATGACAGGAAGGCAGATATTGAGGGCATTTCTGTAAAAGATTCGTGCAAACTCTTCGGCGAGAACTGCCTGAACCCCTGCGGCTTTAAGAGCCACTGGCGCATGCTCACGGCTGGAACCGCATCCGAAGTCCTTGCCGGCCACAAGAAAACCGCCAGGTGCCATCTTCCTGGGAAAGTCAGGATCGAGATCGCGCAAACAGATCTTGCCCATCTCCTCCACTTTTGTGGAAGTCATGTACTTCGCCTGGATCATATCATCGGTGCTTACGCTGTCACCAAGTTTACAAAGAACACGGCTTTGAAGGATCATATCCACAGCTCCTTCCTTAGAATTCTCTTGGGTCGACAAGCTCCCCGGCCAATGCGGTCGCTGTGGCTGTAGCTGCGGATGTCAAATAGACTTCACCTTTGGGGCTTCCCATGCGGCCTCGGAAATTTCGGTTATGGTTTCCCACGCAGACCTCGCCATCTGCAATCATTCCCATCTGTATCCCACTGCAGGGGCCGCAATGAGGATTACAGATGATGCAACCTGCATCGGCAAAGACTTTGAGAAGGCCTTCCTCCAGCATATCTCTATAGATGCGAGCAGTTGCTGGAATGATGAGACAGCGGACGCGGCGTGAAATCTTCTTCCCCCTGATCAAATCTGCTGCCATGCGGAAGTCCTCGAGGCGGCCGCCAGTGCATGTTCCGATGAGGACCTGATCAACCTTACGCCCGGCTGCTTCTGCCACAGGTACAACGTTGGCAGGGCTATGCGGGCAGGCGACGAGCGGGACAAGATCGTCCACGTTCATGGTTAGCACTTTCAAGTAGTGTGCGTCAGCGTCACTTGTTAGAAACTCGATATCCCCCTCTACACGACCATTGAGGTACAACCTCGTGATCTCATCGACCTCGACAATGGCATTCTTCGCTCCTGTTTCGAGGGCCATATTGCACAGTGTGAGGCGGCCGTCCATACTGAGATTTCGGATTGTCTCTCCGCCGAATTCCAATGCTTTGTAGATCGCCCCGTTAGTACCAATGGTGGACAGAAGCTTCAGGATGATGTCTTTGGCCATGACAAGTGGCTTCAAATGGCCGCTTATCTCAACGCGAATTGTTTCCGGCACCCGCAACCAGAGTCGTCCCTTTGCAAGGACCCAGACCATTTCAGAAGATCCGATACCTGTTGAGAATGCCCCCAGGGCGCCATAGGTCGTAGTGTGAGAGTCCGCCCCCACAATGGCTATTCCTGGCTTGACAAACCCCTCCTCCGGCAGAATCTGGTGACATATGCCCTCCATCTTGTAGAAGTGGACGATATTGTAGTCTTCGACGAACTTGATATTTTCCGCAAAGTACTCCGTATGGAGGAGGGTGCTGGGCGGTGCACAGTGATCAATGAAAACAACAACTTTCTTCCTATCCCAGACCGGTACTCCAAGTTCACGGAAAACAGGGAAGGCCATAGCGCCCGTGATATCCTGAGTCATTGCCAGATCTATAGTTGTGTCGACGATCTCACCGGGATGAACCTCGGTTCTGCCAGAAGCTCTTGCCAAAATCTTCTCGGTGATTGTCTGAGCCCTCGTCATTTCCCCTCTTGTTAACATTCTCAAAATTGTAAAGACATCGATTTGTAAAATCCCTCCTATCCTCCCTTTTCCTAAGGGAGGAATTACCCCTCTTTGGCAAAGAGGGGTGAGGGGGGATTTTCCAATACCATGTCAATTCAATTTTGATACCCTTACTAAATATCTAACCAGTGAGTATGGAGGTCAAATCGGAGACGTTCTTCAGTATCTCCAGATGTTCAATTGTCTCTAATGCCTTTTCTACACTTGAATCGGGAAGAACCTCGCTCGCACATTTCCTGAATTTCCCCTGGATTTCATCCCAACTCATAGGATTTGAAGGACCCCCTTTCGCTTCCCAAACCATCTCAGAAAACTCCTTCCCGTCTCGCAACTTCACCTTAAGCCAGACAGGAGAAAGAACCCCTCTCTCCCGTGAAGCCTTTTCTATTTCAGCGTCAGGAATTATTCTCACCCTTTTCATGAGATCCCGCACATAGGGATTAGAAATGCACTCTCCCTCAAACTGTGCAATCCCAACCTCACCAAAGATTAAGGCGGTAGAGATGCAAAACTCCAGGCTGAATTTGGCTTCGAGAGGGGTTTGTGGATTGTGATAGAATGTTATATTGAGAAGCAAAGGGGGCACCCGTGCCTCTATCTCCGCCAAATCTTCCAAATCAGGTTTAATCTGATCTCTAATCTTGAGAATCGCGTCGATGGCTGGATGGGTTCCACCGCATGAAGGATAAGGCTTTAACATTATCCCATTCAAGGCATAATCTTTTCCTAAATTTCCTGCAATCGAAGAAAGCTCGCCACTATATCCAAATAATCTAGCAAAGCCCTGGTCACTTTCCAGAGCCACAGGAGAAGCGTTAAATCCCTTTTCTGCAAGCTGAGCAGCCAATACCCCCACCATGGCAGCATGTCCAGCGTGATAGCTTTTGGTCATTGTACCAAAATTTACCCGCAGCCCTGAAGCGCTGGAAGCGGCAATGCCAATCGCATTTGAAACTTTATCAGGAGTTAGATTCAGGGCTTTCGAGGCGGCAGCGGCGGCAGCAAGGGAGCCCATCGTCCCTGTAACATGCCATCCCACCGTGCTCTGCTCCCAACCTATCACGCTGCCCAGTTTTCCAACCACTTCACTTCCAACCACAAAGGCGGTCAAAAAATCTTTGCCGTTCCCACCAGCAGCCTCACAGGTGGCCAGGGATGCCGGCATGAGCACGCATGAAGGATGGCCCCTTAACACAGCTAAAACGTCATCGAAATCTGCCACATGGGTCATCACACCATTTACGAATGCCGCAAGGGGTGGAAAAATCTTCTTTCGCCTCCCCAGAACTGAGGCCCCCTGCTTCTGCTCACCCGATTCACCAGCAACAGCAAAACCAATCAAGGATGCTTCAAACTTAGACCCGTATAAGGCAACCCCGATGCTGTCAAGAATACACTCTTTTGCCCTATTGATGACTGGAATAGGAATATCCGCATACCCTGTACGAACAATATAATCGGCTATCTCCTGATTCACTGTCATACTCAATCCTCCCTACCCAGAGAACTTAAAATCTTTGTCTCACCTATGAAGTTCTAAACCTCATTTTTTTCTCGACCTTACATCTTCTCCGAGGTCAAGTGCTACTTGGATTGAAAGACCATCAGGGCTGTTAATCTGTTTACATCATCGAGCTTCTCTATATTCCAGACCGTGTCGAATATCTTTTGGATCTGCTCCTTACCCATATATTTTATAGCCATCTCCCTGAACTTCTCTTCTAACTCTCCATCGGTAAGCGGGTCGTCACCCATACCATGAGGAGTATCGACGCGCTTCTGAAACCAGCGGCCATCCTTGGTGGTTATCTCTGAGATTCCTGCAAAACCATGCTCAGGCAGGTTGGGATCGACTTCGACGGTTATCTTCTCTATCAGGTCAAGCACAACGGGGTCGATAAATTTTTCCGGTTGGATTGACTCTGGCCCAAAGGCTCGCTCCTTAATAATGATGGCATTTGCATAGAACGCGCTGTGGTCTGCGCTTTCCGCATTTCTCGGATACTTCTTATGAGGAGAAGTCGTATGGCGTGCCTCTCGAAGGCCAGCCCTTATCCGTATGGCTGCAATGTCTTCAGGCTTCAAATCGTTTTCCTTCACAATAGCAAGAGTGGCGAGTAGGTGCCCGTGGGTAGTTATATTTGCACATATGAACTTATGCCTTGTATTCATGATTCGCCAGTCGCTGAAGTCCAGCAGGTGCTGAAGGTCCAATTCACCTCGCAATATGACTTGGCATAATCCCTTTTCGCCTTCAACGATACGAACTGGACCTGTGAAGCCTTGCTTAGCAAGCATACAAGACAAGATGGCGTCATAGGCGACCCAACCAAAGCGGAGGTTTTTGCTCATCACATTTTCTTCTCTATCTGTGTCCAGAATTCCCAAGGGGAGGCTGCGACACGCACATGCACCAATGGCATTTGCGATTTGCTCTTCATTTAGTCCCATCAGCTTGCCCAAGGCTGGGGGCATATTTAACCCGCCCCTGATATCACTGGTCCAGCCCTTCTTATCAAGAGCATGAACTCCGCCTGCGGCCTCAGTAAACCTTGCTCCTAACTCATAAGAAATGATCAAAGAGGTAAGGAAATCCCGGCCATTCGCCTTTTCACGTTCGGAAACGGCAAGTATAGCCGGTATGGAGTCACTGTTGTGACCGCCGCCTCCCAGGTCGTTGTAATCCAGGAAACGAACCAGAAAGCAATTGACCAAAGTAGCATTAGGGGCGCTGGTTCGAAGCCCGGAGCCAAATACGGTGGCCTCCTCTACACCACCTAACTGCTTGACCGTAGCCTCACACATAGGCAGCCCGGGCGCATCATACGCCCCTATGGCACAGCCTAAGGCATCCAGCAAACAACGCTTTGCTTGATGTATCACATCCGGAGGCAAAGATTCATAGGAAAGAGCAATCGCATACCGGGCAAATTGATAGGAGACACTTGACTGATAGAGAAGATTGAGGTGCTTCCAGGTTAAGTCCCGTTTGAAGGTCATTTTCCCACCTCCGTTGAATGGTAAGGCCCTTCAGTTAAACCATCACCTGTTTAACATCCATGTTGAGCGATTCTTTTAAAAAGGGCCTGTAGCTACAGGCTTTAGCCTGCGTTTAGAAATCACCCATTGTGGTGAGAACAAAAAATCCTGAAAACCTTCCTTAGATATCTATTATTCCACCCCCAATTTGGAGCGAATGAGTTTGACCTTTGGGAGAGCTGCCAAAAGAAATACTATTCCCACAGCGATTAAACTAAAAAGGGAAATGGGCTTACTAAAAAATATACCAAAGCCTCCTCCCGATAAAATCAGCGATTGACGGAGGTTTAGTTCAAGAATTGGACTGAGGATAAAGGCAATGATCATTGGAGCAGGTTCGTAGTCAAATTTCTTCATGAGATATCCTATAATCCCAAAAATGAGCATAACAAAAAGGTCTCCTAACTTGTTTTCTGATAGGGATCCAATGAGACAGAAAATCAGAATCAAAGGGAAGAGTAGACTGTAAGGAATCTCCAAAACCTTAACCCACATCCTTACCAGTGGAAGATTTAAGATGAGCAAAATGATATTCCCAATATACATACTGATGACTACTCCCCAGAAAACATTGGGAGATTTAATCAATAACATAGGACCAGGGGTAATTCCATGAATCAGAAGGGCGGCAAAGACCATGGCAAACGCAGGAGAAACTGGAATTCCTAAGGTCAAAAGTGGCACAAAACCTGATTGAGCAGCGGCGTTATTTGCCGATTCAGGGCTCGCTACCCCTTCAATGGCGCCCTTACCAAATTTTTCCGGATTCTTTGAAATCTTCTTTTCCACTGTATAGGCAGCAAAGGTTGAAATGAGTGTTCCACCTCCTGGGATAAGCCCTAAGAGAAAACCAATTCCCGAACCCCTTAAGATTGGGAAAATAGCCTCACGGAAATCTTTTATTGTTGGCCAGACATTCTTAACCTCTTTGAAAACCTCCAATTTTTTAGTTTTCTCTATATTTAACAATACCTCAGAAACACCAAAGAGACCCATAACAATTGGAATCACAGGAATTCCATCGTGCAAATAATCGACCCCGAATGTGATCCTTGTACTCCCTGAAACATAATCCCAACCTACACAACCAAGTGCTACACCAAGGCAACCCATCATAAGTGCCTTTATGATGGATCCAAAGGATATATATATGACTATGGTTAGTCCCAAAACCATCAATGAGAAAAATTCAGGAGGACCAAACTTAAGAGCAAAGTTTGCAATCAGTGGTGTAATGATGGATAATCCAATAACTGCGAAAGTTCCGGCAATAAATGAACCTATTGCTGCAACCCCTAAGGCAGGGCCAGCCCTTCCCTGCTTTGCCATCTGGTAGCCATCGAAGGTGGTTACGATACTTGCGGCCTCACCAGGAATATTTACCAATATGGAAGTGGTAGATCCCCCGTACATTGCTCCATAATATAAGCCTGCTAACATGATAATCGAACTTTCAGTAGGCATGCCGAAGGTGATGGGTAACAACAGGGCGATAGCGGCTGCTGGTCCAAAACCAGGTAGTACACCAACAAAAGTGCCATATAAACAACCGAAAAAACAATAGAGGAGGTTTATAGGTTTGGAAGCTATTGAAAACCCTAATATTAAATAGTCCCACATATATGACTCCGGACTGAATTAAGCATTATCGATTCTCATATTCCAAAGATTCCTTTTTCAACAACAAATTTCAGCCAATAAACAAATAGGAGATAGCATACAATTGTTGTTGCGAGTGCAAAAAAAATGGCTGTAATCCATCTTCTTGGTTTAATGGTTTTTGCCAAAAGCAGTATAAATCCGAATACGGTTAGATTGAAACCAAGAAAATTTAATAATAAAGGAAAAGCAAAAAGGGCCCCCAGGGTTACTAAAAGATTTTTCCAGTTAATTTCACGAGATGAGAAAATAGACTTCTCCTCTACAGGACCTTTCTTCAGAGCAGAGATTATAAGATTTAATAAGGAAAAGATTCCCAGAAGAAGGGCCGCAAGAAAGGGAATCAAACCTGACTCAGGATTTCTAAAAGTTCCCAAAGAGGCCTGAATGGAGGAGATCAGGATTACCAAAGCCAGAATTAATAAGAATATACTACTTATCCACTCTTTTTTTGATTTAATCATTGGATCAGTCTTATTATTAAAACAAACGCAGAAATGAATTCGATGCCTGACTCAATTTCCCTCCCTCTCCCCAAGGAGAGAGGGAGGGGAGAAAGTTTTTACTTAATCTCTTTTATACCCAGCCTATCAAGAATCTCATCCCAGCCTTTATATTCGGCTTCGATTAAATTCTTCGCCTCTTCCCTATTTCTATAATCAGGTTCGAGAAATATATTCTTTAAAAATGACTTATAAGCATCATGTTTCACTGCTTTTGCAAATGTATCCTCAAGTATTTTTAGGACCGGTTCCGGAGCCCCTTTGGGAGCAATGATGATGTGAGTTCTTGAGTCGGGGATTTCATAACCTACTTCCTTCATTGTTGGAACATCAGGAAATTTTGTAAATCTCTTGGGAGAATATGCAAGCAACAATCTGAACTGTCCACTTTCGAGGAATGGAAGATGAGAACCCGAACCAAAGTGAGCCTTGACATGACCTCCAAGTAAGGCTGTTGCTGCAGGAAGACCTCCAGGATATGGAACATGCTTCCATTTTATATTCTCCTTTCTTGCAATCATCTCAAAGGCGGGATAATGAGGACTTCCCTTACCAGTGTCGCTCACACTTAGTTCACCTGGATTAGCCCTGGCCCATTCAATCATCTCTTTAAAAGTTTTCCAGGGAGCATCATGACGAACACAAAGTCCATAGTTAGTTGCAAAGGTACTTGCGATTGGTTCGAAACTCTTGAGCGGATCATATTTAATTTTTATAAAAAATGGTGTTAAAGATGTAGTTAAAATTGGAGTAAGCATCAATGTATAACCATCAGGCTTAGACGAGGCAAGTTCAGCCGCAGCAATAGTTGCAGTAGCCCCTGGTTTATTAACCACGACCGCTGGTTGTCCGAGATCTTCACTCACTAAACTTCCAAGCATTCGAGCATTAAGATCAACTGTCCCACCTGGAACAAACCCTACGAGAATTTTAATCGGTTTTTCTGGAAATTTCTCCGCGGCCATGAGTTTTTCGGAAAGAATCCCAAGAAAGAAGATTCCAACAAATGCCAAAATCAAACCTTTCTTAATGAAATTAATTTTTCCTCTCATTTTCGAATCCTCCTTTCTTCATTATTCTCTTAAAGCTTAAGGTTTTAATGTCTTTGTTTTCCCTGCTTTCAAAAGTTCCTAACTCTATCATTTCTAAACCCCTTTCTCCCAATTTTTATACCCAATGTTTATCCTTAAGGGGAAACCCACAGGTGGACGAGGAAAGGGGGCAATCGTTGCAGTTGGAGATGCGCACCTGAGGTAATCTTGCTCCCTTTGAATCTTCTATCATTTGAATCGCTTTGGTGACTTGTTCTTTTGTCCCTTTGATAACTAAGGTGATGGCTCCTTCAGCTCCTCCTAATCCTCCTGCTGAAATGGGGATTGCAGTGGCTCCACTTAATATCTCGATCGCTTTTAACTCTGTCACCACCATCCCTTCACAAGGAAGCAGTCCACAAGGCATTCCCATAGAATAATCATACTCAAACCTCTTGGCTTCTTTTGTAACTTCCTTAATAGGAAAGGGGATGAGCTTTTCAAGCCCTGTTGGGAAGATCAGATGAAACCCTTTCCGACGTTGGGTAGCCATTACTAAGGCAGCCGTTCCTCCTTCAGTCACATTTCCCCAGAGCACCCCTACCTTACCTTCCACATCCAAAGCATTCACTCCTTTCACATACACGTCGTCAGGTCCCATTGCTTCCAAAAGAACCCTCAAAGGCTCTTGACGAGAGACCTCCCCTTTTCTTAATACCCAAGAATGAGGAAAATTTCCTGGAATAGGCCTTGCAGCGCTATGACTGCCTTGTTCTCCATTAGCGGATACGGGATGCCCTCCCATCATCGCACCCATTTCAATACAGGTCCCCTTAGGCACGATCACTCCACAAACCCAGACATTTGTAGGAGGTTTACGTCCGGTTACTTCCTCAAATATAAAATAAGTGCTACTACTGGGGTGCAAAACGATCACTCCTTCCCGCGAGGCCTTCTGGAAGATCTCTATTTTAGTTATCGCTTTAGCAATGAGTTTCTTCGATTCGGCGGGAATGAGTGAGACTTGTGCTAACATCGCTTTCTCCCTTTTTTCTATTCCATTTATTACAAAATGGCTCTATCATCTCCCTCTAAATCTCCACTTCGAGAAAAGGAACAGATATCAGATTTTCAATCCCGCATCTGCTCCTTCTTGGATAGCTTCCAATAGCCGACGTGCCTCTGCACAATCACCTACTTCAAAGAGCTTAGTGACCTTTCCCCTGAGTGATTGGGCTAAGGTCTTATTAGGTCTGGCACCCGTAGCCAAGACGATGTGATCTGCCTCCAAGAAAAGTTCGTTTCCTCCTTCATCGATGAGCTTTATACCTTCAGGCATGATCTCCTTAAACTGTTTTACCCCTGCTACGATCTTAACCTTCTTCTTCTCCAATCTTTCTAATAAAGGCTTTTTAATACTCCTGTCAACAACCGTAAGAGTCATAGGTGCCGATTCAGGGAAAACTACTATTACATTCTTTCCCTTTTCAGAAAGAAAATCTGCCGTCTCGCATCCAATAGATCCCCCTCCTATGACTACCGCTTTATCGCCTGTCTCTCTTTCTCCAGAGAGAACCTCCCTGCAGGTGACTACAGTCTCTCTCTCGATGCCGGGGATAACAGGGATAGCCTCAGTCGAGCCTACAGCGAGGACGGTTATATCCGGAGCAAATTTATTAATTGCTTTAACAGTCGCTTTCTTTTTTAACTTCACTGCTACCTTTAACCTCTCCAATTTTGCTTTCAGATACTCAAGGAGGCTATTGAGATCGCCCTTGCAAGGAGGAATAAGGGCGAGATTAAGCTGACCCCCAAGCCTATCACTTTCCTCCCATAGGGTTACACTGTGCCCTCTTTGTTCTGCCATTATGGCTGCCTCCATACCCCCAGGTCCGCCACCTATTATAAGAACTTTTCTCTTCTTTTTGGCGGGTTTTAGTTTTGATTCAAATTCCCTTTCTCTTCCCGCAGCAGGATTTACAGTACAATGCAGGGGAATATGTTCTATGGTGACAGCCTCAGCGCATCTCTGACACGCAACACATTTACAAATATCACTTACTTTCCCTTCCATTACCTTTTTAACAAAGTAGGGGTCTGCAATTAAAGCCCTGCCCAAGGCAACGAAATCTGCTTTGCCTTTTTTTAGAATATCTTCGGCCAGATATGGGTCGTTGATTTTGCCGGCAACGCAAACCGGTACTCTCACCTTCTTTTTTATTGTTTGAGCCAGGTCAGCATTACAACCGGCAGGCAGATACATAGGAGGAGCTGTCCACTCCGGGGTCTCTGCTGCCCCTGCCGTAATATCAACTGCATCGACACCGGCCTCCTCAAGCATCTTACACAGAGCAATAGCATCTTCTATCCCAAAACCTCCCTCCATCTTATCGTCAGCCATCAGCCTAAAGATAATAGGGTAGTTGATGCCAGCACACTTCTTTGCCACCTCTACTAACTCCAAGGCAAATTTTGCCCTCCCCTGAATACTGCCGCCATACTCATCCGTTCTTTTATTGATGAGAGGTGATAAGAATTCTGACACAAGATATCCAGTAGCCCCATGAATCATTACGCCATCAAATCCCGCTTCCTTTACCCTCCTTACCCCTTCCCCAAAATCCTCTTCCAATCTCTTAATCTCAGGCACACTTAACGCTCTAGGCACGACCCCTGTGTAGGGATGTGGAATATTGGATGCAGATGCAGGGTCATGTTCATCTGCCCTTCCCCTATGCGGATTCACTTCGCAAACTATTTTTGCTCCCCCCCTGTGAACTGCTTCCACCAATCTTCTTAAACCAGGTATAAACTTATCGTCATTAAGGTAAATGCGACCGGGATAGCCGCTTGAGCGAGGGTAACTCGCCTCGACGACAATCAGACCTGTACCTCCTCTCGCCCGTTCAGCATAATAATCTATTAAGCGGTCTGATATACTCCCATCTTCGCTCATATAACGAGTAATCATCGGGGGAAAAACAATCCTGTTCTTGAGTTCCAATCTCCCAATACTTCCTGGTTCAAAAATCTTTGTAAACTCTTGCATAATTTCCCCTCCAATCATAATAGATGCATAAGTTTCAACAGGCTCTGCCATATTTACCAAGTAGGTTACAATACCTTTTACACCCCTCAACTTTAGCAAAGGTAAAGGATGAATTGCCAATCCCACTATTCTGCCTTCCTTTTTACCTATCCATGGCTTAAAAGCTTAGGGATTGACTTTGATTTGCTAATGTAGTGTGGTAAGACCCATTCTAAATGCCTTTAAATTCAGTGTAAGACTTTCTCTCTCGAAACTTGTTTCCAACTGGCTCTCAAACATACCCTGTGTTAAAGGTAATAGCCCGACACCAATAATAGCTCCAACCATAACCATATTCGTCAATAGAGGTGCACCTAAATTTAATGCTATTTCTGAAGCATCGATATACCATGCTTTTGCTGAAAGCTCATCGATGCACTGTTTAATTGTTTCCAATATAGGGTACTCTGCCTCCCCAGTGGCTACAGATAGAGGGTAAAACGGCCTGATATTGGTGACAACAGATGTCTTCGGACTGCCGTACACCCCAAGAATCCGTAATGCCTCAATAGGCTCCAGGCCCAATATCACATCTGCGTGGCCCTCCGGAGTAATAGGTCCATAACGGGTATCCTTAGAGATCCTGACATGGCTGGCCACCGAGCCTCCCCTTTGGGAAGCGCCGTAGGTCTCCCCAACAGTCACCTGTAGACCAGCATCCACCATTGACTGCCCAATCAACCTTGAAATTAACACGTTGCCCTGGCCACCCACTCCGGTAATAATTAAATTCAAAGGGTCTTTATGTTGGAGACTCATTAGCTTACCTCCCTTACTATGGCTGAGTGAGGGCATATGTCAACACAAACCCCACAACCATCGCAGATAGCCTCGTCTATCTTAGCCTTCTTAGCATTTCTGTCCCAGAATAAACCCGGACATTTAAACACTCGGGTACAGAATCTATCACAACCGCAAGCTTCACCTATACACTTATCACTAACAAGATAAACTTTATAAAGTGGTTTCTCCCGCCTCGCCCTTATCAGAGCACAATCCCTCCGGCAGATTAAAACTTTTGTTCCACCCTCATCTTGTAGCATATTCAGCAATTTCTGTGTAATAGCCTTTATGTCATACGAGTCAACGACCTCGACAGGTACACCTAAACCTTCACATAGGCTCTTGAAATCTATTGCACGTGCTGGCTCACCCATCGCATTCTTATTGATCCCAGGGTGTGGTTGAAACCCGGTCATTGCCGTACCACCGTTATCTAATAAAATAAAGATGAAGTTGGACTGACTGTGAATGCCATCAAGAAGCGCCGGGATAGCAGCGTGGAAAAAGGTGGAGTCACCACATGGGGCTAAGACTGGCTGATTAAATCCAAATTGCCCCAGCTTACCCAAACCCAACGCCACACCAGTGCCGGAACCCATGCTATGCATTGTTCTAAGCTGATAAAAGCCAGTTGGACCTACTGCGTTACCAGAGCAGCCAATATCACCGGTTACAACACCCTCACGACCGTCTTGTTTCAAGGCATCCTTTATCGCCCAGAATATAGGCCTATGGGGACAACCGGCACAGAATTGTATCCCCCTGGGAGGTACATATTTCTTAACCATTTCTTGAGATTTTTGATGATATTTTGGATCTCTCGAAGTATATTTCAGACTAAAGGCATTAGCTACTGCATTGATGACGATGTCTGGGTTAATCTCGCCAAAGGATGGAATGTGGCCAGAGGCTTTACCCCAGAAGGTCCAGGTGCGGCCTGATTTCATATCCGCAGCCAGTTCTTTCAAATTTCCTTCGAGAAAGGCGTCTACCTCTTCCACTACCAGCACTTTCTCAGTCTTCAGCATATACTTCCTTATTAGTTCGTTAGGTAATGGCCAAGTTGTTCCTAACTTAAGAATTCCCACCGAATCCTTTAAAGAGAGTATCTTGACTGCTTCCAGAGAGTAAAGCCAGCCGCTACCACAGGTGATAATCAATATCTCAGGCCTTTCCGGCCCAATATACCAATTAAATGGTGATGACTCATATAACTGTCCAATTTGAGCGAGACTCTGGTGTAGTGCCTGGTGATATCGTGGCGCCCCTTCACCAAAGCCAATAGTCGTATATGGTTTTCGCGAGGTATCAAAGTGAGCCTTGTTGTTCATCCTTCTTAGCTTGTCCAGTACTACGTTACCTCGAGCGTGTGAGATTCTCGTCACGCTCCTAATAAGACAAACATTGGATATCTTCTCTGAGAGTTCAAAACCCCATTTGGTCATCTCTTTGGCTTCTTGGGGGGTGGCTGGCTCCAGAAGGGGTAAATCCAACACTTTTGCGATATGCCGTGAATCCTGCTCATTGGTGCTGGATATGCCACCAGGATCATCGCAGACTATCAGTAAAAGTCCGCTTTTCGTTCCTGGAAGGTTCAAATTTGCTAAGAAATCGAGTGCCACATTAATACCAAGTTGTTTCATGGCTGATAAAGCCCGCACACCAGAAAACGATGCAGCAGCAGCTACCTCTAAGGCTACCTTTTCATTTACTGACCATTCAACATATATATTCAACTCCTTGGCTACCGTAGCCAATGTGCCAATGATCTCTGACGATGGAGTGCCAGGGTAAGCAGTGGCAACGCCTATCTCTGCTTCCAAAGCTCCTCGTGCAATTGCTTCATTACCCATTAGTAATTGTATTGTGTTTGGTGCGTCTACTGCTATATTAAGCATCTTTAACCCTCTTTTCTTTTACCCCGTTAGAAAGCCCTGGTTTTTAAAGTCGATTCGACTCGAAACCGAACAGGGATGGGTTGTGTATCAAAATTTTAATACCTTTCAGAAAGGAGGAGGTTTAAACCCCCATCCTTTCTAACGGGGTTTACCCCGCTAAAAATGGTTTGATCATTTCTGCTCGAGTTTTCAGGTATAAAAGGTTATCCGGAGAACCTGTCTTTTGAATGATATTCTTTAATGCCCTCTTCTTCTTATTAACACTTGCTGCTTTTAGACGACTCAAATTTTCCTCTGGTATGTCCCTTGTCTCAATAACGCCTTTTTCTATGGCAGCATTAATTAATCTCATGGCCCTCTCTGTACGCACAATGACTGTATTCCAATCCAACACCTCTCTGCGGCCGCTCCCCACTGAAATATCGGAGAATTCTGCAGTCAAATCAGGACACATTTGACAAGCAGACTTAACAAATGGCAGGACCTTCTCAAGGGGGATATCAATGCGCTCTGTTTTAGTATATGCCAGCAAGACACTGGCTGGATGTGGCGGAACGTCATACTTAACTATATGGTCGGGAACTTCCCTCCCGAGGAACTGAGCAAAATCGACATAGGAAAGAGCCCAGGTACAAAAGAGCCCTACTATTAATTTAAGCTTATCCATATTTTTAGACATCTCTGGCGGCGCTGACCGTATTCTTGCCAAAGCCAGCACCTGACAGGGTGTGCCAATCACACCTATATTCTTACGACCATCGTCCTGGGTGGCTCGATTGAAAGCCTCTATCGTGGGTGCAGCTATATAGCTTGAGCCAGCACATTCCAATACCTCATGCCTACTTGAGGCTACTACTCCTTTAGGCAATGACTTATCCTCAAAACGTGTCAATACCGCTGAATCAATGAACCCTTGTTCGAGGCCGAAAACGGTGAGAGCGGTAACCAAGCCAGCATCCTGGGCCGTTGCCCTAACTGTAGTATCCGAAGACCGAGCCATGAACACCTGTTGCACAGTCCCTATTTCATCCCAAGTATATGGAGCGTTAAAAATTGTTTTACTTAGGTTTTCTAAATCGACTGAAATCCTGGGACAGAATGTGGTGCAACGGCCTTGCGATATCGTACAATTATCTCTTAATACAATTCTTCCCTTATAGACCATTAGGTAGGGACACATCCCAACACAAGCTCCACAGAGTGAACAAAGGCCCTCTTTTATGACCTTGGTTTCAAGCTCCTGACATCCTTTCAATTCGCTCATAGATCAATCCCTTTCCTTAGTTGCTCAAAGTCATATCATCAAAAGCTTTCCTTAGAGAATCTAAATCGCACACAGCTCTCTACAATTAGGTACAAATGCTTGTATACCGATTTAGTAGCCCTCCCATTAAAAGAGTTGTCTCCTAATTTTTTCACTATGTCCTTTTACTCTAATGCTCCCATGCTTCTTGGCAATAGAGAGGAGAGTAGGGGCAATAACCGAAGTGGCAATTCGTTAGATGAAATACATTTTCTGCCTTAACCAAAATGTTGAGAGAAATCAGCATTATCCTTCTATTTGGTCCCCTTGCTGGCTATGTCCTTAAGCAGAGGCACAATTCCTCCCTTGGATAACACTTCAAGCATTTGCTCGGGAAGGGGCTGAGCGTAAAAGGTCTTCCCTTGAGTTAAATTGGTTATCCTACCCCTGATCAGGTCAAGCTCCAGTTCATCTCCATCGGCAAATAAGGCAGATATCTCAGGACAGGTGAGAGCTGGCAAACCAATCGCTATTGCGTTTCTGAAAAATATGCGAGCAAAGGACTCGGCCACAATAGCCCCAATACCAAGGGTTTTAAGGGCGGCAGGAGCACTCTCCCGGCTTGAGCCACAGCCAAAGTTGCTGCCAGCAACAATCATATCACCAGGTTTTACTTCCTGAGCAAATCTCGGGTTGATCACCTCTAAAACATGCTTCATTAATTCTGCTTCGGGAGCGCTCATGTATTTTCCAGGGGTAATTGCATCAGTATCCACATTATTACCGAACTTCCATACCTTTCCTCTCACTGTAAACCTCCTTAATAATTCCGTGGGTCTGCTATTTTTCCCTCAATGGCTGAAGCGGCTACTGTTGCTGGCGAGGCCAAATATACCTTAGCCTCAGGACTCCCCATCCTTCCTTTGAAGTTCCTATTGATCGAGGCAACACATGCCTCTCCAGAAGCCAAGAGACCCATGTGGGCCCCAAAGCATGGACCACATCCTGGGTTACAAATAATGGCTCCTGCATCAATTAGGGTAGACAGTATACCCTCAGTAGCTGCTTCCCTATATACTTCGGCTGAAGCGGGGATTACGAGCAGTCTGGTATCTGGGTGAACTTTCCTCCCTCTCAAGATCCCGGCTGCTATTCTTAGATCTTCTAACCTGCCATTGGTACATGAGCCTAAGAGTGCCTGATTCACCTTTATCTCGCCAACTTGAGAGATTGGCTTCGCATTGTCAACAGCAAAAGGGAAGGCAACCTGTGGCTCAAGAGAGGAGACATCTACCTCATATACTCTTTCATAGGTAGCGTCTTCATCCGGTCTTAACAGTTGAAAGGCCTTATTAGTTCTTCGGGTTAGATATTGAGTTACCTTCTCGTCAGGCTCAAAAAAACCAAACTTCGCCCCTATTTCCACGGCCATATTGCTCATAGTCATCCGACTATCAAGACTCATCTCTTTTGCCACAGGACCAGCAAACTCCACTGATTTATATTGAGCAACTTCGGTGGAGTATTTTCCAGCAATGTGTAAGATAATATCCTTAGACATTACCCGGGGCTGAAGCGTCCCGAAAATATAGAATTTGGTCGTTTCCGGAACCTTGAACCAGAGCTTACCCGCGGTAAGCACATAGGCCATCTCAGAGACGCCTATGCCTGTTCCCGCTGCACCAAAGGCGCCATAGGTGGTAGTATGTGAATCAGTAGCCACAATTAACTCTCCTGGCAGAACCCACCCCTTCTCAGGTAGCACCTGATGGGCTATTCCAGCTCGTTGATCATAGAAGTTCCTTATGTTGAGCGCCTTTACTACCTCCCTTATCTTTTTACTAACCTCAGCACTCTCTACCGTGGGCGTTGGAGTATAATGGTCAATTAGACACACTACTTTGTTCGGGTCCCATACCCTTCCTATCCCGGCCTCAGATAGAACACGATAAACTGAATACATTTGGTCAGTGTTCATAGCCAGATCTATGCCTGCTGTCACATACTGCCCAGGTTTCACTTCATCCTTGCCAGAGGCCATAGCGAGAATCTTTTCTGCTAACGTCGCCCCCATAATAATCCTCCTCGTCGTAAGAATCTTACTTTATCTTCCTCAAGATGGCCTCGGCACACTCCGTGGTGGTAGCTTTCCCACCCTGGTCATAGGTCAGGCTCTTACCTTCCCTATATACCGCTGCCACAGCTCCCTCTAAAGCAGTTGCCTCCTCGTGCATACCGAGGTAATCCAGCATAAGCTTAGCCGAGAGGATGGTAGCCGTGGGATTTACAACGTTTTTTCCAGCATACTTTGGCGCCGAGCCAGCGACAGACTCAAAGTAGGGTACTTTACCGCCCACACACCCACTGGGAGCTATCCCCAGACCACCTACTAACTCCGATGCTTCGTCGGAAAGTATATCCCCGAACATGTTGTCGAGAACTACAACATCAAACTCCTTGGGATAGCGCACAAGTCTCCGGGCCATGTCATCCACGTAGTATTGGTCATAGCTGAGCTCGGGATGTTTTTCGACCTCTTCCCTTATTATTCTTTCGAAAAGTCGGTCAGACTCTGGAAAGGCATTGAATTTATGAACACAAGTCACTTTTCCAGGACGGCCATTTTTCTTTCTCTGCAAGGCATATTCACAAGCAAACTTTGCCAATCTCTGAGTTCCCCGCTGTGAAACTATCCTGACAGCAAACTTGCCCTCTCCATAATCGGCAAAAGATTTGCCTAACATATCCCGATATTCTGGCAGCCTTTGAGCTAATAGGGATAGATCACCTTCTCGGCCAGGTATAAGGCCTTCGCTATTCTCCCTGAGAAGCACAAAATCAATGCCTGATGGATCTTTGATGCAACTGGTCGCTCCGGGGTAATACTTAGCTGGCCTTATGTTCACAAAGTTATCACCAATCCAGCGCAGGTGGAGCACAATGACCTGGCTGGCCACAGCAGATGCCCCGAAAAGAACAGCATCTGCTGCATTACATAATTTCTTTGTTTCTTCTGGAAAAGCAGTACCATACTTCTCTACAACTGCCTCGCCATTGGGTGGTTTAATGATCTCTAAGTCAAAACCAGCATGCTCAAGCACGTAGCAAGTAGCATCAACCACTTCAGGGCCTATCCCGTCTCCACCTAAAGCTATAACTTTTTTCTTTGCCATTTCCCCTCCTTTTAGAGTCCTACATATTTAAATTTGAGAATTTTCTTCTAACATTTTGCCCCTTCACCCCCTCCCTCTCCCCCCGCTGGGGAGAGGGCTTGGTCGTGAGCTCAGCCGAACGGGAAGGGTGAGGGCAACCGATCTTATATTTTCTGCCTAACTCTTGCCTGGCAAGTTAGTTCTGGAACAACTTTAAAAATATCTCCTACGATACCATAGTCTGCAATCCTAAATATGGGAGCATTGGCGTCCTTGTTAATTGCAATAATCATTTTGGAATCTTCCATCCCGGCTACGTGCTGACTGGAGCCGGAGATACCACAAGCGATATATATCTTAGGGGCCACTGTCTTCCCCGATATACCGACATGATATTCTTTAGGCAACCAACCTAAATCAGAAACAGGCCGAGAGCAGGCAATGCACCCTCCCAAGGCGTCTGATAGCTCTCTAATCATAGGTATATTAGCCTTATCAGCTATGCCTCTACCCACCGCTACAATAATCTCAGCTTTAGTGATATCCACTTCCCCTTCAGAAGGCCCTACAAGCTCCAACACTTTGCTACGAAGAGATTCTTCCTCAATTTCTACTCGCACTTGCATTACCTCGGGAGCACCTGAAGCATCTATCTGTTTAGGTAACGCTCCCTTCTGAAAGCTCACCACATAGGGCTGTTGCACTTGCACCTCTATCTTGGCGTGGTAGCCTCCGGCGAACATAGGACGAACCACCCTGACTATGGACCCATCAATTTCTAAATCAATGCAGTTGCTAACCATATAAGCACTATATCGCTCTGCCAAAGCTGGCCCCAGTTCCATTCCCCAATAAGTGTAACCCAGAAGTAGGAATTTAGGTCTCAAATCCCTTAGGATATTGCAAATCAGATGACAATATATTTCAGGGTTATAGTCTGTTAGGGCGGGGTGGTCCGCCACCAAGATAGTATTAGCTTCAGCACGGCTCAGAGATTGAATTAAACCATCCAATCTATATCCGACGAGAAGGGCAACGAGTCTAACCTTAAGGTTATCTGCTAATTCCCTGCCTTTAGCGAGTAACCCAAAAGCAGCACTATCCAACTCGCCTTTCCTAATTTCAGGCAATACAAGGATATCCCTTCCTGACATCCTATAATCCCTGCCTTATTTTCTCGATGAGTTCTGCAGCTACCTCAGTAGGTTGTCCTTCGATAAATTCCACTTTATGCTTCTCTTTGGGCAGGAAAATATCGACAAGCTTCATCTCCCCCCCTATACATAGCCCCAGGTCGTCCAAAGAAATGGACTCTATTGGCTTCGAGCGAGCTTTGAGAATCTTTTGAGAGGAAGTGTACGTTCGAGGCACTGCACCGGATTGTATGCACAGCAAAGCAGGGGCCGAGATCTCCATCACTTGCCCCATACCTCCTCCCAATTCCTTTTCAATTCTGATAATCTTCTGATTTTCTCCACCCGATACCTTTGTAACTGCATAAGCAAAAGGTATTCCAAACTTCACAGCCACGGATACTCCGACTTGGGAAGCCATGTTATCTCTGGACTCCACTCCGGTTAGAATGAGATCGTACTCCATGCCCCTAAGTGCTTCTGCTAAAACTCTGCTGATACTGTTGGGATCAACAATATCCGCATCTATTCTTATTGCCCTATCAGCGCCTTTAGCCAGTCCCTGGTATAAAATATTTTGAGACGCTAACGTTCCCATAGTAATTAATGAGATTTCACCTCCGTACTGCTTCTTAAGCACTACTGCCTGTTCTAACGCATATTCATCGGATTCATTCATAAACAACCCGGTAGTTTCATATTTCACTTTGTTTTGCCCTTGTATGACCGAAACCTTCTCAACATACTCTGGGACGGCCTTAATGCATACTATTATCTTCCACATCATTACCCTCCACTCGCAGCGTAAGAGCCAGCAATACGACCTAAAACCGCCCCGTTTGTTAATCCTCCTGCACCAGGATAATTGTAATAGAAGATGCCACCCACTATTTCCCCACAAGCATAGAGCCCAGGTATTACCTCTCCAGTAGCGTCCAGTACCTGCCCCTTTAGATTTATTTTTACCCCCCCAAAGGTAAAGGTAATGCCACACGTAACAGGGTACGCCAAATAAGGAGGGGCATCTATCTTTTGAGCCCAATTGGATTTTACAGGTTCTACAACACTTTTCTTACCGTCCAGCATAATATGGTTGAATGGAATACCCTCCTGAACACCCTCATTATATTTATTCACAGTCTCGACCAGAGAATTCGATGGAAGCCCAAGCTCCTCCTCCAATTCTTTGATGGAGTTTGATTCGACTCGTGAAGCTTGTGGAATTGAATAAAATCCTTCCAGCAAGTGGGTTACCTTAGAGTCAAAGATCTGGTAGGCAATGGCGTCAGGCTGGGATAGAGCCCATATGCCAGCTCTCGCATAGGTATAGACAGAAAAATCTTCCCCCTCGTCTACGAACCTTTTTCCTTGGTTATTTACTAAAATGCATAACGGATGAAATACTCGGCGAGTGCTTTCGGCATCTTTCCTGATTGCAGGCTGTGGTGCATTGGCATCAACAAAAGTATTGTGACATGCAGCAAAGTGGCCTGTTGGAGCAGCACCTATATTCAAAGCTGCATTTAACATGTCACCCGTGTTGAAACGTGTACCCCTTACTTTCACAATATCCCAGTCCTTGCCGAGGTATTTGACACGCATTTCAGGGCTGGACTCAAACCCACCGCATCCAAGAACAACGGCTTTGCTTTTGACCTCACGGTATTCACCCTTAGTGCGAAACCCCACCCCATACACCTTTCCGGCGCTATCGACGAGTAGATTTGTTGCTTTACTTCCGTATAAAACTTCAATGCCCCGCTGGCTCAGGATATCAAATAGTGCATCGGAGAGTCCAGCGCCTGCACCCTTAGTCTGGAATACCATCCCATTGGCTGCGAATAATATCTTATCATTGCTTTTTTGGGTGAATGTCATATTCAGTTCCCACTTGACTCCCTGCTCTTTCATCCACAAGATAGTGGAGAGCGATTCCCTTACGATCAACTCCAATAAATCTGGATCGGATCTTCCTTTGCATAAACGCATAACCGTGTTGTAATAATTATCATGTGTATAGGGTGGAATAACACAGGAATCCATCTCGGCCTTAGTGATATCCGGTATGAGTTTAGGGATCACATCCTTCGCATTTCCATAAGACACTCTGTAACCCCCACTTGTAAAATAAGTATTTCCGCCCCTTAGCTCCTGGGGAGCCCACTCCAGTACCAGTACTTTAGCGCCCTCATTATGAGACGCAAGCGCAGCATTTATTGCCGCATTCCCAGCACCGATTACAATTACATCATACTTCGTTGAGTTTAGCATCATTTCTCGTACCTCCTTATAATCTTTTAAAATACAATTCACTATTAAAATAATGCCTTTTTTTTGTCAAGGAGAAAATAACTGGTTCTCACCAATGGTTTTTCTTAATACGAATTTATTCTTTATCCCCATGAATGTAAGGTATTTGGAATAATGGAAGGTTACTAAGGAATCCATAATTGATTAGACATATTCTCCCAAAAATCTCCCCTCCCCTCGGTGGGAGGGGATTCACCCTGTTAAATATGAACTATTTAGAAGGTCCAATTTT
>Ga0194112_10003531_pt1 | contig 21730 bp, 16 predicted proteins | sample TA2MahC400mmetaG_FD_146191 | JGI IMG/M metagenome (GOLD analysis project Ga0194112, IMG submission 146191) | Freshwater microbial communities from Lake Tanganyika, Tanzania - TA2015016 Mahale Deep Cast 400m | ecosystem: Environmental > Aquatic > Freshwater > Lake | place: Tanzania: Lake... | reverse complement strand
CGCGGGACTCAAAATCCCGTCCGGGGCGACTCGGGTGAGGGTTCGATTCCCTCCTCCGGCACATTCCTCGATTCAATTGAGGCGAAATTCACAACTTTGAAGGGGCCCGATGTCCGCCTTAAACCCTCACGAACCAGACCCGAAAAAAATCGATAAAATCGGCTTGATTTTTCCATTTAGACGACCGGCCGGAGAAACAACCTCGGCCCCGTCCCCGACGCGAAATTCCTGAGCAACGAGCTGTTCTTCAAGCTCAGCGCCATGCCCCATCCCAACCATCTCATCGTCGCCAGCCTCCGGAACGACGACTCGAGCAGCCGGAACGCCGGGGTCGGGGTCAACGACCATCCCAACGTCTCCGTCACCGGGGAGGGCCTGAACCGGATCATCTATCTCGCCTGGAACTGGACGATCTCGAGGTCGACCTATCTCGAGCTGAAATACGACCACGTCCAGATGGACTACAAGAGCGGGCCCAACATCAGCCTCGGCTATCAGCCGGCCTGGGATTCGAACGCCATGGACCGGATGGGCTATTTCCAGACGGCCGCCGGGTATTTCATCGGCGGGGCGACGGCCTCGGGCCAATACGTCGGCGCGGCCTCGGAGACGAACACCCAGAACTTCTTCCGGGACGAAATCAAGTTCGTCCTGAGCCAGTACCTCGATTTCCGGGGCCACTCCCATCTCCTCAAGGCCGGCTTCGCCTTCGACGACGGCGGCGAGTACCTCGAGCGGAAGGCCAACGGGTGGGGAAACATCATTTACTACACGGCCCTGTCGGCCTCGATCGACCCCTTGAGGCGGCCCGGCTTCCGGGCCCGCTACTATCCCGAGCAGGCGCCCCAGGATTCGCGCGGCCGGACGTATTCCCTCTTTATCCAGGACCAAGTCAGCATCGGCGAGCGGCTGACCTTCATCCTCGGGGTCCTGGCCAACCGTGATGAATTCAGTACAAAAACGTCGACCGGAAAGAAGACGTTCCTGACCTTCGATTTCGACGACGAGATCCAGCCCCGGCTCGGCTTCACCTACATGCTCGACAAGAAGGCCGGCGACAAGTTCTACGGCAGCTACGGGCGCTACAAAAACATGGACAACCGCAGCCTGGCCCGGGCCGCGGCCCCCCTCCGCGTCTACCGGTCGGACGCCTATTTCCTGGTCGACGGGACGAAGCTTTCGGACTTGCCGCAGGCCTCGGAGACGGGCAAGGTCATCCTCCCCGGGCTGAAACCGACCTCGACCGATGAATTCGTCCTCGGCTACAGCCGGCCGCTGAGCAAGCTGTGGAGCCTCGAGATCTGGGGCCAGGTCCGCAACGTCAAGAATGTCATCGAGGACTACCCGACGGTCAACGCCCTCACCGCCCCGTCGAGATTCGTCTACGGCAACCTCAACGGCGCCCTGAAGGACATCGACGGGAACGTCGTCGCCGGTTTCGAAAACGTCGTCGCCAAGCGCGAGTACAAGGCCCTGAGCTTCGAACTGAAAAGGCAGTGGGCCGACCGCTGGGCCTTGACCGCGATGTACACGTGGAGCCGGCTCTACGGCAACTGGGACCTCGACTACGCCCCCGGGACATCGCTGTTCTACGCCTCCTCCTACATCCAGGACGCCCCGGGCCTCTACATCCAGGATCCCCTCCGGACGGGCCTGATGTCGGGCGACCGGACCCACATTTTCAAGGCCTTCGGGTCGTTCGAGGTCTACAAGAGCCTCACCCTGGGGGCCTACTTCAGGGCCCAGACGGGCCGGCCGTGGGAAAAGCGGGGCCGCGACTACTACGGCAATTACTACGCCTACCTCGAGAAGGCCGGGACGCGGAAACTCGATTTCTGGGCCAATCTCGACCTTCAGCTGTCCTACACCGTTCCGATGGGCGGCCGCTTCCAGGGGATCATCGAAGCCCGGATCATGAACGCCTTCGACAACCAAATCGTGACGGCCGTCGACATGAGGTCCGACCAGCCGACCTTCGAGAAGGCGACCTCCTACGTGTCGCCGCGGAAATTCGCCCTGACCTTCTACCTCAATTTCTGACCGTCTCGCCCGGACAGGGGCGGAAGGCCCGCCTTCCGCCCTTTTCTGGGAGCTTTTTTTAGTCTATAATGGCGTCGCGCCGTCTCTTTAAGGGGGAAGGGGACATAGGCGATCCTCCGCTCTCGGGAATGTGGTCGAAGATGGCCGGCGAACGCCTCCTCTCGGTCGATGCCTTCCGGGGGATGACCATCGCGGCCATGGTCCTGGTCAACAACCCGGGAAGCTGGAGCCACGTTTACGCTCCTCTACGGCACGCCGCATGGCACGGCTGGACGCCGACGGACCTCGTCTTCCCCTTCTTCCTCTTCATTGTCGGGATCTCGATTTCGCTCTCCCTCTCCCGGCGGACGGCCGAGGGGGCGACGGCCGCGGCCCTCCGTCGAAAAATCCTCACCCGGTCGGCTCTCCTTCTCCTCGTCGGCTGGTTTCTCCACCTTTTCCCCCGCTTCCGGTTCGCGACGATGCGGATCCCCGGCGTCCTGCCGCGGATCGCGGTTTGTTTCCTGGTCGGGGCCGTCCTGTTCCTCAGCCTAAGGAAAGGGATCGTCCGGACCTCGGTCGGGGCGGCCTTGCTCGTCGGCTATTGGGCCGCCTTGACATTCATCCCCGTCCCCGGCTACGGTCCCGGCGTCCTCGACGAAAAAGGCAATCTCTGCGGCTTCGTCGACAAGGCCCTCCTCGGCGGACATCTCTACAAGCCCGAATTCGACCCCGAGGGCATCTTGAGCGCGATTCCGGCGATTGTCACCGTCCTTTTGGGGACATTGGCCGGAGACTGGCTCCGCTCGGCCCGGACCATGACCCGGAAAGGCGTGGGCCTGTTCGCCGCGGGAATTCCCTTGACCGCGGCCGGATTGGCCCTCGACCCCGTGTTTCCCGTCAACAAGCAGCTCTGGACGAGCACCTATGTCCTCCTGACGGCCGGCCTGGCCCTCCTCGTCTTCGGCCTGTGCTTTTTTCTCATCGAGTACCTGGGGAGAAAGGGCTGGGCCAAGCCGTTTCTCATCCTCGGCGCGAACGCGATCACGGTCTTCGCCGGATCGACCCTCATGGTCAAGATCCTGATGCTGGTCAAGATCTCCGAGGCCGGCCGGACGGTCAACCCCATCGGGTGGCTCCACGCCCATGTCTTCTCCCCGCTGGCCGGCCCCTATCTCGGGTCCCTGATCTATCCCTTTCTCCTCGTCCTGCTCTGGATCGGCTTGATGGCCCCTCTCTACAAGCATAAGATCTTCATCAAACTCTGATGTCCCGTTCCAGTCGGCGCGATGCGTATTCTCAAAGGGAGGGATGTGTCGAAGCGGGCCGAGGCCCGTGAAGGAGCAGCGATGTCCATGATGAAAAGGCTGTTGACAATCGTGCTCGCGGCGGCGGCCGCCGCGGCCTGCGCGCCCGGGGCGAAGGACGCCCCCGCCGGCGGAGGAGCCGGGGTCGGCGTCAAGCCGGGGATCGAGGTCCTCCTCGAAAAGCGCCTCGACCTCCTCCGGGGAAAGCGGGTCGGGCTCATCACCAATCCTTCGGGCGTCGACAGAAGGCTCGTCAGCACGGTCGAGCGGCTGCGGAGCGTCCCGGGCGTCCGCCTCGTCGCCCTCTACGGCCCGGAACACGGCATCCGGGGCGACGCCCAGGCCGGGGCCTACGTCCCTTTTTACAGGGATCAGAAGTTCGGTCTTCCCGTCTTCAGCCTGTACGGGCCGTCGATGAAGCCCCCGCCGGGGATGCTCAAGGACATCGACGAATTCATGCGGGCCTTCGACACGACCCACGAGGACAAGAAGCTCGAGGCCGCGATGACCGAGGACCTCGACGTTCTCCTCTTCGACATCCAGGACGTCGGGACGCGGGTCTACACGTATCAGGCGACGATGTTCTACGCCCTCGAGGCCGCGGCCGAGAACGGCCTCGAGTTCGTCGTCCTCGACCGGCCCAACCCCCTCGACGGGGTGACCATGGAAGGTCCCGTCCTCGAGTATCCGGCCTTCAGCTCGTTCGTCGGGCTCTACCCGTATCCCCTCCGCTTTGGGATGACCCTCGGCGAGCTGGCCCGGTTGGCCAGCGCCGAATTCCTGGCCCGGCCGGCCAAGTTGACGGTCGTCCCGATGGAAAACTGGCGGCGGGAGATGCGGTTCGACGAGACGGGGCTTCCCTGGGTCGCCCCGTCGCCCAACATGCCGACCGCCGACACGGCCGCGGTCTACCCCGGACAGGTCTTCTTCGAGGGGACGAACGTCTCCGAAGGACGGGGAACGACCCGGCCCTTCGAGTATTTCGGGGCTCCCTGGATCGACGGGTACGAGCTGACCCGAAGGCTCAACGCCCTCGGCTTGCCGGGCGTGGCCTTCCGCGAGCAATGGTTCACCCCGACGTTCTCGAAATTCAGAGACGAGCGCTGCGGCGGCTGCCAGATCCATGTCACCGACCCAAAAGCTTACCGCCCCCTGGAAACGGCCCTCCGGGCGATCGCGGTGATTCGGGAGATGCACCCGGACCGGTTCCTTTTCCATGACAAGTATTTCGACACGATCATGGGGACGGCGGACGTCCGCCGGGCGATCATGGAGGGCGTCCCCGTCGAGGAGATCGTCCGCGGGTTCGCCTCCGGACTTCGGGAGTTCGAGGCCCGCCGGAGGCCATATCTCCTGTATTGAAACTCCGTTCGGCCGGAGGGGCATTGCGGCTGGACCGGGCTTCAATTAGAATAAAAGGCTCGGACTATCTTCGAGGAGTCGCTTCATGCCCGTCCCCCGACCCGAATCCTTCGCCCTGGCGAACCCGCTGGCCGTCCTGATCGACAAAACGCCGGACGACTTCGCCCGCCGGGATTTTCTCCGGGTCATCGCCCGGAAAAACATCGAGCGGATCACGTTCCACTACACTTCGCTTGACGGGAAGCTCAAGGAGCTCAAGCTGCCCGTGGCCGACGCCGGCCAAGCCGAGCTCATCCTCGCCGAAGGCGAGCGGGTCGACGCCTCGTCCCTGTTCAAGGGAATGGTCGACGCTGGCTTGTCCGACCTCTACGTCGTCCCCGTCTTCAGGACGGCCTTCCTCAATCCGTTCGACGAAGGCAGCCTGGACTTCATCTGCCGGTACATGACCCGGGACGGCGAACCGGCGCCGTTCGCGCCGGACAACATCCTGGCCAAAGCTCACGATCTTTTCCGGGAAAGGACGGGGATAACGATCCGGGCCCTCGGCGAGCTCGAATTTTTCCTCATCGGCCTCGGCGAGGAGGAGCTTTTCCGGGCCCCGGACCAGCACGGCTATCACGAGGCGGCCCCGTTCATCAAGAGCGGGTCGATCCTCAACGAGATGCTCCGCCATATCACCCGGATCACCGGGGCCGTCAAGTACGCCCACAGCGAAGTCGGGTCGGTCGGGCCCATCCGGAGCGGCCATCCCGAGATCCGGGACAAGCGGGCCGAACAGCTCGAGGTCGAATTCCTTCCCCGGCCGATCCCCGAAGCCGCCGACGACGTCGTCCTCGGCCGCTGGATCATCCGCAACGTCGCTTACCGGCATGGCTGTCTGGCGACCTTCACGCCCAAGATCGAGGAGGGGATCGCCGGCAACGGCCTCCACTTCCACCTCGAGCTCCTCAAGGACGGGGCCAACATCATGACCGGACCCGACGGCAAGCTTTCCGAGGCGGCCCGGCGCTTAATCGGCGGCCTGTGCCATTACGCCGATTCCCTGACCGCTTTCGGCAACACCGTCGCTTCGGCCTATCTCCGTCTCGTCCCGAACCAGGAAGCCCCGACCCGGATTTGCTGGAGCGACATGAACCGGAGCGCGATGGTCCGCGTCCCTCTGGGCTGGACGAACGCCCGCCATCTGTCCCGGCGGGTCAATCTCCGGGACGAGGATCCTTTTCGGAACGAGGGAAGCCGGCAGACCGTCGAACTCCGGAGCCCCGACGGGAGCGCGGCCGCGCATCTCCTTCTGGCCGGAATCGTCATGGCCGCCGACTGGTCGTTCCGAACGGATGGGGCGCCCCCCCGCAACGACGCTCCGCTCGAGCTGGCCGAAAGCCTTTACATCCGGGGGAACATCTTCGCCGACCCCGAGCTCCTCAAGCGCCTCCCCGTGCTGCCGGCGAGCTGCGTCGCCTCGAGCCGGGTCCTCCTCCGGAGACGGGACCTCTACGAACGCGACGGCGTTTTCCCGGCCAGCGTCATCGACTACGTCGCCCGGCTTCTCGAACAGGAAAACGACGAGTTCATGAACCGGGAGCTGGCTGGCCTGCCGGCCGACGAGCGCCTCCTCGAGATGCGGAGGATCATGCACAAGGACCTCCACCGCCACTGAGATCCCGGCTGATGACGCCGCTGGAGCGCTGGCTGGCCGTTCTCCGGGGCGAAAAGCCCGACCGCGTCCCGATGGACTACTGGGCGACGGACGAGTTCACGGCCAGACTGATGGCCCATCTGGGGTGTTCTTCGAAAGAGGAGGCGCTTCAAAAGCTAGGGATCGATTTCGTCGTCAAGGCCAAACCCATCTATGTCGGCCCGCCGCTGCCCCGGGGGATGGACGTTTTCGGCTGCCGGCAGCGGGTCGTCGATTACGGGACCGGGGCCTATGAGGAGTGCGTCTCCCACCCCCTGGCCGGTTACCGGACGGTCGAGGAAATCGAAGATCGATACGCCTGGCCCAGCCCGGACTGGTGGGACTACCGGACCATACCCGAACAGGTCGAGGATTTCGAGGATCATCCCATCCGGGGGGGAGGATCCGAGCCGTTCCTGACATACAAGGAGCTCCGCGGGGACGAACAGGCCTTCATCGACCTCATCGAGCATCCGGAGATCGTCCGATACTGCCTCGGCAAGCTCTTCGACCTGGCCGCCGAAAACACGGCCCGGATCTTGGAGCGACTTCTCGGCCGGGTCCATCTGACTTATGTCGCCGAAGACATGGGAGGGCAAACCGACCTGATGATCTCGCTCCGGCACATCCGCGAATTCTTGCTGCCGGGGATGAAGCGGATCATCGGACTGGCCCGGCAGGCCGGCGCCCGCGTCTTTCACCACAACGACGGGAACTGCCGGCGGGTCATCCCGGACATGATCGAAGCCGGGATCGATATCCTCAATCCCATCCAATGGCGGTGTCCCGGGATGGACAGGGCGGGCTTGAAGCGCGATTTCGGCGACAGGCTCGTTTTCCACGGGGCAATGGACAACCAGCGGACGCTTCCCTTCGGCTCGGCGGCCGAGGTCCGGGCCGAGGTCCTGGACAATCTCCGCCTCCTCGGAGGGGGAAGAGGCTACATCCTCGCCCCCTGCCATAACATCCAGCCGCTGACGCCGGTCGAGAACGTCGTGGCGATGTACGAAACCTGCGCCGTAGAGGGCCGTCTATGACCGCCGCCGGTGGGCCTTGAATTCGGGCTCGAGGGTCCGCCACAAGGCGTTGAAGCGTTCCTGGAGACCGCGGTAGAGGTCGATCTTCTCGGGGCGGGGCTCGGCGGCGGTCCCGGCCTTTCTGACCATTCGGGCGGTGATTTCTCCGAGGTCGACGGGCCGGCCTCGCTCCCGGTGGTATGTCCAGATGGCCTGGAGGGCCGCCCCGAAAGCCGCGGCTTCCCGCTCGGCGAGCGTGACGACCGGGATTTCCAGGACGTCGGCCAGGATTTGAAGCCACAGCCGGCTCCGGGCGCCGCCTCCCGTGGCCCGGATTTCCTTGGGGAAGAGGCCGAGAGATTTCATCCGGGAAAAGCCGTAGCCCAAATTGAGGATCGTCCCCTCCATCACCGCCCGGGCCATGGGCGCGGGATCGAAGGTCCTCCGAGTCAGGCCGAAAAATACCCCGTTGGCCTCCGGCAGGACGGGGACGCGCTCGCCTTCGATGAAGGGGAGGAAGAGCAGGCCTCCGGCCCCTGGGGGGGCCTGTCCGGCCAAAGCCTCGAGCTCGGCGTTTCCGACCTTGAGCGTGGCTTTGAGAAGTTCGGTCGCGTTGGTCACGTTCATCGTGCAGAGAAGAGGCAGCCATCCCCCCGTGCTGTCGCAGAAGGCGGCGATCTCGCCCGCCGGGTCGACGAACGGAGCATCGGCGTAGGCGTACGCCGTTCCCGAGGTCCCCAGGCTGACCGTGCACACTCCCGGGACGACGTTGCCCGAGCCGACGGCTCCCATCATGTTGTCACCGCCTCCCGAGGAGACGAGAACCTCGTTCAGACCGAAGGCGGAGGCGACGGGCTTTCTCATCGAACCGACGCTTTGGCGGGGATGGGAGAGGGGAGGAAGCTTTCGGGAGAGATCCGGGTCGACGGCCGAGACGGCCCGGTCGTGCCAAGCCCGGCGCCGGATATCCATCAAGCCCGTTCCCGAAGCGTCGCCGTACTCCATGTGGGCGATCCCGGTCAGATGGAAATTCAGGTAATTGTGGGGGAGCAGGACCCGGGCCAGGCGAGCGAAATTGTCCGGCTCGCGGCGTTTCAGCCAGAGGATCTTGGAGGCCGTGAAACCGACGGCCAGGCCGATTCCCAGCTGCTCGATCGCCGCGGCCGGACCCCCCAAGGCGGCGATGAGCTCTTCGGTCTCGGCGACGGTCGCGGTGTCGTTCCAAAGCTTGGCCGGGCGGATCGGCCCTCCGTCCTTGTCGACGGGGACGAAGCCGTGCTGCTGGCCGGAGACGCCCAGGGCGACGACTTCGGATGGATTGATCCGGCTTTCGGCCAGGGCTTGGGTCAAGGCGGTCTCGAAGGCTTCGACCCAGACGGCGGGGTCCTGCTCGTTTTCGCCGGGGCCCAGGCCCGGGATCATGGCGTGAGGCGCCGCCCCGCGTCCGACGACCGCGCCCGTCTCGGCCTCGACGACAAGGACCTTGGTCCCCTGGGTTCCCGAATCGACGCCCACGGCATACATGGATTAGTCCTTGTTCCTTCGGAACGTCTTCAGGAGGGCGGCGTATTTGGCATAATCGACGGGACGGCGGACCTCGACCGTTCGATAAAGCTCCAGATATCCGTCGTCCATCCGCCGCCGGCGGCGATCGACGGCCGCCGTCCTTTCCATGATCGCCGCCTGGGATCGAAAGGCGCGGAGGGCCTCGCGGACGGTTCGTTCGTCCTCTTTCGAGGCCAGGATGCCTTTGTCGGCCGCCGGAGACGCTTCCCCGGGCCCGGGCCCGAAATCGGACCAGACGGAATAGGCGAGGATCGTCCGGACGGACGACGGCGGCCCGAGGTCCGCCAGGACGGGATCGCCGGCCTGGGACGACGTATAGACGGCATGATAAAAAGCCGCCGTGTGGTCCCAATTCTCGAAATGAGGGCTTGTCGTCACGATCCGGGAGATCCGCTCGCGGCGGAGGAAGGCGACAAGGCGGTCGAAGAGCTCGGGCTTCGAACCCCGGCCCCGGCTGACCGTCGACATCAAGGTGAAATCAGGGACGCCCAGAAAGATCAGCTTTTCCTCGGGGACCCCCAGCTTTCCATAAGCCTGGACGGCCTCTCTTTTCCGCGCGGCGACGATCGTTCTCCCGGCGTCCGCGGTCGAGAACCCGGCGTCGCCCCGGCAAAAAATCACGACAACCGGGCGGCCGCCGCGGCGGATCGCGGCCCGGAGGAGATAGCCGGCGCCCAGGGGGACGTCGTCGTCATGGGGAGCGAAGAAAGCGACGCTTTCGCCCCGTTTCCAGGACGGAAAGACCGTCCCCAGGCTCCGGCTTCGCTGTCGGGACGAAAAATCCAGGAATTCCATCACCAGACCCGGAGAGGATTCTTCAGTCTCCGGAGGAGGGCGTCAAGGGCCTCCGGTGCGGTCTCGTCCCAGCGAAGGACGAGATAGGCGTTCTTCTCGTAGAACATGCTTCCGGCCGGAAGAGCGGTCAGGAGGTTCGCCGTCGCGCTCTCGCCCCAGGTGTAGAGCCATGGCCGAACCCAGTAGACGTAGTCGCCGTCGGCGGGGGCGTAGAAATACGTGCCCGCCCGGCGTGAAAAATCGCCGCCGAGACCGAGGTTGCTGACCGACGACTCGAGCCTAAGGCTGAAAAACCCGGCGCCGGACTTCAAACTCACGAGGCCGACCCATCCGAGGTCGGGCGGGGCGGTGTGGGCCAGGCCGTGCGGCGCCCCGGGGATTTCGCGCAGGGGCTTCAGGACGACCGCTCCGTCCTTGTCCCGATAGGCAAGAGCGTCGAAGAGGTCCCGAAAGAGGACCATCTCGTCGTTGCGGAGGGCGACGACGCCCAGGTTGCGATCGACCCTCATCCGCGTCTCGGCGATGAAGTGGGGAGCCTCCTTCTCGAGGGTGTACTTGACTTCGAGGAAGACGTCCTTGATCCGGGGCATGGGGCCGGCCCGGGAATTGAGGTAGAGGAGGGGCCCTCTGCTCTCCTCGAAGGACTCGGGCGGATTCCAGTCGAAGGAATGGTCCCAGGCGATCCCGGGAATGAAGACGTCGGGATTCCAGTGGATGACGCCGGCCTTGTTGAAGAGTTTGAGGCCCGTCCGGAAATCCTCGATCGTGTCGATCTGGCCGCTTTTCGGATGAAAGCCGAGGGCGTAGCGGGAGCCTTTGACGGTCTTGCCCCATCCTTCGCCCGAGAGATCGAAGGCCGCGGGAGGGGAAGCGCCCGGCCCGGCCGCGGCTTTGAAGACCCGGAGGAGTTTCCGCTCGCGCGGCTCGGCCTCGACGGTCGCGGCGATCTTTTTCGTCAACGTCGGGGGATGCGTCGCGGCCTGGGAGGCCGTTGGGGCGGTCTCCCTCGTCTCGACGACCTGATGGGGGAGAATCTTCGGCCCGTCGAAAACGGCGAGTTCGGCCGCCTCGAGGTCCGCTTTCGGCCCGGTCAGGATGAGAAACGCGATTTCTCCTTTCCGGGCGATTCCGGCCTCCTCGGAAACGACGAAGACCGCCGAGAATCCCTCTTCGGCCGAGGAGGGAATCCCTCCGCCCTCGGGTGAAAGGCCCGTCCTTTCGATCGCCACGGGATTGACCCGCCCGTCCTCGAGGCCGCGGAGCGTGAGGGCGTAGCGAACTCCCGACCTCCAGGCGTAGCGAAGGTCGATCTCATAGCCTCCCGGGGGCAGGGGTTTCGTCGCGTCCGCCGGGCGGCCGTCCTTGAGGACGGCGAATTCCTTCCAGGGATTTCCCTTCGGCATTTCGACGCCGACAAGCCTGAAGGCCCGGTCTTCGACCTCGAAGAAGGCCTTGACGAGATAGGCGGGACGCTCGATCGTCGGCGCCTGGAACACGAGGCCCCGGTCGGCGGCCGGGGCGGAGGCGGTCCCGAGAAAAAGGCCGGAAGCCAGGACGATGGCCATGGGATGGGGAGATCTCACTTTGTCCTCCTTTTCGAGGTGTCCGCCCGGTTCTTCGGTCGAGGCGAAGGCCGGCCGGCGAGAGGCCGGAAATAGGGGTGGACCCGCGCCTCGGGGACGTCGACGACCTCCCGGCCGAGGAAATCCTGGACGACCAAGGGCAGCCGGTTGTAAACGCCGACCTCCCGGCCCCTCTTCCAGAACGAGTCCTCGATCACAGCGTATTCGACCGGGAAAACAAGCTCCCCCTCGTCGTCGAAACCGAGGAAGGCGATGTCGATCATCAGGGCGACGTTCCGGCCGAGGGGTTCGGCCGTCTCCGGCGTCACCGCCCCGAATCCCTCCTGGCATTCCGAGCAGCCGGTGTTATGTATGAAGGTGTATGGCTCGCGGGGCGCGGCGAAGCGGCCGCGGCGGTCCCGGAGCCTGAGATCTTCGAGGTAAGCCTGGCCGCGCCGGTCGATGTCATTCGACGGCCCGGCTCTCCGGGCCGTCTCGACGGTCGCGGTGAAGACGGCATGATAGAGCCCGGAGAGGGCGGCCATGAACTGGCTTTCCGGAAAATCCCAGTCCGCCCCGGCTTTGACCGTCCGGCGCATGATCCCGTGGTAGCCGTTGAGGGTCGGGCTGAGGCCCAGGGAGACCCATTCGCCCTTCCGGATGACCCGGTTCGTCGCCGGACCGAGGACGGTCCGGCCGCGCTCGCCCGAAGAGACGATCGTCGGAAACCCGGTCCGTCCGGCCCCCAGGCGCTTCATGATATAGTCGCCCGCGGCCGCGACCTCGAGCTCCCGCACCCCCGGCCGCAGGACGGCCAGCATTCCCAGAAAGGCGGCGTCGGCGACGGCGTTCGCCAGGCCGATGAGCCGGAGCTCGGCCGACGACTTCTCGTACTTGATCCGGCGGAGAAGGCCGGGTTCGAAGACGACGTTGTCCGCTCCGAACCGGCCTTGGAGCATCAGGACATGATCGTGGGGAATGAACTGGCCGCTCGACAGGACGGCCGTCCGGACCGGACGCCCGGGTTTCGGCCGGAGGAGGCGGCCGACGACGTCCTCAAGCCGGGCGAACCGGGCATGGCGGTAGTCCTCGTCCGAGATCTGGTATTCCCGGAGGACGGCGACCTCCGCTCCCGAAGACCGGACGCCTTCCTCGACGACGTGTCCGCCCTCCGAGCCGGCGACGACGACGGGCTTGCCTGCGGCCGGGACGAGGATGCCGTATCTTTCGATGATCGGGTCGCGGACGCCGGCGAGCCAGGCGATGTCCGAACGGTCGAGCTCGCTGCCGCAGGCGTAGGCGAGGTCGTATCCGCGCTCCCGAAGGGCCCTCTGGAGGACGGCCCATCGGCGGGCGTATTCGGCCTTGGGGATCTCGAGGTCGCGGCGGATTTTCGGGCCGTGGGCTTCGATGATGGCTTCGACCGTCCGGAGGCTCATTTCTTCTTGACTCCGCCGAGGGCGTCCTTGACCCCTTCCTCGAACGGCTCGGTCAGGATCGGGACGAGCCACCCCTCCGGGCTCTCCGGGTAGGTTTCCAGGTCCTCGAAGAGGCCGAGGGGATGCTTGAAGGCCTTGAAGGCTTCATCGAGGGCGCCGGCGAATCCTTTCTCCTTCCGGAAGGCGAAGGGGATCCAGGCGTTGCGTTCGTAGTACACGCTGCCCCCGCGGACCGGAAGCATCCGGGTCTGGTTGTTCGAACCGAAGGAATAGACGAAGCCGCGGGACATGTAGTGCCACGGTCCGTTCTGGAGATAAATGTAAGGCTGGTGCTGGGAGGCCGGGCCGCCGTGGCGGTTGGGAAGAGCCTGATCGAGGAACAGGCCGGCGAAACCGACGCCCTTGTCGTCGCTGTAGAAGGCGACCCAAGGCGTATCGGGACGAAGGACCGCGGCGTGCTGGGGGTGCCGCCTGGAGTCGTCGAAATCAAGAACATGGAGCCGGCCGTCGGCGCCCCGCCAAGCCGCCCGGTTGAAGACGGCCTTGTTGAAGACGAGTTCCGCGTTGCGGAGGGACTTGACGAAGATATCCTCCCGGATTTCCAGGAAGGATTCGGCCACGATGACCGGTGACCGGGCGTAGAAAGAGTACGTGATGCTGACCTGGACGCCGGGAGGGTAGGGAAGGGGCGCTTCGCGCCTGAGGGAATAGAAAACGGGGCCGCTCTCTTCGCTCGAGGGGGGATTGTCCCAGTCCGAGCAGTGGTACCAGGCATGGGGGGGCGAGTACACGTCGGGGTTCCAATGGACCGCGCCGTTCGTTTCGAGCTTGTGCTCGAGTTTCGTCCCGGTGGATTTTTCGATGACCTCGTGGATTGATCCGCTCCGGGGATGGAGGACGATTTTATAGGCCGAGTTCTCGATCGTCTTTCCCAATCCCTTCCCGGAGACCCGAAGGTCGGTTGGGAAAGAGGCTTTTTTGGCGGCCGGGTTGTTGTAGAAGACGAGGTACGTCGCCGTCTCCCGGGGCTTGAGGTCGGCCAGGAAGACCAGGTCGAACGAGGTCGTCGGATGGTAACGGACGACCGGGGCGCCGGTCCGGGCGTCCGTTTCGCGGGCCGAGAGGATCTTCGGGTCGTTCCAGGAGCGGACGTCGCCGACCTGGAAGGGGACCTCAAGATAGGCGATGTCGCCGCCTCGGATCGACGTCCTGACAAGGCGGATCTCGTCGGTCGATTTCAGATAGGCGCTCAGGACGCCGAAGGAGGCGCGGACGGGGAGGTTTGCCCGGGGGAAGCCGTGGTCCTCGGAAACCGAGAGGGACAGGTAGTTTTTCCAGGCGGGATTCCAGTATCCCCGTTCGGCCGGCGCCCGACCCTTTTGAACCAGGGCCGCTTTTTCTCCGCTTTTCGTGTTTTCGAGCTCGGCCCGGATTTCATATCGGTCTTGCCCCGTCCAGCTCCAACGGATTTTGAGGTCGACGGGCTCTCCGCCTCCGGCCTCGGCGGCGGGACGGGGCCGATCATCGCGGAGGAAGACGAAGTCCCTGGCCCTCTGGCCGTTGACCTCGACCCGGGAGATCGTCCAGGCCCCGTTCTTGGAAGGAGGAGCCGAGCCCATCCGGGCCAGGATGTGGTACCAGGGCTCTCCCGAAACGGGATATCCGAAGTCGAGGGGCTCCCGGAAAGGCTGGGACGAGCCGCTCCCGGCCGAAAGGAAGGCCAAGGCGCAGATCCAGATGAGGATTTGACGGCGGAGAAGAGGCATGGTTCCGCTCCCGGTCATGGATTCTCGACGGATCTTTCTCTTTTTATGCCAGGGCCGGGGAAAAATCAAGGACGCCCGAAAGGAGGCCGAGAAGCCTCCCCCGGTTTTGACAGCCCCGAAAAGCCTCTGATATAAGAGTCCCGTGCGTCTCAGCCCGGCCGACTTCGCCGTCATCATCGCCTATTTCGCCGTCAGCCTCGGCATCGGGCTCTATTTCCGCAGGAGGGCGACGCGGAGCGTCGGCGATTTCTTCATCTCGGGACGCAACGTGACCTGGTGGCTGGCCGGGACATCCATGGTCGCCACGACCTTCGCCGCCGACACCCCATTGGCCGTCACCGGTCTCGTCGCCCGCAACGGGATCGCCGGCAATTGGATCTGGTGGAGCATGGCCTTCTCCGGGATGCTGACCGTCTTTTTCTACGCCCGGCTGTGGCGGCGGGCCGCCGTGCTCACCGACGTTGAGTTCGCCGAAATCCGCTACAGCGGCCGGCCGGCCCGTTTCCTCCGGGGATTCCGGGCCTTCTACCTCGGCCTTCCGATCAACCTCATCATCATGGGCTGGGTCAACCTGGCCATGGTCAAGATTCTGGTCCTCGTCCTCGGCGTCACCAAGGTCCAGGCCCTGGGGATCGCCCTGGGCATCATGTTCCTGACGGCTTCGATCTCGACGCTCTCGGGGCTGTGGGGGGTGCTCGTCGCCGACTTGTTCCAGTTCGTCCTCATGATGGGCATGGTCGTCCTCTTGGCGGCTTATGCCGTCGCCTCGGTTGGGGGGATGGGCAGCCTTGCCGGCCGGGTCGCCGAGGTCCAGGCCTCGGGCGGCTCGTCCGGGTCGCTTCTGGCCTTCCTCCCGGAGGTGGGCTCGACCTGGATGCCGCTCCTGACGTTTTTCGTCTATATCGCCGTCAACTGGTGGGCTTCCTGGTACCCGGGCGCGGAGCCGGGCGGAGGGGGGTTCATCGCCCAACGGATTTTTTGCGCCAAGGACGAGAAACACTCCGTCCTGGCCACCCTTTGGTTCAACATCGCCCACTATGCGATCCGCCCCTGGCCGTGGATCCTTGTCGCCCTTGTCGCCGTCGTCCGTTATCAGGGCGATCCGTCCTTCGCCGCGGACCCCGAGTCGGGCTACATCCGGGTCCTGATGACGGCTTTGCCGGCCTCGCTCCGCGGCCTCATGCTCGCCGCCCTCGCCGCGGCCTACATGTCGACGATCGCCTCCGAGCTCAACTGGGGGGCGAGCTATCTCGTCAACGATCTCTACCGCCGCTTCCTTGTCCGCGGCCGGCCGGAAGGCCATTACGTCCGGGCTTCCCAGGCGGCAACGATGCTGCTCATGATTCTCTCGGCCGTCACGGCTTTTTTCATGGAATCGATCGCCGACGCCTGGAAATTCATGATCGCTCTAGGGGCCGGAACGGGCTTGGTGTATCTCCTCCGCTGGTTCTGGTGGCGGATCAACGCCTGGAGCGAGGTTTCGGCTATGATCGCGGCCTTCGCGGCCTCTCTGACGGCCCAATATGGTTTCGGCCTTTCGGAATCCGACCCCCGGGAATTCGCCGTCATCTGTCTCGTCACCGTGGCCGTCACGACGGCGGTCTGGCTGACCGTCACTTTTCTGACCCCGCCCGAGCCGAGGGACGTCCTCCTGGCCTTCTACCGGCGAGTCAGGCCGAGCCCGGCCTTGTGGGGGCCGGTCGCCGAAGAGGCGGCCGACGTCGTTCCCTGCCGGGACGGCCTCTTCAACCTCATCGACTGGCTGGCCGGAGTCTTGATGATTTACGGCGTTCTCTTCGGGGCGGGGCATCTCGTCTTCGGGAGGACATGGATCGGCCTCGGTTTTCTGGCCGCCGGGCTGGCCTTTGGCGCCGTGATCTATGTCGACCTCAGCCGGCGGGGATGGGAGACGATCGGGCGGTGATTCTTCCCGTCCGTGCGCTTGACCCTTTTCCGCGAATCGCCTAGGATGGGTTTTCCCCGCCTTCCTTTCGAGGAGGAGAGGATGAGCAAGCGTTGGTTGCCTTTGTTGGTTATGACGGGATTTATCGCCGGCCTGGGGATGGCCGAAACGTCCCGGGATCTCGCCTTCGGCCTCAAGGCGGGATACAACAGCGGCCAGCTCCGCAAAGTCGGCGAGGACGAGGGGGGATTCGAGGTCGATAAATTCGCCCTGGGCGGCTTCTCCGTCGGCGTTTTCGGAAACCTCCGTCTCAGCCGGATCTTTTCGCTCCAAGCGGAGCTGTTCTATTTCGCCAAGGGGGGAGGCAACGAGGTCAAGGTCCCGGTGGCGATTCCCGGGGTTTCGATCAGGGTCAAGGAGGAGCGCCGGCTGGCTTACCTCGAGATTCCGGTCACGGTGAAATTCCGTCCCCCCGTCCGCTGGACGGTCATCCCGACGTTTTACACGGGGCTGTCGGCGGGGATCGACCTCGCCGGAAGGCTCGAGAGCAAGGTCCATATCGAGACGCCCGTTTTCCCGATCGACCTCGATGAGGAGAAGGACCTCCGGAGCGAGCTCAACGACCTCGAATTCAGCGGGCTTCTCGGCGGCGGCCTCGACATCCGGGTCGGGGCGGCGACGATCCACTTCGACAACCGCTTCTACTTCGGCTTCAAGCCGAATGTCTTCCAAATCGTCATCCCGATGTCCAATTTCGCCGCCTACGGATTTCCGGCCGGGCCCGACAAGGTCTACGGGCTGGAGATGCTGAATTATGGGGCGACATTCACCGTGGGAGTCTCATATTGACCTTCGCCTCCGTCTTCAATGATGTCCTCGGCCCGGTCATGCCGGGGCCGTCGAGTTCCCATACGGCCGGCTCCTATCATATCGCCGTGACGGCCCGGTCGCTTCTCGGGGAGAGGCCGTCGCAGGCCGTTTTCACCTTCGACCGGGACGGAAGCTATGCCCGGACCTACGGTCCGCAAAGCGCCGACAAGGCCTTCGCCGCCGGCCTCCTCGGCCGGACCTTGACGGACAGGAGGTTCCGACGGTCCCTGGACGATGCGGAGCGGGCGGGCCTGCGTCTTGTCTTCAGGGTCTCAAAGCTTCCCCGGAACGACCATCCGAACATGGTCCGGATCGTCCTGACCGGAGTTTCCGGGAAAACGATCGAGCTCCTCGCGAAGTCGACCGGGGGAGGGACCTTCGCCGTCGTCGAATCGAACGGCCGGTCTGTCCGGATCGACGGCAAATCCGAAGTCCGGGTCCCCGGCGTGGGAACGGCCCAGCCCGTCTACATCATCCGGAAAGGCCGCCCGCTGTTCGGCAGCGCCGCGGAAATGGCATCTTACGCCCGCCGGCGGAGGCTTTCTCTCGGTCAGGCCGCCCTTCGTTATGAATCACGCCTCCTCGGGCTGACCGAAGGCGAGGCGGCCGCCGAGATGCGTCGCCGTTACGGAGTCATGGCGGGCTCGGCCGAGGCGGGGTTCAATCCCCGCCGCGCCCGGATGAGGCTTCTCGGGCCGACGGCCCACAAGGTCCTGGCCGGAGCGGAGAGGGGGAAGCTGTTCTTGGGAGGGATTCCGGCCCGGGCCGCGGCCCGGGCCTTGGCCGTCATGCACACTTCGGCCGGCGGAGGGGTTGTCTGCGCGGCGCCGACCGGAGGGTCGGCCGGCGTCCTGCCGGCCGTGGCCGTGACCCTCGCCCGGGAGAAGAATTGCCCGGAGCCGGTCGTCATCAAGGCCCTTTTCGCCGCCGGCGCCGTCGGACTCGTCTTCGCCTGGCGAGCGACGTTTGCGGCCGAAATTGCGGGTTGCCAGGTCGAGATCGGCGCGGCCGGAGCGATGGCCGCGGCGGCCGTCGTCGAAGCGGCCGGAGGGACGGCGGCCCAGGCTTGCGACGCGGCGGCCATTTCCCTTCAGAACACCATGGGCTCCGTCTGCGACCTCATCCAAGGCCTCTGTGAAATTCCCTGCCACACGAGGAACGCCGCGGCCGCGGTTTCGGCCTTCGTCTGCGCCGACCTTATCCTCGGGGGATACAAAAACCCCATCCCCCTCGACGAGACCGTCGACGCGGCGCTGTCTTCCGGGAAGATGCTTCCTTCGGAGCTCCGCGTCACGTCGCGGGGAGGCCTGGCCGCCGCGCCGTCGGCCCGGGCTTTACGGGTCCGCCGGGGGGCTTGATTTTCATCCGGATTTTTGTATAATATCGCCAAAACCTTGCTTCGCTGGCTGTGCAAGGTTACCCCTTCTTCTTTATCCCCCTTTAGCTTAATTCCCCAAACCAAACAGCCAGCGCTTTCCTCCGCGCCCACCGGCGGCCCGGAGGCGGAGAGGCGCGGTTTCTGGTAAAATAGGAAAACGAAGGAGAGCCGAGATGAAGAGACGAGAGTTCCTCAAAACTTCGGCCGCAGGCGCGGCCGCGTTTTCGACCCTGTCATCCGGCCTTTGGCCGTCACCGGCGAGAGCCGATCGAGCCCGGGTCGCTTTGGTCAAGACGACCGACCGGGCCAAGGGCGTCGAAGACGTTTTGATCCTTCTGGGGGCCCCTTCCCCGAAGGGAAAAAAGGTCTTCATCAAGCCGAATTTCAACACGGCCGACCCGGCCCCCGGATCGACCGACAATGCCACCCTCGGCCGGCTCGTCCGGGAAATGAAGGCCCGGGGCGCCCTCGAGGTCACGGTCGGCGACCGGAGCGGTCCGCCGAAGACCGCCCAGGTCCTGGCCGACAAAGGGATTCCGGCGATGGCCGCCGAGCTCGGGTTCAAGGTCATCGACTTCGAGGAGCTTCCGGCCGACGGTTGGGTCCATTTCAACCCTCCGGGCAACCACTGGGCGAACGGCTTCGATATCGCCAAGCCGGTCGTCGAGGCGGAGTATCTCGTTTCGGCCTGCTGCCTGAAAACCCACGGGTTCGGCGGCGTTTTCACGATGTCCCTCAAGCTGGCCGTCGGGATCACCCCGAAGTCCTTGATGCGGGAGCTCCACGGAGCCCGGAACACCCATATGCGGAGGATGATCGCCGAGATCAACCAAGGCTACGCGCCCCAGCTCATCGTCCTGGACGGCGTCGAGGCCTTCGTCGACGGAGGCCCGTCGACGGGAAAGAAAGTCGAGGCCGGGATCGTCCTGGCCGGGACGGACCGGGTCGCGGTCGACGCCGTGGGCCTGGCCGTTCTCAAGGATCTCGGTTCGAACGAGGCGGTCATGTCGAAGGCCATCTTCGCCCAAGAGCAGATCGAACGGGCCGTCGAACTCGGCCTGGGGATCGGCGGTCCCGGGGAGATTGAGATCGTCGCCTCCGGGGCCGAAGGACGGGCCTATGCCGACAAGCTCAAGGCCGTCCTCGCCCAAGGGTGAGGAGATGGACGTCTTCGAGGCCATCCTCCGACGCCGCTCGATCCGCCAATTCGAGCCCCGTCCGGTCGAACGGAAGATCCTGGAAAAAATCGTCGAGGCCGGACGCCTGGCCCCTTCGGCGGCCAATCTCCAGCCCCTCGAGTTCCTCGTCGTCGAGGCGGAAGACGTCCGGGCGGCGATCTTTCCCTTGACGAAGTGGGCCGCCTACATCAGCCCCGAAGGAAACCCGAAACCGGGGCGGGAGCCCCAAGCCTATGTCTTCATCCTGGTGAACACGGGCGTTCGGGACCAAGGATACGAATTCGACGTCGGGGCGGCGATGGAGAACATGGCCCTGGCCGCCCAAGGGGAGGGCCTCGCCAGCTGCTGGCTGATTTCGTTCGACAAGCCCAAGGCGGCGGAAGTCCTCGGCGTGCCCTCAACCCACAACATCGCATCCGTGCTGGCCTTGGGGTATCCGGCCGAAACGTCGTCCGTCGAGGCCTACCGGGATTCCCCGCGCTATTGGAAGGACGAAGCCGGCGGATTCCACGTTCCCAAGCGCCGGCTCGCCGACATCCTCCATTTCAACGCGTTCAAGACATCCTCTTCGGGGCGATGATACATCGCCCGTGGCGGTGAAGGACGGATCATGGACGGCTTTTCGATCTTCTATCGGTTCGGCGCGGCGCTGTTCATCGGCATGCTGATCGGCCTGCAGCGCGAGCGCAGCTACGACGATGCCGGCAAGCCCGAGAGGAACACCGCGGCCGGCTTGCGGACGTTTTCCCTGCTCGGCCTCGCCGGCTGCGGAGGGGCCTATGTCTCCGACCTCCTCCATTCCCCCTGGCCGTTTGTCGCGTTGTTCCTCGTCCTCGGGATGTTCACGACGGCGGCCTACGTTTTCACGGCCAAGACGGGCGAACTCGGCCTCACGACCGAGGTCGCGGTCGTCATCACGGTCCTGGCCGGGGCCCTGTGCTATGGGAACGAACTCGCCCTGGCCGTCGCCCTGGGCGTGGCCACGGCCGCGCTTCTGTCCTTCAAGATCGAGCTTCACGGTTTTGTCGAGCGGCTCAAACGCGAAGACATCGTAGCCGCCCTCAAGTTCGCCCTCATCACGGCGATTGTCCTGCCCGTCCTGCCGAACCGGGGATTCTGGGGCCCTCCCTTCGATGTCGTCAACCCGCACAAGATCTGGCTCATGGTCGTGCTGATATCGGGGATCGGCTTTTCCGGATACGTCCTTTTCAAGCTGGTGGGGCCGCGCCGGGGCATCATCCTGACCGGCCTGCTGGGCGGCCTGGTTTCGAGCACCGCGACCACCCTGAGCTTCGTCCAGCGGAGCAAGACCGCCGGACATCCGGCCAAGCCGTTCGCCCAGGCGATCGTCATTTCCTGGGCGGTGATGTTCGTCCGGATGATGGTCTGGACGGCCGTCGTCCATCCCCCTCTCCTCCGGCAGCTATGGCCGGCCCTATCGGCCGGCGCCCTGGCCGGGCTGGCCTACGGATTTTTTCTCCACTTGGCGCCCCGCCCGAAAGCCGGAAGCGAAATGGAGGTCAAAAATCCCTTCGAACTCAGGCCGGCGATCACCTTCGGTCTGGTGTATGCCGTCATCCTCCTCGGGGCCCGCGCGGCCAAGCTTTACTTCGGCGACATGGGCGTCTATGTCTCGAGCCTGGCTTCGGGTCTGGCCGATGTCGACGCGATCACCCTTTCGATGACCGAGATGAGCCGGGCCGGGAACCTGGTTCTGGAGGTCGCGGAACGGGCGATTGTTTTGGCGGCCGTGTCCAACACGGCAGTCAAGGGGGCGATCGTCTTCGCCGGAGGATCCAAGGCCCTGCGGCGGGCGCTGTGGCCTGGCTTTGGGCTGATCCTGGCGGCGGCCGTCTCTGTCGCCTTTGGGTTTTGAAAAACCGCCGAACGGCGG
>Ga0194112_10003530_pt1 | contig 21732 bp, 20 predicted proteins | sample TA2MahC400mmetaG_FD_146191 | JGI IMG/M metagenome (GOLD analysis project Ga0194112, IMG submission 146191) | Freshwater microbial communities from Lake Tanganyika, Tanzania - TA2015016 Mahale Deep Cast 400m | ecosystem: Environmental > Aquatic > Freshwater > Lake | place: Tanzania: Lake... | reverse complement strand
TCTATAACAGGAAGAAGCTTGAAAGTCGTAAGGCAATATATTAATTTGTATTATGAGTTCACTCGCTAATAACCATAAAAATATATGGACGACAAATGTCGTAATAGTAAATAAAAATATTTTTAAAAAATCTGTTTTTAGAAAACGCAATCCGACTACGGATTGCGTTTTTTTTCTGACTTCAGTCTTACATACTTAAACTTTTAAAACAGTATTACCTTATGCCGCTGTGACTTTATAACTCAAAAAGCTCTATTTGTCATATATTATGTTATTGAAAAAATTTCTTAAAATCCGTAAATTATAAGTTTATGATGAATTGCTCCCATCGACTAGGGGTTAGGTCATCACTCTTTCACAGTGAAAACACGGGTTCGAATCCCGTTGGGAGCGCTAACTCTGTTATTTGTCTGTTCTGTTACTTATCCGCAATTACCAGCATTTCGTAATCTTCCGTTGTCAGTATGTCGTTTCTGCTGAATGCACCGAGTCTGCAGCCGATAATTTCTACTCTTGAAAAACCGATTGATTTAAGCAGCCAGTTAATTTCAGACGGAACATAATATCTTTCGTTGCACTTTATTGTTATTTTCTTACCGTCGTCATCCGAAAATTCAAATTCGGTATAATCCCTGAATGTCATCAGGTCAAATGTAATTGCTTTTGTCTTACTGTCTGTTGATTGTGAATTAATAAAATCTTTAACCGAATGAACTAAAGGAAATAATCCGTTCAGTGTTGTAAAAATAAATTTCCCTTTTTCTTTCAATGAAACATATACGTTCTTTAAAATTGTGTAATTCATCTCATCTGTTTCCATAAGCGGGAAAGCACCTTCGCAAATCATTATAGCAAGGTCAAATTTTTCGGGAAAAGAAAAATCCCTTGCATCCCGTTTTAAAAATTCGATTTTGAGAATTTCTTTCCCGGCAATCGTTTTTGCCTTATTAAGCATTGAATCCGATAAATCGATTCCCGTTACTTTATATCCTCTTCTTGCAAGCTCTAAAGAATGTCTGCCTGTCCCGCATCCTATATCCAATATCTTAATTTTTTTATCAAAATTAATTTCATCTTCGATAAAATTAACTTCTTCTTTAGTTCCCTTTGTAAAAGATTCTTTGCCATAATTCTCTGCGAAATTTTCAAACAGTTTTTCATACCACTGTTTCATTTTTTTTCCTTTCTTTTTAATATTTCAAAATAGTCATATAAAAAATTTCTTTCTAATTAATAATTTTATCTTATAAGTTAAATAATTTAAATTAGTGAATTGATTTAATTTTTTATTAGATTTAAGTTACTTGAAAATTTAAGTTATACAATATTTCATATTTAGTACAAATATTATTCCAAATTTATGAGAAAATTTAAATACTTATTTTTATTATTACTGATATTTTTAATTGCCTGTCCTTCTGTATCTCCCCAGGGAAAAAATGTTCCTTTCAATCTTTCTCTTATCTATCCAATAAGCATAAACAGGTCAATAAAGGATAATGTTACTTTTAATCTGGGCATTATCGGTTCGAAGTTTAATAATCTGAACGGGGTCGGAATAAACGGAGGATTTTCGTGTCTGGAAAATAATATGACAGGATTACAGATAAACGGTGTATACTCGGAAATACGTAATAGATTATTCGGACTGCAGATAACAGGCGGAGTAAACAATATTCACAAGGGCGGTACCGGAGTTGCAATCGGCGGACTGGCAAATATGATATTTGACGATTTTAAGGGTGTACAGAGTGCAATATTCACTAATCTGTGCTTTGAAAAAACTGACGGAGTACAGGTGGCGGGTTTCTATAATTTTTCCGGAGGCGAAGTCAGTATTCTCCAGCTTTGTGCTGGAGGGAATATTACCGGACAGACTTTAAAAGGAGTACAACTGTCTTTTCTGTTTAATTTTGCAAGTTTTCAAAACAACGGTCTGCAAATCTCCGCCTTGAATATTACTAAAAATCAAAGAGGCGTTCAGATAGGATTATTTAATTTAAGTACGAATAATTCAGGTCTGCAGCTGGGAATATTGAACACGGTTACGGAAGTTCAAAGCGGAACAACATTGGGATTGTTCTATGTATATAAAAATACTAAAATAGACTTTCTTCTTTCAGCGGGAAATCTTTCTTATGCAACCCTGGGAGTTAGATTTAAAAGAAATAATATTTATACAATGGCGGATTTCGGAGGTCCAGTAGTGCATTCAAATACTACAAAATCAATTTTGCTCACATACAGAGTCGGGTACTCATTTAATCTGGACTATCTGAATATTAATACTGATATCGGATTGACGCATTTTGCAAATGAATCAAATCAGGTTAGTACAAAATTAAGTAAAAATCAATTTGGTATCGGACTGAGAGTCGGAGTGGAAAAATATTTCTTAAAGAGATTCGGACTCTTTATTAATACGGGTTACTATGCACTTGCGGACAGTTATAAGAAACCAAAATTTTCCGGTAAATTTCTTATTGAAGGAGGATTTATTTTATTATGAAAATAGTAAAACTATTTATAACAGCAGTATTTTTATTCTCTTTTCAATTAGGAGTTGTTGCTCAGATTAATGATTCAAATTCTTACCGGGATTATTTTGAATATCAGTCGAAAATATTTCAATTAAAAAAATACGATAAATCCTCAGATGAATTTCGCGTAATTGAGATTCTGAATGATACAATAGAGACGTCTTTTGGCTCCAATAAATTAATAAGTGAAAATGACTTAAAATACGATTCTGCCTATAAACCTCATAAGAGATATTTAATACCCGCAATTGAAGTAATCGGATTGAATTTAAGTGTCTGGGCAATGGATAGGTATATAGGAAATGCCCCATGGGCAAGAATAAGTGTGAATTCTATTAAAGAAAATTTTAAACATGCATTCGTATGGGATGCTGACAATTTCGGAACAAATCAGTTTATGCATCCGTATCATGGCAATACATATTTCAATTTCGCCCGCTCAAGCGGTTTAAGTTTCTGGGAATCTGCACCGTATTCTTTCGGAGGAAGCCTGATGTGGGAATTTTTTATGGAGACTAATTATCCTTCGCGAAATGACCTGATATCCACTACTCTCGGAGGTATATCCATTGGAGAAATGGCTTACCGATTGTCTTCTTTAATAATCGATGAAAGAACGACGGGCAAAGAAAGAACATGGAGAGAAATTGGAGCATTCGTAATTGCACCTACGAGAGGAATTAACAGATTTATTTACGGCGATATGACAAAAATACGGCATAAAAGCATATATGAAATCGAACCGGTTACAAGTTCGGTAACGGTCGGACCAAGTTATATTTTCCGGGAAGGTCAAATGTATAAAGGAAATGGAAATTTTTCAGTCAGACTCGATTTGTATTACGGGAATCCCTATGCTGAAAAATCCCGTAAACCCTTCGATTTCTTCAACGTTAAAGGAATATTGTCTTTTGGTGCACAACCGGTCATTAATCAGGTCAATATCTATGGATTTCTTTTCGGAAAAAACTATAAACTCAAGAATAACCAGAGAATACTCGTTGGAATGTTTCAGTATTACGATTACTATGATAATATATATTACCGAATCGGAGCTCAGAGTTTTGGAACGGGGGTCATCTACCATATACCAACTCTGCCTGATGTACATTTTGAAAACAGCCTGCACGTGGCTGGAATAGTTCTCGGCGGCGGCTCGAACATTAAAGAAGCATTTAAATACGAAGCAGATGGGACTGCATTCAGGGATTATAATTTCGGTATCGGATTTACTAATAAATTCGAATCTATTGTAAAATTCAAAAATAAAGGATATATCTTTCTGGGACTTTACAATTATATGATTTATACACTCGATGGTGCTGAGGGGAACGATAATCTTATAATTTTTAATCCGCGAATCGCAGTTTCCATTACGCCGAAACTGGATGTTGGATTTGAATATAATTATTATAGACGAAAATCTAATTATAAAAAATATGATGACTTTCTGACCAAAGTTATCGAATTGAAATTATTTATTTCTAACAGTTTCTGATACCAACATATTCATACATCCATACATCCATACATCCATACATCCATACATCCATACATCCATACAACTATACATCCATACATCCATACAATCACATTTTAATTGGGACATTTCTGTATAAAATTCCTTTTGGAACTTAAATAATATAATTGTTTGTTATTCAAAATAAGACCTAAAAAGTCGTATTTTAAATTTTGTAAAATTAAATGGTAAGACTGACAAAAAAAATCGAATATGCACTGATGGCACTTAAGTATATCTCAGATGAATGTGATAAAATTGTCACGGCTAAACAAATTTCAGAAAATCTTAACATCCCTAATCAGCTTCTTGCCAAAATTCTGCAAAAATTAAAAAAGGAAAAAATTCTCGAATCTGTTCAGGGTATAAAAGGAGGATATAAACTCGGCAAAAAATTAAATGAAATATCACTTTCGTTCCTGATAGAAACTATCGAAGGCGATATGGGAATTGTGGATTGTTTGAAAACTGACCGACAGGGTGAATGCTGCCAGACTGACAGCTGTAATATTAAAGACCCGATTAATCAGGTTCAAACAGAAATTTATAAAGTTTTAAAAAATAAAATGGTATCGGATTTTGTATGAAATTTCCTGTTTATTTGGATAATAACGCTACTACACCGGTTGACCCGGAAGTGCTTCATGCAATGCTGCCTTATTATAAGGAGAAATTCGGCAATGCCTCGAGCAAGTCTCATAAGTTCGGTATCGAAGCTTCGGAGGCGGTCGATTTCTATCGTGAGCAGGCGGCAAATCTTGTAGGAGCCAATAAAGACGAAATCGTGTTTACAAGCGGAGCTACTGAATCCGTAAACCTTGCTTTAAAAGGCGCTTCTATGGCAAATTCATCGAAAGGAAAACATATCGTAACCTCTAAGGTTGAACATAAGGCGGTTCTGGATTCTTGTCGTTTTCTTGAAAAAATTGGGTTTGAAATCACGTACCTTGATGTCGATGAATACGGTTTGATTGATATTGAGGAGTTGAAAAAATCCCTTAATGTTGATACTATACTTGTCAGCATCATAACAGCAAATAATGAAATCGGTACAATTCAGCCCATAGCAGAAATTGCCGAAATCTGCAAAAAAATGAACATCTTATTCCATACCGATGCGACTCAGGCAGCAGGAAAAATTCCTGTTGACGTAAAAGAAATGAATATCGATTTGCTGAGTTTCAGTGCACATAAAATGTACGGACCGAAGGGTGTCGGAGCTTTGTATATTAAAAGAAATTCGGAAAAAATCAGTCTGGTCGAACAAATCAGCGGAGGCAGGCATGAACAGGGTTTGAGAAGCGGTACTCTGAACGTACCGGGAATTGTTGGATTCGGAAAAGCATGCAGGCTGTCCAAAGACTTGTTGTATGACGAAAATCAAAGACTTACTGTTTACCGTGACAGGATGATAAATAATATTCTGCAAAATGTTAACGGTGCTGTTCTAAACGGACATCCCGCTAAAAGACTCCCGAATAACGTTAATTTTTGTTTCGAAGGTCTCAACAGCAACATTATTATAAGTGAACTGAAAGAGCTTGCAATATCTGCGGGAAGCGCCTGTATATCAGGAAATACAGAACCTTCATATGTTTTAAAAGCAATTGGGAGGAGTGACGAACTCGCTGACTCATCTATCCGCATTAGTTTCGGAAGGTTCAATACAGATGAGGAAGTTAAATATTCGATAAAAAGAGTTGTGGAGGGAATCAATAAACTAAGAAACCGGATTTTATAAATTAATCGGAAAAAAAATGACAGAAGAAATAAGATTCATACCGGGAGTAACTGAAGACGTAAATATAACAGATAAAGCGGTAGAGGAATTCAAGAGGATAAAGAAACAGACCGAAGTACCCGAAAACTTTGGTTTAAGAATAAGCATAAAAGGCGGTGGATGCAGCGGTCTTAAATATGGATTAGGATTCGATGCCGTATCAAAACCGACCGATACCGTAATCGAAAAAAACGGGCTTAAGATTTACATAGATATGAAAAGTTATCTTTATTTACTCGGTACAGAAGTGGATTTTAAAAATGATACAGAAGGAAGCGGGTTTGTATTTAATAATCCTTCTGCCAAAAATACATGTCATTGCGGAAGTTCATTTAATGTTTAACTAATTATGATTACAAGAAGAAAATTCATAAGAAATTCTACATTTAGTATGTCCGGATTTATGTTAGTACCCGGATTTATTAAAAATTTTTTATTAAAAAATAATTCAAACAACAGAAAGGAGCAAATTAAAATGATTTACGAATGGAAATTTAACAAAAGACCTTACTCGGATGAAGAAGCAAAAGTACTGCTTAAAGATGTTATGTCACCTGAAACATCAGACTGGCATTACAACACACATCATAAAGGATATGTAACTTTTTTAAATAATATCGAAAAAGAACTGCAGACTGCCGACAGAGCTAAAGCAAATGGAAACTACAGCCAGATCGGTGAATTGAAAAGAAGAATGACCTGGAATCACGGCGGTACTGTTCTTCATGACGTTTACTGGGAAGTTCTCGGCGGAGACGGCGATATTAATAAAGGTCCGGAAATTAAAAAAGCAATCGAAGAAGAATTCGGCTCGGTCGAAAAATGGAAAGAAGATTTCAAAGCTACTGCAGTTGCTGCGAAACTGTCCGGATGGGGAGTACTGGTTTACGACCAGATTTACAGCGGAAGACTCCTGAATGTACTTGTTGACGAACATCATTACGGTGCAATCTGGGGCGGTATCCCTCTTATCTCTCTTGATGTGTTCGAACATGCCTATTATCATAAAGACGGTCCGGGCAGAGCAAAATATATTGATAACTTTATTAATAACTTGAATTGGGAAAGAATAAATAATAAATTTGTTAAATACATAAAAAAATAATATTTGATAAATAACAAATATATTAATTTATTGCTCATTCTTATTATCGCCGCTTTTATCGCTTCCTGCGGAAAAAAAGAAATCTCTGAAAAAAGCGGCGATGTCCCGGTCAGGGGTCCGTTCGTGTGGACGGATAAAATTGATGCCTCGAAAATTCCCGACTTCCCTGTTAAAGGTATGATTTCCGGAAATGAAGTTAAAATCGAATATGTTAACTTCGAATACTGGCGAGGCAGCAATGACAATGTGATTAATTTTTTTGACATGAAACCACAACAGGATTGCGGAGCAGTTACCGGCGGAAAGGGATTCGTATTTACAAAATACGGAGGCGACTTGAAAGAAGATGCTTATATTAAGGAAGACTTTAAAAAAAGTATGGATAAATATGAAACGGAATACCATTACTACGAAGGCGATAACATTAAAAGTTTCAAATCGACTTTTAACTTTGCACTGGTTATCGAAGACATAAATGATGATTTTGTAGAAGGTAGAATTGCTGTATGTTTTAACGACGAGTCTAAAAGCTGGGTTGCGGGAAGATTTCGGGCAATAGTTTGCAATAATTAGAAAAAACGGGGCAAAATATAAATTTTTAAGCCCATTTTTTATTAATAAAACAATTTACTATTATGAAAAAACTAACATTGTTGCTTATTGTGTTTTCACTTCTTTTTGCTTTTGGATGTAAAAAAGGAGATAAAGGAACCGATGAAAAGACAGACGCAAAGACCGAAGAATCAAAAGACAAAAAATCTGAAGATAACAAAAGTGCGGGAAGCGATCTGGGATTATCGACAGGAATACCGGCTGATTTTCCAAAAGATGTACCCCAACCGAAAAATTCCAAACCTTTGAGTTATATCAAAACTTCTGAAGGTACTGTTGTATCATTTGAAACTAAAGAAAATATTAAAGATGTTGTGGAATTTTATAAATCGGAAATGAAATCCGGCGGTTTTACAAGCGATGAATCCGCCGAGATTATGTCGGGAAATGAAATATTTATAGGTTTGTGGAAGAAAATGGACAGGGAAATCAGTGTTGTAATTTCCGTAAACACAGAAGAAAATAATACTCTCGTCGTCATTACCTATAAATAATAATGACTGATTTTTATTTTATTCCCTGCGGCAAAAAGGTTAAAACCGTAAAGGGAAAAAATCTTCTCGATATTGCACTGGAAAATGATGTTGTCATTGACCATAACTGCGGTGGCGTGTGTGCCTGCGTTTCCTGCAGGGTTGTTGTATTAAGCGGTAAATCAGCCCTTAACAGAATTACTAAAGGAGAAATCGAAAATCTGAAAGAAACAGGTTTGTATAATTCCCGCACCCGCCTTGCATGCAGAGTTAAATATTTGAAAAAAATTAAAAAAGATATTGTTATTCTAATTCCTTCCGATGGAAAAAATTAATCTGCAGGATATAAGAAAAATAATAATTTCAAGAACGGATAATCTCGGGGATGTAATTCTTACTCTTCCTTTGATAAATAATATTAAAAAAATTTTTCCTGATGCAGATATTTATTTTCTCCTTAAAAAATCTTTTAATGAACTGCTGTATGATTATCAGGGATTAAATAAACTTGTTTTTATAGAAGATCTTCAGACGGGGAAAATTTTGAAAGAATATTTTGTACGTGAACAATTCGATGCCGGAATAAATGTTTTCCCTGTTCTGAAAATATCGTATGCAATGTTCGATGCAGGCATAAAAATCAGAGCCGGTACGGGATACCGATGGTTTTCGTTTTTGTATAATTACAGATTGTATGAACACAGAAAATACGCAAAAAAACACGAATCCGAATATAACCTGAATCTTTTAACTTTGCTGACTGAAAAAAAGTTTTTTCCGGTAGAATTTAATTTTAAAATAATTAACAAAGAAAAAAAACTTCTAAACTTGAAATTGAAAAACTTCAACCTGCAGCTTCGGGATAAATATCTGATTGTTCACCCGTTCAGTCGTAAGTCTGCAAAAGATATTCCGACGGATAAAATTATTCAGATTGTCAGTTCTATTGTTAGACGTTTCGGGTTTCTGAAAGTTGTTATTACCGGCACTGCGGAGGAATCGGAAAAAATAAAACATCTTTTAAATCAAATTGACCTGAACATCAAACATAAAATTATTAACTTAAGCGGAGAATTAAGTTTAAGAGAATTGATGATTCTGATATATGATTCTGTTCTTTTCATTTCTAATTCAACCGGTCCGGTGCATATAGCAGGTGCTCTCAATAAGGATATTATTGCATTTTACCCTAAAACAAAACCAATGAATAAAGAAAGATGGAAACCTTTGAGCAGCAAATCTCATGTATTTGAACCTGAAGATGAAAAAGACGATATGAATTCGATTAATGTCGAAAAAGTACTTGAAACAGCTTCAGAAATTATCCGTGAAAAAGAAACATTTTAAAGATTATCGAAGTTTAATAAAATAAAAATAATTATATGAAAAAGTTAATTTTTTTAGTTGTTATTGTGATTTTCGTCCTGGCAAACCTGTCCGAAGCACAGGATGATACTACAAAAGCAAGAAGACAATTCCGAAAAATTAATCAATCGGCTTTTGGTCTTGGAGAAACGCTTATTTATGAAATTAATTACGGTTTCGTTACGGCAGGAACCGCCACTCTGTCTGTCGCATCGGATTACATTACTGTTAACGGCAGAAGGTGTTATGATATACAGTTAAGAGTAGTGTCTTCTCCGAGTTTCGAATGGATTTATAAAGTGAACGATTATTACAGATGTTATATGGATGCGGAAGGTCTGTTTACCTGGAAATTCGAACAGCATATAAGAGAAGGCAATTATAAAAGAGATTTTGAGGCGATTTTTGATCAGGAAAACCTTAGAGTAAAAACTTATACCGGCGAAACCGAACCGAAGAAATTCGAAGGTGAGTTCGATATTCCCGAATATGTTCAGGATATTATGAGTGCATTTTATTATGCCAGAACACTCGATTTAAACAGCATGGGACCAGGCAGCACTATTCAACTGCAGAATTTTTATAAAGACAAAGTATATCCGCTTAATGTTAAATTCCACGAAAAAACCACTGAAGATGTTCCCGCCGGTGAATTTAGGACTATTAAACTCGAACCGCTTGTAAAAGAAGGAGGTCTTTTCAAAAGTGAAGGTGAAATACTTGTATGGGTAACGGACGACGACAGGAAAATGCCGGTTCTGGTCAAGAGTAAAGTACTTATTGGCTCTATTAAAGTCGAACTTATAGAATATAGAAATCTTGCGGGTCCTTTGAATTCAAAGGTGAAATAAACCTGCTTTTTATATCTAAATGAAGATTTCCGAAATATTTTTATCAATACAGGGTGAAGGAAAAAGAACCGGAAATCTTTCTTTTTTTATCAGAACAAATTATTGTAACCTCAGATGTAAATTTACTTCGGGAAATCTGTGCGACAGCCCCTATACCAGCTGGTATCCTGAAGATAATTATAATATCGGGGAAATGATGGTAGATTCAATAATTGCCGAATACCGGAAATTCAAAACTCAGGATATTGTAATTACTGGCGGAGAACCCGTAATACAGATGAAAGATTTAAATACATTGTGCCGCACTCTGAAGTTTGTAAACAGTAAATCAAATATTACTGTAGAAACAAACGGTACGTTCTTCGGTGAGTATACCGGGTACTCGGATTTAATAAGCATAAGCCCGAAAATGAAATCTTCCGTTCCTGAAGGAACGGAATTTGAAAATCTTCACCAAAAAAACAGGATTAATACGGAAAGCCTAAAAAAATATGAACAGGGATTCAGAGACGGATTATATGATATACAATGGAAATTTGTTATTAATGACGAAAATGATATGGAAGAAATAATTACTTTGCAAAATGAAATAGGGTTTTCAAACGAAAATATTTATCTGATGCCTGAAGGGATAAAAAAAAGCGAATTAAAAGCGAAAAGAAATTTAGTATTGGAATTATGCAGAAAGTATAAAATGAACTTCAGCGACCGCCTTCAGATATTATTTTGGGAAAATGAAAGGGGTAAATGAACGGATAAAATGTTAATTTTGATTTTGCCTAACCAATCGGTGTTGCGACAGCATATAGAATTGAAACTTGAAATTTATATAGTTAATTTTTCCAATCTTGTTTTTAAAAATTTTTATTTTTTATATCTTAAATAATATTTTAATTAATTAAATTTATAATTATGTCCGAAGAAAAGAAATTCGTACCCTTTATCTCTCCCGAAACGAGTCTGGCGGAATTTACAATCAGAGGATTGATAATCGGACTCATACTTGCTGTGGTTCTCGGAGCGGCAAATGCGTATCTCGGATTAAAAGCGGGAATGACAATTGCAGCAACATATCCGGCGGCAGTTCTCGGTATGGCGATACTTAAGGCAATGCGCGGAAATATTCTTGAAGAAAATTTTGTCAGGACGGTCGGCTCTATCGGAGAATCGGTTGCAGCCGGTGCAATATTTACTCTTCCGGCATTTTTCATCGCAAAAATCTGGGACCCTAAAAATATTACAATCGGAAATTACGCTACCGCAACTATAATTCTGATAATCGGCGGTGTGCTTGGCATTATGTTTGTGGCTTTGTTGAGACGTGTAATGGTAGAAGATAAAGATTTGTTATTTCCCGAATCGACTGCGGCAGCAGAAATTCATAAGTCGGGGCAAAAAGGCGGCGGCGGCTCTAAATATCTGTTCGCTGCAATGGGCATCGGTGCTGTTATACAGTTTTTTGGACAGCTTAGCCTGTTCGCTACTTGGGAAAAATTTTATGCGTTTTTTAAATCTACATTAATACCGGGAACCCCGATAAAAGCAGGAGGCGGAATGCTTCTGAGTTCTCCCGGAATCAGCCCGGCTTATATGGGTGTAGGTTATATCATCGGTCCGAAATATGCTTCACTGAACTTCAGCGGCGGACTGCTCGCCTGGGGTCTGCTGGCTCCGATTTTTTATTTCCTGCTTTTCCCGTATATCAGTACTGCGGAATTTCTGCAAAACTGGGCTGTTGTAGCCGAAACTACTGTGGATAAAGTTTCCGATCCGGCATTTCAGATTAATCAGATATGGAAATATATTGTCAGACCAATTGCAATCGGCGGAATGTTAATGGGTGCATTTTATACACTGTTTAAAATGAGAAAAAGTCTTGCCGCGGGACTTGCAAGGTCTATAAGTGATGTGAAAAAAGCGGCAACGGGCGGACAGGTCGGTTCAATCAGAACGGAAAAAGATTTAAGTTTCACTATCATTATTGTCGGGATAATCGCAGTCGCGGTTGCTACTTTCCTGATAACATATTTTATTTTTAATACCGGTCTTGTACCTGCAATTGTTGCGGCAACCGTGCTTATCGTTCTTGCATTTTTCTTTGCTGCAATTTCCGGGTACCTCGTGGGAATAATCGGCTCGAGCAATAATCCTATCAGCGGGTTGACTCTTACGGCACTTGTAACTACCGCTTTGATTATGGTACTGATCGGAGTAGATGCACAAAGCGGCGGAGTCGCTGCGGTTCTCGGAGTTGCCGCTATAGTCTGTGTTGCCGCTGCTGTGGCAGGAGAAATGCTTCAGGATTTAAAAGCAGGACATATCCTCGGCGGTACACCATGGAAAATGCAGGTAGGGGATATTATCGGTGTGCTGATTTCGGGGCTTGTTATGTTCTTTGTATTGAATTTGCTTAATCAGGCAGATATTATTCAGGGCATACAGAAAGGTTATGACGGAGGATTCGGAAGTAAATCGCTGCCCGCACCTCAGGCAGGTCTGATGGCTATGTTATCACAGGGTATAGTCGGTGGACAAATGGCATGGGCATTGATTATTGTCGGACTCCTGATGGGACTTGCATTTATTATGATGCAGGTTAAAAGCCCTATGTTAATAGCCGTTGGTATGTATTTACCCCTTGAAACTACATTTGCTATTTTTGTCGGCGGTCTTGTAAAAGGAATTGTGGATATGGTTGTAGAAAAACGAGGTTATAACGAAGCACAAAAAGTCAGGATAGAAAATATCGGAATATTGCTTGCTTCGGGTTTAATTGCGGGTGAAGCGTTAATGGGACTTGGCTTTGCACCGTTTAGAATTGCAGAATTCAATATCCCGATAATATTTCAGCAGCCGCATCTGTTAATCGGACTTGTTGTTATTGTTATAATTGCATTAATACTGATTTTTATCCCGTTAAGGAATGCAGGTTCAAAAAATGAGCCGGCACCCCCGAGTGCGGGAATGTAATTAGTTGTGTTTTGATATTTAAAAAGAAAAAAAATATAAATTTTCTGAATTTAACGCCCGTTCATAATAAAAAATATACTGAAACGAACGGGCGTGTTAAAATACGGTATCCGAAGTTCAGGGCGAAAGTTCTGCAATCTCTTATCCCTAAAACTAAACCTAAAGATATTGTCATTAATCTCGATGAACTCGGTACTGAAGTATGGATATCGATTGACGGTTATAAAAAAGTAAGTACGATAATCAGTGAATTATCAGGAAGACTCGGTGACAGAATTCATCCTGCCGAAGAAAGAATAACAAAGTTTTTAACTATGCTTTATACGCATGAGTTCATACGTTTTAAAGAATTCAATAAATAATAAAAGATTTTTTTTATTAATTTAAAGAGAAAAATATGACAAAAATATTTCAGGGGCTGAAGCCCGAATCTGTATGGAACCATTTTGAAGAGATTTGCCGGATACCGCGTCCGTCGAAATTTGAAAAAGGAATGATTGAATATGTAGTAAATTTTGCCGTGAAAAATAAGCTCGAACATATTGTTGATGAAGTAGGAAATGTCATTATCAGAAAACCTGCTACACCCGGTATGGAAAACAGAATGGGAGTAATACTGCAGGGGCATCTGGATATGGTGCCGCAAAAGAACAAAGACGTTGATCACGATTTCGAAAAAGATTCTATAAAACCGCGTATCGAAGGTGAATGGGTAAAAGCAACCGGCACTACACTCGGCTCGGATAACGGAATAGGTGTAGCCACCGCGCTTGCTGTACTGGAAGCAGAAGATTTACAACACGGACCTGTTGAAGCATTGTTTACAATTGATGAAGAAACAGGAATGACAGGAGCATTCGGTCTGAAACCGGGATTATTAAAAGGCGATATTTTGATGAATCTCGATTCCGAAGACGAAGGTGAATTGTTTATAGGATGTGCGGGTGGAACTAACGCTAATGCTGTGTTTAAATATGAGGAAGTTGATGTTCCGAGCAACTGCTCGGCTTTTCATATCGCGGTAAAAGGATTGAAAGGCGGACACTCGGGTGTTGATATTAGTCTCGGCAGAGGCAATTCCAATAAAATTTTATTCAGATTTCTATGGCTTGCTTCGAATAAATACGGTCTTAGACTTGCGGATGTAGACGGAGGAAGTTTGAGAAACGCAATACCGAGAGAATCATTTGCAAATGTAGTAATTCCTGATAAAAATGTCGAAGCAGTTAAAAAAGAAATTCAGGAATTCGAAAAAACAGTTAAAAAAGAATTATCTGCCGTTGAACCTGATTTGTCGGTCACAATGGAACCTGCAGAAATGCCGGCGAAATTAATTGACGAACTGACGGAGGATAATCTTATTTGTGCCGTTTATGCATGCCCGAACTATGTTATCAGAATGAGTAATGAAATGCCGGGACTCGTGGAGACTTCCTCAAATCTTGCCATAGTGAAATCGGGAGATAAAGAAATTAAAGTTCATTGTTTGTTAAGAAGTTCGGTTGATTCGGCAAAAGAAGATTTGAAAAATATGATGAGTTGTGTCTTTGACCTTGCGGGTGCTGAAATATACTTCGACGGAGAATATCCCGGCTGGAAACCGAATCCTGACTCGCCGATACTGAACGAAATGAAAACAGTATATGAAAAAATGTACGGTAAAATTCCTAAAGTCGTAGCAATTCACGCAGGCCTCGAATGCGGATTAATAGGAGGTGTCTATCCGAATCTCGATATGATTTCTTTCGGTCCTACGATACGGTTCCCGCACTCGCCTGATGAAATGGTGAATATTGAAACAGTTAAAAAATTCTGGGACTATCTTGTGGAGACTTTAAAAAATATACCCGCTAAGAAATAAAAGATTTAAAGAGATAAAAAAAATCCCCTCTATGAGGGGATTTTTTTTTATGTATATGTCCGAAATTATTTCAGTATGACTCTTTCTGTTACCATATCACCTGCAACTGCCTTTGCATATGACTGGCATAAGTCTTTTGTTGACTGCGGATTAATTGTTTCGGATTTCGCCGACCATAGCAGTTCCTGATTCGTCAGACTGTATAAATTTGTTACTATGAATACTTCCTCATAACTTACTACATAACCGGGAGAATAAACGAAATTGTATGTGTTCAGATAATAACCGTAAAAATCAAAGTAAGGGTCGGGTAAGTAGCCGAATGTAGGAGGAACATATTTCTGCTTTTCTTTTGTATCCGATATCGAAATTGTAATTACTCCGTCCGCACCGTAACTTTTAAATACTTCGGTCAGCGCTTCCTTGCTTTGGTATTTTTCATCGAGTTTTCCGTCACTGTCAGTATCAAAAAATTTAGGTGGTATAACGGTATTCGCGGAGACCGAGTTTATTCCGTATAATTTCAAACTGCTCACTATATTGTCTTCCATGCAGGAACGTTCCGATATGTCCTTGATTAATCCTACTACAATAATTTTACTGAATTTTTGCCCTGTATATGCAGGCTTTTTCCAGCTTGAATCGATTTTTGTCATTGTTGAGCAGGAAGTAAAATAAAATACAACGGAAACTAAAAACAGAAAATAAATAAATTTTTTCATCTTTTTAATATTTAAATTAGTTGAAATCTTTTTAACCTGTTGTAATATAATTATATTTTTAATAAAAAAAAATTCATTGAGATATAAATTTATTTTATTGTTTCTTAACAAATTACTTATTATTTTATGTAAACTAATAAAATACATTTATTATGAAATTATCATTTTACTTTTTTCCGATTTTATTGCTTGCATTTAGCGGTAATCTTTTTTCGCAGGACAGTACTGCACTGATTCATGGAGACGGTTACAGTTTAAGCTTTATAGTGGAAGTTTATTATTCCAAATCAGTAAATAAAGCAAGCGACACAATAAATATTGCACGGTTTTCGGTTGGAGGAAAATTTGTTGACGAATTTCGCCTGAATAACCTGAGAATGTATGCGAAATATAATAAAGAAAAAATCAGGGCAAACTTTACATTACAGGTAGGGGATATACCGGAATTGCTTGCCTCCCCGCAGGAACAATTTATGAAATTTATAAATGTTGCAAATCTCGGATATAGTCCGGTTAAAAATCTATGGTTTGATGCGGGTTATATATCGGATCCTATCGGCTATGAATCATCTTCACCGTATTTTAATCAATTAACTATGATATCGGTAGGAGGTTATTACGAACCGTCTAATTTTATAGGAATTAGAGCATCTTATGACTTTTCTCCAAAAGTATCGGCAAGTATATTTTACGGCAATCCTTATACGCTGAGGTTCGGAAGAAATAAACATCATAATTTGCAGACAAGTCTTACTGTAAAACCTGTCGACCAGATTTTTTTTCAATACAGCACGCTTTTCGGTAATCAGCAAACAGTAGGAAATGACCCTAAATTAAATCAGTTTTATAACAATTTTATTTTAACTTACAGTCCCTTCGATTATTTGAACTTCGTCGGGCAGTTTGATTTTGCTATGCAGACGAATTCAAAGACGAAAGTAACGGGTGTAGATACAACACTTGACTGGGCTTATATGGTTTCGGGATTTCTGCAGGCACAGTATTTTTTCCTGCCGAATTTCAGTATTATAGGCAGAGCTCAGCTGTTTTCTGACCCTGACGGTTTTCTGACGGGAAATTTATATCCGGCATATTATACAAGTACGGCTTCCTATAAAGGTATGGGAATGAATCTTTACGGCTTTACTGTCGGGCTGGAATATAAACCCTATAATAATTTTTATATCAGAGGCGAATATACATACGAAATGACGGATAAAGGTCAGAATGTTTTTAATGGCTTGACAGCAAGCCACAGACATACAACACTTTTTTCCGCCGGAGTGAAATTTTAATTATTGTTTTTTAAAAATACTATTTAATAATTTTAACAAAGAACAATGAAACATATTATATCGCTTTTCATTTTAATATGCATTTTACTTTCTGTTCTGCCTGTAAAAGGTGATTCTTACTATTCATTGCATAATACCAGCACTAATAATACTACCCCGAAACATTCATTCGATGTATTGAATTATAAATTGAATCTGGATATATATAATTGCTTCAAGACTCCGTACCCGAGGTCATTTATCGCAAGCAATCACATTACGTTCCGTGTCGATTCTGTCTTAAATTCAATAACTTTGAACGCCGTTAATACGTCGCTTGTAATAGATTCGGTAAGACTTATCGGAGGACCGTTACTCGTTATATCTCATACGAATAATATCTTAACAGTTACTCTCGACAGGACATATAATCCCCCAGAAATTGTAAATATAATAATATACTATAGACATAACAATATTACTGACAACGCCTTCTATGTCTCAAACGGAGTTGTATTTACTGATTGTCCCCCCGAAGGTGCGAGGAAATGGTTTCCCTGCTGGGATAAACCGTCAGACAAGGCAACCGTTGATATTACGGCAAAAGTTCCTTCGAATGCACGGCTCGGCTCGAACGGCAGACTGCAGGATTCGATTGTAACAGGTGATACTATCTATTATCATTGGATAAGCCGTGACCCTGTCGCTACCTACTTGACCGTTATTACGGGAAAAGTAAATTACAATATGGACAGAATTTACTGGCATAAAATATCGAATCCAAACGACAGCATACCCGTTTTATTTTATTATAACTCAGGTGAGAATTACGGTACTGTTAAAAATCTGATAAGCAGTCTGATGACCAACTTTTCGAATAAATTCGGCGATTATGCGTTTGAAAAAGGCGGATTCGCTTCGATTCCGAACGGTGCAGGATTTATGTGGGCAGGAATGGAAAATCAAACGCTGATTACTCTATGCTCTTCCTGCTGGACGGAAAATTATGCAGTTCACGAGTTCGCTCATCAGTGGTTCGGAGATTTGGTGACGTGCGGTACATGGGCGGATGTCTGGATTAATGAAGGTTTTGCTACTTACTGCGAAGCAATCTGGAAAGAAAGACTCGGCTATGCTATCTATAAAAATGATGTTAATGCCAAAGCAAATACGTACTTTTCTCAAAATGCCGGGTTTCCGATTTCTATGCCTCAATGGGCAATAATAACACCTCATATAGATACTCTGTATAACTACGGCATTACATACTGTAAAGCGGCTGTTGTTCTTCATCAATTACGTTACTGTCTCGGAGATTCGGTTTTCTTTAATGTGTTAAATACATTTGCAACCGATACGGCAAGGTTTAAATACAAAAATTCCACTACTTATGAATTCAACTTGCTTGTAAATCAGATTTCGGGGCAAAATTACGATTGGTTTTTTAATGCCTGGATTTATCAACCGAACCATCCGGTATATCAGAACCGCTATACGATCGTAAATACAGGAGGCGGCAACTGGCGTGTGGATTTCCTTGCAAATCAGATTCAAACAAATGCCCCTTTCTTTCCTATGTTGTTAACCGTGAAAATAGTTTATAGCACAGGTCCTGATTCTCTTATAAAAGTAATGAATAATGTTAATAATCAGACATTTTCGATTAATTCCGACAGGCAGCCTCTTTCGGTCGTATTTGACCCTGATAATAACATTCTTCTTAAATCTGCTTTCCTTATTGGTGTAAATAATCTGGCTTCCGGAATACCTTACCTTTATGAATTATATCAGAATTATCCGAACCCTTTCAATCCTGCAACAAATATAAACTTCGACCTGCCTCAAAAATCATACGTAAAACTCTCAATATACGATTTAACCGGAAAAGAAGTAATCACATTAATAAACGAACCAAAAGACCCGGGGAAATATTCTGTATCTTTTAATGCTGAAAACCTATCGTCCGGCATATATTTTTATCGCCTGCAAACGGACAAATACTCCTCTGTGAAGAAAATGGTTTTAATAAGATGAGAAGATATCTTTTTTTCTCGAAATCGGATTTCTTTAAAGTCCGTAATTTGTTTTAATACTTGATTTTATAATTTATTGTGTTTAGTTTTAAATTAATTGGTGTTTATAGGATTGTGCGGATTTCACAATAAGGGGAAACGTATTAATGTGCTGTTAGAAAGGTTTATTTAAAAAACGGCAACGGAAATATAAGAATAAACAAAAATGGAAAGCAAAAGGATAAACAGGCTACTTGACGGGGTGATATATCTGCTGTTGATAGTTTTCCTGTCATCGTCGGGATTCAGCGATATGCCTCCGCCCTCGGGGTGGTATCAGCAAAATATGACTGGTTTAAGCGGAAGAAGCATAACCGATATGACGTTTACCGATAGTTTAACAGGTTATGCGGTAACGAAGTGGGGAGCAGATAGCACAGGATTTATACTGAAAACAACAAACGGAGGAGATAACTGGAATATTATTTTATCAGCACATAAATATTTCAGAAGAGTGATTTTTATCAACGACAATACAGGATTTGTATGCGGAGGTTGGGGTGAACTGACGGGATACTTGTATAAGACAACAAATGCCGGATTGAACTGGTTTACTATTAATACGCCTTTTGGAAAAAGCTTCAATGATATGAGCGTATTAAATGAGGATACGATTTATATAGCAGATGATATGGATTACTGGGGTGGGGTATTCCGCACGACGAACGGGGGACAAACATGGCAGACAATATTTAATGCAGGAACAATAAATAATCCGAGCAAGATATATATGTATAACAAGGACATCGGTTTTATCTGCAGAACAGGTACATCTTTTTTTAAGACGACTAACGGAGGAATAAACTGGTTTCAAATAACGGGTTACGGAGAATTTTTTGATATATATTTTGCTGATAGTTTAACCGGCTGGAAATGCCCAGGGATAATGCAGAAAACAACCGACGGCGGATATAATTGGATAACACAAGTCCTTCCATCAGGTTATCCAATAGCTTCTACAGGCATTAGTAATTTTTCTAATATAAATAAAGATACAATATGGGGTGTGGGAGGTTTACTATATACTCCAAATGGATATAGAGGAATATTATACAGAACGACCAACGGAGGAATAAACTGGCAGTATCAGATTCCTGATACAGGTTTTCAAATACCTCAATATTGGTATATAGAATTCTATAATAGACTTAATGGATGGAGTTATTCAGATTATTCAAGAGGAATTCATACTGTAACCGGAGGCGATAGTGTATTTATTACTAATATAATAAGAGGAAATGAAAGTATTGTTAAAGAATTTCAGTTAAACCAGAATTATCCGAACCCGTTTAACTCAATTACAAATATTAAATTTAAACTAAAGTCAGGAATGATATTCGCGGAAATAAAAGTTTATGATATTACGGGTAAGTTGATAAGAGTTCTGACGAGTAAAAAATACGAAGCGGGAGAACATACTGTCAGGTTCGATGCTGCTGGATTGCCGAGCGGAGTGTATTTTTACAAATTGGGTGCAGGTGATTTTTCACAAACAAGAAAAATGATTCTTCTTAGATAATTATTCTCTCCGTGTGGAGTAACGGAAAAAAATAACAATTGAAAATATAAAAATATAAATAACGGAACAGTAAAAATAATTTATTAAATCATATTATGAAAACAAAGATTTTAATTTTATCGATTTTAATTATATCATTAATATTTTTGATATTAAATAATATATCCGCAGAGAGAAATGAAGTAAAATCACAAACCGATGCAATTGAAGTACCTGATAAGGAATTTATAGTCGGGATATATGATAATGCATGGGATCTGTTTAAGAATTATAATGACTCATTGTCCTTAAATCTCTGGCATAAATACACAGGTCCGTTATCGGGATGGATATACAGCGACATAGCAGGTTATGTTGATACGAGCGACAAATATTATAACCCGCCTTCGTATTATGAAGATAGGGTTACGGGACAGATAGAGAGCAACTATGCCGGTGGTAAGAGGACAATAATGGACAGGCCAAAGTTAGCATATTTAAGTGCCGGTCAGCGTAGCGATTATCAGGCAGAGAAAATAAACCGTTATGAGAATAATTACTGGTTTTATTCTTACGATACATCCGTAATAATTAACGGAGTGATAGAAGATGTAACCGATAACAGTCCGTACGGAAGCGGGGAAAGAGTAAAATACTGCAAAGCTGACACTTCCAATCCCGGCGGTAATGCCTGCTATATATTAAAAGGACTGCGTTCGAATCGTGAGCAGGCATATATAAATGATGATGATTATTATTCCGACGGAATATACAGCTGGTATATAATGCCGAGAATGAGGATAGATTCAAATGTTACCAATTATGCCGATACAACAAGTGTTTGTAAAGTTATAGTAAGGAATTGGAAAAATAGTATTATAAGTAATGTAGAGATAAAAGCAAAGAATTTTAAAAAATCTGCAAATGAACCTTATTATCATGGAAATTACATTGATACTTTTTTATTTAATGGAAATATTGATAGTTTAAAAATTGATTCTGGGAAATTATTCAATCCCGATAGTTATGATTTTGGCGACTGGTCAATACCCTGCCATATAGACATACAAGTCTACTGGTACGGTTTATG
>Ga0194112_10003528_pt1 | contig 21745 bp, 16 predicted proteins | sample TA2MahC400mmetaG_FD_146191 | JGI IMG/M metagenome (GOLD analysis project Ga0194112, IMG submission 146191) | Freshwater microbial communities from Lake Tanganyika, Tanzania - TA2015016 Mahale Deep Cast 400m | ecosystem: Environmental > Aquatic > Freshwater > Lake | place: Tanzania: Lake... | reverse complement strand
GCCGTGGCTGTTCGGCGCCGCCGAACCTTGGGCTTACCTTATCCTGTTCGTGTCTCTGTCGGTCGGGATCGGCGCATGGCTGTCTTCGGTTCTGACTGCGCGGCGACCGCGCCTTGCCGCACCGGCTCTCTCGTTCGTTCTGCTCGCGCTGCTCGGCTACGTCGGCCTGCAGATGGCGCCGCTGCCGGCCGGGCTCACGGGCGTGCTGCAGCCCTTCACGGCGACCCTGCACGAGCGGATTGCCGTCCTGTTTGACGCGGTGGACCTGAAGGCGATGCTGCCGCGATACGCGCCGTTCGCCGGCGCGCCGTTGTCGCTCTCGCTCTCCCGGTTCGGAACGTACAGGAGCATGGTGCTGCTTACCGCCTACCTCGGCGTATTCTTCGTTACCGCGAATGCCCCGGCGCGCTGGGAGCAGCTCAAGCGCGCCGCGATTCTTCTTCTTGTTTCCGGGTTCTGTCTCGCGGTGTTCGGCGTGATCCAGAAATACTCGCGCACATACGAGATATACTGGTTCCACAAGCCGCGGTACGGCGGTGATTTCTTCGGCCCGTTTACCAACCGGAACCACTTTGCCGCCTGCATGAACATGATGGCCGGCATTGCGCTCGGGATGTTTTTCTCGTCAAGGCGGACGGGCTCGGACGGGGTTGAAGGCGCGACTGACAGGCTGGCGTGGCTTTCGTCGCGGCGTTCTGCGCAGGCCCTGCTGTACGCGTTCATAGCCGCCATCATTTCCGGCGCCGCGTGTCTTTCCCTTTCGAGGGGAGGCATGCTCAGTCTTGCGCTCGTTCTGTTTGTCCTGGGTGTGGTGCTCGCGTTCCGGCCGGACACTTCGCCGTCAATCAGGTCAGGCGCGGCGGCGGTGGCGATGCTCATGGTTGCCGCCGTGATATGGCTGGGCCGCGAGGCAATCGTTACCCGCCTCGCGACGCTGGCGGACGTGACCGCCGACCCGCTGGGCAACCAGCGCATGGTTGTGACCGGCGATGCGCTGAAGGTCCTGGGGGCCTTTCCGTTATTCGGGTGCGGGTTCGGCAGTTTCCGGCACATATTCCCCATGTTTCAGAGTCCGGCGCTCGAATACCGGTGGCTGCACGCTCACAACGACTGGGTGCAGCTTCTTGCCGAGGGCGGTGTTGTCGGGGCGTTCATCTTCTCCATGGCCGTCGTCATGTGGGCGAGGTACATGGCCCTTCGCGCGCCCGGAGCCGGGGAGCGGGCGAGGTCCTTTGCGTTGGGCATAACCGTCGGCGTCTCCGCGATGGCGGTGCACAGCTTCGTGGACTACAGTCTCCACAAGCCCGCGAACGCGATGCTTCTTGCGGCGTTGTGCGGGATGGGTGTTTCGGCGGTTGAATTCCGGAAAGTGCGAAAGACGACGCTTGGAGACATCCTGGACGGGCCCAAGGAGGAGAAGCCGTCGGCGGGCGCGGGGCGCGGGACCGCCGCGGTGAAGCTTATGGCGGCCGCGGCGATCGTGTTTGTGGCCTGTCTCGGGTTTCTCCAGTTGAAGGAACTGCGCGGCGAGCTAGCGTTCGCGAGGTTCCTGCATTTCTCAAAGGCGGCGGGGAAAGCTTCGGGCGAGGAAGCGTTGAGGCGGACTATTTCGGCCGCCGGCGCCGAAGCTGAAATAGCCCGGGCGTATGCGAGGCACAACCCGGACGCAATGGGCGAGATAACGCAGGCATTCCTGGAATGGAGCCTCGACGAGCGTCTTGACCGCGTGTTCCGGACAACGCTCGTGGAGAAGGCGGTGGAGAACACGGCCGTGGCGGTGCAGGGCGCGCCGTCCGACTACCTGAACTGGCTGTGGTTTGCGCGGACGCTCACGATGCTGGGCGAATGGCAGGGCGCGGAAGCGTCGCTTGGGGCGGCGAGATCGCTTGTAAGGCACCGTGACGAGATACGCATGTTCCTGCCGCAGGCCGAGCCGAGGAGCGATCTCTGAAGCCGGAGCCGTGCGGGTTCGAGGGGAGAAGACGGTTGAGCAGCAAGGACAGCGGTGGCGCTGAGAGACTGACGTTGCAGGTTGCGGACGGGGCGTTCTGGACGCTCTCGACTTCGGCCCTCAACAAGGTTGTGACCTTCGGCGGGCAGGTGCTGCTTGCCTGGTTCCTCGTTCCCCAGGATGTCGGACTGGTGGCGATGGCGATGTCGATCAGCGCGGCGATGTCGGTTTTCAGCCTCGTCGGGGCCGGCGGCCTGCTTGTGCAGAAGCAGCGCGAGTTCGGCACGCTGTCAGGAGAGGTGTTCTGGCTGTCGCTGGCGGTGAACGCCGTGGCCGGCATCACGGTTGCGGCGCTTGCGCCTGTTGCGGGTGCGGTGTTTCGCGAGCCGCGGATAGTGCCGCTTGTCCTGCTGCTTGCGCCGACCTTCCCCCTCCAGTCCCTCCCCACGGTCTACGCGGCCAAGCTGCAGACGGGGCTCAAGTTCCGTTCGCTGACCTCGATCTACCTGGGGGCGGGAGTCCTGAGGACCGCCAGTTCCGTGCTGCTGGCGTGGGCCGGGTTCGGCGCGTACTCGATAGTGCTGCCGCTTCTGTGGGTTCCAATCTTCTCGGCCGCTGCGCAGCGGCTTGCCGCCGGCCCTGTTTCACTGGGGCGTCCCCGCCTTCCGCTGGGGCGTGCGCTGTTGATCCCGCTGCTGTGGCTGAGCCTCCAGCCGTTTCTGGAAGGGCTGCAGTTGAACGGGACGAACTTCGTGATGGGCCTGCTGGAAACGCCCGCCACGGTGGGGTTGTACTTCTGGGGAACGCAGGTTTCCTCGCAGGCGTTGTACCTGCTGGCGGCGAACCTCGGTCAGGTTCTTTTCCCAGGGCTGGCGCGGCTGGAGGGCGACACCGCGAGGCAGCGGGAGGCTTTCCTGCGGGCCATGCGGGTGCTTCTGCTGATGGGGATTCCTGTTTGCGTTCTCCAGGTGCTGCTGGCGCGGCCGGTCATACAGGCATTTTTCCCCGAGCGCTGGGATGGCGCGATACAGGTGGTGCAGTGGCTCAGCGCCGGGGCCGCGGCGATGCCGGCGGGCGTCGCCGGGGTTGCGCTTTTGAGAGCGCGGGGCAGGTTCGGCCTGATCTGCGGACTGACGGCGGCGCAGAGTGCGGCGATCGTCTGTGCCGCGGCGATCGGTTGCGCGCGGGGCGGCGCTCCCTCCATCGCCGCGTGGGTAGCGGGCACGATGCTCGTGTGCAATGTGGGCATGGGTGCGGTTGCCTCGTTCATGTGCGGGTGCGCCCCGTGGGTCTACGTGCGCCTGCTGCTCGCGATGGCGGCCGCGGGGGCAGTTGAGATGGCGGCGGCGTTTGCGATGAGAACGGCGGCTGACGGCCGGATTGCCCGTTGTGTTCTCGCCGCAGTTGCGGTGTGCGTTGTGCACCTGCCCCTGACCAGGTGTTTTGCGCCGGAAACATATGATCTCGTAGGGAACATGTTGAGGAGGCTGCGGCGTGGCCGAAAACAGGATTGAATCCCCGGACCTGCCGGGCCGCGGCCCGGAACCGGGCGTGACGGTTGCCCAGCTTGGCGCGCGAATGCACTACGCGGTGCCGCGCGTTCTTAACGAGGCCGGCCTTCTGCGGCGTTTGTACACCGACATATGCAGCAACACGGGCTGGCCGTCGCTGCTCAGGAAAGCGCCGCGGAGGTTGCTGCCGGAGTCGTTCCGGCGGCTCGCGGACCGCCATGCGCGCGGGTTGCCGGGCGGAAAGGTGACAGCGTTTCCGCTGTTTGGCGTCCTCTATGCCCGGCGTCTCCGGGCGGTCCGGTCGTCCGCGGACCGGACGGGTGCGTACCTGTGGGCGGGCAGGGAGTTCTGCCGGCTTGTTCTTGCGGAAAAGCCTGAGCTTGGCGAGGCGGTTTACGCTTTCAACAGCGCCGCGCTGGAGTTGCTCGAGTATGCCGGGGAGCGTGGCTGCCGGCGCGTGCTTGAGCAGACAATCGCCCCGCGCGCGGTGGAAGCTGAGCTGATGAAGCGGGAAGCTGACAGGTTTCCCGGATGGGAGCAGGGCGCCGGGCGCGACGGGAGGGCGGAGGAGTTTTCGGAGCGCGAACGCACCGAGTGGGGCCGGGCCGACGTCATAGTGTGCGGGTCCGAGTTTGTGCGCGACGGTGTGGCTGCGCTCGGCGGGCCGGCCGGAAAGTGCGTTGTTGTGCCGTACGGCGTCAACCCGATGCCAGTGCCGGGCCGTATGGCGCACGGCGGGCCCGTGCGGGTTCTGACAGTCGGGGCGGTGAGTCTCAGGAAGGGATCGCCGTATGTTCAGGCGGCGTCAGCGCGGCTTGGGAAGAAAGCTGTCTTCCGGATGGTCGGGCCGGTAAGAGTTGAAAGGGAAGCCGCCGCCGGGCTTTCCAGGAGCGTCGAGTTGACCGGGCCGGTTCCCCGGATGGACATGGGCAGGCATTTCGCCTGGGCTGACATCTTCCTTCTGCCTTCGGTGTGCGAGGGATCCGCAACGGTCGTGTATGAGGCGCTGGGGGCTGGGTTGCCGGTGGTGTGCACGCCGAACACGGGCAGTGTCGTGAGAGACGGTGTAGAAGGCCATGTCGTGCCTGTTTCCGACGCGGAGGCGGTTTCGGCTGCCGTGGAGCGTCTGGTGTGGGACTCCGAGTTGCGGACAAGAATGGGCCAGGCGGCGGCGCGTCGTGCGTCGGAGTTCTCTGTGCAGGAGTACGGGAAACGTCTCCTGCGGGCGACGGGACTTGGCGGGTTGGAAGAATGAACTCCGTGATGCTGGAGATGGCCGTCTTCGGGATTGTTCTCCTGATGGCTGCGCATGCCATTCACCAGTCCCATTTCCGGCGCTGGCTCGCGATCTCGCCGCTGAACGCCTTCTGGGCCGGCGTCATCGTCTGTTACGTGATCCAGCCCCTGATCTACGGCAACGTCTTCTCCGACTGGCACGGCCGCGCAGTGGTTGAGCGGTCGTTGTGGTGGATACTCGTGTCGCTTGCATGCGTTGTTGCCGGCTACGAATCGCGCATCGGCGCGGCGCTCGGGGCAAGGTTGCCGCGTCTGCCGGAACGCCTGAGCGGAAACAGGATGTTCATCGCCGCCTGTACGCTGATAGCGGTAGGCCTTGCCGGGTATGCGTATGTGATCGCATCAGCCGGCGGTTTAAGGCAGTGGTTGTCGGTTGCGCGCGGAGGCACCGACTGGGGCAGCGTGTCGAGTTACGTTGCCGGTCTCATCAATCTCGTTCCGCTAGGGGTGGGGCTGTTTCTCTTCCGCGTGGAGCTGGGGCATGGGAAGCCGCTGGAGAGGTATGCGATGTGGGGGGCGGCCTGCCTGGTGCTTCTCTGGTTCGCGTATCTCGGAAGCAGGTCGCGCATAATCGAATTCGGGATAGTGATGCTCGGCGCGTTTTATCTGCCGCGGCACAGGAACCCGCCCGGATGGCTGCTTGCCGCCGCGTTTGTGGCGCTGTTCATTCTCTCGGGTTTTCTTGGCGCGTACAGGGAGAACTTCACGAACCTGTCGTTCAATCTGGACCAGGTATCGTGGGAGGAAGCCGGGGCGGAGGTCCTTCCGGGCAGGATCGAGGACGCGCGGTCGCGCGAGGGACGCGGCGTGAGCCGGGGCATCGAGTTCAACTGCGTGGCCACGATTGTGAAGCTCGTGCCCGACAGGGTTCCGTACAACAGGGGCTATTCGCTCCTGGAATTCCTGACCAGGCCCATTCCGCGCGCCATCTGGCCGGACAAGCGCTACCCCGCGCTCGAGGCGGCGTATCCGATACTGAAGCAGGGGCGCCTGAGTACGACGCTGGTCAAGACCAGCAAGCGGCCGCTTCTGATGGGGCCCTCGTTCACCTTCGCCGGCCACTGGTACGCGGCCGGCGGGCCGGCGCTGCTCATGGTTGCCGGTTTCCTTACAGGCTGCATGCTGAAGATGATAGCCGCGATATACGAGCGTCTGCCCCGCCACGAGGGCGACACAATCCTTTTCGCGCATCTCGTGATGATAGGTTTCAAAGAGGCGGCAGCGACTCCGCTGGTCTGGGTGTTCGGGCTTAACTCGCAGGTGATACCGCTGGTAATTGCGCTTGTCCTGTGCCGCGCCGGGGAGGAGAGAACGTGAAGCTGGCCATCATCTTCCGCCGGTTCGGGCCCTACCATCTTGCCCGCCTCGCCGCCGCCGGAGCGCGCGGCCCGGTGACGGGGATAGAGCTTAACCGGACCGACGGCACATATGCCTGGGACGTGAGAGAGGGCGGGCAGGGGTTTGACAGGGTGACGGTTCTCGAGGACCGTCCTGTTGCCGGGTTGCCGCGGCGCGAGATGGCGCGGCTTATTCATGAAGTGCTGGACCGCGTGTCGCCGGACGTGGTGGCGGCGCCGGGCTGGGCAGCGCCCTGGAGTCTTGCGGCGATTGACTGGTGCGACCTGCGCCGCCGGCCTGCGATACTCATGAGTGAGAGCGCGCGTATGGACGGGAGCAGCGGCAGGTTGGGCGATGTCGTCAAGTCGCGTCTCGTGAAGTCATTCCAGGCGGCGCTGGTGGCGGGAAAGCCGCACCGCGACTACCTGGCTGAACTGGGGTTCGCGTCGGAACGCGTGTTCGACGGGTATGACGTTGTTGACAACCGTCACTTCCGCGAAGGCGCCGCCGCGGCGCGGCGCAGCGGGGAGGCTGTTCGCGCAGATCTCGGAGCGCCGAGGCAATATTTCCTGGCCAGCGGCAGGTTTGTCCCGAAGAAGAACGCGATTGCGGTTGTTGACGCCTACTCGCGCTACGTTGCCGCCGCCGGCGAGTCGGCCTGGGACCTGGTCATGCTCGGAGACGGCCCGCTTCGTTCCCGGATCGAGAAACATGTCGCCGGGCTCGGGTTGGGCGGCCGCGTCGTATTCCCGGGGTTTCGCCAGTATGACGAGCTTCCGGCGTGGTACGCGCTGGCGGGTGCGTTTGTGCACGCAAGTCTTGTTGAGCAGTGGGGGCTGGTTGTGAACGAGGCCATGGCGGCCGGTCTGCCCGTGCTGGTCTCGAACCGCTGCGGGTGCGCGGCAGACCTGGTGTGGGACGGGATAAACGGGTTTGTCTTCGATCCGACATCGGTTCCGGAGATGGCCGGGGCGATGCTGCGTGTTGCGGGAGGAGCAGTTGACGGGGCCGCCATGGCCGAGGCCGGCCTGGGGATAATCGGTCGTTGGACGACGGAGCGGTTCGCCGACTCGATATGGCGGGCTGCCACAGTCGCGTGTGCGCAGAAGGTTGGCGGCTCATGGCTCGACAGGCGGTTGCGCGGAGCGCTCGGGTTCGTGCCGATGCGGGCCGACGCCGGGGGATTCGTATGAGCGGGCTCCGTACGGTTGCACTGACCGCGTCCGTTTCCCGGATGGCAGGCGGTCCGTTTGAGAGTGTTCGGGGCCTGGCGCGCGGGCTTGTTTCCGCGGGTGTGGGAGTCGAGGTCCTGGGGCTGCGCGATTCCTTCACGGATGAGGACATCGGGGCGTGGGCGCCGCTGAAGCCGCAGGTGTTCAAGCCGCTGAGCCCGGTTTCGTTCGGATTCGTGCCCGGCTATCTGGAGGCGCTGATGGATGCCGCCCCGGACATAGTCCACTGTCACGGCATATGGATGTACCCCTCGCTTGCGTCCCTGCGCTGGCACGGGAGAACCGGGCGTCCGTACGTGGTGTCCGCGCACGGCATGCTGGACCCGTGGGCAGTCAGGCATCACGGATGGCGCAAAGGTCTCGTGTCGCTCCTCTTTCAACGCAGGCATCTTTGCCGCGCCGCGTGCCTGCGCGCACTCACGAGGTCGGAGCTGGGGTCCATGCGCGCTTGCGGGCTCCGCAATCCGGTGTGCGTCATCCCGAACGGCATTGAGCTGACGGACGGGTTGACGGGCGTCGGCGGCCCGTCCTGGCCGGGTGAATTCACCCGCGGGCGCAAGGTGCTTCTCTACCTGGGGCGGTTGCATCCAAAGAAGAATATCGCGGCTCTTCTCCAGGCATGGAGTATGGCCCGGGCCGAAGTGCCGCGGGATGAGTGGCGGCTGGTGGTGGCCGGATGGGATCAAAGCGGCCACCGCGAAGAGTTGGAGCGGCTTGCCGTCGGCCTCCGCATAGGGGATGAGGTCCATTTCGCCGGGCCGTGTTTCGGCGCCGACAAGGCCGCGGCGCTGGGGGCTGCCGCCGGTTTTGTTCTGCCTTCCCTGAGCGAGGGGTTGCCGATCGCGGTGCTCGAGGCGTGGGCGGCGCGGTTGCCGGTGCTTCATACCGCTTACTGCAATCTTCCGGAAGGCGCGGCCGCCGGCGCGGCGATCGAGACCGGAACATCGGCACCGGAGATAGCGGACGGCCTGCGAAGTCTTTTCGGGATGTCGGACACCGAGCGTGTCGAGATGGGTGCGCGGGGGCGGGTTCTTGTTGAACAGCGTTTCACGTGGGCGCGCGTGGCTGCCGACATGGCACAGGTCTACGACTGGTTGATGGGGAGAGCATCCCGGCCGGCGAGTGTTGAGCTTGAATGACAAGACCTGGGCCGCGGCGCGTTGACAGTGCCCGAGGCCTGGAAGTAGCATGAGCCCGATGGGCGCGGACCCGCCGCGCCGGTTGCTGCAAGACGGCAGGTGGCTGCAGATGAGTACTACTCCGGAACCGACGCTCGCGGATCACGACCGCTGGCCTTACTCGTTCTCGGAATACGTTCGCAGGGCCGTGTGGTCCGTTGTGCGGGTAACACTGTGGAAAGTTGCTTTCCGGCGGCTTACTCCGTTGCGGCCGTTGATTCTGCGCGCCTTCGGCGGCCGTGTCAGTCTGGGATCGCGGATAAGCGGGTCGTGCCGCATAGAGATGCCCTGGCTGCTGACGACCGGAGTGGAGGCGTCTCTCGGTCCGCGGGTCCGGGTGTACAACCTTGCGATGGTGACTCTCGGGGACAACGCGGTTGTTTCGCAGGATGTGACTCTTTGTGCGGGGACTCATGACCACACCGACCCGAGGTATCCGCTGCGCAGGAATCCGGTCACGATCGGCCGCTGGGCGTGGATTGCCGCGGAGGCATTCATAGGGCCCGGAGTAACCGTCGGCGACGGCGCCGTTGTCGGGGCAAGGTCTGTCGTGACGAAGGACGTGCCGCCATGGACGATCGTGGCGGGCAACCCTGCGCGTGAAATCGGCAGGCGCGAACTGCGCGGCGTTGCTCCGCAATGATATCGGTCCTGATACTCACGCTTGATGAAGAGGTCAACCTTCCCTCGTGTCTCGAATCGGTCTCCTGGAGCGACGACATTGTCGTGCTCGATTCGCTAAGCAGGGACCGGACCCGTGAGATAGCCCTGGCGGCCGGCGCGCGGGTTCTCGATCGGCCGTTCGATGACGAGCTCAGTCACCGGACCTACTCGATACGGAACATAGCCTTCAAGTATCCGTGGGTTTACAACCCCGACGCCGACGAGGTGACCACCCCGGAACTGCGTGACGAGATGCTGCGGGTTGTCTCGGAGCCGGACAGGCGCGAAGTTGCGTACCGGATGCGCTTCAAGACCATCTTCATGGGCAGGTGGATCAGGCGCAGCAGCCTGTATCCGACATGGGTGATGCGCCTGTTCCGTCCGGACAGGATCCGGTTCGAGCGGCGCACGAACCTGCGGTATGTCGCCGACGGGCCCGAGGGTCGACTTGACGGGCATTTTCTGCACTACACGTTTCGCAAGGGCATGGACGCGTGGATGGAGAAGCACCGCCGGTATGCCGCTGCGGAAGCGCGGGAAGCGGTGGATGTTCTGAAGGGAGGATGGCTCGACTGGCGCGGGTTGATGTCGCTGAGTGATCCCGTGAAGCACAGGCGTGCCTTGAAGGACCTCGCGTTCAGGCTGCCGTTCAGGCCGGCTTTGCGGTTCCTGTACATGTACCTGATGCGAATGGGATTTGCCGACGGTGTGCCCGGGTACAGGTACTGCCGGCTGCTTTCACTATACGAGCGAATGATAGACATTGAAGTGGCGCGGCTGAGGAAGAGCATGCGCCAGGAAACTCCTGGCGGGGGTCGCGAAGGTGCCGGCGAAGCGGGCGGGAATCGTCGTGCTGGTGTGCTGCCGGTGCTGACGGTGAAAAAAACTTCGAAAAGTGGTTGACCGGCGGGTCCGCCGTGGTATTCTACCCGCCGCTTGTTTCGGTTCGGCGGCACGGGGTTACCGGTTGCCGGCCGCTGCGCGACGGCGGCGGAATTGAGGGCGAACATCAGCAGACGACGGGGCAAGGCAGGCGTAGTCTGCCTTTGTGACGTCGGTTCTTTTTGTCGGTTGTTGTTCGGGGATGCGCGACTGCTGCCCACGTAGCTCAGTTGGTAGAGCACATCCTTGGTAAGGATGAGGTCAGCGGTTCAATCCCGCTCGTGGGCTCCAGGGGTTGGGGCGCGCGGGCGGAATGGGATACGGAAGGAAAGAGGATACTGGAGGAAGGGTCATGGCTAAGGAAAAGTTTGATCGTACAAAGCCGCATGTAAACGTTGGCACGATCGGTCATGTTGACCATGGCAAGACGACTCTCACCGCTGCGATCACGCGCGTGCAGTCGCTCCGTGGCCTTGCGAACTATATCTCTTACGACGAGGTTGCCAAGGCGTCCGAGGCTCACGGCCGGCGTGACCCGACCAAGATCCTGACGATTGCGACGTCGCACGTCGAATACAGTTCCGAGAAGCGGCACTATGCCCACGTGGACTGTCCGGGACATGCGGACTACGTCAAGAACATGATTACCGGCGCGGCGCAGATGGATGGCGCTATTCTCGTGGTGAGCGCCGCCGACGGCCCGATGCCGCAGACACGCGAACACATTCTTCTCGCCCGTCAGGTCGGCGTGCCGGCGATCGTGGTCTTCCTGAACAAGGTTGACCTGGTGGACGATCCTGAGCTGCTCGACCTCATCGAAATGGAAGTCCGCGAACTACTGTCCAAGTATGAGTATCCGGGCGACGACATCCCGATCATCCGTGGCAGCTCATTGCCGGCGGCGCAGGCCACCTCGGCCGACGATCCGGCGTGCAAGTGCATCGGTGAGCTGATGGATGCGCTGGACAGCTACATTCCGGAACCGGCCCGTGCGATTGATCAGCCGTACCTGATGCCGATCGAAGACGTGTTCTCGATCGAAGGCCGCGGTACGGTGGTGACCGGCCGTGTTGAACGTGGGATCGTGAAGGTCGGCGAGGAAGTTGAGATCATCGGCCTCAAGCCCACGCAGAAGACGACGGCGACGGGCGTTGAGATGTTCCGCAAGCTCCTTGACCAGGGGCAGGCTGGCGACAACATCGGCGTGCTGCTGCGCGGTACGAAGAAGGAAGATGTCGAGCGCGGGCAGGTTCTGGCCAAGCCCGGTTCCATCACTCCGCACACGAAGTTTACGGCGGAGGTCTACGTGCTGAGCAAGGATGAAGGCGGGCGGCACACACCGTTCTTCAAGGGGTACAGGCCGCAGTTCTACATTCGTACGACAGACGTTACCGGCGACATCACTCTTCCCGAGGGGGTGGAAATGGTGATGCCGGGCGACAGCATCAGCGTGCAAGTGGCTTTGATCCAGCCGGTTGCCCTTGAGGAGCGCATGAGGTTCGCCATCCGCGAGGGTGGCCGAACGGTCGGCGCGGGCACGGTGGCGAAGATAATCGAGTAACCCGGGAGGCGGCTTCAAGCCGGTGACGGCGCGGGGGCCGCCTTCTTTTTTGTCCGGGAACGGGGGTCGAGCGACATGCCCAGGGAACTGGTAACTCTCGCGTGCAGCGAGTGCAAGCGGCGGAACTACACGACGACGCGGAACAAGAAGACTCAGACGAACCGTCTTGAGATCGTCAAGTTCTGTCCGTCCGAGCGAAAGCGGACGCCGCACAAGGAAGTCCGCTGACGGTTGCGGGTACAGGCCAGTAGCTCAATTTGGCAGAGCATCGGTCTCCAAAACCGGTGGTTGGGGGTTCGAGTCCCTCCTGGCCTGCCAGAATGGCTGGCGGGGCGGGGTAGAGTCGGGAGCGTTGCATGGGCTCAGTGCGTGAAATGATAGCAGGCGCGAGGAACTTCGTTGGCGAAGTGGTTGCCGAGGGCCGGAAGTCGGTCTGGCCGGAGCGTCAGGAGCTCATCGAATCGACCCTGGTGGTGATTGTTTCGGTGGTTATGTTGAGTGTGTTTGTTGGCGTCAGCGACAAGTTGCTAGTGTCGCTGCTGGGCTGGTTGATACCTGCTGGTTGAGGGAAGAGATGCAGAAAGAGTGGTTCGTTGTCCAGACTCTGACCGGTCAGGAGATGAAGGTGCGCGAAGGCCTTCTGCGCTGCATCAAGATGCAGGAGATGGAGGACTACATTGACGAGGTCGTAGTCCCCACCGAGAAAGTGACTGAGGTCAAGCGCGGCGTGAAGACCACGCAGACCCGCAAGTTCTTTCCGGGGTACGTTCTGGTGCACGTTGCTCTTTACGACGATGAGCGCCAGATGGTTGAGAAGACCTGGACTTACGTTCGCGAGACGCCGGGCGTCATCGGTTTTGTCGGTGGGGAGAAGCCGGCGCCGCTGTTCCCGGACGAGGTGGACCGAGTTCTTAACCAGACGGACGAGAAGAAGGCCAAGGCTCGTCCCAAGGTGGAATTTGAGGCTGGCGAGACGCTGAAGATCATAGACGGGCCTTTTCTCAATTTCAGCGGTGTTGTTGAAGAAGTGGATCCGGAACGCGGCAAGCTGAAGGTTTCGGTCGCGATATTCGGTCGTTCGGCGCCAGTCGAACTTGAATACTGGCAAGTGGAGCGGGTGTAGGCATGGCAAAGAAGATAACCGGCAAGATAAAGTTGCAGATACCTGCGGGCCAGGCGAATCCGGCTCCGCCGGTTGGACCGGCTCTGGGTCAGCACGGCGTGAACATCATGGAGTTCTGCAAGACGTTCAACGCTGCGACTCAGGACCAGGCCGGGCTTGTGATTCCGGTGATAATAACGGTCTACCAGGACCGTTCTTTCACTTTCATCACGAAGAGCCCGCCTGCTTCGAACCTGTTGAAGAGGGCTGCTGGCCTGGCCAAGGGCTCGGCCGTTCCGAACCGTGACAAGGTCGGGAAGGTGACGAAGCAGCAGGTAAAGGAGATATACCGCATCAAGGCACAGGATCTCAATGCGCACGACGAGGCGCAGGGGATGCGGATAGTCGAGGGAACTGCCCGGAGCATGGGCATTGACGTTGTGGATTGAGTCTGGGCGCCGGCGTGACGGCGCGGAGTCAGGTGGGTATCCATGGCAACGCACGGAAAAAGGTACCGTAAGATCAGGGAACAGGCGCCCGCGGGCGTGCTTGAGCTGGCGGACGCTGTAGCGTTCGTGAAGCGGAATGCGACCGCCAAGTTTGACGAGACCGTTGAGCTCGGGCTGCGGCTGGGGCTTGACACTACGAAGTCCGACAACGTGGTCAGGGGCACGGTGTCGCTGCCGCACGGAACTGGGCGCAAGGTCAGGGTGCTTGTATTCGCTTCCGGGCCGCAGGCTGAAGAGGCGAAGAAGGCGGGTGCCGACACTGTCGGCGGCGACGAACTGATAGAGAAAGTTCGCGGCGGATGGACGGAGTTTGACGTGGCGATTGCCACGCCTGAGGCCATGCAGGAGGTTCGGAAGCTCGGGCGTGTTCTCGGGCCGCGCGGTCTCATGCCCAACCCGAAGACCGGAACGGTGACTGACGATGTTGCCTCCGCGGTCAGGGCCAGCAAGGCTGGGCGCGTGGAATTCAGGATGGACAAGAACGGGAACGTGAACGTTCCCTGCGGTAAGTGTTCTTTTGAGCCGGCGAGCATTGCCGAGAATGTGAACATGGTGGTGGCGGCCGTGCTGGCCGAGAAACCGGCCGGCGCAAAGGGGCAGTATATCAAGGCTGCGACGCTCAGTTCGACGATGGGGGTTGGCGTCGGGCTGGCGGTTCGCGAGTAGGAGGAGGGGTCCTGCGACTATGAGACCCGAACGGGAATCAATTTTTGCCGAGGTGCGCAGCCGGATTGATGGCAGCGCGTTTGCGTTTCTTGTCGACTACCACGGGTTGACCGTGGAGCAGATGACCGAGCTGCGAGGGCAGCTTAAGCATGTCGGGTCGCGCATGTTCATAGCGAAGAACACGCTGACCAGGCTGGTTATGAAGGATCTCGGGTGGATGTTGCCCGAGGCCTCGGTGTGCGGCCCTTCCGCGGTGGTGTGCGGGGCAGGCGATCCGACCGAGACGGCGAAGGTTCTTCGCGCTTACCACAAGGAGCGCCAGAAACCGACGGTGAAGCAGGGCTGGCTTGAAAAGAAGCCGGTGACGGCGGCGGACGTTGCCGCCCTTGCGGATCTGCCCGGCAGGCAGGCAATGCTCGGGATTGTGGTGGGCACGATTGCCGCGCCGATGACGCGGCTTGTCGGTGTGCTCTCGCAGAAGGCCGCGAGCGTCGTATACGTCTTGAAGGCCATTGAGGACAAGAAACGGAATCAGCAGCAGTAAGGAACAGGAGAGGTAGCAATGTCTGAGGAAAAAGGAACTGTGGTCGAAGGTGGGGCGGCTGTCGAAGGCAAGATGGCCGAGTTCATCAGCTGGATCGAGGGAATCAGCGTTCTCGAGCTGTCCAAGCTCGTGAAGGCGCTTGAAGACCGTCTTGGCGTGAGCGCGGCGGCGCCTGTGGCCGTGGCGGCCGGGCCTGCGGCGGGCGGCGAGGCGAAGGTCGAGGAGAAGACCGAGTTCACGGTCGTTCTGGCCAGCGCCGGCGCACAGAAGATAGCTGTGATCAAGGAGATCCGCGCGATTACCGGACTGGGTCTGAAGGACTCGAAGGACCTGGTCGAAGGCGCGCCGAAGACCGTGAAGGAAGGCGTATCGAAGGCCGATGCCGAAGAGATGAAGAAGAAGCTCGAGGCAGCCGGCGCGACCGTCGAGATCAAGTAGGGTGTTTCATCGTTCCTGCGGCGCCCGATGCGGGAAGCGTACGGGCGGAGAGGTGCCGTTTGACCGGTCCGTTGAGCGAGGTGTTTGATGCTTGAGAGAACGAACTTCGGGAAGCTCGCAGCCGTCATTTCGCCTCCTGACCTGATAGAGATACAGACGAAGTCGTACAGGGACTTCCTGCAGATCGAAGTCAGTCCGTCGAAGCGTCTCTGCCAGGGTTTGGAGGGGATATTCCGTGAGGTGTTCCCTATAGAGAGCTACGACGGCCGCTACGTCCTTGACTATGTCAGGTACGAGCTTTCCGAGCCGAAGCTGTCGCCTCTGGAGGCGCTGCGGGAAGGGGAAACCCACGCGGCTCCGCTCCATGCGGCGTTCCGCTTGAAGGACGGGGAGGAAGTGCGGGAGGAGTCCGTTTACATGGGGGAGATCCCCCTGATGACGGAACATGGCTCGTTCGTGATAAACGGCGCAGAGCGTGTGGTGGTGAGCCAGCTGCACAGGTCGCCGGGCATCTGCTCCGAGCAGACGCAGCATCCGAACGGAACCATGCTTTACTCCGTCAGGATCATTCCCGACCGCGGCTCGTGGATAGAGATACAGTTCGACACATCCGACCACATCTGGGTGTACATGGACAGGCGCCGCCGCCGCCGCAAGTTCCTTGCGACGACGTTCCTGCGCGCTCTCGGTTGCGGTACGGACGAGGAGCTGTTGGACCTTGTCTACAAGTTCGAGACGATAGATCTCTCGAAGCCGACCGGCCCGGTTGAGTTCCGCGTGTTCCGCGAGGACGTCGTTGACATCGACTCCAAGACGGTTCTTGCGCGCAGGTACGACGAGGCCACCGAGGTCATCCTGCGGCAGATGCGGGATGCGGGGTTCAAGACGGCTGAAGTCGTGGACGTGAGCTGGGATGAAGGCGTATTTCTCAAGAGCGTGAAGTCTGACCCGACCCGCTCCTCTGACGATGCGCTGAAGGATATCTATCACCGCATGCGTCCGGGGGATCCGGCGACGCCATCGAACGCCAGGCAGCTCCTGAGGCGGTTGTTCTTTGATCCCCGGCGGTATGACCTTGGCAGGGTGGGCCGGCACAAGATCAACCAGAAGCTCGGGCTCAGCGGAAAGGTTGACGCGGACCTGCGCGTTCTCGACAAGATGGACATCATTGAAGGGGTCCGGCATCTCCTGAAGATCCGTCGCGGCGAGGAAACGGTTGACGATATCGACCACCTTGGCAACAGGCGTGTGCGGACTGTGGGCGAACTGATAGAGAACCAGTGCAGGCTTGGTCTTGCGCGCACCGAGCGCCTCATCCGCGAGCGGATGACGCTGTTTGATCCGACGACCGGCGCACTGACCCCTCAACGGCTTGTGAACTCGAAGTCGCTTTCGGCGATCGTGCAGGACTTCTTTGGCCGCAGCCAGTTGAGCCAGTTCATGGACCAGACAAACCCACTTTCGGAGCTTGCTCACAGGCGTCGTCTCAGTGCGCTTGGTCCGGGCGGGCTGAGCAGGGAGCGCGCCGGGTTTGAAGTCCGCGACGTTCACAGCAGCCATTACGGCCGCATCTGTCCGATCGAGACGCCGGAAGGCCCGAACATCGGCCTCATATCGTCCCTGAGCATCTATGCCAAGGTGAACGACTTCGGCTTCATCGAGAGTCCGTACAGGAAGGTGAGCAACGGGCGGGTGACGGATCACGTGGACTTCCTTTCTGCCGACCAGGAAGAGAAGTTTGTGATTGCCCAGGCGAATTCGCTTGTTGACTCGCACGGGCGTTTCGAGCGCGAGACGGTATCGGTCAGGTACATGGGCGAATTCCTCGAAGTTCCGAGGGAGAAAGTCCAGTACATGGATGTTTCCCCGATGCAGGTGGTCAGTATCGCCACTGGCATGATTCCGTTCCTTGAGCACGACGACGCCAACCGTGCGCTCATGGGAGCGAACATGATGAGGCAGGCAGTGCCGCTGCTGGACACGGAGCGGCCGCTTGTTGCGACTGGCCTCGAAGAGCGCGTGGCCTCGGATTCACGGGTGGTGATCAGGGCTCGGAAGCCTGGCAAGGTAGCCTATGTTTCCGCCGACAAGATCGTCCTCACGGAGGACGGGGCGATGCCGGGGAAGGGATCCATCGGCGATGAGTATTCGCTGCAGAAGTTCCGCAGGTCGAACACGGGGACGTGTTTCAACCAGAAGCCGGTAGTGCAGCGTGGGCAGAAGTTGCGCAAGGGTGATCTGCTTGCCGACGGTCCTGCGACGAAGGACGGGGAACTGGCGCTCGGGCGGAACCTGCTGGTCGCGTTCATGCCCTGGTCCGGTTACAACTTCGAGGATGCCATTCTGGTCAACGAACGCATTGTCATGGACGACGTGTTCACGTCGGTCCACATCCAGGAGTTCGAGGTCAGCGCTCGCGATACGAAACTGGGCCCTGAAGAGATCACTCGGGACATCCCGAACGTGGGCGAGGAAGCGTTGAAGGATCTTGGTTCTGACGGCGTGGTTCGTGTCGGCGCGGAAGTGAAGCCCGGCGACATACTCGTCGGCAAAATCACGCCGAAAAGCGAGACCGAGCTGGCGCCTGAAGAGCGGCTGCTTCGCGCCATATTCGGCGAAAAGGCGGCCGAAGTGCGGGATTCGTCGCTGACGGTTCCGAGTGGTGTCTACGGCACGGTGATGTCCGTGAAGGTGACCTCTCACAAGGAAGTCAAGAAGCCTGATGCCGGCGGGGACCGCAAGCGGCAGGTGAAAGGCATCCACGAGGACTTCAAGAGCCGCAAGCAGAAGAACACTGAAGAACTGACGGACGCGCTCAGCAACATACTGCTGGGCGAGAAGATCCCGCTGGACGTGGTGAACGCTGATTCCGGCGAGGTGATAATACCGTCAAACCGGAAGATAACGAAGACGTTGTTGAGGAAACTCGCGGCTTCGTACGAGCATGTGCAGATCGAAGACAGCCCGATCCAGATCAAGATCGACGAGATAATCGGCGAGTACAGGCCGAAGTTCGCCGAGCTGGACGACGAGTACGAGCGGGCTCTGGACAGGGCCGAAAGCGGGGACGAGGTTGACGCCGGAATCGTCAAGCAGGTGAAGGTTTACATCTCCGCCAAGAAGAAGCTGGCGATCGGAGACAAGCTGGCGGGGCGCCACGGCAACAAAGGCGTGGTGGCGCGTATAGTGCCATCCTGCGACATGCCGTTCCTGCCGGACGGGACCCCGGTGGACATAGTGCTCAACCCGCTTGGCGTGCCTTCGCGCATGAACCTTGGTCAGGTGTTCGAGACGCACCTCGGGATAGCGTGCAAGAAGCTGGGTATTCTTGCCTCTTCGCCCATATTCGACGGCATTTCCGAGAAGGCAATAGAGGACTTGCTTGTGAAGGCCGGCATGCCGCAGGACGGCAAGACCGTGCTTTACGACGGGCGCACGGGAGAGCCGTTCGACCAGCGGGTTGTGGTGGGCGAGATCTACATAATGAAGCTCCACCATCTGGTGAGCGACAAGATTCACGCGCGGGCGGTCGGACCCTATTCGCTGGTGACGCAGCAGCCGTTGGGAGGAAAGGCCCAGTACGGTGGTCAGCGGCTCGGGGAAATGGAAGTGTGGGCGCTTGAAGCGTACGGCGTTGCCTACGCGCTGCAGGAACTGCTCACGGTTAAGAGTGATGATGTTCGCGGCAGGACGCGGATATACGAGTCCATCGTGAAGGGCGAGAACAGCCTGGATGCCGGAATGCCGGAGTCTTTCAGCGTGCTGATCAACGAGCTCCGCGGCCTGTGCCTCAATGTGGCTCTCGGCGGCGGGCAGAGGAAGTCGGTTATCTGACGGCCGGAGCGTGTCCTTGGAGGGGTGTGATTTGAACCCATACGCAGCCAGAGAGATGATGACGAGTTTCACCGAGTACGAGGGCTTCGACTCGGTGCAGGTAATGCTTGCCTCGCCCGAGGCCATACGGTCGTGGAGCCATGGCGAGGTCAAGAACCCGGAGACGATAAACTACCGCACCTACAAGCCGGAGCGCGGCGGGCTCTTCTGCGAAAGGATATTCGGGCCGACGCGGGACTGGGAGTGCAGTTGCGGCAAGTACAAGCGCATAAAGCACAAGGGCGTGATTTGCGACCGTTGCGGCGTGGAGGTGACTGTGTCGCGCGTTCGCCGTGAGCGAATGGGCCACATCGAGCTGGCGGTTCCGGTTTCGCACATATGGTTTTTCAAGTGCACCCCGAGCAGGATCGGGCTGATGCTTGACATCACGGCGACGAGCCTTGAGCGCGTGCTGTACTACGAGGACTACATCGTGGTCGATCCCGGGGATACTCCGTTGAAGGCGAAGCAGCTCCTCGGCGAGATGGACTATCGCGAGGCGCTTGCCAAGTACGGCGACGGGTTCAAGGCGGAAATGGGCGCTTCCGCGATCAGGAACCTGCTGACCGCCATCGATCTCGACAAGACGATGGTCGAGCTCGAAGAAATGATGGAGAAGACGAAGAGCAAGCAGACTCGGAAGAAGCTTTCCAAGCGCATGAAGGTTACGGAGGGCTTCCGTTCCAGCGAAACGCGGCCGGAGTGGATGGTGTTGGACGTGCTGCCGGTGATTCCGCCGGACCTCAGGCCGCTTGTTCCTCTTGAGGGAGGCCGCTTCGCCACCTCCGACCTGAACGACCTGTACCGCAGGGTGATCAACCGCAACAACCGTCTCCGCAATCTTCAGCAGCTTCAGACGCCGGACGTGATCGTGCGCAACGAGAAGCGCATGCTTCAGGAAGCCGTTGACGCTGTGTTTGACAACGGCCGGCATGGCCGCGCCGTTGCCGGCGCCGGCAACAGGCCGCTGAAGTCGCTGAGCGACATGCTGCGCGGCAAGGGTGGCCGGTTCCGGCAGAACCTGCTGGGCAAGCGCGTGGACTACTCCGGGCGTTCCGTGATCGTGATAGGTCCCGAGCTGAAGTTGAACCAGTGCGGGCTTCCGAAGAAGATGGCCCTGGTTCTGTTCGAGCCCTTCATTATCCGCAGGCTGAAGGAACTTGGCATTGCGCACACCGTGCGCAGCGCGAAGAAGCTCATAGAGAAGCAGTCCGACGAAGTGTGGGACATTCTCGATGAGGTGACCCGCGGCAAGACGGTGATGCTGAACCGTGCGCCGACGCTCCACAGGCTCAGCATCCAGTCCTTCGAGCCGGTCCTGGTCGAGGGTGAGGCGATTCACATTCATCCGCTCGTATGCACGGCGTACAACTCGGACTTCGACGGCGACCAGATGGCGGTGCACGTCCCGTTGTCGGTGGAAGCGCAGCTTGAATCGCGGATGCTGATGATGTCGACCAACAACATCTTCTCCCCGTCGAGCGGCGAGTCGGTGATGACCCCGACGCAGGATATCGCCTTGGGCGTGTATTACCTCACATCGCTTTCACACGCGGACAAGATGGCGAAGCTTGCGGGCAGGATGGGTGAGCACGAGCACCTTCCGATCTTCAACGACGTGAACGAGGTCAGGCTTGCCTTTCAGGAAGGGGCGATCAGGACAAACGCCAGAATCAGGTTCAAGAATCCTGACTGCCAGCGCAAGACGCCGTTCGGTGATTCGGCGAAGAAAGTCCTGGAGACGACGGTCGGCCGGGTGTTCTTCAACGAGATATGGCCGAGTGCGCTGGGGTTCGTGAACCAGGTCCTCGACAAGTCCAAGCTCGGAGACCTGATATGGCACTGTCACAAGATCGCCGGCCACGAGGCGACCGTGAAGGTGCTGGACAAGCTGAAGACCCTGGGGTTTGAGCAGGCCACTCTTGCGGGTATCTCGATCGGGATGAGCGACATGATGATCCCGAAGGACAAGCCGAAGATAATTGAGCGTGCTCGCGATCAGGTTGGAGAGGTGGACAAGCAGTACCGTGCCGGCGTTATCACGGACGGCGAGCGTTACAACAAGATCGTCGACATCTGGACGCAGGCGACGGAAGACATATCGAATTCGATGTACCGCTGCATCGAGGAAAACCAGGGCGGGACTCCGAACGAGTCGAACCCGGTCTTCATGATGGTTGACTCCAAGGCGCGCGGAAGCCGTCAGCAGATCCGCCAGCTGGCGGGGATGCGCGGTCTCATGGCCAAGCCGTCCGGCGAGATCATCGAGCGACCCATCACGTCCAACTTCCGTGAAGGGTTGAGCGTGCTCGAGTACTTCATCAGTACGCATGGCGCCCGGAAGGGGTTGGCGGACACGGCCCTGAAGACGGCCGATGCAGGTTACCTCACGAGGAAGCTTGTTGACGTCGCTCACGACACGATCATTGCCGAGCAGGATTGCAACACAGTGAACGGCATTGAGGTGCGGGCTGTCGTGCAGGGGGATGAGGAGCTGATCTCGCTGCGTTCCCGCATACTCGGCAGGACCTCGGTCGAAGATATTCTGGACCCTGTGGGCGGGAGCGTGATTGTCCGTGCCGGCGACGAGATCGACGAGGATGTGTGCCTGCGCATTTCCGAAGCGGGGATCGAACGTGTGCGGATTCGCAGTGTGCTTACCTGCGAATCGCGTGATGGTCTTTGTGCCCGCTGTTACGGCCGGGACCTTGCAACTGGGCGGCCCGTTGAGCTTGGCACGGCGGTAGGGATCATCGCGGCGCAGTCTATCGGCGAACCGGGAACTCAGTTGACGATGCGTACGTTCCACATCGGCGGCACGGCCAGCAGCGTGTTCAAGCAGCCGGAAGCCATCGCGAAGAACGGCGGTCGCGTCAGGTACCATGAGTTGCGGGTGGTGCAGAACAGGGACGGCGACCACGTTGTCCTTAACAAGAACGGCGTGATCAGCGTGCATGATCAATCCGGGCACGAACTGGACCGATACCCGATGGCCATGGGC
>Ga0194112_10003527_pt1 | contig 21746 bp, 16 predicted proteins | sample TA2MahC400mmetaG_FD_146191 | JGI IMG/M metagenome (GOLD analysis project Ga0194112, IMG submission 146191) | Freshwater microbial communities from Lake Tanganyika, Tanzania - TA2015016 Mahale Deep Cast 400m | ecosystem: Environmental > Aquatic > Freshwater > Lake | place: Tanzania: Lake... | reverse complement strand
GGCAGGAACAACACTTTCCTCAAAAATCTTTATAGCTTCATCTATCTTATCAATTTTACATTGAACTATGGTCAAACGAGTAAACATATATATTCTCCTAACTTGACTTCGTTAAATTAAAATGAGGTGCAGTCGTAGCCCAAATTTCTAATTTGGCTTTTCGTAACTCTGTTCCGACGAACCAAGATAGAATCTTGGGCTACGCGGAAATCTAACAAAGTCAAACTATATGCCAGATTTGAATAACAATATTGCAAAGGGTATGCCAGAAATCAAGATGAGAAAGATTCTTCTCGGCAAGCAGAGCAGTTGTTGCATTATTCTATGGTGAAGCAAGGCGGGGAAAGTTATAATCAAAAGCTGGTCATTGGGAAGGTGTTGTTGGTTGACAAACAACATGTTGGTTTCTAACCAACACTTCTGAATTGACTTAAATCTAATTGGTGTTTGCTAATCAGTTCTGATAACCAGGAGCGATTCATTCCCGTCCTTCGGGCAGCTTCAGCTACATTTCCACTGGCAGTTGACAGTATCTCCTTCAGAAACAAAAGTTCCACCTGTTTTTGGGCTTCGTCTCTGGCAGCGTTCAGCTCTTCTTTGTTTCTGGGTGCAGGGATATTTAATGAATCGAATGTTGTCTCTTTACTCGATAGCCTGGGGGTTATAAATTCATCCGGGAGGTCATGGGGCGTTATTAAATCCCCTTTGCACCGAATCATTGCGCTTTCAATAATGTGCTGGAGTTCCCGGATATTTCCCGGATATCCATAGTTGTATAAAATGTCCAGAGCAGAATCGTCAAGGCCTGTAATCTGCTTGCCCAGTTTCTCATTGTAATGAGCGATGAAATGGTTGATAAGCAAAGGGATATCACTTTTGCGCTTTCGTAAAGGTGGAAGTTCTAACTGGAAAACCTTGAGCCGGTAATACAAATCCTCACGAAATTCTCCTTTTTCAATCAATCCTGCCAGATCTTCGTGAGTAGCTGCGATTATACGGACATCCACTTCAATATCGTCATTGCTGCCCAGTCGCTGGATAACGCCTTCCTGGAGGACGCGAAGCAATCTCACCTGCAGATTCAACGGCATATCGCCTATTTCATCCAGGAATAACGTTCCCTCATTAGCTTGTTCAAATCTACCGATACGCCGTCTGATTGCGCCTGTGAAGGAGCCTCTTTCATGCCCGAACAGTTCGCTTTCCAGTAGCTCTTTGGGAATGGCGCCGCAGTTTATTGGCACAAAGTTTTTCTGTGAACGCGGGCTGATGTGGTGGATAGCGCGCGCTAATAATTCCTTGCCCGTGCCGGTTTCGCCGTATATCAGCACGGTGGAATCAGTGAGCGCGACTTGCTCTGCATTTTTAAGCACAGCCGTTATCTCTTCACTATTGCCAATGATGTTCTCAAACCGGTATTTCTGACTGACGGAAAGCCTTAAATCAGCGTTCTGACGCCTCAGAAGCGCTTCGGCTTGCCGTAGGTCATGATAAAGGTTAGCTCTTTCAATAGACAGGGCGATGTTATCCGCCATAGCTTCCAGCAGTTTCTGATTATCCTCTGTGAATCTGCCTTCTCTCTTATTGACTGCTTCTATAACCCCAATTATTTTCTGTTTGCCTTTTAGAGGAACGCATAACACTGACCTTATCAAGAGCTCTTTTTCCATAAGAGATTGCTTCGTCGTTCCATTAGCACTCCCATAAGACGAAGTCGTTGGTGAGCGAAGCGAACACTCCTCGCAATGACAATTTTCAGACACGCTCTTATCGGAATCTATGTCCTGCACCAACATCGGCACGCCTTCGTGAAAGGCACGGTCAGCGACTTCCGAAGCCACAGGTATATCAGTTTTGGCTTTTGAACTGGCAAGGTCCCTTTCTACTGGAACTACATCTGGATACAGTCCAGCTTTATTCTCATCCCATAAGAATATAGATACCCGCTCGACGTTCAATAACTCTTTGGTCTTCTGGATAATGGATTCCAAAAGGTCATCAGGGTCAGTGGTGGAATTAAGCGAACTTAAAATATCATACAAAGCGGACAACTGTGTAATCTTGTTCTCCAATTGTCGGTTTGCGGTGAGCAATCGGCGATAACGGTTCAGGCGTGTAATGGTGCGAACCTGCGTCTGCAATTCCATCCCATCAAAAGGTTTGCTTATAAAACTATCAGCGCCCGCTTCAATGCCGCTCAGACGTGACTTACGGTCATCTAAGGCTGTAACCATAATCACAGGCGCCTCCGCAAGTATCGGGTCAGAACGGATACGGCGGCATACCTCAAAGCCATCCATGTCGGGCATCATCACATCCAGAAGGATAAGGTCAGGTGTGAGTTCACGCGCTTTATCCAGCGCTTCCTGTCCACTTGTCGCGAAAGCTAAACGATAACCTTGTTTGATTAATAGACCTTTCAGAACATCGCGTCCTATCTGCTCGTCATCCACAATTAGAATAGTGCTACCAGGTTCTTCTATAACAGGTTCTTCTCCAATCATCTGTTTTCACCTCAATGGTTCGTTTCGTAAAGTCGTATAGGGTTTTGAGTGTTCGCTACGTTCAGCAATCCCCCTAAACAACCCCCATGCGCATCAAATTAAGCGTTTTTTTTCAATTCCCCTCCCTTGACGGGAGGGGTTAGGGGAGAGTGATATTGCAATGTCAATCACCCCCACCCAACCTCCCCCATCAAGGGGGAGGAGAAAACCTTGTGTGTTCTATTTTGGCTTAACTTAATGCGCATGCACCCTTGGGAACGTTATTTTTCAATTCCCCTCCCTTGATGGGAGGGGTTAAGGGAGGGTGATATTGCAGTGTCAATCACCCCCACCCAGCCTCCCCCATCAAGGGGGAGGAGAAAACCTATGGATAATGTCAGTTCTCATGGACATCAATGTCCATCCCTTCACTTCGTTCGAGGGCAAGGCTAAATCAAAGAAAGGAAGTTGAAACGTCCTGTTTCCCGAATTTTGGCAAATTCGGCTACAGCGGGCTTTAGTCCAATGTTACTAAGAATTGCGCTTTAATTATGTTCTTTTAACCGCAGAGAACGCAGAGGAGACGCAGAGTTCGCAGCGAAATAATTTTTGTTTTTCTCTGCGTCCTCCGCGCCGTCTCAGCGAACTCTGCGGTTGGGAAAAGGCGGTTAAAACAAGGTGGAGCAGGAATGAATTCTTAGTAGCATTACCCTAAAAGTCAGTCTTCACTTTCACTGGTTTTCCTTCTTTCGCCGATTGTATAGCAGCTTCTACTACCGCGATTGTCCTGGCGCCATCCCGAACGTCTACCATTGGAGTTTTATCCTCTAAAATGCACTCTACAAAATGATTAGCAACGAAATGCGCGGAATTTATGGCTTCTATCCGAGGCACTGCTTCTGGTTGTGATTGTCCCTTATTCCACCACAGCGCATGGTTATTCTCAACTGTCCCCTGGCTACCATAGACTGATACGGTGGTGGAAAATGGCCGCTGGCATCCGCTGGATACAATAATATTCCCTATGCAGCCGTTTGAGAATTTAGCCACAGTAGTTATAAAATCGTCTGATTTTGCCTCATCTATAAGCACCTTTAGGTTTGAGTAGGCGAACACTTCGACAACTTCGCCAATTATCCAGCGCGCGAGGTCGGGCGCATGACAACCACCTCGGAGAATATGGCGAATAGAAGGGTCGTTTCTCCAATTCCCTACTCCACCTAAACCTTGCAGATTATTCCAATAGTACACTTCTACGAAGAATGGGTCACCTAATTTCCCCTCCTCCACGAGCTTTTTTATGCTCCAGTAAGTTGACTCGAACCGATAATTTTGTCCGACCATGAACTTTAGCCCGGTCTCATCGACCGCTTTGACTATCTCCTCACATTGCGCAATATCTATCGCTAACGGTTTCTCACATAAAACGTGTTTGCCAGCGTGAAGCGAATTAACTGATTGCTCCTTATGGAAATGGTCCGGCGTACATACAGCAATGACATCAATTTCTTCTGAAAATAGCTCCTTGTAATCCATCGAGGCTATTCTGGCATTGTATTGTTTTTTCGCCGCGTTGAGTAGTTCCGCCTCAAGGTCACAAACACCTCTTATCTCTGCATTTGGATTAGCATTGAAGGCACTGAGATATGTACTGCCGCGCCTTAAACCGATTACTCCTACTCCTAACTTGCTCATCATAACTCTCCTTATCTATAATTGAAAACCTGGTATGTTTCAAATTTTCTCAAAAATTAGTTGACTGTACGTGAAACGTGAAGAGTGAAACGTGATACGTGAATAGTGCTAAAATCTCATATCACGTATCACGTTTCACGTATCACGCATCACGCATCAAATGTAAACTATTTTTTGAAACATGCCCAATTTCCAATCAGAACTCAGTTCGCAAGACTCCTAATATTGGGCTTTGATTGAGCCCCAGGTTGCGGAAAGTTTTGCAGCGGGCTGCACATCGGATGCCGGTATATCAGGGCCGGTGATGGATACATCATCGAAGCTTGCTGCCCCAAGGTCAGCCGTCGTGGTTTACGAAGTAAACTACTGAGCGAAGCGAACACAATCCGACCTTCCCTGTGTCCAGCTTTAGCTTCTGAGCTGACAGTTTTATATCTATTGATGCTTTTCCGTCCACCCAAGCTTTGATGGCGCCATTTTGGGCACTTACTTCAGCTTTGAGAGTGTGCCAATTTCCTATATCCATGGCCTTAAATACGTCACATCCTTCAGCGACATCAGCGTTGGGGTCACATCCGCCTCTTAGATTCTCGATTATCCTTCTTATAACTACTGCGCCACCGGCGCAGGTAATCCCTTTATGGAACCTGAAATAGAGAACGTAGCCCGTCCCTTTGCTATCCATACCAAAGGCAAATCCCGCATGCGCCTGGTTCATGGTGGAATGAAACTTATCGTTTCTTATTTTCGCCTCAATGGTAAATTCTCCGTATTCCTTACCATCTAAAGCGAAGGTCAAAGGATATGGAACTTTATTAACCTCAACAGGCGCGCGATATTCGCCATTTACCACTTCCCATTTTCCCTCGAATACGACCCAGCCATCTGCCTTTCCATCGTTAAAGTCATCGATAAATGTTCCGGCATTGATTAATGGCGCCAACATGGCTGAAAAGGCAAAAACCAATGAGATAATGCTCAAGCAAACACCCCAATTTCCTGCGCCTTTCGGCATTCGGTTGCTAATTATTCTTTTCATTCTTTATTACCTCCATGTCCTGTTATTGTTAGGCAGTGCCCACCCCTTCGGCTTTGCTCAAGGCAGGCTCTGCAATTGGCTTTCAGAAAACTCACACCAAACGTTCAACTCTTTCATACATTCTGCTTAATATGACTGTGGTAAATAGAAATGTAGACCAAAATTCTATCTTGGGTTTCGGTGCTTGGCTAACCATTTGCCAACTTAGAAAGTTGGGCTACGGTTGGATCAGTTTTAATTTACCAAAGTCAAGCTAATAAATACCATTTTTAGTGATTATTGTCCAGAAATTTATCTTTTCTTCGCAGAAGAACCCCGACTGAATTTTTAATTCAGGGAGAGCGTTGCAAAAAGAATATAGTATTAATCAATGTTTGAGTTAGATTAAAGAAGAAAAAACTTTGGGAGATTTCCATTAAAAAAAACTCTTGACATTAATCGGTGAATATTGTATAATTTATAACAATATTACACGATCAAAGAAAGGATGTTTGAATATGATAAAACGCCGCGTGTTGAAAGGCGAACCTACTGTTTATCTTTCCATGAAAGTGCCCGTTTCTCTTTACGAGTTTTTCAGAGGCGAGGCGTACCATACTAAACAGACTGTTTCACGTGTGGTAGAACAGGCATTACGGGAATATGTGCAAAAAAAGGAGGGTCAGGAGAATGGAGGCTCAGCAAATATTTAGCAGGGAAGCTCAAGAAATCTGGGCTTTATTCAGAGAAACAAGGGAACAAATAAGCGAAATTGCAAAACGTCAGGAAGAACTTACTAAACAACAAGAAGAAACTTCGAGGGAAATTAGAGGATTTCATGAAGGGATGAAAGACCTTCGAGAGCTTTTCACTGGACAATGGGGGAAACTGGTGGAAGCGCTGGTTGAACCATCGGTGCTAAGACTATTTCAGGACAGAGGCATTCAAGTTATAGATACCGCGCAACGACTGAAAACAAAAAGAAACGGTGAACAGATGGAGATAGATATCCTTGCCACAAATAAGGATATGTTTGTGCGTTGTACTCATCCAGATTTGTTTGTCCATTGTGCTCATTAAAGCATCAATGAATAAAAGCGTTGACGAGTACAAGGGACAAAGCATAGTGAGACTCAAATCCTCAGTGGACGAGCACAAGGCACAAAACATAGCGTTATCGTGGTAGAGGTTAAAACTACTCTCAAAGTAGAGGATGTAAATGATTTTATTATAGAGAAGTTGTCCCGCTTTTTTGAGTTTTTCCCTAAGTATAAAGGGATGAAGCTATACGGCGCAGTGGCGGGCATAAGAATCGAAGAAGAATCTGACAGATACGCCTATCGCAGAGGACTTTTGGTTCTGACGCTTTCAGGTGAAGGCATGGTAGTTATCCTTAATGATGAGAAGTTCAGACCAAAGGAGTGGTAAGAAAGGAGCTTGAATGAATGTAGAAGCCTTCTTGAATGAAATCCGGAATGACCCTAATTACGCCGAACAAATAGTTTATGTGCATGAGGCGCCTGCGCGTGAGGCAATATATGCGGAAATAGATAGAAACCGAGTTTTTGGGAAAAACTCGGTTTCTGGGTCGAATATCGAACGTCTTTACTGCCACCAGGCTGAAGCTATATGTCTTGCAAGTGAGGGAAAAGATGTGCTTGTCGCTACCGGTGCGGCGTCTGGCAAAACACTCTGTTACACTTTGCCGATAATCGAAAAGCTTCAGGCTGACCCGCAGGCAAAGGCGTTGCTTCTTTTTCCCACAAAAGCCCTGTGCCAGGACCAGTTCAAGAATTTCAGCGCTTTGCTGGAAACGGCGGGATTATCAGACAGATTAGCGGGAGTTTTCGACGGCGATACCCCAAGCTCACGGCGTCGTAAACTGCGCGATAAGGCCTCGGTTGTCTTTTCCAACCCTGACATGGTCCACGCCAGCCTCATGTCACAACACTCTCGCTGGGCGGAATTTTTAGGACAACTCAAGATTTTGGTGCTTGATGAGCTACACGTCTACAGCGGCATATTCGGTTCTAACATGGCTCTGCTGTTGCGCTGTTTTTTCCGCATCTGCAAACATTATGGCTCCAACCCTCAGATAATCGCTTGTTCAGCTACTATCGCAAATCCGAAAGAACTAAGCGAGAAGCTCACCGGCAGAACTTTGCATCTGGTCGATAACGACGGCAGTCCGAGAGGAAAAAAAACTTACGTCCTCTGGAATCCACCCCGCATCCGTGCTACTAACTGGCGTTCCCGTCTCAGCGCCAATGTTGAAGCCCATGAACTGATGGCTAAACTGATTGAGAAAGAAGTTCCCACCATTACTTTCTCAAAGGCTAAAATGACGGCTGAGATGATTCACCGCTATGTGTGCGAAAAACTGCAAAAAATCGCTCCGAATTTAGTTTCAAAAGTAACGCCATATCGCGGTGGGTATCTTCCCGAAGACCGGCGTGAGATTGAAAAACGTCTGTTCAATGGTGAGCTTATGGGTGTAAGCACCACTCCGGCACTGGAATTAGGAATCGATGTGGGAAGTCTTGAGGGCTGCATTATAGTGGGATATCCTGGGACCCGCGCTTCATTTTTCCAGCAATCTGGGCGCGCCGGAAGAAAAGAACGGGATTCGATTGCTTTTCTAATTGGTCTCGATACCAGCGTCAATCAGTACATCATGACCCATCCGGAGTATATCTTCGAAAAGCCTATTGAGCAGGCTGTAATCGACCCTGATAATCCCTTTGTCGTAACGCAACATCTGAGATGCGCAACGCACGAAATGGCTTTGTCGGAAGAAGAAGTCAATGAGTTTGGGCCTTATGCCGAAACGGTACTTAAAGTGCTTGAAGCTAACCTGAAGGTTAAGCAGATAAACGGCTACTGGTATTATTCCGCCTCCGAGACTCCGCAACACGAAGTTTCGCTTCGCGGCTATGCCGATGCAAATGTCATCATCGAAGAGGTTGACACCGGGAAAGTCCTTGGAGAGGTCAATAAGTTTGACTCAGAGCCGATTCTGCATCCGGAAGCGATTTACATGCACCTCGGGGATACCTATCGAGTTTTGGAGTTAGACTTAGAAAAGAACATTGCCCGAGTAAAACGTGAGGAGGTTGACTACTATACTCAACCTTTAGGGGGAACTGATATTCACCATATCGATAATCGCTTGAGAGAAAAGGACTTCGGCACCGGCAAGGCTTACTGGGGTGAAGTAACCGCCTATTTTAACACCGGTGGTTACGAAAAGATTCATTTCTATTCCCTTGATGCGATTTCCAGGCATGGAGTTAATCTGCCGACGATGGTGCTTGAAACAATGGCGTTCTGGATTGTCCCTCCCGAAGACCTCATGGAGGAAGTGCGGCGGGCTGGACTGGATGTTTACAGCGGACTTCGCGGTATCGGCTATGCCACCAGAATGCTGCTTCCGCTCTTTATGACCTGCGATACATTGGACTTTTCCCACACAATCGGCAGTGTCAATTCGCCCTGGAATGCAATTTTTGTATACGAGCGATATCCCCACGGACTGGGTTTCACCGAGAAGGCTTATGAAAGATTATATCAGATTATGCCGATGGTACTTGACAATATCAAAAAATGCCCCTGCCAGGACGGTTGTCCTTGTTGCGTTGGCAAGCCGCTCCGTCAGTTTACCACATGGAATGTCGAACGCGGAGAGGCGTCGATACCGAACAAAGCGGCGGCTACTATGATACTTGAAGGATTACTCAGTTCAGAAACCGAGTCAGAAACCGAGTTTTTTGAAAAAGCTCGGTTTCTAAGCGATTTACGCATCGAAGCAATGCTTCAACGCCGGCTTGAGCGAATGCGTGAACCCCAGGTGTTCCATCCCATAACCCCAGAGCCGGAAATAAAAACTGAATATCCTGCGATAGAAAAAAAGGAAGAACTCAAAAAAAACGATGTAACAAGAAGAGCAGAACGACGAATTGGATTTGACAAAAAGCTACGCGATCTGATTGCCAAACGTATCGAATCGAATGAACTGGCGCCCAATGTCGGAAGACCCGCGCCACCCAAGAGAATGAAAACTCAAGGCGGTGTGGTTAGACCTACTGATTTCCCAGGGCAGCCTGAGACAAGTGGACTATCATCGACAGATGAGTCTTCTGCAGAAAAAAGGGAAACTCCCGGAACGCCAGTTGTCCTCGGCGATGCACTGGCAGCCCGCGCTCAGAAAATGTACAAAGGGAAAAGAAAAAAAATCCGACGATGAACAGTGAACCAGAAAAAGACTCAAGGAGTTAAATAATGCGATATGAGAGATTACTATTGAAAATTCTACAAGGTACATCTGACGCCAACATTCCGTTTTCAGGAATTTGTCAGTTATTGAGAAATTTCGGTTTTGATGAACGTATTCGAGGCGACCATCATATTTTTACAAAAGATGGCGTTGAAGAGATACTGAACTTGCAACCCAAAGGCTCGAAGGCTAAACCTTATCAAGTAAAGCAGGTTCGTAGGCTCATACTTAAATACGAGTTATATTAGGAGGAATAAAACTATGAGTAAGTATGAAATAATCATTTATTGGAGCAATGAAGACGAGGGATTTATTGCCGAGGTCCCTGAATTACCTGGATGTATGGCAGATGGGAAGACATATCAAGAAACTGTTTCAAATGTTGAGGTTATTATCCAAGAATGGATAGAGACCGCAAAAGAATTAGGGCATCCAATTCCACAACCCAAAGGGCGACTTATGTATGCCTAACCAGCAACAGAGGATTATACCGAGAAAATTCTGCCTGAACAATAGTTAGTTGGTATACCTGGCTTTTGGCAAGTGTCGTATACAACCATGCAAAATCTCAAAATTAATTTAGGCGGAAACTCAGTATATAGAAAGGAACTAATAACATCATTATGGAAAGTAACCCCCTTTTAGATAACACCTTAAACGAGACAAACTTTTCTTTAAGAAAGAAAAGTTTGTTCAAAAGAAATAATTGGAAGAAAAGTTTGTTCAACATTGACACGGTGATTATACGACGGATAAGACCAGGAGATGGAAATGTTTTAGTCGAGTTCTATAACGGGTTGAGCGAAAGTTCCAAGCGAACTTTCCGCCCAATTGATTACAAAACTACATTAGAGGTGTGTGAAAACATAATCAAAGATAACAGCCCCGAAATAGACAAAAAATTTGACCTGGTGGCGGTGTATGGAACCCGGATTATAGGATGGGGTTTTTTGTGGAATCTACAATCGGGTGACCCTACGTTTGGTCTTGGGGTCGCAGATGATTTTCAAGGAAAGGGTTTGGGAAGCAAACTCATAGATAATGTGATGAATAATGCTCGCGAACGTGGGCTGAAAAAAGTTTTTTTGACCGTAGTGCAGTACAATCAAGTGGCCTGGAAATTGTATGAAACGCGCGGCTTTGTTAAATACGGCGAATTTGTTGGCGGGGATGGACTTGACTATTTTCGTATGGTAGCTGAACTTTGAAGCAGAAATCCTTGAAAGGAGTTTCATTGCTATAAACATCGCCCCCATCGGGCTTATGCGTTATATTGTATTGTAAAAGAGTGAGACTCTTATGAGATATATTTTATATATCCTGCTAACCATTGTTGCATTCGCAACAACAGTATTTTCGGAGGATACCATGAAAAACCAACGTAAGTTTGATAAGAGCAAACCGTATGCTCTGGTGACGGAAAAGGGGAGCGTGCAGTTTTTCGTGAATGAGATTGCACTGGAAAATGCTGGATTAAGCATACACGGTGCTGGTTGGACTTATACCAGTCAGGATGCCGCAATCATTGAAAAAGACTCAGGAATTGAAAACGGTGCCACGCGTCGGTTTACTGGAAATCTAAGTGTTCCAGCGGCGAAGGGACAACAGATGGAGTTTACTGAAAGCGTGACTGATGGAGGTGAACAAGGCTTAGAACTACACTACCGTATCCATTTTCCCGAAGCCGTTCCGCTGAACAGTTACCAGGTTTCGGTTACGATTAAACCGGAGCGATTGCAGGGGCGAAAGTTGATGCTAATCGGAGAGGAAACAGAAGAGATAACGATTCCCGCGGAATACGGTTCTACGCAACTCGCTTATCAGCCAGTGCGGGAGGTGCAAGTTGCCCCTGGAAACCCCGAAGGTTTTACGCTGACGGTTGATGAAATGTCACCCCTGTTGGTGCAAGACAACCGCGCTTATGGAAGTTCTGAGATTGAGTTGCGGTTTCCTTTGCATCAGAGGGGCGCCGGCGAGGAAGTTCCTTCTGGGGAAACGGTGGAAAGACAATTTCGATTGCGTTACAACCAACCTTTGTTTGTTATTCTCGATAAAGATGCAATGGAGGACCAAACTGATACAACCGATTGGGTCCCGTTTGTGTTGCCCTGGGACGATGCACCGATAGATATTTCATTCTTGAATGAGAAACCGGCGGGGAAGCATGGCTTTCTGACAGTTCAAGGCGATAGATTTGTTTTTGAGGATGGCACGCCGGTAAAGTTCTGGGGTACCTGTTTCTCGGCAGGGGCAAATTTTCCCACTCACGAACAAAGCGAAAAGATTGCGCGTCGGCTATCGAAATTTGGCGTCAATATCGTCCGCACGCATCATGCCGATGCGAACTGGGCAAGCCCAAACATCTTTCAGTTCGATAGGAATAAACCGAAAGACAATACACTTAGCTTCGACCCGGAGAGTCTTGATAGGTTTGATTATCTACTCCACTGCCTGAAGCGCGAAGGCATCTACATCTACCTCGACCAGCTTGTCCATCGCAAATTCAAACCGGGTGATGGTGTTGACGCGTCAGACCAATTAGACAATGCCGCCAAGCCATACACAAATTTTGACCCGCGTCTCATCGAACTGCAAAAGAAATTTAGCCACGATTTATGGACACACGTTAATCCGTACACTGGCTTAACTTACAAGGATGACCCGGCGATTGCGCTGATGGAGTTTGCGAATGAAAATGACCTGTTCACGCAAAGAGTGACGCTGGAGCCGTACCGGCCGCGTTTGGAAGAAAGGTACCGCGTATGGGCGAGAGAGCATGGAATTGAGGTTGAATCGGAATCTGTGGATTTCACACAGTTCACGGCACCGATTTTGCGCTTTTTGCATGAAGTGCAACGAGCATATTACCAGGAGATGCAAGTCTACCTGCGCAGTATCGGCGTCAAAGTGCCGATGACCGGGAGCAACTGGAGCCGCAATTTAGCTCTGCTTTCCTCCTTGCAGGTCACTGATTACACCGATTCCCACAGCTATTGGGACCATCCAAAGCAATGGGTTGAATTTGATAACCGTCCGATGGTGAGTTCAAGCAGTAATGTTTTTGCCGCACTATCTTTCAATCGTATTCTGGGAAAACCCTTCTTCGTATCTGAATGGGACCAACCCTGGCCCAACGAATGGCGCGCCGAACATCCATTAGCAATGGCGGCGGTAGCGGCGTTCCAGGATTGGAACGGCCTGGCAACTTACACCTATCGCCACAACACTTCTGTGCCTGTGGATTACCTCTCGGGTTCTTTTGAGACTTTCAATGACCCGGCGAGGTTTGGGTTATTCTATCATGCCGCCCTGATTTTCAGACGCGGAGATGTTCATCCCGCAGAACAAACGGTTGCCATTTATCATCCTGAAAACGATATTTTCAAATCTCCCAATCCAACCCCCTGGCAGATACAATCACTTTTAGCAACGGCGGAAAAACACCGACTGGCCATGGCACTGTACGAATCACCCGCCAATGTTGATAAGTTTTTATCTTCCAATGAACGCATGATAACAGAAGACGCGAAGGAAGTTCATTCCGATACAGGCGAATTGTACCGCAGTTGGGAAAAACGTATCGGTGTCATTGACACGCCCTACACAAAAGCCGCCTACGGCTTCATCGGTGAAGTAGAGTCCATCTCACTACGTGGCCTTAACCTTCATGTCCGAACCCCGTTTGCCACTGTTGCCGTCAGTTCACTAACCGACAAGCCGATTGCCGAATCCTACCGTATACTGCTCACGGCTGTAGGCAGGGCGGAAAACACGGATTTTCGATATAATATCCTACACACCAAAAAGTTGGACAGCGGACGTGGGCCTATTCTCATTGAACCAATTGAAGCCAATATCAAGCTTGAAACGGGTGCCTCGAATCTAAAGGTATGGGCAATCGGAGCGGATGGACAACGGATAAAGTCAATACCGGTGAAAGCGGTAGATGGTCGGTTAGTCTTTGATATTGGCAAGGATGGACGGACCATCTATTACTTGATGGAGAAAGAATGATTTAAAAAGTGCCTGAAGTGCCTAAACGGAGTGTAGCGCATTGTTAAATAAGTCTTGACAAAAATGGCGGAAAGCCAGACACCCGGACTACCGGACGGCCGGCTTTCCGGTTGTCTGGTCGTCCGGATGTCCGGTTTTTCAGGAGGGATAATCATTGAAAGATTTAGCCACTAAACTCTCAAAACCCAAAAGAAAATTTTGCGTTGGGGGGCCTATTCCGCGAGAAGGACATTATGTGCTCAAGGATAGGCCAGAAATAAGCCAAATTATAGAGAAAGTGAAAGAAGGAAAATATTTTGTCATCTATGCCGCAAGACAGGTGGGAAAAACTTCGTTGATTCAAGAGGTTATCCATAAATTGGCGGACGATGAGAAATATCTGCCTTTGTATTTGACATTTCAGGGCTTCGACCATTCTCTATCTGAAGAAGTATTTTACCGTGAATTGTCAAAAATTCTGCTTTCTGATATTCGCATTGGGTTGAACAGCAAGAAAATAGAGGAAAGTGAACTAAGGGTAAGTGAATGTAATTCACACCTTTCATTCATAGAATTTTTAGGGGAACTCCACCGGCAAATCCCTTATCATCTATGTGTTTTCATTGACGAATTTGAGGATATTCCCCAGGATGTATTGGACGGATTTCTGCGTACCTTACGCGGCATCTATTTGAGAAAACAAAGGTCTGAAGTTTACAATATTTTGCACAGCGTCGGAGTAGTAGGGGTACACAGCATCAGTCAGATGACTTTTGCCAGGACCTCCTCGCCGTTTAACATCCACGAAGCAATCTCAGTAGAAAATTTCACCGTCGAACAGGTTAAAGAATTGTTGATGCAATACTCTGAAGAAACAGGTGAATTTTTTCCCGAAGAAGTCATCTCCTTCATAGCGGATAAAACTGGCGGGCAACCTTATCTGGTTAATCTTGTCGCTAAAATCTTAACAACGGAAGTCAAGCCGTATACGGAAAATCGCCCTATTATCATTGATGACGCTGAAAAGGCTTATATGAAAATGTTGACGATGCGTGGCAATACCAACCTGGATTCTATCCGCAAAAGAATCAAGAACGACGCGGCAAAAAGCAGGTTGATTGCGATTATCTATGATGGCGATGTGGATTACAATCTTGAGGATGAAACATTGGAGGAGTTGATTACGCTCGGAATTATTGGCGAAAAAGATGGAAAGTGTGTCATCAGCAACCCAGCTTATGCGCACACTATCATCAGCGCTTACCGTCCCTGGAAAAACGGCCCAATTGAACTACATTTCCCAGAAGGTTTTCAACCGTTGTTCGATGAAAAGGGCTTCATAAAGCCGCACCCCGTTATAGAAAATTTCCGGTATTTCCTCCCACAAGTTGACCCCAAATTTTACTACCCCGAAGGTACGCCTCTGGAGATTATCCCGCACTATTTCCTTTTGAGCCAGTTTAACGTCCTTTCGCGTCATAACGGCGGACACGCGCGAGCGGAAGTTCATACTGGACAGAAACGGATGGACATTGTGGTTTTTGAAAAGAGCGGTAGAAAGACTATCATAGAATGCAAGATTTGGCGCGGTGCTGCTTATCAAAACGAGGCAAGAGAGCAACTCGTAGATTATCTCAACCATGAGGGACTCTCCGTTGGTTATCTCGTTTTCTTCGATAAAAACAAGGGCACTGCATACGTTTCCTCTACTGTCGGTCTTTTGGGAAAAACCATCTATGAGTACATCATCCCACTGCCAGAGAGATTGATAAACGCTTTGCAAAATGTCTTGTTTTTTTGACAATCGACTGTCAAAAAAACAAAAATAATGAATTTTCATAGATGGGAGAGCGACAGATTTCGGAGCTACAAGGAAGATGGTAATACTCGGTTGCTCATTTGCCCAAATGCCGAATGGCGTTGGGGCTCTTCTGTTATTATACTATATACACATCAAGTTAGTGGAAAATTTTTAAAAAAAACACAATTTTTTACAATTTTTTTATTGACAAGCTATTTTCTATTTGGTAAAATAAAAACATGAGTCGCAAAGATTTTTTGCGCTCAGAACAAACAATTTTTCAGGAGGTATTTAACCATGTATTCACGAATCAACAACCCTATTCAATCTAAACAATCACAATTTTCAAGGAGGTATTTTACAATGTTTTCGCAAGTCAGTACAATTTCGATCATTAGTATCATGTTAATTGCCTTTGGTGGTGTTTTAAAAGCAACCGCCGACACCGAGGCAAACAAGGCTCTCGTCCGCCGTGTCGCTGAGGAGGTCATCAACCAGAGGAACTTGGACGTAGTAGACGAGATTTTCGCCACCGACTACGTCGGGCACTCCCCTCCGAATCCTGATACTCATGGCTCTGAGGGCGTCAAACAATTGTTTGCCATGTACCTTGCCGCCTTCCCCGATGCTTACGGGACCATTGAGGACATGATTGCCGAAGGAGACAAGGTAGTAACCCGCACGACAGCTACCGGCACACACCAGGGTGAGCTTATGGGCATCCCCCCGACCGGTGTGCAGGCGACTATGACGGGAATCTACATCTACCGCATCGCTAACGGGGTAATCGAGGAAGATTGGGCCAACGTGGACTACCTGGGCATGATGCAACAGCTTGGCGCTATTCCTCCAACGGGGAACGAAAATTACACGTGGGGCCTGCCGTCGGAAGTAACTGGCGAACCCGGTGACCCAGAGGAAAACAAGGCGATTCTTCGTCGTGTTGCTGATGAGGTCTTGAACCAGAAGAACCTGGACTTAGTAGACGAGTTTTACGCCACTGACTACGTTAACCACCTCCCTCCGAATCCTGAAATTCGCGGCTCCGAAGGCTTCAAACAATTCTTTGCCATGCAGTTCGCCGCCTTCCCTGACTTCCATCTCACCGTTGAAGATGTGTTCGCCGAAGGGGACAAGGTAGTACTTCGCTGGACATTCACTGGCACACACGAAGGTGAGCTTATGGGTATCCCACCTACCGGCAAGCAGGTGACGTATACAGGGATTGTCATCAATCGCTTTGCTGACGGCAAGATTGTGGAAGACTGGGAGATTGCGGACTTCCTGGGCATGATGCAACAACTTACTGCTCCGCCTGTTGTTGATACTGAGGCAAATAAGACTCTTATCATTCGTCTCTGGGAGGAGGTCATTAACCCCCAAAACCTGGACTTGGCAGACGAGCTTTTCGCCACCGACTACGTCTTACACATGGCTGGCAGTCCTGACATTCATGGGCCCGAGGGCTTTAAACAATTCTTTGCCATGTATTTTGCTGCCTTTCCCGATTTGCACTCCACCGTTGAGGAGATAATTGCCGAAGGCGACATGGTAGTGAGTCGCATGACAACACGCGGCACACACCAGGGTGAATTTATGGGCATCCCACCGACTGGTAAGCAGGTGACAATCACAGGAATGAATATCCACCGCATTGTTTCAGGCAAAATAGTGGAAGACTGGGTTGTATATGATGCTCTGGGCATGATGGAACAGATAGGTGTTGCGCCTCAGACGCGCGAAGATTACACCTGGGGCGTACCGTCGGAAGTAACTGGTGACCCTGGAGATCCAGAGGAAAACAAGGCCATTCTTCGTCGTATCTTTGAGGAGGTGTTGAATCAGAGGCACCTGGACTTAGTAGACGAATTTTATGCCACCAACTACACCTACCACAATCCCGCAATTCCCGGAGTTACCGGCCCCGAGGGCTTCAAACAACTTTTCTCCACAATATTTGCCGCCTTCCCCGATGCTCATCAGACTGTTGAAGAGATATTCGCTGAAGGAGACAAGGTTGTAAACCGCCATACATTTCGCGGCACACACCAAGGAGAGTTTATGGGCATCGCACCAACTGGTAAGCAGGTGATGTTGACAGGAATCGTCATCAATCGCTTTGCTGACGGCAGGATTGTGGAAGACTGGGAAAGCACGGATTTCTTGGGCTTTATGCAACAGCTCACTGCTCCGCCTGTTGTTGACACCGAGGCAAACAAGGCTATCGTCCGACGTTTCTTTGAGGAGGTTCTCAACCAGAGGAAATTGGATGTAGTAGACGAGATTTTCGCCACTGACTATGTCAACCACATCCCTCCGAATCCTGATATTCTCGGCCCCGAGGGTCTCAAACAATTTTTCACCATGTACCGCACCGCCTTCCCCGATATCCATTACGCAATTGAGGATATGATTGCTGAAGGAGATAAGGTGGTAGCTCGCTTTACAGCTACTGGTACACACGAAGGTGAGTTTATGGGAATACCACCTACCAATAAGAAGTTGACAGCAACAGTGATTGTCATCTACCGATTCGTTGACGGCAAGATAGCGGAAGAGTGGGCTAACGTGGACTTCCTGGGCCTGCTGCAACAGTTAGGCGTTATTCCTTCTGACCGCGAAGATTACACGTGGGGTGTGCCGTCGGAAGTAACTGGCGAACCCGGTGACCCAGAAGAAAACAAAGCTATTATGCGTCGTGTCTTTGAGGAGGTCATGAACCAGAGGAACCTTCCTTTAGCAGATGAGATTTTCGCCACCAACTACGTATATCACAATCCCAACACGCCGGAGATTCGCGACTTCGAGAGCCTAAAGGAGTTTTTCTTCACAGTAGCTACTGCCTTCCCTGACTTCCATATCACCATTGAGGACATGGTCGCCGAAGGAGACAAAGTCGTAACCCGCTTTACACAGTTAGTTACACACCAAAGTGAGTTCATGGGTGTTCCACCGACTGGTAAGCAGATGACGTGGCCAGGAATGGTCATCAGTCGCTTCGCTGACGGAAAGATTGTGGAGGACTGGCAAATCTTTGACTTTCTGGGCTTGATGCAACAGTTGGGCGTTATTCCCCAGATGGTGCCGAAAGACTACAGCAATGTCTTCTTCATGCCTCTGACACCGGGATTAAACATGGTCTCGCTGCCTTTGGAGCCTCAAACTCCATACACCGCCCGTTCCTTTGCTGAAAAGCTCTCGGCGACAACGGTTATCACAATAGACGAAAAACGTCAGCGTTTTGTGGGCTTCACCTTAGACGCGCCTGACGATGGTTTCGCCATTGAAGGCGGTAAAGGATACATCGTCAATGTACCTAAAGGTGGAATGGTTGCGTTTACAGGAGCGGCATGGACAAATCAACCGCCTGCCGAAGCGGCCCCTGCAGTTTCAACAGATGGCGCGTGGGCGTTTGTGGTTAGCGGCAGATTGGAGGATGATTCAACTGACAGTCTCAAGAAAGAGGGTTATCTTGTGACGGTCAGAAATACGAGAACCAACGCGGTGACCACCGATTTCGTCAGGTCAAGATACTTTGCGGCCGCCTTTGCTGACCTTAATCGCAACCACGTCGTCCAAACAGGCGACAGACTGGAATTGACCGTAAGAAACCGAACGGGAGAAGTTGTTTCTGATACTCTCACTTACACGGTGACGCCGGAAACCATCCGTCAGGCGTTCCTGCCTGTCACTCTCAAGAACATTGAGATTCCTCGTCAAAATCTGTTGTTACAAAACTATCCCAATCCGTTCAACCCGGAGACCTGGATTCCCTATCAACTTAGGGAACCGGCGGATGTTATGATTCGGATTTACAATACTCAAGGACAACTGGTGCGAACACTTGATTTAGGACAACGCGCCGCGGGATTCTATCTTGGTCGCACTCGCGCCGCTTACTGGGATGGACATAATGACACTGGCGAGAAAGTCGCCTCTGGTATCTATTTCTATCAATTGCAAGCCGGCGACTTTTCTGCTACGCGTCGAATGTTGGTGTTGAAGTAATTTGATTTTGTCACATTAATATTGAAACATCGTTGTAGCCCAAATTTCTACCAAAATAGAATTTAGGGCTACAATCATTTAGATTATGGGGATGATGACGATGCCAACGTTGGAGTTGACAGAATATCAGGCGATTGAATTAGTAAAGCAACTGTCGCCAGAGCACAAACGGGCGGTGTTGTTGGCGCTGGCAGAGGATGCTTTTACCCAAAGAGAAGTACGATTGGAGTATGCCGAGTCTCAATTGCGTCGGCTGTGTGCTGAACGCGGAAGGGATTGGGACACAATGACCGAATACGAGCGCGAAGCATTTATTGACGACCTGGTACATGAGGACAGGTTATGCGTTTGATAGCTGCTGTGTTTGATACCAATATACTATTATCTGGTGTAGGTTGGCGTGGCAGTCCCTATCGTTGCCTTGAATTAGCGCGAGCAGGTATCGTGGAGGGATTGACTTGTCGAGAATTGCTGGATGAGTTAGTGGAGAAATTACAAGCTAAGTTAAACTTTTCTGCTATCCAGGTCGCCGACACGATTGCTGACCTACTGGGCTTCTTGAGGGTGGTGATTATCACGAACACACTCAAGGCTGTTAACACTGACCCCGACGATGACAAGGTTTTAGAGTGCGCAGTTGTTGGCGGCGCCACCCACATTGTCACCGGTGACCGTCGTCATCTGATACTGCTGGGAAGCTATCATGGCATTCCCATCGTCACTGCCACTGATTTTCTGGCATTGGTAGCCGAGCAGATGTAGCCGAATTCGAGTAGTGGTTCATTTCGTAAATTCGTATAGGGTTTTCATCTGAGTGGAAATTCCGTAGCGTCGTCCCTCAGTGGCGACAAATGGCGGGACTGAGCCACGCCGCTACGTTGCTTCATAAACCCTACACGGAATTAAAAAAACGACCAGAGTTTACGAAGTAAACTACTGAGCGAAGCGAACAGAAGTCGGGGGTTCCCGAACTTTAGGCGAGTTCGGCTACAACGAGTTCGGTCTACTCCACCGGCGACCCCCGCGAGTAATTTCCCGAGAACTCACACCAAACGTTTAAAAAGCATAGGAGTATTAAGATGGAAACGGAAAGGGATGTTTATCGAGAACTGCAAAAACACCTGGATAATATGCCTGTCGGTTTTCCCGCAACGGCATCGGGCGTAGAAATTAGACTTTTAAAGCACCTATTTACACCAGAAGAGGCAGAAATCGCCTTGAATCTTAGTGCAGTGCCTGAAACTTTAGAACGCATTTACGGGCGGGTGAAAAACAGTAAGGACATATCCAGAGAAGAGCTTGAAGAAATTTTGGATGGTTTGGTAGAAAAAGGCGCTATTATGGGAGGCAAAACGCTTACAAAAGGACGCGAGGGCAAATACTACCGCAAAGCGCAGTTAGCGATAGGTATGTTCGAATTCCAGGTGAACAGGCTTACGAAGGAGTTTGCGCAAGACTTTTTCCAATATGGGGATGAAGCATTTGCTGAAGCATTTCATACGAAAAAAACTTCGCAGCTTCGCACCATTCCCATAAATAAAAGTATTAGGCCAGAATACCATGTGGGAACTTATGATAACGCGAAACTAATTGTTCAAAATTCCGTCGGTCCCATTTCAGTGCATCATTGTGTTTGCCGACAGGCGAGGGACAAGCTCGAACAGCCTTGTAAGCAAACGGATATTCGTGAAACGTGTATAACCTTCCAGGGGGCTGCGAAATCCTTAATAGAAAGCGGTGTCGGTCGCGAGTTGAGCAAAGAAGAAGCTTTCGAACTTTTGGACCGAGCAGAAGAGGTAGGTATGGTTCTACAGCCGGAGAACAATCAGAACCCCTCATTCATCTGCTGTTGTTGCGGTTGCTGTTGCGGAGTATTAACTATGGCGAAAAAATTTCCTCGCCCGGCGGAATACTTTCATACCAACTTTTTCGCAGAAGTTGATAAAAATTTATGCGCTGGTTGCGAGACCTGCCTGAGCCGCTGCCAGATGGAAGCCATATCAATGGGGGATAATGTTGCTACGGTCAATTTGGATAGATGCATTGGTTGCGGCCTGTGTGCGACAACCTGCGAAGTGAATGCTATAAAGCTGATGAAAAAAGAGAAAGAAACGGTGCCACCCAAAAATCAGGAGGCTCTCTATAAGAAAATCATGTTCGAAAAACTTGGTCCTTTGGGAACATTAAAGATGATGAGCCAGATACTGCTTGGCAGGAAGATTTAACATTCTTTTCTGGAAACAGCATACACTGGAGGGATAGGATATTTTACAAAAGTTAGATCGAAGCAGATTTTGTGGGCGATGCCCCATAGGCGTCAAGTTAAGTGACTTTATCCGTTCCCCTCCCCCATACGCATCAACTTAAGCATCCTCTCCTTTCCCCTCCCTTGACGGGAGGGGTTAGGGGAGGGTGATAAATAAGGAAGCGAGAAATTTACTTTCTCCTTTCACCCCCACCCAACCTCCCCCGTCA
>Ga0194112_10003524_pt1 | contig 21756 bp, 15 predicted proteins | sample TA2MahC400mmetaG_FD_146191 | JGI IMG/M metagenome (GOLD analysis project Ga0194112, IMG submission 146191) | Freshwater microbial communities from Lake Tanganyika, Tanzania - TA2015016 Mahale Deep Cast 400m | ecosystem: Environmental > Aquatic > Freshwater > Lake | place: Tanzania: Lake... | reverse complement strand
GAGATCCTGCGACGTGTCGCCTGCGATGCTGATGGCGACGCACACGACCGCGCCGACCGTCACGGCCGCCACCATGCCCTCGGGGCCGGTCCAGCCCAGCCTCAGGAACACGACGCTCGTCGCGAGCAGCGTCCCGATGGTCATGCCCGACACGGGGCTCGACGAGCTCCCGATGAGCCCCACGATGCGCGACGCCACCGTCACGAAGAAGAAGCTGAAGATGACGATGAGAGCGGCGCCGACGCCGTTGACCGGGATCTGCGGAAGGGCCCACGCGCAGACGGCCAGCGCGACCGAGCCCCACACCACGATCTGCACTGGAAGGTCGCGGTCCGTCCGCCGGCGCCCCGCCTCGTCGCGCCCGCCGCGCGTCACCTCGCGGAACCCGGCGCCGAAGGACCTCAGGATGGTGGGGATCGCCTTGACCAGCGTGACGAGGCCGCCGAAGGCCACCGCGCCGGCCCCGATGTAGCGCACGTAGTTGTCCCAGATCTGGGCCGGCGACATCTCCGCGATGGGCATCGTGGCCGGGTAGATGGGCTCGCCGCGCCCTTCCCCGATGAGTCGGATGAGCGGGATGATGACGAGCCAGGCGAGCGCCCCGCCCGAGAGCATGAGGCCGGCGATCCTCGGGCCGAGGACGTACCCGACGCCGAGGAGCGCCGGCGCGGCCTCGCCGCCGACCTGCGCCCCGGGAAGCCCGCGCACGTTCCAGCTCGGCCGGTCGGGCCAGAAGCGGAACGCGTCCATCAGGAACTGGTACGCGCCCCCGAGACCGAGGCCGGCCATGACGCGCTTGACGCGCGTCCCGCCCGCGTCGCCGGCGACGAGGACCTCCGCGCACGCGGTGCCCTCGGGGAACGGGAGCGCGCCGTGCTCGCGGACGATGAGCTGGCGCCTGAGCGGGATCATGAACAGGACGCCGAGGAGTCCGCCGACGACGGACAGCACGAAGATCTTCGACAGCTCAGGCATGAGCCCGAGCACGATGAGCGCCGGCACGGTGAACACGACGCCCGCCGCCAAGGACTCGCCGGCCGACCCGATCGTCTGCACCATGTTGTTCTCGAGCACCGTCGTGCGCCCGAGAAGGCCCCGCCCGAGCGCGACACCGATGATCGCGGCAGGGATCGACGCCGACACCGTGAGCCCCACGAGGAGCCCGAGATACGCGTTCGCCGCCCCGAACACGATGCCGATGAGCGCGCCGGTCACGACCGCGCGAACGGTGAACTCCGCGACGGTCTGTTCGTGCGGGACGTACGGCCTGTACGCCTCACCGTCCACGCCGCCGTACGCCTGGGGCCCAAGCCTCTTCGCCTCGCGCATGACGCCCTCCGTCTCCCCGGCCGGCCGCCCGCGCCCGATGCGCCGCGGCCGCCCCGTCACTCAGGGACGATGTCCGGACCTGCGGCGATCTCGTCCCTGGAGTCCAGCGACGCCAGGAGGACGGCCGCTCCGATGAGAACCCCCCCCCACAGCGCGCCCGTTGTCTGTCTCTCGCCGAGGACGAGCGCCGCGAGCGCCATCGCGAAGACCACTTCGGTGAGCAGGATGACGCTCGAGGTGGTCGCCGAGATGCGCTTGAGCCCCCACGTCCAGAGCGCGAAGGGGATCACGGTGCAGAACACGGCGGTGTAGCCGACCGGCCACAGGCCCCACCCGACCGGCGGAAGGCGCCCCGATCCGAACACGAGCGCGGCGGGAAGCGCGGTGGCCGCCGTGACGATGAGCATCGCCGAGGCCAGCGCGCGCACGCTCACTCCGCCCGCGGCCATGAGCCGTTTGTCGATGAGCACGAAGGCCGTCCACACGACCGCCGCGGCGAGCACCGTGAGGTCGCCCAGGATGGTGACGGAAGACCCGAGCGCAAGCCGCCCGCCCGTCGTGACGAGGAACACCCCCGCCATGCCCGCCGCGATCCCGAGCGCCTTCGCCGGCCCGAGCCGCTCGCGCAGGAAGAGCCGCGAGGCCGCCGCCACGAAGATCGTGTTCGTGTTCACGAGCAGCGCGGCCTTCCCCGCGGTCGTCAGGGTCTGCCCCTTGAACTGGAGCACGAAACCGACGGCGTTCGTCACGCCCATCCACACAACGAGCGGATGACGCAGAAGCCGCAGGGCCTGCCGCAACTGCCCGGCGAGCGCCGCGACTGCCAGGGCGACGAGCGCCGCGGTCGTGAAACGCAGAAAGACGAACCAGTAGGGATCGAGCGTCGAGAGCCCGATCTTCACAACGACGAAGGACGACCCCCAGAGGAGTCCGGCCGCGAGCGTGGCGACGACGGCACCCTTGCGTCCCCTCATCACGCCCCCCCGAGAGAGGTGGAGAGGCGCGATGCTACACGAGGGCAAGGACGGCCGCAACCGCCATGACCACAAGGCTGGGCAGAAGGAGAAGGCGATACGAACTCGCGAGGTCCGCCTTGAAGTACTGCCTCGAGAGCACGAGGCAGAGGTGGACCGGAGAGAGGAGGCACCCGACGAAGCCGGACGCGTACGCGAGCATGACGAGGTTCATGTTCACGTCCGGGCCGCCCATGAGCGGGAGGAGGAGCGGGAAGGCGACCGCGATGAAGGCCAGTGTGACGCCCGTGATGAGACCGAGCATCATCGGCACGAGGCAGATGACGAGGGGCACCGGCATGTGGAGCCGCACGAACATCTCGGGCACGGCGTCGATGATCCGCGCCTCGGTGAGCACCTGGTTGTAGGCGGCGACCCCGACGATGAGCGTGACGACCTGGTACTCGACCCCGTGCGCGAACGCGCGCAGGACGTCCCGGACTGCCGGGCGCCCGAACGCGACGAGGAGCGCGATCACGGCGAGCACGACGATGACGACCTCGAGCTTGAGCACCAGCACGCCCGCGATGACGACGGCGAAGGGCAGCATCCCGAGGGCGACGTCGCGGTGCGCCTGCCGCGCGCCGTTCCCGCCGCGCTCGTTCCTCCCCGCCCGGACGCGCCTGAGCACGAACACCGTGCCGCCGGCGATCGCGGCCAGCGTGAGCGGCCAGTTGTGCGCGGAGATGTCGCTCACACGCCGCCCCACGAGCGCGGCGCCGACGACGACACCGGGGTAGAGCGGCCAGATGTACTCCCAGACGTGACGGAACCAGTAGTTCACGAAGAACTTCTGCTCGGGCGTGGCGCCGCCCGGCGGGACGGAGCTCTCCACCATGGGCGCCGTGAGCATCGCGCCGCCGGGCATTGGGAGGAGCCCTCCGAACGCCGGCATGAGCGCGATGACGATCCTGTTGTCGGGGATGAGCTGCCTGAGCCCCGTGACGAGCCGGTTCAAGTAGCCGAGCTTCGCCGCGACCTCGCCGAGGGCGATGATCGCCACGATGCGCGCCAGCAGGAGAAGCGTGTCCTTCGCGATCGCGGCGCGCCCGAGCTCGCGCAGGGCCCACAGCGGCGCGCGGCCGCCCGCGAGCGCGAGCGCCGCGGCCGCCACGAGCATCGTGATCCCGAGGTCGACCCTGAACCTGAGGAGCGCGATGACGACCGCGATGGAGACGGCTAGCGCGACGACCTCGCGCTCCACGGGACCTCCGGGACGGGCCCGACCGCGACCGGGGCCCCGCTTACTCGAGTTCGGAGAGCGTGATGTTCGTCCGCACCATGTCGTCGCGCCACTTGTAGAAGCTCTCCGTGTACGTGATGAGCGAGACGTACTGCGCGAGCGTCTTCACCCCCGAGGCCTCGAGATGCCTGCGGACCTTGGAGGTCGGCGCAAGGCCTCGGTACCACTCCTGGAAGTACTCCTCCAGCGCCTCGTGGTACCGGCCGAGCTCCTCGTTCGTCGGGTCCTTGTACGTCTCCTCGTGCACGACGGCCTCGAGAGGGAGCGACGGGGCGAGCGGCGGCCGTTCGGCGGGATGTCCCATGATGAGCATGGCCACCGGAAGCACCTGCTTCGGGAGCTTGAAGAAGTCCAGCGTCTGGTAGGGCTGCCAGACGATCTCCTGCACGTACTGGCTGCCGAGGCCGAGTGACTCCGCGGCGATGAGCACGTTCTGGGCGACCGTGTAGACGGCGCGCAGCGCGACCCACAGGACGCCGACGCCCTTGTAGTGCGCGGCCCCCCCGTGGAGTGCCGCCCAGCGGTTGAGCCTGTGCGTGTCCACGCAGAAGATCAGCGCGACGGGTGCCTCCTCGATGGCCTTCTTCCGCCCCTCGCACAGCATCTCGTTGAGCTGCTTGCGCCGCTTCCTGTCCCTGACGACGATGATCGAGTAGGGCTGGGCGCCCCTGTATCCCCCCTGCACCGATCCGCCGGGGGCCGGCGCGCGCAGCCCCGCCGTCAGGATCCTGTCCAGCACGTCCCTGGTGATGTCCTGGTCCGTGAACTTCGAGACGCTCCTCCTGTCCAGCAGGACGTCAATGCACCCCTTCACTCGTTCCTCCCACGTTCCGAAGCCTCGTCGGCAAGCGCCTCGCGCAGCATCGCCCGCGCCCGGTGAAGATGGGTCTTGAGCGTGTTCACGGGGATCCCGAGAGCGCCTGCGACCTCCGCGTAGTTCCTCTCCTCAAGGTAGAACAGCGTCACGGCCGCCCGGTACCGCGGCGGGAGCGCCCCGACGGCGCGCCTCACTCGGCGCCGGAACTCGTCGTCCAGAACGAGCCGCTCCGGGTCCGGCCCGCGCGACGGGAGTGTCAGGGCCAGGCCGTCGGCTCCCGGACCGAGGTCCACCGGCTCCGGCCGCCGCCTCCGACGCTTGAGATGCGTGAGCGACCGGTTCACGGCGATGCGGTAGAGCCAGCTCGAGAACTTCGAGTCGCCCCGGAACCCCGCGAGCGCCCCGTGCGCCCTGACGAACGCCTCCTGCGCGACGTCCTCGGCGTCCGCCTCCCCCACGATCCGCGCGGCGATCGTGTGGACGAGGTCTGCGTAGCGGGAGACCAGCTCCGCGTAGGCCGAATCGTCCCCGCCCAGCGCGCGGGCCACGAGATCGCGGTCGCTGACCGCGGGGCCGTTCATCCCGCCGGGAGCCGGCATGGGCCCTCCCGCTCAGGACGACCCGGCGCCGCCCCCGGCGGCCGCCGGCGCTCGACCCGCGATGGTATCAGAACGGCGGGCGAATCCAAGGGCGTTCCGGGGCGCGCGCGGCGCGCGAGTCGCCCGGAAGGCAGCCCGCGCGCGCGGCGCGAAACCTTCCGCCCCCCGGCACTGTCGTATACCGCGTGGAAGCCGCTCAGTTGGGCCACTGAGGAAAGGAGAGCAGCCTCATGATCGGTCCGTTCGTCATGGGCGCGATCGGAATGCTGACCGGGTTCGCCATGGTCGTGCTCATCGTGTTCACCGTCTTCAAGCACGCGTCGACCGAGTCCAGGAGGAAGCAGGAGGTCTTCAACGCCGCGCTCGAGAAGGGCGTGTACGATCCCGCGCTCCTCGGTCGGGCGCCCTCGAGGCGCAGCACGGCCGCGCTCGGCTGGGGGTTCATCTTCATCGCGATCGGGCTCGCGCTCTTCGTCGGGTTCGTGACGCTGGGGATCCTCGCCGACGCGATCATCGGCGCGCTCGTCCCGCTCTTCATGGGCATCGCGCTCGTGCTCTATCACCGGGCGAGGAAGTCCTTGAGCGCGGGCGAGAACGGGAACGGCAAGCCCATCCAGATCGCGAAGCAGGAAGCGCCGCGGGCGGGCGGCGACATCTGATCCCCGCCGGAGCCTGACGGGACGGACCGCTGATCTCGCCATGTGAGGAAGACCTCGGCTAGCGCCACTCGACGGACATCTGCTTCGGGAACCTCAAGAGGACGACCACGAAGAAGACGATGCCGGCCGCCGCAAAGGCAACGAGAACGCCCGCGGCGGCCGGATTGTCCCACAGCCCGGCGTCGAGCCCGGGGACTCTGGAGGCCAGCTCCGCCGCGCCGGCCCTGACACCCTCGAGAACGTCTCGGACCCAGCGTCCGAGGGCGCCGTCCGATCCGGCGCCCAGCGCGCGCGCCACGCCGTACACCGCTCCGGCCAACCCGACGGCCGCCGCGCCGGAGACCACCGCGGTGTCCGGGACCCTCCTTCGCGAGGCCGCGCGCGACACCTCCGCCATCACGGCGGCGGCGAATCCCCCGGGCGCCGGCTCGATGCGCTCCTCGGCAAGGACGACGTCGATCGCCCGAAGCTCCGCCCGGAGTGCCGCGCAGCCGGGGCACGTCCGGACGTGCTCGTTCAGCCTGGCCGAGGCGTCGGCGTCCAGCCCGCCCTCGAGTTCCAGCTCCACGAGCCTTGTGGCGTCCCTGCAGTCCATCGTTCTTCCGGTTCGGGATTGCGTCCGGGGGCCACCCGGGCCTCCCGTCGCCTCATGGGACACCGGCGGGGACCGGGTGGTTTCACGAGGCGGGGTCACCGCGAGCGTCGGCATCCCGCGGGGTCATCGCACGACGCGCGTCACCGCCGCGGAGTTCCCGGCCCTGTCCACCACGCGCACCGCCACGGTGTGCTCCCCCGGCGCGACGTCCTCGATCTCCAGGTGGAATCCCTCGTCGGGCGAATCGAACATCCCGTCGTCGGCGAAGGCCGGTCGCCACTCGCCGTAGTCGATCGCGATCTCGACGCGGTCGATGGGGCTCAGCGCGTCGGCGACCGCGCCCCGCACGGTCGCGCGCCCGCGCCCGACGCGAACGTCCACGTCCGCGATGGACGGCGCGCCGCCGTCCACGAGGAACGGCGCGCTCGTGAGCGAGTCGGTGCCCGCGGTCTCGGGGCGGTTGTCAAGGGCGTCGGACGCGACGATCTTCACGCGGTAGAACCCGTCGGCCATCGCCTGCGTGTCGAAGGCGTACGACATCGCGGTGAGGTCCTTCTCGACGAGCTTCCATGTCCGCTCGTCCTCGCCGCGGAGCCACAGCTCGAAACCGATCCTGTCGTCGTTCGGATCGACGACCTCCCACTCGGCGGCGCGCAGGCCGCGGAGCAGCGACGGCAGCTCGCGCGTCTCGGAGCGCGTCGCCTCCCCGCCGAGCAGCGACTGAAGCCCGCCGGGCAGAAGCTGCGTCGCCGAGCTGCGGCCTTGCCCCTCCTCGGCGCTGGCCGCGTCTCCGGGTGCGCGCACCACGAGCGATGCCAGCCTCGGAGGCAGGTTCTCGCTGAGATACGAGATCTCCACGGCGCGGAGGACGGGGCTCGCGCCGCCCGCGCCGCGCGCGAGCTCCACGCGCCACTGCAGCCGCTGCGCCGGGGGACTCGCGACGGCTCCCTGCGAGCGCCCCCGGTCTTCCACGGCTGCCCACGGGCTCCACGTGTCGTCGGGCTCGACCGTGTTGCCTGACCGCGTGAAGAACGACAGGCGCGACCCGCCCGGCGTCTCGCCGCGCCACATCATCTCGCCCCAGGTCGAGACGACGGACCCGCCCCGCAGAGGCTCCGACTCGTAGGAACCGGCCCGCCCCGCGCCGGTGTGGAAGGAGTACACGGCGCCGGGGACGCCCGTCGTCACGAGCGTCCGCGCCCCGGCGCCCGTGATGGACAGCACCTCCTCCTCGTCGAGGTCGGCGATGAGGTCGGACTTCCCTCGCGAGCCCACGGAGCAGATCACGCCCCCCGCGCCGCTCCCGGCCCACACGCCGCCGTCGGGACCCAGACCGAGAGCTGTCACCGGCGTGTCAGCCGACTGCCACAGGCCGACCGCCCCGCCGGCGGGTGTGGTGCGCCACACGGCGCCCACACCAAGCTCGGCGCGGCTCTCGGGATCTGTGCTGAGGGCGTCGGACAGCGACACGTCGGTGCCGGCGAAGTAGATCTCCCCTCCCGGCATCGCCACGATGGCTGAGATCTCCTCGGAGGACGAGTCGAACAGCACGGTCGCCGGGCGACCGGGTGTGATGTCCATCAGCAGCCCCTCGCCCGACGTGCCCGCGAGGACCCTGTCTCCCGAGCAGACCAGCGCCGTGATGCTCGACTCCTGCGACTCGAGGACAACGCGCGCCTTCCCGTCGGCGCCGAGGCTGAACACCTTGGCCGACGAGCCGGTGCCCACAAGAAGGCCGTGCTCCCTGGAGTAGGCCATGCTCCAGACGTAGCCCTGCCCGGTGTCGTAGAAGAGGCTGCCCGTCCCGTCAGGCTTCACGCGGTACACCTGCCCGCCGGGAGCGGTCCCGACGAACACGTCGCCTCCGTGCCCCACGGCGACGGCCGGGAAGTCGGCCGTGGCGTCCTCGAAGAGAAGCGTCAGCTTGCCGTCCGCGAGCTCGTAGAGCTGCCCGGGCGTCCCCGCGGCGACGTACGCGACGCCCTGCGCGCCGGGGACCGCGGCCCACACGTACGCGGCGTCGGGAACGTCCGCGCGCTCGGAGGCGGGCGACAGCGCCAACGCTCCCTCCTCGAGGACCGACACCCCCGACGCCCGCCCGGATTCGAACCCCTCGGCCGTGTCCGTGAGCCAGAACGACGTGGACACCGCCCGCGCCGGGCCTGCCGCGGCCAGCGCCCACGCGACGGCGGCGCACAGCGGAAGGGAAGTCGGCCTCATCGCTCCTCCATGATGTCCGCGGCGACCGCGCCCGCCGGGTCTAGCGGTCCCGCGCCACCGTGATGACCACGTCCATCGTTCCCCGCGCCTCGCGGTCGATCCGGATCTCGGATTCCGCGACGCACGCGGCCGTGGCCCGGTCCACGACCCCGCTCGTCGCCGCGCGCGCCATCGCGAGCGCGGCGCGCCCGGGGATCGAGCGCATCTCCTGACCGGAGAGGGAGACCCCGGGACCGTCCGACAGGAGCTGCGCGACGAGCGCGTTGCCCGGCCGGGAACGCTCGACGAGGGACAGCAGCTGCTCGTAGTTCCTCGGACGAAGCCCGTCGCCGAGGCGCTGGCGCTCGCCCTCGCGGAACGACTGGGCCGAGGCGACCCGGAGCACGAATCGACCGTCGGGCGTCGAGGGCGGGACCCTGAGCGCCGCGGTCCGCGTGACGCGGCCGCCCTGCCACTGCCGAAGGGTCACGGAGACCAGCACGTCCTCGCCGGGACGGTACACGGCGCGGTCGGCGGACACGCGCTCGATCGCGGCCCACCGCTCCTCCTCGAGCACCGCGACGTCGAGCGACACGCTCGAGATCTCGCGCCGCTCGAAGGCGTTGGCCAGCACGACGTCCATGAGCGCGGCGATCTCGCCGCCGACCCGGAACGCCGGGCTCTGTGTGTGCAGCACCTCGGCGTACTCGAGCGGCCCGGCGTCCGTTGAGATCCGCGCGCGCAGCTCGACCGAGCTCGGCGCCACGCTCCGAAGGACCTCGTCGAGCGCGCCCGCGACGGCGAGCCCGGCGAAGACCGCGGAGTAGGGCCGCGCTCTGGCAACCTCGAACTCGAACGAGCGCGGTTCGCCCGAGCCCGCCACGACGCGCAGGGAGAGCCCGATCATCTTCGGCGCCGGACCGAGACGCCCGGCGACCATCCGCCGCCGGTCCTGGACCATCGTGCCGAGGAGCTCGGAGCCGGTCGCGTACTTGAACGACATCGACTGGAGCGGCAGGAGCGCGTGAACGTACGCGCCCACCATCGGAAGCTCGACCTCGCCGCCCTGAAAGAGCGGGTGGCCGAACGCGATGACGCGATCGTCCTCGCGGTGCGTGAGCGTGCCCACGGCCGTCCAGTTCGCGTCGCCGCGCACGAGCTGAACGCCGATGGCCGAGCCGGGAACCGGCTCGCCGGCCTGCTCGTCGGCAGCCCCCCCCGAGGCGCCCCGCACGGGCGTGAAGCCGAGCCCCGCGAGCACACCGGAGACGCCGCCAAGGAACGCGTCGCTCCCGCCCGACACGACGAGGGGAAGCGGGAGGCGCACCGCCTCGCCGCCCAGGATCCCGGCGCCGCGCGCGTCGACCGAACCGTCCGGGACGACGCCGGCCGCGCCGCTCGCCCCGAGAAGCCATGCCGCGCGCGAGACCGCCCGCTCCGGACCGGGAACGACGAGCGGGCCGAGGGTCCCACCGGTCCCGTCGCCGGTCCTGCTCGCGCCGTCCATGAGGTCGAGCGCCGGGAGCATCTCGGCGATCGGGGTCACTCCGGCGATCGGCTCCTTCGAGAAGCTCCACGTCGACGCGATCGCCCCGACGAGCCTGCCGCCCAGGTACACCGGGCTCCCGCTCATTCCCGCGAGGATGCCGGTCTTCTCGAGCGGCCCACCGGAGGCCCGGGCGATGATGAGGTCGCTCTGCGGCGCCTCGCCCCTGACGACGCCGACGATCTCGATCTCGAACTCCTCGACGGCGCTGCCGGAGAACACGGTCCGGCCGACGCAGCGATCGCCGGGGCGAAGCTCGTCCACGGGGACGAACAGACTGCGGTCAAGGTCCGCCGCGACCGCAGGACGGGCGAGCGCCGCCGCGAGGACGAGAAGGACCGCCGGCACCGCCGCGCCGACCCTGCAGTCGCGGCGCTCGCGCCCGGCGGCCCATGAGAACCCGAGGCTCAAACGGACTCCGATCGTTCGGGCCGGGGACGCTCCCGGCCCGCGTGACGCTCTCAGTGTCCCCGACGCGCCGCCCGGTGTCAAGGAAGCGCCCGGCCGCGCGCCGCCCCGGCCTGCCCGCGCGTCGCCCCCGTCACGGCCTCTGCGCCGGTGAGGATGAAGCGGATCCTCTGGTCAACGAGCACGTCCGTGGGGGTCCCCTCCGACAGGAACGGCCTGAAGCGCCACTGGAGCAGCGCTCGGCGCGCGGCCTCGTCGCACGCGCGGTCGACCTCCGAACTCATGCGCCACACCCGCGCGACCGTGCCGTCCCTCGTGACGTGCACGCGGAACGTCACGACGCCTTCGACGCCGTCGAGCACCGACGACCGCGGATACTCGGGCTTGACCAGCTTGAGCACGACGAGCTCGCGGCTCGTCGGCTGCGGCAGCGTCTGCTCCAGCTGGGTGAGGTTCTCGTCGCCCACCGTCTCGTCGCGAGCGCCCACGTCCTCGCGGACGCGTTCTCCCACCGGCCGCTCGCTGTCGACGATGGCGATATCGATGGCGCGGAACGCGCCGCTCGCGCCTCGCCCGGAGACGCTCTCCCGCTCCGACTCGACGGGGCCCGGCTCCCGCATCTCGGAGATCTCCGGGAGGATCCTGAGGGGGCCCTCGTACCCCAGGTGCCTGACGAGAGGGATGCGGTGCGGCGGCGTCAGGGAGAGGAACAGAGCGGCGTGCCCCGCGATCGCGAGGCACGCCGCCAGCCGCAGCGTCCGCCGGTAGACGCGCTCGCGCGCGGCGCGGGCGAGTCTGGCCGGAGAAGGACCTTCACGCATGGAGGAGCCGACCTCCGAGGCTTCGGGGACGGCCGGAGGCCAAGGCGCCTGCCGGTGAGGGCACGGCCGCGGCGGGCGCCGGCGCACCGCGCGACCTCGCGCCACCGTCACTCGGGGAACCGGTAGCCCTTCGGGACCACCACGACGCCGTTCTCGGTGATGGTGAAGCGCGCGGCGTCTTCCTCCGGATCGTAGCCGATCTGGGTCCTGGGGGGGATGCGGACGCCCTTGTCCACGATGACGCGGCGGAGCTTCGCGTAGCGGCCGACGTCAACGCCTTCCATGAGGATGCTCTCGAACGCGTAGCTGTAGCTGTTCGTCCGCACGCGAGGCGACAGCACGCACCGCTGGATGCGACCGCCGGAGATGACGCAGCCGGTGGACACGATCGAGTCGACGGCGACGCCCATCCGCCCCTCTCCGCCGGGATCGTCGTAGAGGAACTTGGCCGGGGGATACCTGCCCTGATAGGTGTGGATCGGCCAGCTGTCGTCATAGAGATTGAGTTGCGGCGTGATCTCGACGAGATCCATGTTCGCGGACCAGTACGCATCGATCGTCCCGACGTCGCGCCAGTAGTTCGACCCTCCCTCCCCACCGAAGACAAAGGCGCGCACGTCGTTGCCGCCAGCCACCATGTCGGGGATCACGTGGCGGCCGAAGTCGAACTTGTCCTCCGAGGCCGCCTTCGCGAGACGATCGACCATGAAGCGGGTGGTGAACACGTAGATGCCCATGGACGCGAGCACGCTGTCCGGCCTTCCTGGGACGGTCTTCGGGGCTCGCGGCTTCTCCTCGAAGCCGCGGACGCGAAGCCTGTCGTCCACCTCGACCACTCCCAGCGCCGAGGCCTCCGAGACGGGGCGCTCCTGGACGCAGATCGTGCAGTCTCCACCGGCCGTGACGTGATACGCGAGCAGGCCGCTGTAGTCCATCGTGTAGACGTGGTCGCCCGAGAGGACCAGCACGTACGCGGGGTTGAGCTGGTCGAGCAGGTACGCGTTCTGCCATATGGCGTCGGCAGTCCCGCGATACCAGTCCTCGCCCACCCGCTGCTGGGCCGGCACGTTCTCGACGAACTCCCCGAGCGTGCTGCTCAGGAAGCCCCATCCTTCCCTGAGGTGCCTGGCAAGCGAGATGGACTTGTATTGCGTGAGGACGAAGATGCGCCGGAGGCCTGAGTTGATGGCGTTGGAGAGGCTGAAGTCGATGATGCGGTAGATGCCGCCGAACGGCACCGAGGGCTTGGCGCGGTCGCGGGTCAGGGGCCAGAGGCGCTCACCCTTGCCTCCGGCGAGGATCATGACGACGGTCTCTCGCTTCACGCTCCCTCCGACGTCGAGCAGGCGCCTCGCCGGGCGCGCGGCCGCGGCGCGCGTCGGCGTTCGGGGGGTCCGGGCCTCGCATGTCCCCCGGCGTGACGGTGCCGGGAGTCCGGCCCGCTCCTTCTATAGAACGACGGGCCCCTCGATGTCAAGCCGGGCCTCTGGCGCCGACGCGCGCGACTGGCTCGGCCGGGCGGCGCGCCGGAGGGGCCGCTCCGCCGAGGCATTCCTTGACCGGGGCGGCAAGAAGGGGTAACATTGTGTCTTGTCGTGGATTGGAGGCACCGCACCCCGGGAACAGGGAGGGACCGAATGCGTCCGACCGGGCTCCGGCCGATCATGCCCCTTGTCGCCATCCTTGTGGTCTGCGCCACCGCTCACGCTGGGGTGGCTGTCGTGTCCGCCGCGGTCGAGTTCGAGCGCGCCGATCTGACCATCGCGCGCCTCGACGGTCGCGACGTCGTCCGCCTCCGTGGCGCGGCGACCACCACAGACATCGGCTTTCCTGAGCTACCGCTCAAGGTGATCACGTTCGCGCTTCCGGAGGGCCTGGTGGCGGTCGGAGTGGACGCCGAGGTGACGGCCGAGCGGAGGCTCGACGGTTCCTACGACGTCCGGCCGGTTCAGCCGCAGGTGCCCCTCTCGCGCCCTGGCCCCATGGACCTCGTCGCCCCCGACCCCGTCGCGTACGCCTCGTCCGCCCCCTACCCTGAGCGCGCCGCCGCGCTCCTGGCCAACGGCATGCTGGCCGGACGCCCTGTCGCGTCCGTGGCCGTGTTCCCCGTCCGGTACGCGCCCGCCGAGGGCCGGCTCACGCTGTGCGAGTCCGTGCGCGTCACGCTCACGCTCGCGCCGGACACGGACAGGGAGCCGCGACGACCGCTCAAGGACGGCGCGGCCGTCGAGAGACTCCGCCGCATGGTCGTCAATCCCGCCGACGTCTCTCCCGCGCCGGCGATGCGCGCAGGCGGCCGAAGCGGCGACGCGGAGTACCTCATCATCACGAGCTCGTCGCTCGCCTCGACCTTCCAGCCGCTCGCGGACTGGAAGACGCAGAAGGGCATCCCCGCGCAGGTCCTCACGACGACCTGGGTCTACGCCAACTACGGCGGCGTGGACAACCAGGAACGCATCAGGAACTGCATCATCGACCACTACGAGAACCACGGGACCCAGTGGGTGCTCCTCGGCGGCGACACCAACGTCGTGCCCGCGCGCATCGCGTACGCGATGACATCGGGACAGGGAACACCCGGCGAGGACGATCTGAGGTGCGATCTCTACTACTCCGATCTCGACGGGACGTGGAACGCCGACGGCGACGGCACGTGGGGAGAGGTCTGGCACGACAACGTGGACATGTACGCCGACGTGTTCGTGGGCCGCGCCCCGGTGGACAACACGACCGAGGCGACCCGGTTCGTCAGCAAGACGCTCACGTACCAGGGCGCGTCGGGCGCCGCTGCGCCCGCCACGGACTACCAGACGAGAGCGCTTTTCCTCGCCGAGGTCCTCTGGACGTCGCCCTACACCGACGGCGGCATCTGCAAGGACATGATCGACGACGAGTCGGTCCCGGAGCGGTTCGATCCCATCTCGAAGCTGTACCAGACCAACGGTCTCCTGACGAAGTCCAGGACGATCTCCGAACTCAACGCGGGCCGGAACATCGTGAACCACGTGGGCCACGCCAACTGGAACGTGATGAGCATCGGCTCGAGCTCGCTCTACTCCTCGGACTTCGACAACCTCACCAACGTCTCCCGCTACGGCATCTTCTACTCCATCGGGTGCTGGGCCGCGGCCATCGACTACGACGCAATCGCCGAGCACTGGGTGCACGCCGCCCGCGGCGGCGTGGCGTTCGTCGGCAACAGCCGGTACGGCTGGGGCTCCCCGGGCAATCCCGGCGGAGGAACGTCCGACGAGTTCGACCGCGAGTTCTTCCGGCAGCTCTTCAACGAGGGCGTTGATCGGATCGGCATGACCCACGCCGCGCACAAGGACGCGCTCGTGGGGCTCGCGAGGACGAACGACTACTACAGGTACTGCCTGTACGAGCTCAACCTCCTGGGCGACCCCGAGATGACCATCTGGACGCAGGAGCCGGTCGCGGCGACCGTGAACCACGTCGCGTCGGTCCCGCTCGGCGAGCATCCGTTCGTCGCGACGGTGTCGCGGGGCGGCGCGCCCGTCGGCGGCGCCATCGTGCACCTGTCCGGATCGGGCGTGTCCGTGACGGCAACGGCGGGACAGGACGGCGTCGCGTGGCTGCTGCCCGCCCCGTCGGCCGAGGGCCCCATGACGATGACCGTGACGGGACAGGGGATCCTCGCGCTCGTCAGGACGATCCAGGCGGTCGACCGGCCAGCGGACACGGAGCCGCCGGCGCGCGTCGCGCAGCTCGTCGTGTCCGACCCGTTCGACACGGGCGGCGTGCTCGAGCTCTCGTGGGCGGGGTACGAGCCGCCCGCGGACTTCGCGTGCTACAGGATCTACCGGAGCGAGACGGCGCTCACGAGCGTCGCGGGGATGACGCCCGTCACCGGCGCGATCCTGCCGCCCGACGAGACCTCGTGGACGGACACCGGCGTCGCGGAGGGCGTCCCGTACTGGTACGCCGTGACGGCGCTCGACCTCTCGGGGAACGAGGACCCCGTCGTGGCCGCGCGCGGGCCGATCGCGGCCAGCCAGAACGCGCGGATCCTCGTGTGGGACGCCGACGACGGCGACACGCCCTTCGACGGGGTCAACGACGACTTCACCGCCGCGGACGGGTGCGAGGCGCCCTGGATCCAGGCGCTCGACGCGATCGGAGAGCTGTACGTGGTCACGAAGACGCTGCCGTCGAACCTCGCTCCGTTCGAGCTCATCGTGTACCTCGGCGGCGTCATCCAGTACGCGGGCCAGGGCGGCGTGAACGTCCCGATGACCGCCGACGAGATCGGCGCCCTGACGGCCTCCATCGACGCGGGTGGCAGCGTGTACGTCGAGGAGCCGAACTTCGGGGGGACGTACTACGTCAACGGCACGCCCGCGAGCAGGGAGCTGTGGAGCAGGTTCCATGCGGTCCACGCGGCAGGGTCGGGTCGGAGCATCGGGAACGTCGCCTCGATCATGGGCGAGCCCGGGCAGGTGGCGGACGGCCAGAGCTTCGCCTACGACTACAAGGGCTGGCCGGACCAGATGGTGGGGCGCGTCACGCCGGACGGAAGCCCGGGCGCGTCACGGCTCTGGAGCGACCAGGCTTCGAACGGCCGCGGTACGGTGTACGCGCCTCCGGGAACCGGCGCCAGGCTCTACATGGTCCCGGTGCTCCTCGGCGGCATGACGGACGCGGCGTATCCCTCGACGCGCACCGAGTACGTGCGGCGGATCCTCGCCGACCTCGGGCTCATCGGGACCAGCGGCGTCGCCGAGGCTCCGGTCGCGCGGCCGCACGGGCTCGAGCAGAACGCGCCGAACCCGTTCAACCCGACGACGACCATCCGCTACGCGGTGGGCGCGGACGGCGCGCGCGTGAGGCTCGCCGTGTACGACGTGGCGGGCAGGCTCGTCACGGTGCTCGCCGACGGTCCTGCACCGGCGGGGCGCCACGAGGCGCGGTGGGACGGCCGCGACGCGCGGGGCGACCGCGTGTCGTCCGGCGTGTACTTCTGCCGTCTGACGGTCGACGGCTGGTCCGACGTGAAGAAGATGACGATCCTCAAGTGACGTCCGTGACGTCACGCGGGAAGGCGATGGGCGGGGCGCGGGGTCAGCCCTCCAGCTCCGCCCATCGTTCGTAGAGGCGGTCCACCTTCGACTGCAGGGTTCGCTGTTCTCCGACGAGCTTCTTCGCCCGCTGACCGCTCGCATAGACCGCGGGGTCCGCAAGCTCGAGCCTGAGCTCCTCGAGCCTCTTCTCGCCCTTCGAGATGTCGTCCATGATCTGGCGTCGCGTGTCCCGCCGGCGGCGCTCCTCCGCGGAGAGGCCCCTGCGCGCCTCCGCTTCCTTCCGCTTCTGGTCCTTGCTCTTCGGACCGCTGCGCCTCGGCTTCGGCCCCGCCGCGCCGTCGTCGCTCCCGGCCCGCGGTCGGGGCGCGGTCGGCGCGGGGCTGCCCGACCGCTCGGCCTTCTCACGCTCCTTGGCGTACAGGTAGTCGCTGTAGTTGCCGTGGAAGAGCCTCAGCCGGCCGCGGTCGATCTCGAGGACCTTCGTCGCGAGACGGTCCATGAAGGCGCGGTCGTGGGACACGAGACAGACGGTGCCGGTGTACTGCGCGAGCGCGTCCTCCAGCACCTCGCGCGCCGACACGTCGAGGTGGTTCGTCGGCTCGTCGAGGAGCAGGAGGTTGGCGGGCCGCAGGAGCATCTTCGCGATCGCGAGCCGGCTCTTCTCTCCGCCGGAGAGCACGCCGACGCGCTTCTCGACGTCGTCGCCCGAGAACAGGAACGCGCCGAGGAGATTCCGCAGCCGCGGCCGCATGTCGTTCGGCGCGACGGACTCGAGCTCCGCGAGGATGGTCCTCGACTTGTTGAGCGTCTGTCCGGGGTCCTGACCGAAGTACTCGATCGTGACGTTGTTGCCGAGCTTGACCTCGCCGCCCTGGTGCGGCGTCCGGCCGGCCATGACGTTGAGCAGCGTGGACTTCCCCGCGCCGTTGACGCCGACCACCGCCACACGGTCGCCGCGCGACACGTCGAAGTCGATCCCGTCGAAGACGACCGTGTCGCCGTAGCGCTTCGAGAGGCCGCGGACCGACATGGGCACGGACGCGGCGCGCGGCGGCTGCGGGAACTCGAAGTGGATGCCCTTCCGGTCGCGCGGCACCTCGACGAGCTCGATCTTCTCGAGCATCCTGATGCGGCTCTGCACCATCGCGGCCTGGAACTTGTCGGCGCGGTGCTTGTCGATGAAGCGCTGGATCTGAGCAATGCGCTTCTCCTGCTGGTTGCGCGTCGAGAGGAGCGTCTCGCGGCGCTTCTCCCGCTGCTCGCGGTACGCCGAGTAGCCGCCGTAGTAGTCCACGAGCCCGTCGGACCAGACCTCGCTGATGCGGCCCACGACCTTGTCGAGGAACGTGCGGTCGTGCGACACGAGAACGACGGCGCCGGGGTACGATCTCAGGTACTCCTCGAGCCAGATGATGGACTCGAGGTCGAGGTGGTTCGTCGGCTCGTCGAGGAGCAGGACGTTCGGCTGCTTGAGGAGGAGCTTGGCGAGCGCGATGCGCATCTGCCACCCGCCGCTGAACTCCTCGGTCATCCTCCCGTGATCGGAGACCGCGAACCCGAGCCCCGAGAGCACCTCGGCGACCCTGGAGTCGATCGTGAACCCGTCCTTCGCCTCGAACTCGTGGTGGAGCTCGGAGTACTCACGCATGACGCGGTCGTGCTCGGGCCCCTCGGGCGGGATCTCGGCCATGAGGTGCTCGAGCTCGCGCATCCTCGTCTCGATGACGGACAGGCGGCCGAAGACCGACACGGCCTCGTCGAAGAGAGTCCGCCCCCTGAGGGTGAGTTCCTCCTGCGGGAGGTATCCGTACGTCGTCTTGCGGGAGGCGGAGATGGTCCCCTCGTCAGGATGGACGTCGCCGCGGATCAGCCGGAGGAGCGTCGTCTTGCCGCAGCCGTTGGGCCCGACAAGCCCCACGCGGTCTTCGTCGCCGATCCGCCAGTTCACGTTGCGGAAGAGCGGCTTGCCCGCGAAGGACACCGCGACGTTCTCGATCTGGACCACGGAAGCCCTCCCAGTCGCCATGGACCGCGAACGGTTCTCCGCCGTCCGCGGCCTGAGGAGCGAGTATACATCGGCGCGGAGGCCCGCGCCAAGGTCCGCGGCACGCTCCGCGCTACGGTCAGCGCGGCGGGCAACGCAGCGGCCGGCAACCGAAACGGGCTTGTGGGGGTCACACTCGACGCATACACTGGCCGCGGAGCCTCGGGCGACGCGGCGACAGGCCGGGAGGAAGGGCATGAGAAGGAGCGCGATGTGGATCGCCGCGGCCGTCGCCGCCGCGGCGCTCGCCGCCGGGTGCGGCGGCGGGACCGGGCGCGGCGCGGAGGCCGCGGGGACCCCGGACGGGCGGCGCGCCAAGGTCGCCGTCGGCGACGTCGCGGTCAGGCTCGCCGAGGTCGGCGAGATCCAACCGAAGACGAAGGTCCTCGTGAAGTCCAAGGTGAGCGGGAAGATCACGCGGCTCGTCGCCCGCGAGGGCGCGTGGGTGAACAAGGGCGGCGTGCTGGCGGTCGTCGAGCCCGACATGGCGCAGGCCCGCACAGTCGCCACCCTCAAGAGCGGGTACGGCCGGGCGAGGGTGGACCTCGACCGGGCGCGGCAGGACCACGAGCGCGACGTCAATCTCCACTCGGCGGGCCACATCTCCGACGAGGCGCTCAAGCTCTCGAAGGACGCCCTCGACATCGCCACGATCGAATACCGCTCGGCGCTCGAGCAGATGAAACTCGCCGCCGAGGACGGCGTCACGACGGAGCCCGAGGCCGAGTCCGCGCAGTTCCTCGAGATCCTCGCGCCCGCGTCGGGCATCGTCATCGAGCTCCAGATCGAGGAGGGCGAGATCGTCACGTCGGGCGCGCTCTCGTACACGAGCGGCTCGACGCTCATGGCCATCGCCAACCTCTCGGCCATGCAGATCAGGGCGGGCGTGAACGAGGTGGACGCCGGCAAGATACGGAACGGGCAGGCGGTGGCCATCGACGTGGACGCCTACCCCGATGTCGAGTACCACGGAGTCATCACGCACATCGCCCCCGCGGCGCGCAGCGCGGAGGGCGTCAAGATCTTCGACATCGAGATCGACGTCACGGACTCCGACGAGCGCCTGAGGCCAGGCATGACGGCGAACATCGAGATCCGGGGGGACCACCGGGAGGGCGTGCTCACGGTCCCGGTCGAGGCCGTGTTCAGGAAGCAGGGCCGGCACGTGGTGTACGTGTTCGACGGGAGCGGGAACGCGCCGGTCGAGCGGGAGATCCGGACGGGCATCAGCACGATCGACCTGGTCGAGGTCGTCTCGGGACTCAGCGAGGGTGAGGAGGTTGCGCTCTACGACCCGGCGCTCGAGGGCCAGCAGAAGACCGAGGACGAGCTCCGGCGCGAGCGCATGGCCGCCGGCCGGCGGGGATGAGGCGCCCATGCTGATCCGCACGGAGGCGCTCACGAAGACCTACGAGCTGGGGGCGGCGCAGGTCCAGGCCCTGCGCGGCGTGACCCTGGCGATTGACGACGGCGAGTACGTCGCGGTCATGGGGCCGTCGGGTTCGGGGAAGTCCACGCTCATGCACGTCCTCGGGTGTCTCGACACGCCCACGTCGGGCAGGTATCTGCTGCACGACCGCGAGGTGGGCGGCCTCACCGGACCCGCCCTCGCCCGCGTGAGGAACAAGGAGATCGGGTTCGTCTTCCAGAACTTCAACCTCCTCCCCAGGATCGACGTCGTCGCCAACGTGTCGCTTCCCCTCCTCTACCGGGGCTCCGTGACGAGGGCCGAGCGGCGGCGGCGTGCCATCGAGGTGCTTGAAACGCTGCGACTCTCCCACCGGCTCGGGCACCGGCCGAACGAGCTCTCGGGCGGCGAGCGCCAGCGCGCGGCCATCGCGAGGGCGCTCGTCAGCGATCCCTCCATCCTCCTTGCCGACGAACCGACCGGCAACCTCGACTCGAAGACGGGCCGTGAGATCATGGACGTCCTCGACGCGCTGAGCGCGGGCGGCAAGACCGTCGTGATCGTCACGCACGACGCCGGCGTGGCCTCGCACGCGCGCCGCGTGCTGCAGTTCGAGGACGGCGTCGTGGCGCGCGAGGACAGACGGTGAACCTCTTCGAGAGCTTCTCGGCGGGCGTGCAGGACATGGCGGCCAACAGGGCGCGCGCGGTCATCACGACCGTCGGCATCGTGCTCGGCGTCGCGTCGGTCGTCACGGTGCTCTCGCTCATGCACGGCGGCCAGGCGCAGACCGTCGCGTTCTTCGAGGAGCTCGGAGGCCTCCGGGAGCTTCGCATCACAGACTCGAGAAGCGACCGCGTCGTCATGACGGCCGCGGAGCGCGCGTCCGAACGACTCACCTACCGCGACGCGCAGGCCATTCTGGAGGAGTGCCCCTCCGTCCTCACCGTGGACCCGGAGATCGTCCGGTACCTCCAGGTGACCTGGGGGGACAGGACGTTCCGGATGAAAGTCCTCGGCACGAACGCGCACTACCCGTACGCGGACGACATGCCGGTCGCGACCGGCCGCTTCATCACGGACATCGACTGCGAGACGCACGCGAACGTGGTCGTCATGGGGCCGACGTACCGCGAGGACCTCTTCGGCGCGGCGGATCCGATCGGGAAGAAGATCAGCATCGAGGGCATCCCGTTCACGGTCGTCGGGCTCATGGAGAAGAAGGAGTTCTACTTCCGCGGAGGCGGCGGCCCGGGCGACCGCAACGTCCTCGAGTGGTTCAACCGGAGCCACTACATCCCGATCACGACCATGATCAAGCGGTTCACCGTCAGCGACCGGCTCGGCGGGCTCGAGATCGCGGCCCGGACGGTCGAGGACGTGCCGAGGCTCGAGCGTGAGGTCAGAACGCTCCTCCGGCGGAGACACGGCGTCGAGGACTTCGAGATCGACTCGAAGCGGGAGGGCGTCGAGCAGCAGGCGCAGCAGCAGCAGTTCTTCAACATCGTGTTCTGGGCCGTGGCGTTCGTGTCGCTCTTCGTGGGCGGCGTGGTCATCGCGAACATCATGCTCTCGTCGATCACGGAACGCGTGCGCGAGATCGGCGTCCGGAAGGCCCTCGGCGCGTCGGCGCGCGACGTGTTCGTGCACTTCCTCGTCGAGGCCGTGGCGGTGACCTCGGTCGGGGGCGCCGTGGGGCTCGTCGTGGGCTTCGGCATGACCGCCGCGGTGGACAAGCTGCTCGGGATGCCCACGGCGCTCGCGCCCTCCATCCCGCTGATCGCGTTCCTGACGTCCCTGGCTGTCGGCCTCGTCTTCGGCGTGTTCCCCGCGCTCAGGGCGGCCCGCCTCGACCCGGTCGAAGCCCTGAGGTACGAGTAGAGAGGAGCCTCCCGTGAACCTGCTCGAAAGCGTGCTGGGAGGGCTCTCGTCCATCCGGACGCACAAGCTGCGCTCGGGGCTCACCCTCTTCGGCATCATCGTCGGCGTGGCGTCGGTCGTCGCGATGCACTCGTTCGTCGGCGGGATCAGCG